>SDGW01001374.1_pt1 | contig 10123 bp, 6 predicted proteins | sample 2873831 | NCBI WGS metagenome assembly SDGW01 (sample SAMN08132700, study PRJNA421101) | hypersaline lake metagenome | isolation source: celular fraction 0.22 microns magnesium sulfate-rich crust from ephemeral... | place: Spain: Penahueca Lagoon, Toledo | collected 2011-07
GACACCCGGAAGATGCTCGGGCTCGACGATATCGACGAGATCCTCGGCGAGATCGATCAGGCCGCCGAGATGGACATCGAACAGCTCGAACAGGAGGCCGAACAGGTCAAAACCGGCGAATCGGGGATCAAAAGCCCTGACGAAGTGATCGACGAGGCCGACGAAGACGTCGACGAGGAGGCACTCACCGAATCCGAGACCTCGCCCGACGGCGGCGTCGAACGCGAGACCGAGACCGAACGGTAGCTGATACGTACCCATCTGTATCCGGTTGCAGTCGACATACAGCTGGACGCAATCGGGCCAAATACGGCCAGTAAACAGTCCCTAACTCCGCGATACGACGAATTAGGGTCGAAGTACTTTTATCCGATATCTCCCCTACGAGGTCGTAGATGGGAGATCCAGTCGACGAACAGAAACGGACGACACTCCGACGGTTCGCCGCGCTCGGAGCGTCGACGCCGTTCGTCGGGATCGCCAGCGGAGCCGACGGCTCGGGCGACGACGGGTCCGATTCCCGCAGCGAGGTCCCGGACGCGATTCGGGGCTATCTGTCGACGACGCCCGGCGCGCACTTCTCGAAGCTCCGGGACGATCTCAAACTCGGGACGGGCGAGACCCAACACCACCTCCGATCGCTCACCGAGGCGGGGGCGATCGACTCCCGCCGGGACGGCGAGTACCGACGCTTCTTCCCGGCCGGACAGTTTTCGACCTTCGAACAGACCGCCCTCGGCTATCTCCGGCGCGAGACGCCCAGACGGATGGTGATCGAACTGCTCGAATCGCCCGCCGAGACGGGCAGCGCCCTCGCCGACCGGCTGTCGGTCTCGCGGGCAACAGTGAGCAACTACGCCGGTGAGTTGGAGACGGCTGGCCTGCTGGACCGTTCTGAAAAATACATCGTTGAGCAGCCCGAAACCGTGCTGACACTGCTCGTTCGGTACGCCGATTCCTTCGGCCCGGATGCGGTCGACTTCGCGTCGAATGCCGATCAACTGATCCGGGTCGACCGCTCGTAACTACTCGTCGTCGGGCGACTCCGAGAGGTCGACCTCGGCCTCGGAGGCGTCGGTCACTTTCTCCCGGGGGATGACATCCAGACAGGCAACCCGGTCGCCGCTTTCGAGCTCCATCACGATCACGCCCATCGTGTTGCGGCCGACGATCGAGATCCCCTCGACGGGGGTCCGCATGATCTGGCCGGATCGGCTCATCACGATCAGATGGTCGCCCGGCCCGACGGTCTCCATCGCACACACCTCGCCATTGCGGCCGTCGGTTTTGATGTCGATCAACCCCTTGCCGTTCCGGGACTGGACGCGGTAGTCCTCGATATCCGACCGTTTGCCGTAGCCGTTCTCGGTGACCGTCAACACCCAGCTGTGGCGGTCGGTGTCGACACCTGCGACACCGGCGACCGTGTCGTCGCCCTGGAGGTCGACACCCCGAACCCCACGGGCGCTCCGGCCCATCGGTCGCACGTCGTCCTCGTCGAACCGAATAGACATCCCATCGCTGGTGGCGACGACGAGCGTTCGGTCGCCGTCGGTGACTTCGACGTCGACCAGCTTGTCGCCGTCTTCGAGTCGGACCGCGCGAATCCCGGTCGACCGGATGTTCTGGAACTCGTCGACGGCGGTGCGCTTGATGTAGCCGTCACGGGTCACCATCGTCAGATACCGGTCGCCGTCGATCTCGTCGCACTCGATGTCGTCCATGTTGACGACCGCGGTCAGCTCCTCGCCGCTGTCGAGATCCAGCAGATTGACCGCCGACTTGCCGCGGGCAGTCCGGGACATCTCGGGGATCTGGAACCCACGCAAGGTGTAGATCTGGCCCTGATTGGTGAAACAGAGCAGGTAGTCGTGGGTGTTGGCGACGAACACCGACGAGACCGCATCGCCCTCCTTGAGATCGGTGCCGATGATCCCCTTGCCGCCGCGGTTCTGGGCGCTAAAGGTCGACAGCGGCATCCGCTTGATGTAGTCGTCCTCGGACATGACGACGACCGAATCCTCCTCGGGGATCAGGTCCTCGTGGGCGACGGTGCCGGTGTCCTCGATGATCGAGGTCCGGCGGTCGTCGTCGTACTCGGCCTTTATCTCGAGGAGTTCGTCCTCGATAACGCCCAGCAGCTCCGATTCGTTGTTCAGGATCTCTTCGAGCCGCTCGATGCGAGCCTGCACGTCCTCGTACTCGTCTTCGATCTCCTGGGCCTCCATCGAGGTCAGCGAACCCAACTGCATGGCGACGATGTGTTCGACCTGCGGCTCCGAGAAGTCGAACTGTTCGCGGAGGGCGGCTTTCGCTTCGTCGCGGTCCTCGGCGTCCTGAATGGTCTCGACGACCGCGTCGACGTTGTTGAGGGCGGTGAGTCGCCCCTCAAGGATGTGGGCGCGATCCTCGGCCTCGTCGAGTTCGAACTCCGAGCGCCGCCGGACGACCTCGCGGCGATGGTCGAGGTAGTGCTGGATCGTCTCTCTGAGCGTCAGGACCTGCGGCGAGCCGTCGACCAGCGCGAGGTTGATGACGCCGAAGGTGCGTTCGAGATGGCTTTCGAGGAGTTGGTTCTTGACGACGTCGACCATCGCATCCCGCTTGAGTTCGATAACGATGCGCATCCCGTCGCGGTCGGACTCGTCGCGGAGGTCGCGGATGCCCTCCAGTTTGCCCTCGTTGACGTCGTCGGCAATGCGCTCGACGAGGCGGGATTTGTTCTCCTGGAACGGGAGTTCGTTGATGACGATCCGGCCTTCCTCCTCGAAGGTCTCGAACTCGGCGCGGATCCGGACGCGACCGCGGCCCGTTTTGTAGGCGCTGTGGATCCCGGCCCGGCCGACGATGTTCGCGCCGGTCGGGAAATCCGGGCCCTTGACGTGATCCATCAGGTCCTCGACGGTCGCCTCGGGGTTGTTGATCAGGTGAACGGTGGCGTCGATTACTTCGCCGAGGTTGTGCGGCGGGATATTCGTCGACATCCCGACGGCGATCCCCGACGACCCATTAACGAGGAGGTTGGGGAACGCCGACGGCAGGACGTCCGGCTCTTCGAGGCGGTCGTCGTAGTTCGGCACGAAGTCGACGGTGTCTTTGTCGAGATCGTCGAGTAACTCCTCGGCCATCGGGGCCATCCGGGCCTCCGTGTATCGCATGGCGGCCGGTGGGTCGCCGTCGACGGAGCCGAAGTTTCCTTGCCCGTCGACGAGCGGGTAGCGCATCGAGAAGTCCTGAGCCATCCGGGCGAGGGTGTCGTAGATCGCGCTGTCGCCGTGGGGGTGGTAGTCACCCATCGTCTCGCCGACGATCGAGGAGCTCTTCCGGTGGGCCGACCCCGAGGAGACGCCCGCCTCGTGCATGGCATACAGGATGCGTCGGTGGACGGGTTTGAGGCCGTCACGGACATCAGGCAGTGCACGGCCGGCGATCACCGACATGGCGTAGTCGATATACGACTGCTCCATCTCGTCTTCGATTCTTGCTGTCTCGATTCTGGCGGCGTCTACGTCGGGTTCGTCGGGTAAATCTGCGCTCATATATCAACCCATTCGGCTTCGGTCGCGTGCTCCTTGATAAACTGTTTCCGCGGCTCGACGGCATCGCCCATCAGCACCGAGAACATCCGGTCGGCAGCTGCGGCATCCTCGATGGTAATTCGCTTGAGGATCCGGTTTTCGGGATCCATCGTCGTCTCCCACAGCTGGTCGGGATTCATCTCGCCGAGGCCCTTGAACCGCTGGACCTGTGTGGGGTTGCCGTTACATTTCTCCTCGACGATCCGGTCACGGTCTTCCTCCGTCATCGCGTCGTAGGTGTTGCCGCGGTACCGGACGCGGTACAGCGGCGGCTGGGCCGCGTACACGTATCCCGCCTCGATCAGCGGCTTCATGTGGCGGTACAGCAGGGTGAGGAGGAGCGTCCGAATGTGGGCCCCGTCGACGTCGGCGTCGGTCATGATGATGATCTTCTGATACCGGGCCTCGTCGATGTCGAACTCCTCGCCGATGCCTGCGCCGATCGCGGTGATCAGCGCACGGATCTCGGTGTTTTCGAGGATGCGGTCCAGCCGGTGTTTCTCGACGTTGAGGATCTTGCCCTTGATAGGCAAAATGGCCTGGTTGTGCCGATCGCGACCCTGTTTGGCCGAGCCGCCTGCCGAATCACCCTCGACCACGAACAGTTCGCTGTCGGCCGGATCGCGGGTCTGACAGTCCGCGAGTTTGCCGGGGAGCGCGGTTGATTCGAGGGCACTTTTGCGCCGAGTGAGCTCTTCGGCCTTCTTGGCAGCCTTGCGGGCGCGAGCAGCCTCGGCGGCCTTGCTGACGACCGCTTTCCCGGTGTCGGGGTGTTCTTCGAGATAGGTCCGGAGGTGTTGGTGGGTTGCGCTTTCGACGATCCCCCTCACTTCGCTGTTGCCGAGTTTGGTCTTGGTCTGGCCCTCAAACTGCGGATCGGGGTGTTTGACCGAGATGACCGCCGTGAGGCCCTCCCGAACGTCCTCCCCTTTGAGGTTCTCCTCTAAGTCGTCGGTCAGCCCGTGGTCGTTTGCGTAGTCGTTGACGACGCGCGTAAGGGCTGTTTTAAACCCGGTGAGGTGGGTGCCGCCCTCGCGGGTGTTGATGTTGTTGGCGAAGGCGTGGATCGACCCCTGTAGCTCGTCGGTCGCCTGGATGGCGATCTCGACCTGGATGTTCTGGTCTTCGTCATCGAAGTAGATCACGTCCTCGTGGAGCGGCGTTCGGGTTTCGTTGAGATAGCCGACGAACTCCCGGATACCGCCGTCATACAGGAACTGCTCGCTTTCGCCGGAGCGTTCGTCTTCGAGGTTGATTGCGACCCCGGAGTTGAGGAACGCGAGCTCCCGGAGTCGGTTGGCCAGCGTCGAGTAGGTGAAATCAGTCGTCTCGAAGATATCGCCGTCAGGCCAAAACCGGATCGTGGTACCGGTTTCTTCGTCGTCGTCCATCGGACGGACGCGCTCGAAGGCGTCTTCGTCGGGCTCGCCGTGGTCGAAGCGGTGGTTCCAGACGTAACCGTCGCGTTTGACTTCGACTTCGAGCCACTCCGAGAGGGCGTTGACGACCGAGACGCCGACGCCGTGCAGGCCGCCCGATACCTGATAGGATTTGTTGTCGAACTTGCCGCCAGCGTGGAGGACCGTCATGATGACTTCGACCGCCGGGCGGTCGTACTGCTCGTGAGTGTCGACCGGTATCCCCCGGCCATCGTCTGAGACAGAGACCGACCCGTCGTCGTGGATCGTCACCTCGATGTGGTCACAGTAGCCGGCCAGCGCCTCGTCGATCGAGTTGTCGACGACCTCGTAGACGAGATGGTGGAGTCCGCGGCCGTCGGTAGAGCCGATATACATCGCCGGTCGTTTCCGGACGGCCTGGAGGCCTTCGAGAACCTGAATCTGTCCGGCCCCGTATTCGTTTTCGCCTGACATAGAACTTGGTTTGTCTAGTCGTTCCCGTGGCATAAAGGCCTCGCACGCGCGGGCGCGGTCTCAATACACCGTTTTCGAAGGGCGAACAAAAGTTGCGAAATCGACAACGAGAGTTGTGTCGCTCGGATGGTGAGCGGAGATGGCGGTCGTCCGGGAGTGCAGTCGACGGCCGATGGCGCTCGGGCGACGGTCTCGCAGTCGGTGTCGAATCGTCCCGATCGGTCCCGGACAGCGGTCGCCCCCGGGCAAACACGTTTTAATCCCTCCGTCGAAAAGACAGCCATAGAATGACGTCATTCCAGGCGGAACTCGGTGCCGACGAGGGGATCGCCGAAGAGTTGGCCAAGGGCCAACGGGAGATCTCCATCGCCGAGTTCTTCGAGAAGAACAAGCATATGCTCGGCTTCGACTCGGGCGCGCGGGGGCTGGTGACCGCAGTCAAGGAGGCTGTCGACAACGCCCTCGACGCCACCGAGGAGGCCGGGTTCCGACCCGATATCTACGTCGAGATCACCGAGGCCGGTGACTACTACAAACTCATCATCGAGGACAACGGGCCGGGCATCACGAAAGAACAGCTCCCCAAAGTCTTCGGGAAACTGCTGTACGGTTCACGGTTCCACGCCCGCGAGCAGTCCCGCGGTCAACAGGGGATCGGGATCTCGGCGGCCGTCCTCTACTCGCAGCTCACGAGCGGGAAACCAGCGAAGATCACGAGCCGAACCCAGGAGGAAGATCAGGCCGAGTACTTCGAGCTGATCATCGACACCGATACGAACGAGCCGGAGATCCGGGCCTCGGAGACAACGACGTGGGACCGGACCCACGGCACCAGAATCGAACTGGAGATGGAGGCCAACATGCGGGCCCGCCAGCAGCTCCACGACTACATCAAACATACCGCGGTCGTCAACCCTCACGCCCGGATCGAACTCCGGGAGCCGGGGTTAGAGGAGCCACTCAAATTCGAGCGCGGGACCGACAAGCTCCCGGCCGAAACCAGCGAGATCCGCCCCCACCCACACGGGGTCGAACTCGGCACCCTCCTGAAGATGCTGGCGGCGACCGAATCCTACTCGATCTCCGGCTTCTTGCAGGAGGAGTTCACTCGCGTCGGCAAAAAGACCGCCACGAAGGTCCTCGATGCGTTCCGGGACCGCCACTACGGCCGAGAGGTCTCGTGGCCGACGCCCTCGCTCAACGTCGACATCGAGGCGGCGGTCACCGATGCCGTCTCGAACAAGGGGGCCGAGGCCACCGAATCGTTCGCCGCCGAAATCGAGTCGGTCCTCACGTCTCGGGAACGAACGGCCCACTTCGAACTCCGCGAGATCGTCGACAACGTCGCCGAAACCGTCCAGACCGATACGGGCCGCACCTTCGGGTCGACGGTGCGACAGAAGGCAGTCGCGGCAGTGTGGGACGAACTTACCGCCTTCGAGCCCGATGCCGAAGAGGGCCGAGACCACCTCACGCCGGCGATCTACACGCTGGTCGACGACGCCACGAGCACCCGGAAGGACAATGCGACGGTGCAGGCGCTCGCCGAGCGGATCGCCCGTCGGCTGGCGAACGACGAGGACACCCAGTTCCGATTCACACACGACGGCCTCTCGACGCTGGTCGACGATGCGGCCGACGCAACCGTCGAGTACGACGACGTGACCGTCGGCGACACCGCCCGCGAGAACATCATCGAGGCGCTGTGGGAAGTTGCACGGACGGTACCGGACGACCCGCCAAAGGTACGGGCGATCGCCGACAGCCGCGATACGGCCAGCGAACTCCTGGAGGCGATGCGGGAGACCAGCATCCTCGCACCACCGACGGACTGCCTCTCGCCGATCACCTCGGAACTCGTCGAGGCAGGACTCCGGAAGGAGTACGACGCCGATTTCTACGCTGCGGCGACGCGCGACGCGGATGTCCACGGTGGCGACCCCTTCATCGTCGAGGCCGGGATCGCCTACGGCGGCGAACTCCAATCGGAGGGGAAAGTCGACCTCCTGCGGTTCGCCAACCGTGTTCCGCTGGTCTACCAGCAGGGGGCGTGTGCGATTACGGACGTCGTCAAAGGGATCGGCTGGCGGAACTACCGGCTCGACCAGCCCGGCGGCAGCGGGATTCCGAACGGTCCGGCGGTCATTATGATCCACGTCGCCTCGACGAACGTTCCCTTCACCAGTGAGTCGAAGGACGCGCTGGCGAACATCCCGGCAATCGAAGACGAGATCGAGCTGGCGATCCGCGAGGCCGCCCGCGAGCTCAAATCCTATCTCAACAAGCAGCGCTCCCTCCAGAAACGACAGGAGAAACAGGACGTACTGGGCCGGATCCTGCCGGAGATGGCCGACAAGGTCGCCGAGGTGACGGGCAGAGAGCGCCCCAACATCGAGGGGGCGATGGGGAAGATCATGAACAACCTCTGTATCGACCGCGAACTGAAAGACGGGACGGTGACGCTAACAGTCGAGAACTACTCCGACCGGAGCGAGACGCCCGAGATCACCGAGATCGTCAGCGTCGAACCGACCGATCTCAACGGCGACGCGAGCGTGGTCGACCTCGATGGCGAGTGGTACGTCCAGTGGTCCCCGTCGGTGTCGGCCGGCGAAGAGGCCGAACTGACATACACGGTCGGCGAGACGGCCGACTTCGATATCACTGTCGAGGGGATCGACGACGAGAAACTGACCCTGAACGCCTAACACAATGAGCAAACGAACCGAAGAAGCACGCGCCCGAGAACAGCTAATCGACCTCGCCGAGGAGTTCTACGACCAGTTCGCCGGCGGCCAGATCCCCGAGATGACGCTGCCGACGCGAACGAAAAGCAACATCGAGTACGACAAGGACTCGGGGGTCTGGGTGTATGGAGATCGAACGTCGACGCGGTCGGCGAACTCAGTACGGGGGGCCCGCAAGCTCCTCAAGGCGGTGTACACCATCGAGTTCCTCGACCAGCAGTTGGCCGAAGACCGGTCGTCGACGCTGCGAGAGCTCTACTACCTCTCCGAATCGTGGGACAACACCGAGGCCCACTTCTCCGATCAGGACGAGTCGAACCAGATGATCGAGGACCTCGAAATCGTCTCGGACGTGACCCGCGAGGACTTCCACATGCGGCCCGAGGAGTCCGGCGCGACGCTGATGGGACCGCTGGAGATCCGCGAACAGACCCGCCGGGGCGAACGCGAGATCCACTGTCAGGAGGACGTCGGCGAGGGAGGCTACCAGATCCCGAACAACCCCGACACGATCGAGTTCCTGGACAACGACATCGATTTCGTCCTCTGTGTCGAGACCGGCGGGATGCGGGACCGACTGATCGAAAACGGGTTCGACGAGGAGTACAACTGCCTCGTCGTCCACCTCAAGGGCCAGCCAGCCCGCGCGACTCGGCGGATCATCAAACGGCTCCACGACGAACTGGAGCTTCCCGTCACCGTGTTCTGTGACGGTGACCCGTGGTCCTACCGCATTTATGGGTCGGTGGCCTACGGCTCGATCAAATCCGCCCACCTCTCGGAGTATCTGGCGACGCCCGAGGCGGAGTATATCGGCATTCAGCCCCAAGATATCGTCGACTACGATCTGCCGACCGATCCGCTGGCCGATTCGGATATCAACGCCCTAGAGTCCGAGCTGACCGATCCGCGCTACCAGACCGACTACTGGGAAGAACAGATCGAACTCCAGCTCGAAATCGGCAAGAAGGCCGAACAGCAGGCATTAGCCTCTCGTGGCCTCGATTTCGTCACCGAGACGTACCTGCCGGAACGGCTCGACGCGATGGACGTTATCTAAACCGTCACCAACAAATCGACAGCCGTCGACCGATCAGTCGGCGACGCTCGGGTGCTGCGGACGGGAGCGGTGTGTGGCTGTCGACTCGACGGAAACCTCGATGTCTTCCGAGCCTTCGACGGTGACCGTCAGCGTGTCGTACTCGAAGGTAACCGTGGTTGGCGTCCCGTGACCACCGGCGGCCGCCGACACCGTGCGTTCGAGCGCCTCGATGTCGATAACCTCGCCGACCGGAGGGGTGAGCTCCGTCGGGTCGACACCCTGGTGAGCGGCGAGTTGCTGTGGAAGGTGCACACTGAGTGGTGTTTCGGAGGACATACCCTCTCTACGGGAATGTCATATGTAAAAATGTGTCAGACAGTTGTGTGACGGTCGCTACCTCGCAGGCGCTCATCGTCGTAGTGACGATCCGGAGTCGGCTGCGGAGTCGGCGGACCGCCGCCAGCGCGCGAGCACGGCTTTTATAAACACGAGCAGTCCGATCAGGAGGCCGACCGCCTGCGTCGGATGGGTGACTCCCCAGAGCTGGTAGCTCCGCTCCCGAGCCCGCTCGTCGAACGAGCCGTGGGTCCCGTAGTCGACCGTGTCGTCGACCGGCTCTCGGAGGTTATCTCGCCTCTCGGAGTCGGCCGGTTCGTCGATCATCTGGGCGTCCCACCCGTTGCGAGCCAACAGGTAGTCGAGCCGACGCGGGATCAGTCGGTTGCCGAGGATAGCCTTCACCGTCGACCGGCCGACCCACAGCTCGTTGCGGTCGTTGTGGGCCGCCCAGACGATGGCCGCGGCGGCGACTTCGGGCTGGTAGATCGGCGGCACCGGCTGTGGCTCGTTGGGGAGTCGACTCCTGACCCACTCGAACTGGGG
>SDGW01001375.1_pt1 | contig 10118 bp, 14 predicted proteins | sample 2873831 | NCBI WGS metagenome assembly SDGW01 (sample SAMN08132700, study PRJNA421101) | hypersaline lake metagenome | isolation source: celular fraction 0.22 microns magnesium sulfate-rich crust from ephemeral... | place: Spain: Penahueca Lagoon, Toledo | collected 2011-07
CTCTTCGGTCAGCCAGACTTTCCTACCGTCGTGGTCGTCGTGGTCTTCCATCTGCATCGTCGCTGTCGCCTATTTCGAGAGACGCGACAGAACTCCTAGAATCTTTCCCCAAATCGGGGGTGTCTCGCGCGTAGAGAGACTGATTTCTGTCGCAGATTCCGTGCTTCTCCGACACCGCCCCACGCTATGCAGACGAGCGAGAAGTGGCCGCCATCGGCGCTGCATGGTGACTGGATGGGTGGTTTTTTCACCCTTCTAACCACTATTCGGTAACAAGGAAAGCGGCGCAGCGTGCGTCCAGTCCCTCCACCAACCATGACGCAGGCCTTCGATGCCCTCCAAGAGGAGCCTCAAACCGGGCTCTCGCGCGGCCAGTTCGCACCCGAGGAACGCGCCCAGGTTCGCGTAATCGAAGTAGCCAGCAGCAAAGGACGAACTAGCAGCGGTGACTACGGCGGCTCGTTCACTACCGTTTACTACATCGCGGGAGACGAGAGTGCAGCCGCCAGGGTGTTCTCGGAAACGAATGCCGACACGATCGAACGGATCGATTTCTCGGCTCCGAATATCCTCAGTTCGAATCTTCCTCGAGAGCTGTACGACTTAGTGTTGCACCATGCGGGCGAGCGTGTTCGAGAGTTGTACCCGACAGTCGTTCGTGAAGACCGACCGAATGGCGTGACCTGGGTACTTGACCGGGAGTATTACGAGGCTACAACGCGACGGCGGTACTCCATCACTTCGTCGAAGGTCGCAAAGGTACCGGCGGACGTTTCGCTTGAGGAAATCGTATCTGAGCAGCCGGTTGGGGAACCAATCCTACCGGAAACATTAGAGCGAGCAGATATCAAGGGGGGAGTACGACAGGTTTTGGACTATTTGCGAGTCGCTACGAGTTTCGAGTGTACGCCAACCACTGTCGACGGCCAAATAGCCGTTGTCCCCAAGGATACCGCGGCACAGGCTTGAGGGAGACTGTTTGGGTGCGGTGGTAGAAACCGGCCGCCCACGTTGGTTGTTCGGCCTGCTCACGAATTATTTTGAGCGTTCTGACCTAATTCCCTTGATAATCGATGCCAAGAATTCTGTCGAGATGTAGAACAGGAATCAGAAAACACTTAACCACCCCAACAGATGTTTCGAACACCCCTACCCGTGGTGCCGAAATCTAGTACCGCCCTACCGTGGGGCGAGACGGATGGAGGTGCCGAAACCGCAGAATCCAACCAAACCATGACAAGCAAGACAGACAAGCTCCGCGCGGTCTTCCTGACGGCGCTGATGATCGGCAGCGTGTTCGCTGCTGGCATCGCGTTCACAGGGAGTGCCGCCGCAGCAGTCGGCGACATCAGCAACGAGTCGCTGTCGCCAGGAACTGCTGCACCCGATACAAGCGTAGACTACGAATTTAATTCGACCATCGAACTGTCCGGAACGGATGGTACCGATACGATTCGGTACCAGCTCCCCACTACGGATGCCGATTCCGTTGTGGACTCGGAGTTCGAGAGCCTCAGTACTGACTCCGTCGTCGTTACCGGCCCCGGCGGAGCTGAGGTTAGTGGCGCCTCCGTGAGTACTAACGATGCGAACACTGACGGTGCCGCCGATGAGCTCGTCGTCGAATTTGACGCCGGCTCGTCGGGCGACTACGATGTCTTCGTGAACGGCTCGGTCACCACGCCTGATACGGAAGACATCTACACCGTCAGCATCGGCGGATCCGACGCCGATACGACCTCCATCGACGGAACGCTCGGTGACATCGCCGTCACCGACGGCCAGAGCCCGGCAGTCTCCGGGGCCGTTGCGTATGATGCTGGTACCGACGGTAGCACGGAGACCATCGAGGTTGCCTTCAACGACGAAGTCTGGAAGAACAACACCGACGTCTCCGACACCACCAACGCCCTCGATGAAGAGAACTTCACCGTCTACGTGAATGGTGAATCCCAGGGTCTTGCCAGTGGTGCGTACTCTGCAACGAGTGGTAGCGATGGTCACGTGACCATCACCCTGGACAGCGCAGTCGAGGCCAACGATGAAGTCGTTGTCAACGTCGGCCCCGTTCAGGACGACGCCGGCAACAGTGCTACGCCGGGGAACGTCTCTGTGAGGGTTTCCTCCCAGACAGTTGACGTTACTGGCGGCACCGCCGATAGCTGGGATTCGCCCGACAGCAACGCCTTCTCCGGCGAGGTTGTCGCACTGAACTTCCAGGACAATTACAACGACGACTTCGAAATCCGCACTGAAGACGAATTCATCTTCAGTGGCTCCACTGGTACGAACAGCGACATTTACCTGTTCGACACAACGGACCGGAACACGAGCGCAGCGTACTCGTTCGATGGCACCAACGCGGCGTACACGCTGGGCCTGCGGAACCTTGGCCTAGACGCGTCCGTTGATGCTGACTCGTTCACCGACGCGGAATCCATTACCGGTGAACTCTCCGCGAACGCTGGCGGCCGTCCCATTGAGGTCACCCTCCTCAACGACGAGGACGAAGAGGTCACGACCAACGAAGTCACCCTGGACGGCAGCGGTGACGGCACGTACAGCTTCGACGCCCAGGACACGGGCAACTACACCGTCGAAGCCACCGACGTTGACAGCGGTGTGACGGCGTCGACCGAGACGGTGGAGGTCACGTCGGCTGCGGAGGCTGACTCCGAGATCGTCGACGTCGAGACGGTCGAACGCGGCGACATCTCCGAGTTCAACGTCTCCCTGACCAACGCCGAGACGGCCAACGTCACGGTCGGTGAGCTCGACGAGGACAACTACCAGGCCAACATCACGGTCACCGACGAGAACGGCGACGGCTACGTCACGTTCTACGCCAACACCTACGCGATGGGTGAACTCCCCGACCGTGAAAACGCCTTCTACACGGCCGCTGACTCCGACGACACGCTGACCGTCGTTGAGGAGACGGAACTCTCGTCGACGATCGCCGACGGTGACTACGAGGTCACCGTCCGCCACGGCGGCGGCGACTTCGACGAGAGCGCCGATGACATCAGCCGCCTCAACATCGATGAAGGCGGTAACGTCGACGCCCAGAACATCTGGACCGCCTCCAGCACCGACCTGGACGTCGACGAAGTCATCACGGATGGCACCCTCACCCAGGACGACACCATCGCCGCTGAGGACTACGCCGTCCACCAGATCAACGCCAGCGGCATCTACGGCGTCTTCGAAGCCCAGGACGCCGACTCCGCGACCGCAGCCTTCGCGGACGCCTACGGCAACGACAACGTCACCCTGAGCATCGAGCAGACCGACGAAACCGTCGGCCAGAACCAGGACGCCAAGGTCGTCCAGATTGCTGACTCCGTTGACAACGACGACCTCCACGTCGTCACCGATGCGGAGAACGAGACGTTCTACGTCGTCTCCGACGTCGACGAGCTCGCCCTCGAAGACGACGAGGACATCGAGACCGGCGACGCCTTCAACGCGACGTTCTCCCTGAACGAGAACACCGACCTCGTCGAGGAGAACCAGTCCGTCTCCGCCGAGTACGAAGTCGTCGAGGAGACGACCGAACTCGAGTATGACGGCCAGGAGATCGAACTCGCCAACGAGGACAACGTGACCGTCTCGGGCACCACCACGCTCGCTGACGGCACGTCCATCGACTTCCGCCTCGAATCCGAGGACGTCGAAGGCGACGGCTACATCCTCCAGGACCAGGAGAACACCGTCGAAGACGGTGAGTTCGAGGCGAACTTCAACCTCAGCGACGCCGCTGTCAACGACACGTTCACCATCGAGGTGACCGAAACCGGCACCGGCGACGACCTCGCCAGCGCCGACGGCATCGTCGTCGAGGGTGGCACGGACGAGACCACCACCACAACTGAGGAAGAAGAGACCACCACGACGACTGAGGAAGAGGAAGACACGACGACGACCACGGAAGAGACCACCACCGAGGAAACCACCACCGAGGAAACCACCACCGAGGAAACCACCGAGGACCCCGGTGACGGTGACACCGGTGGCGAGGACGGCGGCAGCATCCCCGGCTTCGGTGTCGGGATCGCGCTCGTCGCCATCCTCGGCGCTGCGCTGCTCGCCCTCCGCGAGTAACGCACGCTGAACCCCCTTCCGACTAACACCCGATTTTTCTTTCGCGCGCTAAAATCCGACAGCGGTAGCGCTATCTAAGACTGCCGTCAGGGAAGGAGAGGCGCCACTTCGTTGAATCCGGCGTCGAGCGGCGTCCAGATCCCGAAGGCGTGCTCGATGACGTCGTCGAGTGCGATGGCGACGCCCAAGACGGCAACGAGACGCCAGCGGCGTGGGTAGACGGCCCAGATGCCGCCGGGCCAGCAGACGCCGACGAGCGCGACGAACAAGCCCACCAGCGCCAGCGCAGCGCCCGTCCCGTGGTAGTATGGCCAGACGGTCGCGAACGCGAACAACGTCAGTAGCGCGCCAGCAGCAGTCGCCAATGGCTCGCGGCGCGGGTAGTTGTCGCTTACCACCCACGCAGCGAAGCCGAGCACGATGACGCCCACATAGAGGTGATGCGGGCCGAACACCGCGCCGTCCGGGATTGCCTCATACGGGAAGTTCGCAAGCAGGTCGGCGACGAGGGCGAGCACGCTAGTCACCGCCTCCGCCCCCGCCGCCCTGGACGGCGCCGAGCAGCTCCTTCAGCGCACCCTTCCCGAACGCCCACGTCGTCGCGAGGGCGACCGAGAGGGCGAACATCTGCCAGAGCATCCCCGGCACCTCGAAGCCGAACGCCGCCGAGCAGCCGAGCAGCAGCGTCGTCGAGATGACGAGCAGGTAGGCGAGCCCGTCGTTCGTGTACTTGTGCCGGGTGTCGACGCTCTTCGTCGTCTCCGCGGTCTCCGCGGTGTCGTCGGTGTTCTCACTCATCGGATGGGCCTCCGTCGGTCCGCAGTCCTTCGCGGCGGAGCACACGCCGGTTCCGCCGGGAGCGCTTCACGTTCTTCGCGACGGTCTCGATCAGGCCATCGCTGTGCTCCTCGCCTTCGAGCGCCCGCCGGCTCCAGCGAGCGTCCTTGGCGGCCTGCCGGGTGTAGGAGAACGCGCCGAGCGCGGAGAGGGCGGTGACGACGGCCGAGACCGCCATGATGACCTGCGTCCACGTCATCAGCCGGTCGCCTCCGTCCAGATGTCGCCTGGGTCCCCGATCTCCTCGACCGCCTCCTCGGCGGTGTCGTCGAGCGAGGTCTCGAAGCCGATAGGCGCCGCTTCGAGCGCGTTCACGACGACGTACAGGATGACGAGCATCACGCCGAGGAACGCGGCCGACTCGACGAGACCGACTGCACTCTCACTCATAGCGGGTAGGCACCTCCGGGCCCCTGAACGGGCGCCAGCGGGTCGTTCCAGACCTCGTCGTCTCCGTCGTCGCTACTCTCGTCCGTGTCATCCGGCGTATCGGCTACCGGATTCGAGGGCTGAACACCCGGAGCCGGCGAGTGACCGCCTTCGTCGGGCATCCAGCCGTCGTCCGCGCCTCCGCCGTCATCGCTGTCGTCGCTGCTGTCGTCCTCGTCGTCCTCCAGCTCGTCGGGGAGGTCGATGGGGTCGACGTCGGGCGTCTGGTCGCCCTCACCGCCGTCCGGTCCACCGCGACCGTCCGGGCTGTCGTCCTCGTCGTCCTCGTAGTCGTCGTTGAACGGGTTGTCAGTCCCCGACGGCACCGTCCCAGCCTCTTCGTCCTCCTCAATAGTCTCGCGGCTGTCGTCGTCGCTAGTCGGGCTACGGGGGTCGTCTTCGGGCCATCGGTCCTCATCATCTGGAACGCCGCTGCTGATGCCGTCGACGTCCTCGGCCAGCATCTCCTTGAGGTCCTGCTGCGCGTTCTCGTAGGTCGAGGCCGGCACACCGACGGCGGCGAGGCTGGCCGCCTGCGAGGCCGACAGCGCCATCGTCGACCCGCCCGCGAGCACGTAGGCCTGCGCGCCGATCGGCGCCGCGACACCGCCGACGATGAGCGCTGCCTTGCCCGGGTTCTTGCGGGCCCACTCGAAGATGCCCGTGCCGCTCTCGTGGAACGGCTGGTCGGCGGCGCCCGCGTCGACCGGGCCGCTCGTCGGGTCGGGGAGCTGGCTCGCGAGGTCGCGGAGGTCCGAGGTCGTCGGGTTCTCGGGGACGTCTACCTCGTCCTCGCCGCCGTAGGTCGTCGAGTCCTCCGTCGCGTCCGGCGGGAACAGCTCTTCGTTGCTCTGCTCGTTCTCCCCGCTGTTCTCGTCCTCCTCGGGGAACTCGTCCTGCCGCTCGTCGACGGGGTCCTCGGTGCCACCGTCCGACGGGTCACGAAGAGGATCGTCGTTCTGGCCCACGTCGTCGTCCCACGTCCCACCGCCTGTGCCGCTCCCCGTCCCGTCGCCGGTTCCAGTCCCCGAGTCGGAGCCACTACCTGACTCGCTGCCGGTACCGGACCCGGAGCCGCTGCCGGTGCCGCTCTCGCTGCCGGTGTCCGACTCCTGGCCCTCCTCGTCCCAGGCCGAGTCCTCGCTCCCGCTCTCGCTGCCGCTCTCGTTGGGCCTGCGGCCCGTGTTCCCGCCGGGGAGCGACGGGATGAACAGCAGCCCGAGCAGCGCCAGCAGTGCCGCCCACGCCAACTGTGCTTTCTTCTTGTTCTCCATCAGCCTGCACCTCCAGCCGTGCGGCCCTGAGCGACCGCTCTCGCGAGTCCAGTCATGTGATCTTCCGCCTCCGGTAGACTGCCTCCAGGCGCGGGTATTCGCTCGTCGACGGTCGCTCGAGGACGACTTCGACGGCGACGTTCGTATCCCGGGGGATGTCGCTGATGTCGCCCGGGTCATTGAGCGGGCCTGCCAGGCGGCTCTCGTCGGCTGGGTCGATGGCGTACACCTCGACGGTGCCGCCGTCCTCGCCCGCCTGGTAGGGAATGATGTCCCAACCGGCGACGTCGTCGGGCATCGGCCACTCGATTGTAGCCGACCCAGACATTGCCGGCTCGGAGAACGCCGTCACATCAACGATGTTGAACGCAGCATACTGGTCAGTCTGTGGATCGTCACCGTTTGGTGGGTAGCCGCGTTCGACGCCGGCGGTGATGTCTATGTCCTCCGACGTCACCGGATACGACACGCTCTCGCTCCGACCCACGACGTACGAATCCCCGCCATCGTTGACGCTCACGATGTACTCAGTTCCCGCTTTCAGCGAGGCACTCAGCCGAACCGTATCACCGGCCGTGAACGTCCCCTCTTTTTCATCCAGCAACTCGGACCCGTCGCCGGTCGCCAGGAACACCTGACTCACCTCACCGACGTCTGAGGAAAGGGTGACTTCAACGCCGCCCGCGTCGGTGTTCGGATTCACCATCAGCCCAGAAGGATAGTCCCGGTCGAAGAAACTACCGTCCTCGTGCCGACTCACCGTCGTTCCGGGCGTATGCCCCAGTTCAATGCCCTCAGACGCGACGACCGTTTTCTCCCTGGAGACACGTTCCCCGTCGCTGCCGTCGAAGACTTCGGCGCGGTCGAGCAGCCCAGGCGACCAGTTCACGCCGCCACCGCCCGTGCTCGGCCATCTCGTCACGGTTAGACCACCTCGTAAATCTGCGCCTCGACGTTCGTCGCGTCACTCGCCTCGAGGCGGACTGCCGAGGCGTCGTAGCCCATCTCGATGATGTCCGCGCCGGCCTCGCTGAACGCGACCGGGCTCTCGGGCGCGACGTACCAGGTGGTGCCGCCGTCCGGGGAGAGCGAGACCTCGATCTCGACAGCGCCCTCGGCGCCGAGAAAGAGCGTCCACGAGGCTGCGCCGCCGAGTTCGCTGGCGGTCCCCGAGCTGATGTCCTCGGCGCCGTCCGTCAAGGGCCGCTCCAGCGTCGCCCGGCCTTGGAGTTCCTCGATGTCGCCGCTAACGCCGACGGGCATTCAGGTCATCACCTCGTAGCCCAGCGGCTGAATCGAGTACTGCCGGGTACCGGTGGTCGCCGAGAGGTTCCGCACGACCACCTCCAGAGACTGCTCGAACCCGAGCGCGGGGACGAACGTCACCTGGAGATCGTCGACGTCGGTTGGCGGCACGGGCGCCGGCCCGAACACGGTCTCGCCGTCCATCCGGAGTTCGTACTCGGTTTCCTCGCGCTTCGAGATGGCGACCGTCCCCACGCGGAACAGCGCGTCGTTGCTGACGGGTTCGAACTCCATCCGGGCCTCCTCGCCGCTCTCGAGGCTCACGGACACCGTCTCCGCGAACGGCCGGTCGTCCGTGCTCGGTTCCGGGATGAGGTTCGGCATCAGAGATCACCCCCGTGCTTGCGGTCAACCCGGGCCAGCTCGTCGCGGTCGACGCCCTCGCTGGACGACGGGCTATCGGGGCGCCGACGCTCGGCCTCCCGGCGCGTACCCTCGGACATCGAGCGGCGTTCGCCGCTGATGTTGATGCGCTGCCGGGAGTCGTCGGTCCAGGTCGTCGGTTCGTCGTCGCTGCTAGTGTGCTCACTCATGGTAGGTGTAGTACGCCCAGACGGCGAGCAGCACGACCTGCGCGACCTCGATGACGAGCTCGACGTCCTCGCGGCTCCACGACGACGCCTGGATGGCCGCGGTGAGCGGCGACTGCTCGTCCTCGGCGTCCGTCGTCGACGGCGCCGTGGTCGTGGTCGCGTCGGTGCTGCCGCTCTCGGTCTGGGTGTCGTTCCAAAGATTGGAGTTCATCTGTAGCCCTCCGGGCCTACATGGCGTCCTTCACGGCGCTCTTGAGGCCGGGCACGACGTCCCGGCCCTGCATCGCCGTGAAGTTCAGCAGGGCGTTCGTTGCGACTGCGCCGTCGCCGTCCGGGTCCTCGTACCGCGTGACGTACGGCACGTCGACGTAGACGTCGAGGGTCATGTCGGCGGCGACGAACGGCTCCAGCGGGTCCCCCGAGTCGGTGAACTCGAAGAACTCGGGCTGCTCGCTGAGGTTCTTCCGATGGATGTTCTTCACCGAGACGGTCTTCAGGTTCTTGCTGGACGAGGTGGAGCCGTCGATGGCCTTCTCGACCTCCAGGGTGCCCGCCTTGTCCGGGATGTAGAAGACGTGCACCGTCGAGTCCGTCCCGGGGTCGGTCACGGTGATGTCGCCGGTGTCGACGACGTCGTCGTTGTCCGGCGTGCCGTAGTAGTCGCCGTCGAGCCAGACGACGACGTTCTGGGTGTTCGGGCAGTCCCGGACGCCGTGGGAGACGCTGAACGTCTCCTCGTCGTCGGCGGTGCCGTTCGTCGGGCCGAGACTCTCGTAGGCGGGCAGCGCCAGCTCGACGGCGCGGTCGTTCTGCTTGCCGAGGAGCTTGTGCGCGGTGTCCGCCCGTAGCCGGGCGACCCGCGAGCGCTGGCCCTGGGAGTTCGCACTCCAGTCGAAGGCGTCCGGGCCGATGTTCCGGCGGTCCCGGCCGGTCTCTTCGAGCGCCTGCGTGACGTTGCTGGGGATGTCAGGCATGGTTCACCGGGAGAAGGGGCCTTCGACGGCGTCCGTGTCGATCTGTGCGACCGATTCGGCCTCGCTCCAGGCGACCGTCGAGTCGACCATGATGGCGACGTCGTCGATGTCGCGGATGCGGACGCTCGACGGCGTGCCGGTCTTGTCGGAGGCCTCCGGGTACTGGAGGTCGATCTTCGACTGGTCGATGTTGTCGGCGTCCTGCTGGGTGGTGAGGTCGTTGCGGACGTAGTGGCCGATGTTCGTGATGCGCTCGCTGATGCGGTGGTACGAGGACTGGCCCGCGCGCTTGACGGCGAGCCAGACGGTCGTCGACCCGACCGGCAGCGGGTCGCCGTTGCTGTCGCGGGGCTTCAGGTACAGCGGGAGGCCGGAGCTGGAGCCGGCCGCGACCGCGTTGAGGATGCGGATGGCGGTGCCGCGGTCGGGGCTGTAGGTGACGACGGCGGTCTCGTGGTCGGCGACGCCGTCGCGGGCCTCGACGTTGGTGCCGGTGGCGCCCTCGTCGAGGAAGATGTTCGCGGAGCCCGCCATCAGTTACCCACCTCCGCGACGCTCTCCTTGAGGTCGAAGCGTTCGGCGAACTGGTCGACGGCGTACAGGCCGCCACCGAGCATGAGCTCGTTCTGGTAGGCGGGCGCGAACTGCGCGCCGGCCACGAC
>SDGW01001376.1_pt1 | contig 10116 bp, 7 predicted proteins | sample 2873831 | NCBI WGS metagenome assembly SDGW01 (sample SAMN08132700, study PRJNA421101) | hypersaline lake metagenome | isolation source: celular fraction 0.22 microns magnesium sulfate-rich crust from ephemeral... | place: Spain: Penahueca Lagoon, Toledo | collected 2011-07
ATCCCTGAACATCTAGAATCTGTTGTTGGACGAGGGATGCGTGTTGTGATTCCTTTTGGCCCCAGAAAAATTATGGGGTTTGTAATTGAGGTGACGGGTGAGACCAAATTAGATAAATTGAAAGATATTGTCGATGTTATGGATTTCACCCCAGTTCTTACCAACGAACTTATTGATTTGGGCAAGTGGATTTCTGAAACGACGCTATGTCTATACATAACTGCCTTTCAAGCCATGCTACCTCAAGTACTTAAGGCAAAATATAAAAAGGAATTATGGTTACTTGCTGAAGAAGAAGAATTAAATGATGATCTAGCCAAGCTTTTCGCAGGAAGAGCGGTTATTTCTTATGAGGATTTGCAAGAGTCTACCGTTTCTTATAGGCAGGTTCAAAAAGGAATTCAGGACGGTCTGTTAGAGGTTCAATACAAAGTTAAAGGTCGAGAAACCAAAAAGACGGAAACCTTTATAGCCCCAGCTGTAGAGGTTATGAAATTAGAAGAGGCTTATGAAGACCTTTCTAAAGGGGCTAAAAAGCAGAGGTTAATCTTATCCTACTTTTTAGAAAACCCAGAAGAAGTACACCGCAGAAAACTATTAGAGGTTTTATCGACGACAACAGCTTCTCTGAAACCTTTAATAGAAAAAGGTTTGCTGGAAGAAGTTCATAAAGAAGTGTACCGTGACCCATACCAAGATCGGGAGTATGAGCGAACAACACCATTTGATTTGACAGAAGAACAAGCAGGCGCAATTGAACCTATTTTACAATCGATTGAACATAAAGAGCACCATACATTTCTATTACACGGTGTGACAGGTAGTGGTAAGACAGAAGTGTACTTACAATCTATTCAAAAGGTGATCGACAAAGGTAAGGAAGCGATTGTTCTTGTGCCTGAGATTGCACTGACCCCTCAAATGGTTGAAAGGTTTAAAGGTAGATTTGGTTCGAAAGTTGCTGTGCTGCACAGTGCTCTTTCTTATGGTGAAAAATATGATGAATGGCGTAAAGTACAACGAAAAGAAGTTCAAGTCGTTGTAGGAGCTCGTTCTGCCATTTTCGCTCCTTTTGAAAATGTGGGGATTATTATTATTGATGAGGAGCATGAATCGAGCTACAAGCAAGAGGATTACCCGCGTTATCACGCGAGAGATGTGGCGATTAAAAGAGGTGAGCATCATCATTGTCCTGTTGTATTAGGAAGTGCTACGCCTACATTAGAATCCTTCGCAAGAGCAAAAAAGGACGTATATAAGCTCTTGAGCCTAAAGAAGCGCATGAATGAACAAGCGATGCCTGAGGTAGAGAAGGTTGATATGCGAGAAGAACTGCGTGCAGGGAATAGATCCATGTTTTCACATGTTCTTCATGAAAAAATACTGGACCGCATCCAAAAAGGGGAACAAGTGGTCTTGTTTTTAAATAGACGTGGCTACTCAACATTTGTAATGTGCCGAGATTGTGGCCATGTAATGGAATGTCCACATTGTGATATTGCTTTAACCTATCATAGGCGTAGTGAGCGGTTAAAATGTCACTATTGTTCTTATGAGGAAGCAATGCCTACCATTTGCCCTTCTTGTGAGAGTGATTCCATCCGTTATTTTGGGACAGGTACACAAAAGGTAGAAGAGTCCTTAGGACAGCTGATTCCCGAAGCAAGAATTATTCGGATGGATGTAGATACAACAAGAAGAAAGGGAGCTCATGAACGTTTATTGACTCAATTTGCAAATCAGGAAGCAGATATATTACTTGGAACACAAATGATTGCAAAGGGGCTAGACTTTGCTAACGTAACATTAGTGGGCGTATTAGCGGCGGATGCTTTACTTCATTTACCTGACTTTCGTTCATCTGAAAAAACGTTTCAACTATTAACACAAGTAAGTGGACGAGCCGGACGTCACAAGCTACCTGGTGAAGTCATTGTACAAAGCTACACACCAGAGCATTACAGCATTGAGCTCGCAAGCCAATATGATTATGACGCATTTTTCTTAAAAGAAATGCAGATGAGAAAGATGTTCCAATATCCACCTTATTATTTTTTAGTGCTACTCACCGTATCTCATCCAAATCAAATGTACACGATGGATATTACAAAGCAAATGGGTCAGTTTTTGCGGAACCACTTATCGGACAATTCAATTATACTTGGCCCGACACCATCGCCTTTGACACGGATCAAGGATAGATATCGATATCAATGCATGATAAAATATAGAGATGAACCATCGTTGTTAAAAATTATGAATCGACTATTTCAAATACATGAAGACGCGATACAAAACAATGATTTACAAATTACAATTGATTTTCAACCATACCAGCTAATGTAAGGAGTGAGATATCCGGATGAAACGCATCGTGTTTATGGGGACCCCGGATTTTGCGGTACCTGTTCTCCAAAGAATCATTAAAGATGGCTATCATGTTGTAGCCGTTGTTACACAACCGGATCGACCAAAGGGAAGAAAACGTGAGCTTACACCTCCACCAGTAAAAGTGGAAGCAAAGCATCATGATCTTCCAGTATTACAACCAGAAAAAATCAAACATGAATATGAGGATGTATTAGCCTATGAGCCTGATCTAATCATAACGGCAGCTTTTGGCCAAATTTTGCCGAAAGCGTTATTAGACGGACCAGAGTATGGGTGTATTAACGTCCACGCTTCCTTATTACCAGAATTACGAGGCGGCGCTCCTATCCATTACTCTATTTTGCAAGGGAAGAAGGAAACAGGTATTTCGATCATGTATATGGTTGAAGCTTTAGATGCAGGTGATGTTCTGTCTCAGAAATCTGTTGAAATAGAGGAACAAGACCATGTTGGTACCCTTCATGATAAGCTAGCCGCAGCGGGTGCAGTGCTTTTAAGTGAAACGTTGCCTGCACTGCTGAATGGTGAAATCGAACCCGTGAAACAAGACGAATCAAAGGTGACGTTTGCTTCGAATATTAAACGTGAGCAAGAGGAAATTGATTGGTCAAAAGATGCTTGGACGAACTACAACCATATTCGTGGTCTTCACCCTTGGCCTGTTGCCTTTACGAAATGGAATGGCAAGCCTATGAAAGTTTGGTGGGGACAAAAGGTTGATGAGAACTTTGATGGTAGACCAGGTGAAGTCATCCGCATCGATGAAGATGGGTTTGTAGTGCTATGTGGTGATCATAAAGGCATTAAAATTATGGATTTACAACCTTCAGGTAAGAAACGTATGGACGCTGGATCCTTCTTAAGAGGAGCTGGACAAGCCCTTTACCTTGGTGAAATGTTAGGAGAAGACGATGAGTAATATGGCATTACGAAATGCAGCATTGGATATTTTAACACGTGTTGGAGACGGAGGTGGCTATAGTCATCTCCTTATTAACCAAGCGATTGAAAAGAGAGGTCTAAGCAATCGCGACACTTCTCTGTTAACGGAAATTGTCTATGGTACGATCCAACGCAAACATACATTAGACTTTTATATTACACCCTTTGTTCAAAAGAAAAGTAAGCTAAAGCCATGGGTGCTTTGGCTTCTTTATATGTCAGTCTATCAAATGGTGTATCTGGAAAGAGTTCCAGATCATGCTGTTATTAATGAAGCGGTTGAAATTTCAAAGAAAAGAGGACACAAAGGAATTGTGTCTATGGTAAATGGGATTTTGCGTAATGTTCAACGCAAAGGACTTCCTTCACTCGATTCTATTGAAGACCCTGTAGAAAGATTGGCAGTAGAAACAAGTCACCCATTATGGCTTGTGAAGCGTTGGATTGAAATGTATGGCATGGATGAAACGAAGAGCATGTGTCATCAAAACTTGCAACGTCCAACGATGACTGTTCGCATTAACCCTATGAAAGCTACTAGAGAAAAGGTGATCGATCGCTTGCAGCAAGATGGCTTCGATTGTGAACCATCATTGTTATCTCCCCAAGGGATTCTTATTTTTAAAGGAAATATCGTCAATCATGCTTTATTTCAACAAGGCTTTGTCACTATTCAGGATGAGAGTTCTATGCTTGTAGGTGAAATGATGGATTTGAAACCTGATATGAAAGTATTAGATGCTTGTTCTGCTCCAGGGGGGAAGGCTACTCATATTGCGGAAAAGCTAAATGATACAGGTGAAGTGTTTGCTTATGATCTTCATGAAAAGAAAGTAAAGCTTGTTCGGAATAAAGCGGAACAACTTGGACTTGAAAACATCATAGCTAAACAGGCAGATGGTCGTAACTTACCTTCCATGCATGAAGAAAACACTTTTGACCGCATCTTACTGGACGCACCTTGCTCTGGGCTTGGAGTTGTCCGTGGTAAACCTGATATTAAATACTCTAAAACAAGGGATGATATTTTAGCTCTGTCTAACATACAGGGCGAACTGTTAGATGCTGTGAGTTCATTGTTAAAAGAAAATGGGAAATTGGTTTATAGTACGTGTACAGTTGACCATGAAGAGAATGAAAAGCGTATTCAACAGTTTCTGGAGGATCACCCTGAGTATGAGGTGGATCAAGCATTTTTCGATGAACTTCCTGAAGAAGCTCAAGATTTACCAGGGATTACGGAGTGGGGATTGCAATTATTCCCTCAGGATTTTGATACAGATGGTTTCTTTTTAACTAGATTGAAGAAGAAGGCATAACAATCCTCATGAAACTAATAAAATAGACTCGGGTTGAAGGTTCTGAAATTAATTGATCAACCCTTATAACAAAACTTCATGATAAACTAAGATGTAGAGTTTTATATCAGAGAAGAGCTATACGTTCACGGATGTCGCGAAAGAAAAATACAAAAAGCTTGAAGTGATGCAGGAGAACGTATAGCCTTTGTGGTATTTATGGAAGTAAGAGAAATCCACCCCATAGTAAACATAAAAAGACTTGTGGAAAGTAACGTGCTATGGAATGTAAGAAAGAGACGAGGTGAAACCATGAATGGCTATTTTTTAACAGACAAAGGTCAGGTTCGTAGCCATAACGAAGATGCAGGGGGAATCTTTTTCAATCAACACCATCAGTTTTTAGCTGTTGTGGCTGATGGCATGGGTGGTCATCGTGCTGGTGATGTGGCAAGTAATATTGCAACAACTTCTATACATAAAAGATGGCTAGAAGCTGAAAAGATTGAAACTCCTGATGATGCAGAAAAATGGTTGAACGAGCAAATCAAGGAAATTAATAAAGAAGTATTCCAACATGCTGTAGATCATGAAGAATGTCAAGGGATGGGGACGACAATCGTTGCTTCAATAGGAACCGATGAATTCGTTACCGTAGCCCATATTGGTGACAGTCGTTGTTATCTTGCTAATGAATTTGGATTTAAACAAGTTACTGAAGATCATTCATTAGTAAATGAGCTTGTTCGAACAGGTCAAATATCGACACAGGATGCAGAGCATCATCCTCGTAAGAATGTGTTATTAAAAGCTCTTGGGACTGAAGAAGAAACAAGTGTGGATGTGAAAACAATTGGATGGACAGAGGATAATAAGCTGTTGCTTTGCTCGGACGGTCTATCTAACAAAATGTCAGACGATGAATTAATTGAATTTGTTGAAGAACCATTACCTCTAGAGCAAGCAGCTGAGAAGCTAATTCAATTCGCTAATGAACGTGGTGGAGAGGATAACATCTCATTAGTGCTTGTGCATTATGATGAGCCTATGGAAGAAGGTGCATCCTAATGCTCAATGGCCATTTACTGAATGATCGCTATGAGATCCGTGAAACCATTGGTGGCGGTGGCATGGCGAACGTTTATGTAGCGAGGGACACGATTCTGAATCGAGACGTAGCGATTAAAGTGTTACGTTTAGAGTATGCAAACGATGATGAATTTATTGCTCGTTTTCGACGTGAAGCCCATTCAGCTACTAGTTTATCACATCCAAATATCGTCAATATTTATGATGTTGGTGAAGAGGAACATATTTATTACATGGTGATGGAATATGTAGACGGAATGACCTTAAAACAATACATACAAACCTATGGTCCGCTTGAAGTAGAAGAATCATTGGAAATCACGAAACAGATTACTGCCGCAATTACTCATGCACATGATAATGATATTATTCATCGCGACATTAAGCCTCAAAACATTTTAATTGATGAACATAAACAAGTAAAAGTAACCGACTTCGGCATCGCAATGGCATTAAGTGCTACATCATTAACACAAACCAATTCTGTTTTAGGGTCTGTTCATTATTTATCTCCTGAGCAAGCACGTGGAGGTATGGCAACAAAGAAATCAGATATCTATTCAATTGGTATAGTCATGTTTGAAATGCTTACAGGGAGATTGCCATTTTCAGGCCAATCTGCTGTTTCGATTGCTTTGAAACACTTACAAAGTGAAACCCCTTCATTAAAGCGGTGGAATCCTGATATTCCTCAAAGCGTTGAGAATGTTGTATTAAAAGCAACAGCTAAGGACCCATTTCACCGATATGATGATGTTCATGATATGGTAGAAGACCTGGAAACAGCTCTTCATCCTTCTCGTCAAAATGAGGAAAAGTTTGTTGTACCTGTACCAGAAGACGAGGAAGTTACAAAGGCAATTCCGGTTATAACGAACGATATGTATAAAGAAGATGGGGCTAAGGACGAGACGATCATTCATAATACAGATCATTCAACCTTTAAGAAAGAAAATAAAGAAAAGAAGTCATTTCGATGGAAACCTTGGTTAATAGGTTTACTTTTATTCGTTGTTGCAGCTGGAGTTGTCGGCTTATTCTTCCTGCCACAATTACTTATTCCTAAAGATATTCAAGTTGAAGATGTTTCAGGTATGGAGTATGCAGATGCATATGAAAAGCTTAGCGAGCAAAACCTTGACGTTAAGCGTGAATCGCTTCATTCCAATGATGTAAAAGAAGGTTATGTGATTAAGACAGACCCTACGGCTGGTACGACAATTAAAGAAGGTGCAAGGGTAACGATCTTTTCAAGCTTAGGAAAAGAGAGAGTGAAATTTGAGGACTATGTTGGACAAACATTTTCACAAGTTAAGAAGCTACTTGAAGGCAAAGGGTATTCGGTTATTAAATACACCATGAATAATCCTAATGTACCTAAAGGAGAAATTATTCGACAAACCGAGCCTAACCCTGGTGAGATGGTTATTCCAGAGAATACAACAGTCATTTTTGAAGTGAGTGATGGTCCTAAGAAAGTCACACTGCGTGATTTAACAGGGAAAACATTAGAAGAAGTGTATAACGTTGTAGGTGAAACGAATAATATTTCTTTAAAGGAACCGAAGTATGAGTTTTCTGAAACCGTACCTGAAGGGGAGGTCATTCGACAGACCCCTGAACCATATGCACAAGTTAATCCTGGAACAGAAGTGGAAGTATGGGTTTCTAAAGGAATGGAAGAACAACCTCCAATAAATAAAGTTGTGACGTTTACGATAAGAGTCAATGAAAATCAAGATGAAGATGATAAAGAAAAAACGGAGAAACACAAGGTTAAAATCTATATAGGTGACATGAATCGAGACATCACGGAAGTTGAAATGGAAGAAAAAATCACGGAGAGCAAAAAATATAACCTTAACTTGACGATCCCAGCAGGAGGAGAAGCTCGTTATAAAGTGATGCTTGATGATCGTGTTGTGAAAGAGGAAGTTGTACCATATGAAGAAGGTGAAAATGAGTAAATGCCAATCGGTAAAATTATAAAATCGTTAAGCGGCTTTTATTATGTACAATCAGAAGGTTCAGTTTATCAATGTAAAGGAAGAGGGAACTTTCGTAAAAAGAAAATTACGCTTTTAGTTGGCGATGATGTTTCATTTGAAATGGATCAAAACGAAGAAGGGTATATCCTTGATGTCCAATCTAGGAAAAATGAGCTCGTTCGACCACCTATAGCGAACATAGATCAGGCAATCATAGTTGCCTCTGTGGTCGAACCTGATTTCAAACCCCTTTTGCTGGATCGTTTCTTAGTACTTATTGAATCTATGAACATCGAACCAATCATTGTTCTGACTAAGATGGATTTATTAAGTGATAAAGGCCAAGCTTCTATTGATTCCTATAAAAAAGATTATGAGGCGCTTGGATATCAAGTAGTTGTTGGATCATCGAAAATAGAAGACAGCTTACATGAAGTATCCTCTTATTTAGAGGGGAAAGTAACGGTCATAGCTGGGCAGTCAGGAGTAGGGAAATCTTCCATGCTAAATGCATTGAAACCTCAATTAGACCTTGAAACGAATGATATCTCTAAAAGTCTTGGGCGAGGAAAGCATACAACGCGCCATGTAGAATTGATAGATATGTATGGAGGGCTTGTGGCTGATACTCCTGGTTTCAGTTCGTTGGAGTTCCAGACCCTTGAATATGATGAGTTGCCTGACTGCTTTCCTGAAATGAGAAAGTATGGAGAGCATTGTAAGTTTCGAGGCTGCTTGCATAAAAAAGAGCCGAAATGTGCTGTGAAAGAAGCTGTACAAAATGGAGAGATTCCGGAATACCGATATGAGCATTATCTACAATTTTTAGAGGAAATTCAGAATAGAAAGCCGAGGTATTAACATATGACAAAGATTGCACCATCAATTCTTTCTGCAGACTTTTCCAAGCTAGGTGAAGAAATAAAAGATGTTGAACGAGGCGGTAGTGATTATATTCACGTGGATGTCATGGATGGCCACTTTGTACCGAATATAACAATTGGACCTCTTATTGTTGAATCGATTCGTCCGATAACCGATTTACCACTCGACGTACACTTGATGATTGAAAATCCAGATCAATATATTGAACAGTTTGCTAAAGCTGGCTCAGATATTATTACGGTCCATCAAGAGGCGTGCCCTCACTTGCATAGAACGATTCAGTTGATTAAAAGCTATGGCGTAAAAGCTGGAGTCGTAATTAACCCAGCTACACCAGCTGAGCTGATCAAACCAATCTTAGCTGATGTTGATCTCGTTCTTTTAATGACTGTAAACCCTGGATTTGGTGGACAATCCTTTATTGATTCAGTGGTTCCGAAAATTGAACAAGTGTCTTCTTGGCGTGAAGAACTAGGTCTCTCTTTTGAAATTGAGATTGACGGCGGGGTCAAAAAAGGTACAGCAAAACGATGTGTCGATGCAGGTGCTGATGTCCTCGTAGCAGGTAGCGCTGTATTTAAACAAGAAGACCGCGGTAAGGCTATTCAAGACATTTTAAATGATAAATAATGCCAAAAGCGCAAGCGCCCGTTTAGCAACGAAGGGACAGGGACTGAGCCTGTAGTACGATAAAGGAAACTCTTTGGGAGTGAAAACGAATCGATGTTGACTTATCGTAGGGGGGCGAGGGAAGACCATTCGTTGCTGGGCGTTGGAGCTGGATGTAGCATAGAAAACTGCCTTTTATTCAAAAGGCAGTTTTTTGTAATGATAGTAAGGTAGGTGTTGAATATGAGAAAAGTAGCAATTGTTGGGGGAGGACCTGAAGAAGCGGTTCCTGATTTAAAACTTTTTGATGAAGATGTTCTTTGGATAGGAGCAGATCGAGGGGCTCATGTTTTATTAAGTCAAGGGATTATACCCACAGAAGCTGTAGGGGATTTTGACTCAGTGACCAATGAAGAAAAGTCTCATATAAAAGAGAAAGCTCAGCACTTTGAAGAGCATCCTTCAGAGAAAGATGAGACAGACCTTGAGCTAGCCTTGCAAAAAGCCTATTCCTATCAACCAGATGTTTTATATTTGTTTGGTGTAACAGGTGGACGTATGGATCATGGGTTAATTAATTTGCAACTTCTTTATCCCCTTGAAGAGAAGGGGATCCGAGGGATTGTTATTGATAAAGGAAATTGGGTTGAATTAAGAAAGTCTGGAACTCATATAGTAGAGTATGATGATCTTTATCCGAATATCTCCTTTATTCCATTCACACCTGAGGTTAAAGGGATAACATTGGAAGGTTTCTACTATCCTCTAGAGAATCAAGATGTACCATGGGGCTCGACTTTATGTATTTCAAATAAGCTTATTTCAGAAAAAGGTACTTTTTCATTTAATGAAGGCATACTATTACTTGTAAAGAGCCGAGATGTAAATGAGGTATCAATGTAGATCCTGGCTAT
>SDGW01001568.1_pt1 | contig 10110 bp, 7 predicted proteins | sample 2873831 | NCBI WGS metagenome assembly SDGW01 (sample SAMN08132700, study PRJNA421101) | hypersaline lake metagenome | isolation source: celular fraction 0.22 microns magnesium sulfate-rich crust from ephemeral... | place: Spain: Penahueca Lagoon, Toledo | collected 2011-07
CTTCTCCATCCGCTCCAACTTTTAATCTGTACTTAGGTTTTACTGTAATCTTCAATGATGCCTGTTTACCTTCTTTGACTTTGAGCTCTTTTGTATGCAGTTTGGTCTCTGCGTACTCACTTTCTATTACCTCAACTGTATAAATACCGTTCGGTACGCCTTTGATTGATTTCGTGTTGTGATCTACCGTATAAGTCTTGGAGTTCCCGTCCATATCCGTTAACTTTAGTGATAGGTCTAACCATGATGTGCTTAGTGGTGATTTATCTGCTTTCAGATTTACACCAACTGTTTGGTTTGTTTCATTTTTGCTTTCAAGTGTGACTGGTAATACCACTGCATTTTGTTGAACCCCTGACACCACGATTGGTGGTAGCTTAATTTCTTTTGTTCCATTTGAACCACCTTTGATGCTGTACTCGTCTGATGAAACTAAGAATTTCCTTGTCAGTTCTTCTGCCTCAAACCATATAACCCCTTTATGGTTGGAAGTTTCTTCAGATCTACCTTTTCCTTCTGCTAGTTTGATTGTTAAATTCTGATTGGGTAGTGTTTCACCTGATCCAGTTTTTAATTTCAATCCTACAAGGTCTTTCTTCGTCTTCAGCTTTGCTCCGATTGGTCGTATTTTTGTTCCTTCAATATCTGTTACCATTTGAACATATCCATCTTTTTGTACCTCGTAAAAATATGGGTCTATTTGAAATTTGAAATGCTGACCTTCATGAACGTTATAGTCCATTTGACTTTCATTATATTCTCCAGTTTTTTCTCTAAAACGAATATATTTGACTGTTTTATCAGCTTTTCGTAAAACTAAATACATTCTGTCATCCATTTCAAACCCCTTATGAGGGAAGTTCAGTAAATAACGATCTTTTTCATGATCGTAGTTGGTTTTGTCACCAACCACAGAGCTAATCAGCTTATCGTCCTCTGACCAGAGCTCCATTTTAAATTCTGGAATATAACCCTCACTCTCAAAATCAACTGCCACAAACAAGCCTTTTGTTACTGTTCTTTCTGCATTGTTTTTATATAAATCATCTGGGGGTGGCCATATTGAAGGTGGCGGTGGATCTTCTTTATTTTCACTGGACTGAGTGGGTTGAGTGGGTGACGATTGCCCCTCTTGTCCATCTTCCTTTGCCAAAACCTTGTCTTCTACCCCTAACATCATTCCAACAAGCACCATTAGGCTTGCCATACTTAGTATGATTTGTCTCATACCATTTCCTCCTTTATTACGTATCATTGTGGAGATTCAATATTCTGCTTTACTGATATCTCCTACTGGTTATAAATGGGCTCTTGATTAAGTTGTAAAAACAGTAGGAGGTCTAAAACACGAAAAAGACCATGTCGTTTGTGACATGGTCTCCATCATCGCTATATTAGAATTGGTTGAATGTTGGTCCCGTTCGGATGTAGCTCCCCTCTGTTTCAAGTAGTTTCGACAGGTCTGATAGAATAAAGCTTCCTGAAACGATTTCCCACCAGTTGCCGTCGATCTCTATAAGAACGTTGGCATGACCTGGGCTTCCTACGATCATTGTATTATAGCCTGCTGCATCGAAAACCGCTGAGTAGACTTCCGCATCTGAATCACAATCTGATATACCCCGAAATAAATTATCATATGCTGATCGTGGATCATTGTTTGGATCGTCTTGCTTACCTTTTGCTAGATTACCTGCAATGTTCGCTACTTTTACCGCTTTTTCCAAATGGTCTGAGTTAGCATTCTCTACGAAGGTTCCATAACGTTCATGGAGAATGGTGAACAACATTTCCTGTCTCGACCTTTTATCGTAATCCTCAGCTCGTTTTCCATCGAGGTACATCGAGATGTACTTGTTTAGAGATTTTTCTTCTACCCCTTCTAAGGCTTTATCCACTTTTTCCATGACTTTATTGTACTGTTCCTGCGTCCTGCTACCATAATCATGTGACCCATAACGGACGTCTAGACTGGTTACATCCTTTTTCTTGGAACTATTTGAAAAAGTGTCCTTACTGCCTAAATCACTGCTAATTATATCAAGGATGCTACTACTAGCTCCTGAATTTTCACGTTTTTCTTGAAGTGATTTACTGGTTAAGTTCCCTTTCTTCCGTATGCTTTTGATTTTCTTGATGTTTTCTGCTTTTATAATATGCTTCTCTTTCGATAATTTACTTTTCTTTAGTTTGTGTTCAGCACCATCAAGAAGGTCCATTAGTTTTTCCTCTTGGCTGATTTGATTGCTCTCTGCATATTTTTCTATCTTTGAAAGTACTGTGTTCATGCTGTCCAACAACTGAACAGAAAACTCCCCTTTTTCCACCAAATTAAGAACGATTTGAAGATCGTTAATCAATAACTCCTCTTCGAGATGCCCTTTAACCAAATCTTTGTTTACCACATGTGATGACTCCGTTGACTGAGCATGGATGGTCGCTACATCTGATTCTCCATTCAGCACGTTGAGCATTAATGTGGAGATCATGATACCACTCATTACAAGTTTGAATCGTCTGTTTGGTTTTTGTTTCCGTCTGTATGTTGTATTCATGTGCAACTGTACTTTCTTGTTAATATTCTTCTTCAAATTTTCGCCTCCCTTGTATCTGGTTTCTTGTGTACTTATAATAATTTATATGGAGATCGTTCTCTTAACTTATAAAAATATCTAGAAAATGATTGTTTTCCTAGATTAACCAATGGGAGTTTTGCTGATGAAATTTAAAGTTTATGTAGTTACCGATAAAATCCCAAAATTCTTTCTTGAAGGTATTAAGGAATATGAAAAACGCTTAAGTCGCTATTGTAAGATTGAGATGAAGAAATTTAAAGATGAAGATTCCTTGGAACAGAACCTTTCCTCTACATCCCATAAGATCCTCTTATCTACAAAAGGAGATATGATTTCTTCTGAGCAATTGGCTGAAAAAATCGATAAAATGGCTACCCATGGTAAATCCGATGTTTGCATTATAATTGGATCTGAAAATATCAGAGCTCATGAAACCATTGCGCTTAGTTCAATGGAGATGGACCCTGGATTAACCACTCTTAGTATTTATGAACAAATATATAGGGCTTATCGCATCCTTCACAATCAACCCTATCATAAATAAAGGTGGATGATTCATCCACCTTTTTCATTACCCCGCAGGAACTCTATTTTGTCCTTATCGCTTATTGATATTATAAACTCAAAATACCGTTCATTTTGCCATATATCCGTTTTAGGGTTAGGTGTGGTACGCTTCATTCCTCATAATCCGAAAAGCTCGATACACCTGTTCCAACAACATTAAGCGCATTAACTGATGTGGAAATGTTAACTTCGAAAATGATCAAGCAAAATCTGACCGCTTTCGTACATCTTCACTTAAGTCAAGTGCTCCACCAATCACAAATGCGATTTTCCTCTTCCCATATGTAGCAAGCTGATCAAGTTGGTCTGCTAGCTTTTCAGAAGTAATCATCTTCCCTTCAATTTCTAGTGTGATGACATACGTGTCTTGTCCTATTTTTGAAAGAATACGAGTTTTCCGGCGCTTTTTCGTCTGGCACTTCCTGAATATCTACAGTAGCATATGGACCTAAGCGTTTTATATATTCTTGAATCCCTTGTTTTAGATATTTTTCTTTAAGCTTTCCAACAGATATGATGGATATTTTCATGAGGATCTTCCTTCCTTCGTACAACTTCTTTCTTCCTATTTTACTACATGAAAAAAGAGTGCTCCACCTGGATCACCCTTTTCGTTTCTCCATCCACTTTTGTAGTAATAAAAAGATAAATCCGCCTACTCCCGCAAAAAATCCCGCTAAGATTGCATTCTTAATATCAGAGAAATCATTTGTTATATAATAGCCTATGAAACCTCCTACCATAAACGCAACCGGGGTCCAATTTCTATTCATTATCATCCAACTCCCTAGTGCAAACGTTGTAGGTCAATACCCTCATTATACTAGAAAGTAACCATAATATAAAAAACTGACCTTAATAGTCAGTTTCTTATACTACAATTTTGATAAATCTCCGTTTTTAATCCATCCACGAGCACGTAATGCTGTAACAATATGATTAATTCCAACCATATAGGCAGCTTGTCGCATACCACACTCTTTGTCACTTTTCATATCATGTACACGTAGGAAAGCAGAAATCATCTTCTCTTCTAGTTCACGATTGATCTTTTCTTCTTTCCAGTAATAGTTCATTGTATTTTGAACCCATTCGAAATAAGAAACTGTTACTCCGCCAGCGTTACACAGGATATCCGGGATGATAAATGTACCTTTCTCCTCTAAAATATCATTTCCTTCTGGAGTAGTTGGCCCATTTGCCGCTTCTGCTACGATTTTTGCTTGAATATTTGGTGCTGTCTCCGCTGTGATCTGATTTTCAATCGCTGCAGGGATTAATATATCGATAGGCAACGCAAACATCTTTTCATTCGATATGGAATCTGCATTATCAAAATCAGCAATGACTTCGCCTTGGTCAACATGTTCAATTAATGCTTGTATATCAAGCCCATCTTCTTTGTAAATCCCTCCAGATGCGTCTGTAATAGCTACAATTTTGACCCCTAACTCATCTAGGAATTTAGCTGTTGCACTCCCTACATTACCGAAACCTTGAATTGCTGCTGTAGCATTTGATAAATCCATACCCAACCTATTAGCTGCTTCTCTTATTGTAATAACGACACCTCTACCTGTCGCATCCAGACGTCCCTGGGAACCTCCAAGGATAATTGGTTTCCCTGTAATGAGTCCCGGAATATTATATCCACGAAGCTTATCGTACTCGTCTATCATCCATCCCATCACCTCTGGGTCTGTATTCATATCTGGAGCTGGAATATCTTTTTCTGGTCCAATTATCGGAGTGATTTTGCGAATGAAATTACGACTTAATTCTTCTAATTCGCGCTCATTTAATTCACTCGGATCAACAATGACTCCACCTTTTCCTCCACCAAGCGGCAATCCAATGATTGCAGACTTTAAAGACATCCAAATAGACAAAGCTTTTACTTCATCTAATGTTACAGATGGATGAAAGCGAATCCCACCTTTTGTTGGTCCTAAGATATCAATGTGTTGAGCTCGGTAAGCTGTAAAGTTCTCCATTTTACCATCATCTTTACGTAGTGGTATGGAAACTTCAAGTACACGCATGGGTTTTTTTAAAATATGGTATATGCTCTCATCCAAACCTAAACTATCAACGGATTCCTTTAAAAGCTCTTTAACAATATCATATGGATTTTGGTCATGTGTCGAGATGTCCGCCTCGACTTTATGTTCTTCTGCAGTCATATTCATTCCTCCACAATCTCATGGTTATATTCGTAATGTGCCTCTATTTCAAGCTTCTTATGTAAAACAACCCGAAAACTTCTCATATTTCACCAATGGAAGTGGAACGCTAATGCTAATGAAGTTTGAAGACAGAAAGGAAGACCTAATATGCCTAGAGCAATGATGAGTATCATTCTTCGATTAGAAATGGAAAAAGAGAACGTCTCTTTTGGTGAAATTGCCACGATCGTAAGTAATGTGGGAGGGGATATTGTAGCGATTGATGTCATTAAAGAAGGTAAGCATAAAACGATACGAGATATCAGTATTAATGTGAATGATGAGACTAAACAAGAAAGAATTATTCAGTCGATCAAGCAACTTCCTGGGGTCGTAATTAAACACATATCTGATCGTACTTTTTTAGTACACCTTGGTGGGAAGATCCATGTGTCATCTAAGGTAGAAATTGATAACCGGGAGGAAATGTCACGTGTGTACACTCCTGAAGTAGCACGTGTCTGTGAAGCAATTAATGAAGATCCAAACTTAGCTCATCAATTTACAATTAAACGGAATACGGTAGCCGTCATATCGGATGGGACAGCTGTGCTTGGACTCGGAACGATTCGTCCAGAAGCAGCTATGCCTGTTATGGAAGGGAAAGCTATGCTCTTTAAGCAATTTGCTAATGTTGATGCATTCCCAATTTGTATTAATCCTTGTAATCCGGAAGAAACCATACGCATTGTGAAAGCCCTTAGTCCTACTTTTGGAGGTATAAATCTAGAGGATATTGCATCTCCTCATTGTTTTGAGATTGAAGAGCGCTTAAAACAAGAACTCGATATTCCGGTGTTTCATGATGATCAACATGGAACAGCCATTGTTGCTTTAGCAGGACTCTTAAATGCTCTACATATCGTGGATAAAGATATCGCTTCTTGTAAGATTATTGTATGTGGTATTGGCGCCGCAGGAATGGCCATTACAAATATGTTGCTGACTGCAGGCGCTACAAACATTATCGGTGTAGATATGGAAGGAGCTCTTACTAGAGATAGGTCTTATGATCGTCCTGGTTGGAATGACTTCGCTAGCAAAACAAACCCTCGAAAAGAAACCGGAGCGTTGCACGATGTTATTAAAGATGCGGATGTTTTTATAGGGGTATCTGCTCCAGGGATTCTTAAAAATGAAAACATACAATCGATGGCTAAAGATCCAATTGTATTTGCACTCGCAAATCCTCACCCTGAAATTACACCTGATGAAGCTAAGCCATATGCCAAGGTGATGGCTACTGGACGCTCTGATTATCCGAACCAAGTTAATAATGTCCTCTGCTTCCCTGGTATCTTCCGAGGGGCACTAGATTGTCGTGCTCGTGAAATTAATGAGGAAATGAAGCTTGCGGCTGCAAAAGCGATCGCTTCTACCATAAGCGAGGATGAGGTGAATGAGGATTACATCATTCCAAGTGTATTTAATGAACAAGTCGTTCAATCGATACGAAACGCTGTCATAGAGGCTGCTTTAGAGACAGGTGTAGCAAGAAGAAATCCTGATCAGTAGTGTTTTTGTTTATTCCAAATAAACAAATGTTTACACTTGAAAGAATTTACTGCACAAAAATTCTTGCCATGCCACTCCTTCACTTTTACAATGTTATATAACACATCATGAAAAAAAGTTGTAAAACATAGGATTTAAGTAAAGGAGGTTGTTCGATTATGACAAAGGACGATGATCAACAAATTCAAGATGCAAGAGAGGCTGTTGGTGACCATCAGATCAAAAAGCTCGACTTTTATGGTGGTGCATTTGCAGCCACGATCCCATTAATTTTCTTTATTATTTGGGCCATTTCTCTAAGTGTCATGAAACTTGTAACCGAAGAAGCACTAGTTCTCGGTATGGTGATGGGTGTAGCAATTGGTTTATTCTTTTGTAGATCCCAATGGAAAGATTATGCTCAAGGACTTGTTCAAGGTATGGCGCAACCTATTGGTGTTATTGCCGTAATTGCTTGGTTTTGGGCAGGAATGTTCGCTAAGCTATTAGCTGCAGGTGGACTTGTAGACGGACTTATCTGGTTTGGTTTTCAGACAGGTTTAGAAGGTGGCTTTATTGTTGGGTTAACCTTCATACTAGCAGCCATTTTCTCAACAGCAGTTGGTACAGGTTATGGAACTGTTGCAACGTTTGGTATTCTCATGTATCCTGCAGGAATCATTTTAGGTGCAGACCCCGTTATTCTTCTAGCTGCCATTTTAAGTGGTGCTGTGTTCGGAGATAACTTAGCACCTGTTTCAGATACAACGATCGTTTCTGCAACAACACAGGATGCCGATGTACCTGGAGTAGTACGCTCTCGTTTTAAATACTCAATAACTGCGGCTATCCCGGCTCTTATATTATTTATTATATTCGGTGGTGGCGGATCAGGTGGAAACCAAGAAGCCTTCACGCAATTAAAAGAACAAGTTTCACCTGAAGGATTGATCATGCTCCTTCCATTTGCTCTAGTTCTATTTTTAGCATTATCAGGTCGTCACTTACTTACATCACTTACAATCGGAATTGTAGCATCTATTATTGTAATGATTTTTACAGGAATTCCATTTACAGAAGTTATCCATATTTATCGTAATGATGCAGGTGATGCTGCTATTGGCGGGGCTCTAATGAATGGTATCGGCGGCTATTTTAACATGGCAATTCTTATTCTGTTCATTCTAGCAGCGGCCCATCTAATGGAATTAGCGGGCACAATGGAAGCCATTAAAAACTTCTTCCTTAAACTAATTAATGGCGTTGTAAAACGTGCTGAGTTATCAATCTATGGTATTGTAGCTTTCTTAAACTTATTTATTACAATCAATACGGCTGCTGAAATTGCAGCTGGACCATTTGTGCGAAAGCTAGGGAAAGAGTTTAACATTCACCCTTATCGACGCGCCAATTTCTTAGATACGGTTTCCTCTTCTCTGGGTTATATTTTCCCTTGGAGTGGTGGTGTTCTACTAGCATGGGCAACGATTAAAGGAGCTGCAGACGATTATGGATTCATTCCAATTGTCGGACCTGCTGAAGTATTCCCATACGTATTCCAAGGTTGGGGATTACTCATCGTAATGCTTATCGCTGCTCTTACAGGCTGGGGATTACGTTTCGAAGGAAAGAATGGTGAAGAAATAAAGAAATAAGTCTTATGAAAAGGGCTCCTCTAACAGGAGCCCTTTTCTTTATTCTTTAATAGGTTTTTTCTTTTCATTTGGATCTATGTTGTGATTCATATGGAATATGTTATGGGGATCATATTTCTTCTTAATCTCCTGTAAACCCATAGCTGAATCATAGCCGGGAATTCTGCGTTATCTAATACAGAGGATAACTCATCTAGCAAACCGTTACTGAGTTCACTGAAATACAATGATGTACCATAGAAGTTCGCTGCCGGTGGTACCATAGTGTCTAATTTACTTTGTAACTTCTTATAAGGAATTACTGCTGTTGCATCCACAATTGGCTCAGCAAGCTCTCTTAAGGATTGGGTCAGCGCTTCTCCTTCTTTCGGATCACCATCATACATTCCTGTTAATGTAATAACACTTCTATTATGTAAAAATTCTGGGATAAATGGAGCTGGTGGCATTGTCATCATCATTGTGTTTAGGCTAACATCATTGGAAACTTTATCTAAATATTCATCAAGCTTTTGATAAACTTGTTTGGCATCTTTGTAGTCATACATGACATCAATAGCTAAAACTTCTGGTCCTACTGGGTGCAACTGAAATTCAAATGTTGTCACAATCCCAAAGTTTCCGCCACCACCACGGATCGCCCAAAACAGATCTTCATAATGATCTTCACTTACACGTATTTGTTCTCCCTCAGCTGTTATTACATTAGCAGCAACCATATTGTCACAAGTTAAACCGTATTTAGCTCTTAAGTAACCCAATCCACCGCCAAGTGCTAAACCAGCAATCCCCGTTTCAGACACAGTACCAGTTGGTGTAGCTAATCCATACTTCTGCGTCTCCTGATCGACATCCCCTAAAGTTGCACCACCCTGAACAAAAGCTATCTTTTGTTTTTCCTCAACACGTACTTTCTTCATTTCTGATAGGTCTATCATTAACCCTTTATGAGTCACAGATGTACCAGCAACATGATGTCCACCAGCACGAACTGATATTTCTAAATCTTCCTGTCGTGCAAAACGGACTGCTTCTGCTACATCTTGTTCCGTTTTACATACAACGATCGCAGCTGGAAAGCGCTGAATTCCTTTATTAAAGATTTGCCTTTTCTCATCATATTCTGCTGTCTCTTGCACAATCACACGTCCGTGTTCACTTAACTTTTTCATTAGAGTTTCCATATAAAACACTCCCCTATTATAAATATGCATTTACATAAAAAAGCAACTTGAATTATGATCATCTACAAAATTGACCATCCTTCAAGATGCTTACTTTTTACTAGATTATGAAAAATAATATATGCATATCTGTTACTATTATCCTATACATTTAACACTTCCCTTTCAAGCATAAATTAGATAAGATTTACACTACTTTTGTCGAAGGTGATAAAAATATTTACGTCGAAAAAAACATGTAGTGGTTATTTTATTATGAAGTTATTCCGGTACTATTATGAAATAAGCTTTTAAAGAAAACTTGCCGATTGGCAAGCCTTTTAAGGCGCAGACAGAGGCTTAGTTGCCCTTATACTTCATTCTTTCAAAATTTTCACTACGTCGAATTGCTTCTTTGCTAAAATTTTAT
>SDGW01001570.1_pt1 | contig 10109 bp, 6 predicted proteins | sample 2873831 | NCBI WGS metagenome assembly SDGW01 (sample SAMN08132700, study PRJNA421101) | hypersaline lake metagenome | isolation source: celular fraction 0.22 microns magnesium sulfate-rich crust from ephemeral... | place: Spain: Penahueca Lagoon, Toledo | collected 2011-07
CTGTTTAAGGGTTTCAGCTGAATTCTTAAACTGTTCTTGTTCAGTTTCATTTAATGGTAGCTCAATTAACTTTCGAATGCCATCACGGTTAATAATAGCTGGTACACCTATATACAAGTCTTCTTGACCGTATTCTCCTTCAAGTAGCCCAGAGACAGTAAGCACACTATTTTCATTGCGTAGGATAGCTTTTGTTATCCGGACAAGCCCCATAGCAATCCCATAATAGGTAGCGCCTTTTTGTTGAATGATATGATAAGCAGCATCTCGCACATTGACGAAAATATCCTCTAATTTTTCCTGCGTTTCTTTTTCATTCATATCTACAATTTCGCTTAGGTTACTTGCTCCGATAGTAGTATGACTCCAAACCGGAAATTCTGTATCCCCATGTTCGCCCATAATGTAAGCGTGAATATTACGTGGATCAATATCAAATTCTTCTCCGACTAAATATCGTAACCTAGACGTATCTAAAATCGTACCAGAGCCAATAACACGTTCTTTCGGCAATCCAGAGAACTTCCATGTCGCATAAGAAAGGATGTCAACTGGATTGGTTGCTACAAGAAAGATACCATCAAATCCACTTTCCATGACAGAGTCCACAATGCTTTTGAAGATTTTCACATTTTTCTCGACAAGGTCTAAACGTGTTTCTCCAGGTTGTTGGTTAGCACCTGCTGAAATAACAACAATATCAGCATCTCGACAGTCTTCGTAATCTCCTGCATAGATTTTCATAGGAGAAGCAAAAGCTAAACCATGCTTAAGATCTATAGCGTCACCTTCAGCTTTTTCTTTATTTACATCAATCATAACAAGTTCTTCAGTTACACCTTGATTTAATAGTGCAAAAGCATAGCTAGATCCTACATATCCTGTTCCAATAAGTGCCACTTTATTTGTGTTGTTTTGTTTCATATCCAATCAACCTTTCTAACATGTAAATATTTTTGTGAAATGATTCACATAAAATATAACATACAAAAAAATCTTTATCACCATTATTTTGTGAAATATTTCACAATAACAACCATCTTTCATAAGTTTGACACATCTACGTTAAGTTAGATGGGGGAGTAAGAATTGCAGAATCTAAAACATCTACCGCACAAAGCTTCATATCCAAGCTGTTGAACTGCAATTTTTTTATGATCATGATCTTTTACCGATGAATTCTGTGTCATCTACATAAGCCCCTTATAACCTCTTTATATAATAATTACTCTATCTATTCAAATAATCCTGCTAAACTAATGAATCTTCTAGTTGAATCTACTACTAGATTTTTCAAAAAGATATCAATTATTACGAGAAGGTTACATATATTTTAAAAATAGAAGTTTTTTTACAAAAAAATGTTAAGAAAGGATTGACTTAGTTCAAAAAAATGGTTTAACATTATAAAAAATATAAAGTTTTTAGAAAATTACCAAGATTACTAAGATTAACAATAATAAATGATTCAGAGGTGTTCTATGAGTAAATCAGAGCAATCAAAGGCAAAAGCACCTTTGCTAGAGGTAAAGGGGTTAGAGACATCTTTTCATATCGAAGGCAAAGATTATAACGCCGTTGATGGAGTATCTTTTACTGTAGATCGTGGGAAAGTAATTGGAATTGTTGGAGAGTCAGGCTGTGGAAAGAGTGTAATGTCTTTATCAGTTATGCAGCTTCTTCCAAAAGGAATAGGAAAGATCCGGAATGGTGAGGTTCTTTTTGAAGGGGAAGAGATTCAATCATTTAATGAAAAGCAAATGAATCAGATTCGTGGTAAAGATATGGCGATGATCTTCCAAGAGCCTATGACTTCATTAAATCCAGTATTTACGATTGGATACCAGATTGAAGAAGTGCTCCACAATCATTTTAAACTTAGCAAGAAAGAAGCAAGGAATAAATCAGTTCAACTTTTATCAGCTGTCGGTATCCCAAGAGCAGATAAAATTGTAGATGAGTATCCACACCAACTGTCAGGTGGAATGAGGCAGCGAGTCATGATTGCCATGGCCATTGCTTGTCAGCCTAAGTTGTTAATCGCTGACGAGCCAACCACAGCTTTAGATGTAACCGTTCAAGCTCAAATTCTTGAACTATTAAAAGATATTCAAACGAAGAATGACATGGGTATTGTACTCATTACGCATGATTTAGGTGTTGTAGCTGAGTCGTGTGATGAAGTCATCGTTATGTATGCGGGGAAAATCGTTGAAAGGACAGATGTAGAGAGTCTTTTCACAAAGCCAAAGCATCCATATACGAAGCTGATGATGGGCTCAATCCCTAAATTAGAAGATGATACAGATAAACTGGAAACGATTAAAGGAATCGTACCTTCTCTTACAAAAATGCCGCAAGTAGGGTGTCGTTTCGCTAACCGCTGTCCAAAAGCGATGCCAGAATGTACGGAAATCACACCACAATTAGAAGAAAATGAACAGGGACATGAAGTTGCTTGTTTACTTTACGAAACACTCGGTCTGGTAGGAGAATCAGGCTGTGGAAAGTCTACCACAGGACGTTCCATCCTACGATTGTTAAATCCATCTGGAGGTTCCGTAATATTTGATGATGAAGATATTACAAATGTGAATGGAAAGAAGCTTAGAGATATTCGAAAAGAGATCCAGATGGTCTTTCAGGATCCTTATGCTTCACTAAATCCAATGCAAATGGTAGGAAACATCGTAAGCGAGCCAATTAAAAACTATTACAAGAATAAAAGAGAAGAAGAAATGAAAGAAGAAGTGATGGATCTTCTAAATAAGGTTGGTTTACCTGAGGATGCTTATTATAAATATGCGCATGAATTTTCTGGGGGTCAACGTCAACGGATTGGAATTGCGCGAGCATTGGCTTTAAGACCAAAACTTATCATCGCTGATGAACCTGTTTCTGCATTAGATGTATCTGTACAGTCTCAGGTATTAAATCTATTAAATGAATTGCAAGATGAATTCGATTTAACATACTTATTTATTGCTCACGACCTTAGTGTTGTTAAACACATGAGTGATCGAATTGGAGTTATGTACTTAGGGAATATCGTTGAGGTAGCGGATAAGCATTCAATTTATAAAGATCCATTGCATCCATACACTCAGGCTTTAATCTCCGCAGTTCCAGATGCTTCGAACTTCGGCCAAAAACAAGAGCGTATTGTTCTCCAGGGAGATGTACCAAGTCCAGAGAATCCACCTTCAGGATGTCCTTTTCATACAAGATGTCCAAAGGCTATGGATAAATGCTCAAGCATTAAACCTCAATTGAAGGAGGTGAAACCGGGTCAGCACGTTTCATGTATTCTTTACGATTAATCATTACTTTTTAAAAATGAACAGGGGGAAAATCATTCATGAAGAACAAGAGTTTTTTATGGCTAATGGCTATGGTGTTAATGTTGTCTTTATTTCTAGCAGCTTGTAACTCAGAACAAACAGAAGGTGAAACACCAGATGATGGAGAAAACACATCAGAAAATGGTGATTCTGGTTCAGATGATAGCAGTGATTCAGGTAATGAAGGATCAGATGACCAAGCAAGTGATGAACCAACAAAAGGTGGTACTTTAACTTACGCTATTGATTCAGAGCCAGAAGGAATCTTAAACATGGCGTTTTATGGTACAGCTACAGATGCTGAAATCATGAACTTCATGGTTGATGGTCTGTACAAATTTGACGAAAACCTTAAAGCTGAACCAAACTTAGCTACTTGGGAAACTGAAGATAACAAAACGTTCACATTCAAATTTGAAGAGGGCGTAAAGTGGCATAATGGTGATGAGCTAACTGTAGATGACTGGATCTTTGCTCTAGAAACGCTAGCGCACCCAGACTATGAAGGTCCACGTTATGCAAACGTTAAAACAATTGAGGGAGCTCCTGCTTTCCACGAGGGCGAAGCAGACTCTATCTCTGGTATTGAGAAAGTTAATGATTATGAAGTAAAGGTTACATTTGACAAAGCTCGTGTTAACAACCTTGTAAATGTATGGAGTTACCCAATGAACAAAAAGCGTTGGGAAGGTATTCCTGTAAAAGATATGATGGGACACGAATTTACTCGTACGAAGCCAATCGGTACTGGACCTTTCAAAATGGGTAAAGTTGTAGCTGGTGAGAGCTATGAATTTATCGCAAACGAAGATTATTGGAATGGTGCTCCAAACCTAGACAAAATCATCGTAAAAGTAATTGATAACAAAACAGTTGTAGGTGCTCTACAAAATGGTGATGTTGATATGGTACCTGTTCACCCTACACTAGGTAAACAGGTAGAAGAGATGGATAACGTTGATCTAGTAACATATCCTGGTCTTTCTTACTACTATATTGGATTTAAGCTAGGTGTATTTGATAACGAACAGAAAAAAGTTGTTGAAGAGAAAGAAAAATATGCAAACCTAAAACTTCGTCAAGCAATGTATCACGCGATCAACCGTGACGAGTGGATTAAAGCATTCTTCCAAGGTTATGGTTCTAAAGTTAACGGTCCAGTTCCATCTGCACACTGGATTTCAGCTGACGATAGTGAACTAAAGGATTATCCGTTTGATCCTGAAAAGGCGAAAAACCTTCTTGATGAAGCTGGATATGTGGATACAAATGGTGATGGTTTCCGTGAAGATCCAAATGGTGATGAGTTCGTAGTTAAATTCGCTCACTACGCATCTTCCAACCCAACATTTGAATCTCGTGCAAAAGCTCTTACACAGTACTGGAATCAGGTAGGTCTACAAACAGAACTACAAATGATCGAAGCTTCTCTTTACTATGACAAGATCGAAAAAGACAGTAAGGACATTGAAGTATTCTACGGTGGTTGGAGTACTGGTGCTGACCCAGACCCATCTGCACTATGGAAATCTGATATGATGTGGAACTTCCCTCGTTGGGTAAATGAAGAAAGTGATAAGCTTCTAGAAGATGCAATTGACATTGAAGTTGTTGGTACTGATTCTGCTAAGCGTAAAAAGCTTTACTCTGAATGGCAGCAAATTGTAAACCAAGAGCTACCAATGCTATTCATCACTGAGCTACAAGAAACTCAAGGTGTGAATAAGCGTGTAGGTGGCGTTGAGTATGACGTTTCTGGAAGTAACAACCCGAACGAATGGTTTATCAAGCAATAACACTTAGATCTGCAAACAGATAAGGGGAATGTTTCATGTTAAAGTACGCACTTCGAAGAATATTAGGCATGATTCCGTCACCTACATATTTGCCTTTTCGATGGGGATATATGCGGGGAAAAATCCCCATACAAAGATGGACCACTTTATAGGAGGCTTTAACTATTTCCTGTTGGCCATTCCTTCATATATTGCAGGTGTGTTCGCCATCTACTTCTTCTCATTTCAGTTGGGTTGGGTGCCTTTCAGTGGATCGGTAGATATATCAGTAGATACTGGAACATTAGACTACTGGCTTAGTCGCTTTTATCACGCATTAATGCCTTCCTTAATCTTAGGAGCTTTAGGTACAGCGACATATACTCAATTCTTACGTAATGACATTATTGATAATAGTCAAAAGGACTATGTTCGCACAGCACGTGCGAAAGGAACTGAAGAATCCAAAATCTATAATAGTCATATTCTAAGGAATTCTATTATCCCGATAGTGACATTTTTAGGTTTTGACATTGTTCAAATTGTTAACGGTGCCCTTATTACAGAGGCGATATTTACGTACCCAGGGCTTGGGCAACTTTTCTTAACATCGGTAAATGCTCAGGACTATCCAACCTTGATGACCTTGTTTGTATTGTTCTCATTCTTGGTTTTACTAGGGAACCTGATAGCCGATCTATTGTATGGAATTGTTGATCCAAGAATACGAGTTGATTAGGAGGAGTGGCTATGGAAGTCGTTCATAAGAAAGATACACCACCCCAGTCACCGACAACTAAGCCACCCAAGAGCTTATCCCCTTGGGGAATGGCCCGTCGTAAATTTATGCGAAACAAGCTGGCGATGATTAGTTTAGTATATTTGATTATCTTATCGATTTTATCTTTCCTTGCACCATTCATTACGACAGCTGATGTAACGCTAGTCAACATAGGACAGATGTCTCTAGCGCCATCTGCTGAACATTGGTTTGGGACGGATACAAGTGGACGAGATGTCTTTACAAGATTGCTGTATGGTGGTCGTGTTTCATTATTTGTTGGACTCTCATGTACAACCATTATATTGTTGATTGGAACTCTAGTTGGTTCCATTGCAGGGTATTTTGGTGGTACAGTAGATAATCTGCTCATGCGTTTTACTGATTTCATGCTAAACTTCCCTTTTTTAGTATTCGTAATTGTATTGAATGCTATCTTGTTTGGAATCGTTTCGGGCTTATGGGTTTTAATTGGTGTCTTAAGTATTCTTGGTTGGGGCGGTGTTGCCCGTCTGGTAAGAAGTAAGATTTTAGCTGAAAAGGAAAATGAATATATCCTTGCAGCCATTTCGATTGGATGTAAACCATCTAAGATTATTATGAAACACCTTCTTCCAAACGTGTTAACAACCGTAATTGTGCAGGCCACTATTTTATTCGCAGGAATGATTGTGGCTGAATCTGGACTAAGTTACTTAGGGTTTGGTGTACCTCAAGAAGTACCAAGTTGGGGGAATATGTTATCAGCTTCCCAACAACCAAACGTTCTACAAAACATGCCATGGGTATGGGTGCCACCAGCTCTCATTCTCATCTTGACAATATTGTCAATCAACTTTATTGGAGAGGGGATTAAGGAAGCCTTAAATCCTAAATCATTCCGATAAGGAAGATATGAAAAAAAGCAGCGGATCACATATCCACTGCTTTTTTCTATTGTAATTAGGGAATCCACAATTTTTGAAAGTCTACATACCCAAATGATTGAAAGCGAATATCTCGAATCATGGGATCAAACGCTCGTTTTTTTAGTGGATGATATTGAAAGAGTACTAAATGATGGTTACGTAAGTATGCCTCTATTTCTTCCATGATTGAAACTTGTTCCAATGGTGTTGTCTGATGTTTGAACTGTTCTAGTTTCCTATCAATGAAAGCAAGGTGTTCATCTGATAACAGTTTTCGAAACTTAAGAGCTTTGTTATAGAATGCTCCTAAAAACGAGAGGTAAATATCGGTAGAAGCCACTTCTCCCATGAAGGATAGGTCTGCATTTTGATGAACGTTATCTTGGTAAAGAGAGTCTAATGAAAATGTGTGTAAGTTAAAGTGAATTCCATAGGGTTTTGCTTCATTTATCAACCACTGAGCCTCTTCTATTGCCTGAGGAAAGTTAAGGGAATAAAGTTGTAATTCTTCTCCTTTATATGGAGATTCTTGAAGGAGCTGATGAATTTTGTTTGGTTCTTTTGGAATTGGATTAGATCTCCAAGGGTGAAAACTAGTAGCGATCTGTCCTTTTAACTTTTCCTCACGATCTAAGTCTTTCCACATTTTATTCATATCAAGTACATGATAAATTGCCTCTCTTAACTTAGGGTCATGAACTAGTGAAGAAGGAGGAGTTCGAAAGTTAAAAATTAAGAACCGAAATCCGACTTCAATTTCTTCATATTTATCTTGTTCTCTATTTGCAGATTCCTCACCAATTTGAAAACTCATAGCTTTAGCTGCTCCCATAGGAACCCGCCAAAATTCTATTCGATCTAGTAAAGGTCGTTCTAAAAAATAATAATCAAAAGCCTCGAGCACGATCTTTTGCTCATCTATTTCGATTAGCTTAAAGGGGCCTGTTCCTATCCATTTTGACTCATCAAAGGTCGTATCGCTTGGTAGAATTGCTAAGTTAACGGAACTTACATACCGTATAAATAAAGGATTGGAATCTTGTAATGTAATAACCACTTTATATGGTGTTGGGCACTTTATAGATTTTATATCTTGCACCATCCAACTCAGGGGAGAGTTGCATTCCAAGAGACGATTAAAGGTATGATATACATCCTCGCTGAACAATGTTTTATGATGGTGAAAACGCACTCCTTTACGAAGATAAAAGGTCCATTCTCGATTATCCTTATCCACATGCCAATGATGGGCGATATGAGGAACGATTTCATCTACATCCTTGTCATATCTAACAAGTGTATCACTAAGTTGGTCAATGAGATGATTTTCAAAAGTAACGGAAGAATACATCGGGTCTAACGTAGATAGTTTTCTTGCAATTCCTGTACGAAGAGTGTCTTTGTTTCCGTTTGAGGATTGAAGGCCAAATAGCTCTTGTACTTGTTCTGAGACATTAGCGATCCATGTTTTTGGAATGGGGAGTTGAAAAAGTTTGACGATCCGGTCAAGTTGATCTTTTTGAACACATTGGTGGACAAAGCGTTCTACTTCATCTTGAAAATGTTCATGAAAATGAATGCCAGAAGGATTGCCGCGACCTTTTCCAGGTGAATAACTGATGCGATCTTCTTCCTCAAATTGTTTGATCTTACGCTTTACGTTTTTCCTTGTGCAAAACCATACATTTTCGAGTTCGTTCAATGTAAAAGTAACATATTTATTTTGTTCTTTTGGATACAAGTACGCTCTTAATTGGAAGTAAGATATTTCTTTCAAAACAGAACCTCCTCTTAAAAGGGGACATATTTTATCAGATTATACCCTTTTTATCCCCTTTTTCACAAGAGAGAATGATTATATAAGGAAGGGGAGGTAAATTATGTTTAAAACATTGCACCCTAATATACGCATTAGAATTTATACATCATTCTTAGGTCGTATTATAGCTTCCATGATTTTTCCTTTCATGGCGATCTATTTCACGAATAAAATTAATGCTACTGTTGCAGGGGTTTTGCTACTTATTCATGTAATTGTTCAGTTTCTATCAGGGTTATATGGAGGATATCTAGCCGATTTGTTAGGAAGAAAGCGGATGATGATAACGGGTGAGTGGGTTCGAGTTATTGGAGTAGTTGGATTAATTCTGGTGAATTCACCTTGGTTTGTCTCACCATGGATTACTTTTTTTATGATGTTGATCATTGGGGTATCCTCTGGTTTAGTGAATCCAGCTGCTGAAGCCATGTTAATTGACGTTAGTACTAAAGAAACGAGAGCGTTTATGTATTCTATCAATTACTGGGCGGTGAATATGTCCATGATGATTGGAATGATTGTTGGGGGATGGCTTTATAAAGATTACTTTTTTGAGTTATTACTATCCTTATTAGTCATGTCCTTTATTGTCCTTTGGATGACTGTGGCACTCATTCATGAGACGTATGTGGTTCAAAAGACTACAAAAAATGAATATGGTTTTTCACCATTAATGAAGAGTTATCAAACCGTTATTAAAGATTTTCCTTTTGTGTTATTCACTCTGGGTGGCATTATGATTTTGGCATTAGAGTTCCAACGAAATAATTTTATAGCGGTTCGTTTAGAGCATGAGATTACTTCAAGAGTGTGGAGCTTGTGGGGTGGGATGAACTTGAATATAGATGGAGTTAAGCTATTAAGTCTACTTACAGTGGAGAATACATTGATTATTGTCTTGTTTACGGCGATAGCGTCAAAGTGGATTAAGGGAAGAGCAGAGCAACCCATTATGTACGTGGGCTTTATCTTGTTCGGCTCAGGTTATGCAATTATGGCTTTTTCGAACAGTATCCCAACCTTGTTTTTAGCTATTATTGTTTTGTCCATAGGTGAACTCCTATATGTCCCTACAAGACAATCGATTCTTGCGGACATTGTTGATGACTCCAAAAGAGGAGCATACATGGCGTTTAATGGATTCGTTTTTCAAATCGGTAAGATGTTAGGCGCGCTTGGTATTATTGTAGGAGAAATGATTGGTGGAATAGGGATGGGAGTGGCATACATGTTCCTGGTTTTGATGGGAATTATGTTTTCTCGTATAGGGATTCTAAAGTACTCTAACCAAAAAGGGAGTGCCCTTTCCTCAGAAGTTACTCCACATAAGCCCTCTTATGTGGAAGACTTGGAATCGAGATAAAGTGCGTATGGTTCCGTTGCTATTGTGGAGAGCGGTGGGCTGTGGAACGGGTTGCTTTCCCCGGAAGACCGATCGAGCTTCCTCGTCACTTCGTTCCTGCGGGATCTCGCTCGCCCTTTCTA
>SDGW01001377.1_pt1 | contig 10107 bp, 6 predicted proteins | sample 2873831 | NCBI WGS metagenome assembly SDGW01 (sample SAMN08132700, study PRJNA421101) | hypersaline lake metagenome | isolation source: celular fraction 0.22 microns magnesium sulfate-rich crust from ephemeral... | place: Spain: Penahueca Lagoon, Toledo | collected 2011-07
ATCCGCGCTGACGGTGGTGGCGATCGCGCTCGCCGTGCTGGCGGTCACGCTGTTGGCGAGCACCGGGCTCGGGGTCCTTGAGACCGGCCAGCAGCAGTTCGCCGAGGCCGACCGCGACCTCTGGATCACCGACGGGGGTGTCGAACTCTCGCAGAGCGGCCTCGAGAATCCGATTCTGGACGCCCACCAGGTGGCCGCGACCGCGGAGGCACACGACGGCGTTCGGACGGCCGCTCCGTTGGCATTTCATGCAGTGTATGTGAAAGACAACGGGACGACCGAACTCGTGACCGGGGTCGGCTTGCCAAATACCCACGGGAGTCTGAATCTCGAGTCGGGAGATGGGTTCAGCGAGGGGGACGTCCACTACGGGAACGGCAGTTACGATGGCCCGCGGACGGACGAGGTGATTCTCGGCCGCGCAACGGCGACCGCCTTGAACCTCACAGTTGGCGATACCGTGACGGTCGCCCCGACCCGGGCCGGCGCCGGCCGGGAGGTGACCGTCGTCGGCATCTCGTCGACCTATTCGCAGTTCCTCGGCACGCCGACGATCGCCATGCCGCTGAGCGAACTCCAGCATCTGACGGGGACGATGGGAGCCGACCGCGCGACGTTCGTAACAGTGACGGTGGCAGACGAGGCCGATCGGCAGGAGGTGCAACGCGACCTCGCCGCGGCATTTCCGACCTACGAGGTGCGGACGAACCGCGAGCAGTTCCGGACCATGCTCCAATCACGGGCGCTCCTGCTCGCCAGTGCCGGAGCGATCGTGGTGCTCGCGGTCGTCATCGGCGGAGCGCTCACCCTCAACGTCCTCCTCCTCTCCGTGGCCCAGCGACGAGATGCCCTGACGGCGCTCCATGCACTCGGTCTCTCACGGGGGACGCTGGTTGGGACTGTCGTCGCCCGGTGTCTCACCCTCGGGGTAAGTGGAACCCTCCTCGGGCTCGCCCTGACCCCGGTGTGCGCGACTGTCCTCAACACCGTCACTGCCCGGGTTGTCGGCTTCCCAGGACTCGTGCACGTCACGCCGGGTGTCTACGCGCTCGGAGGGGGCATTGCTGCAGGCCTCTCCCTCCTCGGCTCGCTTGCGGTCGGCTGGTACACGGTCACGACGGTGGAGTTTACGAACCTCTCCTGACCGCGAGATTCGTCCGTCCCCACAATGGAGACCCTGTCTGAATGATCGCCTCACGGACGCAGTGGTTGCTTCGGCAGGCGCCGTCTGCCGAGTGGTTTTCACACCTGCAGTTCGAGCGTGATGTCGCCGCATCTACGGTGCGGTCGCCGTTGTACGCAGCATCGCCGACGGATTGGCGCTGAGGAACTGCTGAACTCCACCGTCGGATGACGGTGGTGACATAACTAACAGGCGGTGTCAGTCTCGTTGGACTCGCTGCACGAGGCCGACGATGAGCGCGACGAATACGAGCACCGGCATGGCGCCGACCGGAACGGAGTCAGACGTGTCGTCAGTCGAGCCGTCGTCGGACGGTTCCGATGACGGGTGAATCACGGACCCGTCAGACTTGTTTTCGTCAGCGACATCGGAGTGGTCGGTTTCATTGTCGCTCCCGTTTTCGGCATCGGTCTGGTTCCCATCATCGATGCTGTTCGTGTCTTCGTCCGACTCACCAGAGTCACCGTCGCCGACCGTGCCGCCACCGCTCTCGTCACCTCCGCCGGTCGTGATCGCGAGCTGACTACCGTCGCTGACGCCGAGCACCTCCGGTTTGCCCTCGACTTGTTCCGTGCCCTGCGCGACGGCGTACACCGCGTACGTCTCGCCCGCAGTGAGTTCAGCCGTGGAGACGGTCGCGCGGTACGACGATCCTTCGAGACGGGTTGCGGATTCGCGGACGACTGTCTCTCCGTTCCAGACGGCGACTTCGACGCCAGCCGGCGCGCTCGTGGCGGCGGTCGCCGTGGCTGTGACGTCGATGGCGGCGACGCTGTCGTTCGTGTTGACCGAAGTGGGGTGTTCGGTGGTCATCTCGTAGCCGCCGACGACGATCGGGAGATAGTCCACGTAGTTACCGTCGATGTACAGCGTGGCCGCGTACGTCCCCGGCTCGAGGGCCCCTGTCTCGAACGTGACTCGCGTATCGCCGGTGCCGTCCGCCGACAGCTCAACCTGTTCGTCGGCGTTGTAGAGATCGACGGCGTATTCGGTCCCGGCCGGCGCCGAAACGTCGATTGTAAGGGTCGACCCGTGCTCAGTGTGGGCGAGCGCGGAGACCGCGTACTCAGTGCCGTCGATCGTAACGGTTCGGGTGGGCGTCTCGATGGCGTCCGGACTCGAGAGCGTGGCGTCGCTCGTCGGGATGGCCGCGGCGGTGACGCCCAGGGGCGCGACGACTGAACCGGTGAGCGTGACGAAAACGAGACCGAGGACCATGAGGCGGCGGTGAGCGGGACACATAGCTGGGTGCGGAGGTGGCAGGCGACGGCCGCGTTCCGACTGTCGAACTCTAATAATTCGCTTTGCGAGACATTCATGTGAACGTACCGGTCTTGGAACGGACAGCGGCGTGGCGACAAATGGGGCGCTGCCGCTAGCCCGGTTGTGGTGGGCCCGCGCCGGCGTACTAGCAGACCAGTTTAATGGGAAGACATAACTAGGTTAATGACTGTCTTTGAGACATGTCTACGAGAGCGATTACTGTGGGGTTGGTGCTCCTCTTGCTTGTAGCGCCGCTTGTCGGGGTCGTAGGAGGGGCAGCCACGGGGGCGACGACCAGTTCCGCACCCGAGTCCCAAGAGTACGGGACGAGCATCGAGAACGTCTCGATCTGGGAGCGGTCCGTGATCCCGTTTCGAGCGAACCAAAGCGCCGCCGACGAGACCGTCGACCTGAACACCCTCTTCATCAATACGCCAAGCGGAGAACAGGTCCGAATGAACCGCGACCAGATCCGGGTATACTCCGCTGACACGGCCGTACCGCTCGAACTCGAGGAGAAAGAAACGGCCCAGACGAGCACGTACAACGGGACGCCCGTCAGGGTCATCGTCGGGAAACTGGAACCGAGTATGACGGCTGAGTCGCTCGGCGGGCTGTCGATGCTCGAGTCTAACCTCTCCTCACTGAACGCAAACGTCACGTTCGAGAACGAGTCCAAGACGAAAATCACCAACGCTGGGAGTCTCGCCAACAGCGTCGAGTACACCCCCAACAGCTCCGGCCAGTACGTCGCGCTGGTCGCGACGATCGACAGCGGAAACGGCCTCACCGTCGCGAACGGGAATCTCTCGCCCGACGGAAACGCGACGATCGTCGGCCTCGAGTCCTTCCTCGTCCGGGACGGAGCGTCCACGGCGACGCCGACGGACTCCGATCTCGACAGCGAGGACCTCGGTGCCAACGTCACCTTCGACGTTACCACGAGCATTACGCCCGGCGCCGCCGGGAGCGTCGAACACGGGCTCGTCCTCTACAACGAGGACGCGTTCCTCGATACGAACACGACGGTGAACGTGACCAGCCCCGGCGCAAACCTCACCGCAGAGGACATCTCCGTGGAGCCGGGGATCAGCGACCTCAACGGTGTCTGGCGCCTCGAGGGCGATGCGACGGTCACCGACGCGATCAACGAGATTCGCAACGCGACCGGAAGCGAGGGGATCGTCCTGGACGCATCCGCGACGACGAATACCACTACACAGAACGCCACGATCGAGGTCGGTACGCAGACGGACTGGAACGCCGACGCCACCTACCGCTACATCCACGTCGCCGGGAACGAGACGGGCGACCAGTTGCAGACCACGACCGGCACCCTCTCGTTCGAGGACGAGCAGCCGGGTGGTGGCGGCCCGATTATCGGGCCGGGCCCGTCACCGCCGGACGACAAACCGAAGAAGGGCGACAAACCGATGCCGATCATCACGATCGACCCCGAGACGCCGTCGGTGGGCGACCCGATCACGTTCTCCGGTGCAGAGTCGACCGACTCCAAGTGGGAAATCATCGGCTACGAGTGGACGATCAACGGTCAGCAGTACACCGGCGAGAGCGTGACGACGCGGTTCTACGAGCCCGGCGACTACACGGTTGAACTCACCGTCAGGAACCAGATCAACGTGACCAACACGGTCACTGAGACGGTGACCGTCACGAAGGACACGAAGCCGGGCGACGGAACGGGCACGGACGATCCCGATGGCACTGACGGACCCGACGACACCGACGGGACCTCAGGTGGCGATGGTGACGGCGGTGACGATGGCCTCCTCCCCGTTCCCGGCTTCGGGCCGGCCGTCACCCTCGTGGCCCTGCTGTCTGTCGTCCTGCTCCTCGCCCGGAAACAGGACTGACACGGATCGCCCCCTGCCTCGGGTTCGCGTTGCAGTTTATTCCGGAAGTTCGGGGAACCGACCGATCGAGTCACAGCGGTAGCAGCGTGGAAGCCCACGGCTTTAGCCGTGGGAGGAAGCGCGTCCGCTCCGTGCAATAAACGACCGACGATAGCACGGTTGACTCCCGAACGTAATCAAAACTATTGACAACGGACAGGACTGCACTGTGACGTGTATGGCGTGGGAGGTCACACGCACCGTCCGAGTTCGCCTCGACGTGCCCGACAACCGCAAGAGCGACCTCCACGCCACCAACAACCGCTTCCAGCACTGCGCGAATCGCACGAGTGAGTGGGCGTGGCGCTATCCTGACGAAGACTGCGTGACAAGTAAAAGCGAAGCTGAAGACGCGTTGTACGACGACCTTCGTGAGGAAACCGACTCCTTGCACGCGAACCTCGTCCAGAAAGCCATCAAACGAGCCGTCACGGACATCGACAACTGCGTCGATGACCTTGCCAACGGCGAGAACACGAGTTGTCCCACATACGACACGTTCAGCATCGTCTACGACAAGCGAGCAGCCACGTACCACCGCGACAAGGTGAGTCTTGCCACCGTCAATGGCAGAGTCGAATGCGAGTACGACCTGCCCGACAACCCTGACGGGACCCCGCACGGCGGGTACCTCCTGAACGAGGACTACTCCTTCTCAACCAGTACCGTCCACTACGATAGCGAAGCCGACGGGTTCTCCCTCAACGCGGTGATAAAGAAGGAAATCGACGTTGACAGTCCTGAGAAAGCCGAAGATTCGAATGTCCTCGGCGTGGACTGCAACGTCGACGACCACATCGCCGTGACCAGCACGGGCAGGTTCATCGGCAACGCGGACTACCTCAACCACCAGCGCCGCGAGTTCGAAAAACGCCGCGCCGACCTTCACCAAACAGGCACGCGGAGCGCCCACCTGACCTACCAACGCATCGGGGGCAGGTTCGGTCGCTGGAGTGAAGATTTCCTCCACCAGTGTTCTCAGGCCATCGTCGAGAAGGCCTGTCACCACGCGTGTACGCACATCGCGTTCGAGAACCTGGAACGGATTCGAGCACGTATCAGCGATGGGAAGAAGTTCCAGCAGTGGGCGTTCAACGCGCTGCAAACGATGGTCGAGTACAAGGCAGCGGAGTACGGGATCGTCGTGGAGACGGTGAATCCGCAGTACACGAGCCAGCAGTGTTCGAAGTGTGGGTGTACGCTGGAGGAGAACCGCGACGACCAGCGCTTCGAGTGTCTCGACTGTTCGTACACGGCGACTGCGGATTACAACGCGGCGAAGAACGTGGCGCGAAAACTTGCGCTCAGCCTCCAGCAGGGGCAGACGTCCCTTGTTGGAGGGGCGTTCTGTCAGTACGCCCTGAAGTCAGGGATGATGACCGTGACCGATAGTAGCGTGTCGTCCGACACGTTTGTGTCGGCAGAACGGGAGTCCACTGGCAAGCCCACTGCTTCAGCGGTGGGCAGCTGACATTGAGCAACAACGGTCCTCAGGGGCCGTACTCTCCTGCTAGACCTCCAAGACGGTTCGGCCGCGATAACTATCGGGCAGACCAAATAGTTAATTATCCGTAGAAACCTTCCCGGAACATGACCGGGTTCACCGCTTCGTATACCGAAACAACCACACCTCCCACTGTCGTCTCGGCGTCAGAGGTAACGAAGACGTATACCAGGGGCTCCGAACCGGGGGCGATCGGTCGCGCACTCGGTCGGTCGGAGCCGCCCACCGTCCGGGCGGTCTATTCAGTATCGCTCAGCGTCTCAGAGGGAGAAATCGTCGGCCTCGCAGGACCGAGCGGGAGCGGCAAATCGACGCTGCTTCACCTCCTCGCCGGGCTCGAACTGCCGACCGCAGGTACGGTGTCGTTTCGCGGGACCGATCTCGCATCGCTGTCTCGGCGCGAGCGAACCCGACACCGACTCGAACAGATCGGGATCGTATTCCAGCAGTTTCACTTACTCGACTCCCTGTCGGCGCGTGCGAACGTCGCACTGCCGCTCGTCGAGTGCGGCGTCGGAAAACGGGAGCGACGGCGACGCGCGACCGAGTTGCTCGAACGGGTCGGTCTCGCGGATCGGATCACGCACCGACCGGGCGAACTCAGCGGCGGCGAGCAACAGCGCGTCGCGATTGCCCGCGCCCTCGTGACGGATCCCGCCCTCGTGATCGCCGACGAACCGACCGGTGAACTGGATACGGAGACTGGGCAAGCAGTGCTTCGCGAGTTCGAACGCGTCGCGGATGATCGAGCCGTCATCCTGGCATCGCACGATCGCGACACGCTCGATCTGTGCGACCGGAAAGTACGACTTCGAGACGGATCGGTCGCCGACGAAACGCGAGCAGCGATACCATAATGAAGCTCCGCTCGCTGCTCACGCGCTGGGTCGGGTTCGTCGCTGTCGGCATCCGTCAGACGGCGTCCCGAGCGACGCAGACGGCACGACAGCGAGTCCGATTCAGCGGACTCGGCGTCGCCGTCGCGATTGCACTGTTAGTCACGGTCACCGGCCTCGGTGTCGGTCTCGCGACCAGTACGACTGTCTACGACGACGGGGTCGGGTACTGGATCACCCCTGACACGAACAGCCCCGACTCACCGCTGGTCGCGACCGACGGCCCCCAGTTCAGTTCCGTTCACGAGACGAACGAGCGGATCGCCGCGCTCGAAGGCGTCGAGTCGGCGACACCGGTATTAGCACAGGTCCTCCGCGTCGAAGCGAACGACTCGGCAGAGTACGTTCTCGTCGTCGGCGTCATCAATTCGCCGGGACTCGATCGCGTGACCGGTCTCGAGACGGCCTCGATGACGATGCACGATCCGTACTACGGTGCCGGCGACTACGACGGTAACTGGACCGGTGAACTCGTCCTTTCGGAGAGCGCGGCCGACCTCCTCGACGTTTCTGCCACGGAGCCGGTGACGGTTGCCGGCAACAGTTCGTTCACCGTCACGACCATCGAGACGCAATCGGGTGGGGTCGGAACCGTCCCGACCGCGCTCGTCCAGTTAAGCGAGTTACAGCGCGTGACCGGCGCGACGGCATACGACCAAGCTGATCAGTTCGTCGTCAACACGAACTCGCCAGCCGTCCGGGACGACCTCGAAGGGATCTACCCCCAGTCATCCGTTCAATCGCGCAGTGAGATGATAGCCAGTAGTACACAGGAGTCCGAGATATCGATGGCGCTCGCAGTGACCGCGTTCGCCGTCTCGCTGTTCATCGGTACGCTGTTCGTCGTGACGACATCAGGCCTCGAACTCGTCGCGGACCGGCAGCAACTGGCCATTCTCTCCGCGATGGGAATCTCGGTGCGAAGCCAACTCCGTCTCGTCGGAACGCAAACGATAGCACTGACCGGAATCGGCGGACTGGTTGGGTCGCTCGGCGGGATGGTCTGCATTCAAGTGATAAACGCGGTGGCGGTTCGGACGATAACGACCGAGCCAATCGCGGTGTTCTCTCCGTGGTTCGTCCCCTACGGGACCGGCGTCGGCCTCTTAGTCGGACTGCTCTCGGTACCGTTTCTCGTCGCGGTCACGCGACGCGTTTCAGGGGGTGTCCCGTAATGGATCGCCCTCGTTCATTGGTAAGCCGGTACCTCGCTCGACTCCGAACTGCCGGATACCTTACGAGTGCCCAGTTCCGGCAGGAAAAGCTCCGGTTCGCCTTAGCGATCAGCGGTATCGCGCTCGCTTCCCTGTCGATAACGTTACTCGCAGGTACCGGCGTCGGCGTTCTCGAGACCGGCGAACAACGCTTCCGGACGGCAGATCGTGACCTCTGGGTGACGGCAGGTGAGACGCGTTTGACGGCCGCGGGTGGCGGCGGATTCGAAAACACGCTATACGATTCACGGAACCTCTCCAGGAGAATGGAATCACATGACGGTGTCGCCAGCGCTGCGCCGTTGGCGTTCGACACGGTGTACGTGCGCACCGACGATAGCGACGATTTTCAGACGTTCGTTGGAACGGGAGTCCCGGCGAGCGGATCGTCCGTTCAAGTGACCAAGGGTAAAGGGCTCACCGGTGATCCGCATTACGCGAACGGGACTTACGACGGGAAAATGACGAAGGAGGTGCTAATCGACGAAGAAACGGCTCAGACGCTTGGCATCTCCGTCGGCGATACGATCCAGATCGGCGGGACGCTGGCGGCCGCTCGCGACAACGAGTTCACGGTCGTCGGCATCTCGCCGACGTTCGAACGGATGCTCGGGACTCCCACGGTGACGCTCCCGCTCAGCGAACTCCACGAGGTCACGGGACAGACCCGGACGGCGCCGGCGACGTTCATCACGATTACTGTCGCGGACGGCGCCGACGTTGACACGGTCAAACAGGAGTTGGAGGCAGAGTATCCCGACTACGAGATCCGCTCGAATCAGGAGCAGTTGGCGGCCGTATTACAGGAGCAGGTTATACTCCTGGCGGCGGCGGGCACGCTCGTCGTCCTCGCGATCGGAGCGGGGGTGGCGCTCACGTTCTCGCTGCTCTCCCTGGTGATCTACCAGCAGCGCCCGACCTTTGCCGCCCTCACCGCTCAGGGGGTCGCTTCCCCGCTCCTGCTGCTGACGGTCATCGGACAAGGGCTGCTCATCGGGTTCCTCGGCGGCGGAGTCGGCGTCCTCCTGACGCCACCGGCCGTCGCCGGCCTGAATCGGCTCGCTGCAGCCGTGGTTGGCTTCGACGGCCTCGTGCAAACCGCGCCCTGGATCTACGGGAGTGCACTCGGTATCGCCATCGGGATCGGGACGGTGGCGGCGGCGGTGGCCGGCTGGCGCATGAGTCGCACGCCGCCGCTCGAGAGCCTGTCCTAAGACGGCCACAGCGGGTGGGCACTGCAGTGGCAACACCCCAGCTTGGCGCTGGATGCTAGTCTCAACGACGATATGCGCATCGGAGGCCGTCGCGGCGGCGTGGTCGTCGGCCGTGCGCATGCAATCTCGAGTGGCTGTCGCGACGATCGAGCTGTCGTTCGGCCTGGCTTCCCGACGAGGCGACCGGTTATCGCGGCTCTTCCCCCTCGCTGTACCCTTGTCCCTCTCGATCTCTCCCGCCATCTGTACCCCCAATTGACATCCCCCTCCGGCTAAAGCCGGAGGAATCCCAAGCGTTGGGATATTAAGGTTTGCAGACTTCCTGCTCTCTCGTATTGAACGACCCGCTCTCGCGGTCGAACAGGAAGACTCCGGGCTGTGCCAACCAGCCGTTACTCATATCCCCCGTCGGGGGACTCTGAGTTATCCTTCTGCGAATGTTCACCGCACCATTCACGTCTGCGTTCATCGTCGTCTCGCACGACGAACAGACGTACAGACCGCGCTCCACGCGATTCGAGTCACGAATCTGCCCGCAACACGAACACGTCTTACTCGTGTTCTCCTCGTCTACGCGGTCAACGAGGATACCGTGTTCCTCGGCCTTTTCGACCTCCACGTCGGGGCGGGTTTCGTACTCCGCGAGGATGAAGTCAAACCGGCTCTCTTTCAGGTTGAAGCCTTTCGAGAGGCGGAGTTGGCCGTGCTTGTCGTCGTGCTTGATGGCTCGTTTCTTCCACGTGACGGTGGAGCGTGAGTGGTCGTCGCCACGTTTCCGGTAGCCTGGTGGGTTGTTGCCGTCGGCAGAGTTGTACCAGCCGATGAACGCCTCAGCAAGTTCTTCGAGAACTCGCTGACTTGACTGAGAATGGAGGTCACTGTAGCGTTCGTGGTCTTTCAACTCCGATTTCAGTTCGGCT
>SDGW01001378.1_pt1 | contig 10105 bp, 7 predicted proteins | sample 2873831 | NCBI WGS metagenome assembly SDGW01 (sample SAMN08132700, study PRJNA421101) | hypersaline lake metagenome | isolation source: celular fraction 0.22 microns magnesium sulfate-rich crust from ephemeral... | place: Spain: Penahueca Lagoon, Toledo | collected 2011-07
CGCCGACGATGACCGCCGGTTCGTACGCGACGACCGCCTCGACTGGGGCGTCGCGAGCGGCCTCGAGCGCCTGGAGGCCGCCGAAGGAGTGCCCGAACAGGACTGGGTCGCCGTCCACGGCGTCGACGACCGCGCGGGCGTCCTCGACCTCGCGTTCGAGGCCGTGCTCGTCGCGGTCCCCGCTCTCCCCGTACCCGCGCCGGTCGGGGGCAACGACCGCGTAGTCGTCGGTGAAGCGGGGCAGGATCGGGTCCCAGTAGCGGCGCGTGCCCCCGCCGTGGAGGAGGACCAGCGGCGGACCCTCGCCGTGGCGTTCGTAGGCGATGCGCGTTCCGTCCGCGGAGGTGACTGTCTGCATGAACGGACTCGCGGCTCCGGGGTCGAGTCGGCTAACCCTGACTCTCAGTCGTGCGGCCCTTTACGTGAGTCGACCGCCCGCTCCACGAGGCAGTCCTGCGCGCGCCGGAGACGCTCGGACAGCGACGAGGCCGTGATCCCCAGCTCGTCGGCGACCCCCCCGAGCGAGGCCGCCCGTGGAACCTCGAAGTACCCCATCTCGCGCGCGGTCACCAGCGCCTCGCGCTGGCGGTCGGTGAGGCCGTCGGCCGGCCCGTCGTCGCCCTCCCGGGAGAGCCGCCGGAGGGTGAACCCGCCGTTGCGCTGCCAGAACGCGCGGAACCGCTCGAGCACGTCGCGGTCGGCGAACCAGCCAGCCTGGATCCAGCCCGTCCGCGTGACGCGCATCTCCTCCATGAGGAAGTCGGTGGCGGCGAGCGCGCGCAGGTCGTCGGGATCGTCGACGGCGCCCCCGAGCTGCTCCGCCATGCCGACGCCGGGGACGATCTTGTACCGGCGCTTCTCGCCGACGGCACCGATCAGGGAGTACTCGCCGACGAACGCGACGGCGTCGAAGGCGGCCTCGACGTCCCCGGCCGGGCCCTCGATCAGGTCGACGACGAACAGCCGGTAGCCGTCGCCGTTGGGGTGCATCTCCACCGTCATCTCTGCCTCGGGGACAGCCGTCGCCACCTCGACGAGCGGGAGCGCCTCGCAGCGGACCTCGTACTCGGCGAAGAGGGTCACATCACCCGTCCCTCGGGCGCGTTCCAAAGTCGCTTCGGTGGCCGAACCGACGCCGGCCGCAGGTGCGACCGCTCGTGGGACGGCGGGCAGAAACGGTACCGCTCGACGTATAAATTCTATCTATTTTGTGGGAAATTTTTGGTCGAGCGGTCGCTAGTAGCCGTCAGTGCCACGCCCGGCGACGGAGACGCTGGCCCGGCACCGCGACGCACAGCGCCGGACGACGACCGACGGGGATCGAGGGGTGGCGACACGCGGGGAGAAGTCCGATACATGACCCGAGACAGCGACTCACGAACGGGGGGTACAGCGCGGGGAACGGACGACGGCGGCGGAGTGCCGCGGCGGCGGTTCCTCCAGACAGTCGGCGCCGGCGCGATCGTCGGCGCTGCCGTCGATTCGACGCCGGCGCCGGCCCAGAGCACGGACACGTCCTTCGTCCGGCGGGACGGGGCCCAGTTGACGATCGACGGCGAGCCGGCGTACTTCCACGGCTCGAACAACCACTGGATCACCAACGCCCACTACGGCGAGCCCGAGCGGATCGACGCCGTCTTCGACGTCTTCGAGGAGCGCGACGTCGACTTTGTCCGGACGTTCGTGGCCTGCGAGGGCGGCGAGGCCGGCTGCTTCATGCCGGAGCCGTACGAGCACAGCGAGCAGGGCTACGAGTCGCTGGACTACCTCATCGACCAGGCCGAACAGCGCGGTTTCCGGCTCAACCTCATCCTCGCGGACAACTGGGACCACAACGGCGGCATCGCCCAGTACGTCGACTGGGTCGACGGCGCCGAGCACCACGGCGACTTCTTCGTGAACGAGGACGTCAAGGACCTCTACAAGTGGCACGTCGAGGAGACGCTGACCCGGGAGAACACGATCACGGGCCGCGAGTACCGCGAGGAGCCTGCCATCGCCTCCTGGGAGCTGTGCAACGAGCCCCGCATCGAGGGCGACGACTTCGCGGGCGACTCGACGCCCTACGAGGAGCGGGCCGCGGCGCTGGAGGAGTGGCTCTCGGAGATGGCCGCCTTCGTGAAGGAGACCGACGACAACCACCTCGTCTCGTCGGGCTTCGAGGGCTTCTACACGCGCGACGACCGCACGGAGTGGTTCTACAGCGAGTGGACCGGTCAGGACTTCCTCCGGCACCACGACGTCGACGAGATCGACCTCTGCTCGTTCCACTGGTACCCACACCACTGGAACGTCCCGATCGAGTACGGCCGCACGTGGATCCGCGAGCACGTCCGGGACGCCCACGAGGAACTCGGCAAGCCCGCGTACATGGGCGAGTTCAACGTCAACCGACGGACCAGAGAGGGGCTCGAGACGCGCGACGAGTTCCTCTCGGAGTGGTACGAGGCGGCCGACGCCTACGACTGCGACGCCGCGACGATCTGGCAACTCGTCGAGGAGGGAACGCAGGACAACGACGGGTTCCAGGTGTACCCCGGCGAGTCCGACGCCGTCCTCGCAGAGTACCGCGAGGCCGTCGAGACCAAGAGCCGGGCCGACCTGGTCACCGACGGCGACGACCCCGTCCTGGTCCCGCCGACCGACGTCGACGCGACGTCGTCGAGTTCCTGCATCGGCGTCAACTGGAGCACCGTCAGCGGCGCCGCGGAGTACGCCGTCTACCTCGACGGGAGCCACCGGACGACCACCGCGGCCACGAGCGCGGCGCTGACCGACGTCGACCCGGACACCGAGTACGAAGTGGGCGTCGCCGCGATCGGCCCCGACGGGACGGAGACCGACGCCGCCACCCGGACCGTCACTACCGTCGGCCCCGAGACGGTCGACGCGCCGACCTGGGAGCGGGGCAACGTCTACGAGGGCGGCGACCGCGTCGTCTGGAACGGGATCGTCTGGGAGGCCAACTGGTACACCGACGAGAAGGAACCCCGTTTCCAGAAGGGCTACACCTGGTCGTTCGTCCGGATGGTCGGGGACGAGACGTGCTGGTCGGACCCCGGCAGCGGGTCGCCCGACGACGGCACGCCCGGCGGCGGAGAACCCGGCAATGGCACGCCAGACGACGGCGAACAGTCCCCCGGCGAGGAGCCGCCGGCCATCGACGGCGCGACGCCGACCGACCCCGACGGCGACGGGCTCTACGAGGACCTCAACGGCAACGGCGAGACCGATTACTCCGACGTCGTCCGGTACTTCGACAACATGGACGAGCCGGCGATGACCGACAACGCCGGGTACTACGACTACAACGGCAACGGCGAGGTCGACTTCGCCGACCTCGTCGACCTCTTCGAGCAGGTCCAGTGACGCGGGAGCGCGCCGCAGACGGGCGGCTCGCGACCCCGTCCGGACCGACGGAGCCGACACCCATTTGCCGACGGCAGGTGAACGCACGCCAGTGACCGAGCCACGGACGGTGACGCTGCCGGACGGCCGCCGACTCGCCTACGAGGAGTACGGGCGGACCGACGGCCGGCCGGTGTTCTGCTTCCACGGCAACCCCGGCTCGCGGCTGCTGTGGTCGCTGTTCGACGACCTCGCCCAGGGGCGGGACCTGCGGCTGGTCGCCCCGGACAGGCCCGGGTTCGGCCGCTCGGAGTTCCACCCCGACCGGGACCTGCTGGACTGGACCGAGGACGTCTGCGAGCTGGCCCGGGAGCTGCGGATCGACCGGTTCGGCGTCGTCGGGTTCTCGGCCGGCGGCCCCCACGCCGCGGTCTGCGGCGCGGAGCTGCCCGACCGGGTGACTGAGACGGTGCTGGTCAGCAGCCCGGGGCCGCCGGCGACGCTGGAGCACTCCACGGACAGCCACCGGCGCATGGCCGCGGCGACGCAGTATCCGGGCGTCTCGCGCGGGCTGTTCGGGGCGACCGGGTGGCTCGCCCGCAACTGGCGCTCGCGGTTCCGGGCCGCCATCGAGCGCGGCGCCTCCGAGCCCGACCGCGAGCTGCTGGACTCGCTGGCCGGCGACGTGATCCTCACGGACGCCGCGGAAGCGTTCCGGCAGGGCGGGAAGGGGCCGGCCCACGAGTATCCGCTGCTGGCCCAGAAGTGGCCGTTCGACCCCGCCGACGCCGATCCCCGCCTGTGGCACGGCCGGCTGGACGCCTCCGTCGACCTCGCCGTCGCACAGGAGTTCGCCCGCGATCTCCCCGGTCCCGACCTCACCGTGGTCGACGCCGGCCACTACTCGACGCTGGTCGACGAGGCGGAGTCGATCCTGACCGCGGCCGCGCCCTGACCTTTTTTCTCCGCGCCGCTCCTGTCCGGGGACATGGGAATCGGCGACGTGTACCAGGCCGAGGCAGTCGATCCGGACCTCCACTACGTCGACACCGGGATGTACGACGCCCCGGAGTACGGATCGGTGTACGTGATCGACGCCGAGCGGCCGGCGCTGGTGGACACCGGCATCGGGACGAACCACGAGCGCGTGCTGGATGCCATCGAGGAGGTCGGCCTCGACCCGGCCGATATCGAGGTGCTGGCGGTGACGCACGTCCACCTCGACCACGCCGGCGGCGCGGGCTTCCTCGTCGACGAGTGCCCGAACGCGACGGTGTACGTCCACGGGATCGGCGCGCCCCACCTCGCCGACCCCTCGCGGCTCTGGGCGGGCACGAAGGCCGCCGTCGGCGACCAGATCGAGTTCTACACCGAGCCGGAGCCGGTCCCCGAGGACCGCATCGTCGAGCTCGCGGACGGCGACCGGATCGACCTCGGCGACCGCGAGCTGGTGGCCCACCGCGCGCCCGGCCACGCGCCCCACCAGGTCGTCTTCGAGGCCCCCTGGATGGACGCCGTCTTCACCGCGGACGCGGCCGGCATCTACGTGCCCTCGACCGACGAGCTCCACCCGACAAGTCCACCGCCGGACTTCGACCTCGACGCGGCACTGGCGGACGTCGACGCGCTCGAGGAGCTGGACCCCGAGTGGCTGCTGTACGGCCACTTCGGGCCCGCGCGGACCGCCGACAGGCTCGCCGAGTACGAGTCGGTCCTGACGGAGTGGGTCGAGGCCGTCACGGCCAAGCATACCGAGTTCGACGACGACGCGGCCGTCTTCGAGCACTTCGAGGAGACCGTCGAGACGCCCGACGCCTGGGGCGATCGCAAGGGCCGCGCCGAGGTGGCGCTGAACGTCCGCGGGGTACTCAGCTACCTCGACGAGGAGTGAGCGGCCGGCGCCGCGCGGGCCCGGTCCCGGAGGACGCCTTTTTTGCGCAGGCAACCGACGGGCTACGCGATGGCGGAGACCAGCCTCCTGTTGCTCGTGGCCGGGATCATCGCGATCGGCGTCCTGGCCCAGATAATCGCCTCTCGGCTGCAGACGCCGAGTATCATCTTCTACATCGCGGCGGGTCTGGTCCTCGGCGAACCCGGACTCCAGATCGTGACCGCCGACACCTTCGGGATCACCGGGCTCCAGACGATCGTCGGGTTCGCGGTCGCGATCATCGTCTTCGAGGGGTCGTTCCACCTGAAAGTCGAGCGCATCCGCACGGCGCCGGCGGCGGCGATCCGCCTGGTGACCGTGGGAGCGGTCATCGCGCTCGTCGGGACGTCTATCGCCGTCCGGTTCGCGTTCGGCGTCCCGTGGAACCTCGCCTTTACCATCGGCGCGCTACTGGTCGCGACGGGACCGACCGTCGTCACGCCGATCCTCGACGTCGTCCCGGTCCGAGACCGGGTCGCCGCCGCGCTGGAGACGGAGGGGATCATCAACGACGTCACCGCGGCGATCATGGCCATCGTCTTCTTCAAGACGGTCAACCCGGAGGCCGTCGCCGAGGGGTTCCTGGGCGCGTTCCTCAGGCGGATGGGGATCGGGCTGCTCGTCGGCATGGTCGTCGCGGGCGTCGTCTACTACCTGCTGCGCTACATCGACCTCTCGTCGGGCGACGCCCCGCGCAACGCCCGGCTGCTGACGCTCGCCGGCGCGCTGCTCGCCTACGCGGTGGCGAACTCGCAGGCCACCGAGGCCGGCGTCGCCGCGGCCGCCACGGCCGGCTTCCTTCTGGGCAACGCCGACGTCCCCTACGAGGCCGACGTCGAGGACTTCAAGGGCGACGTCACGCTGGTCGTCCTCTCCTTCGTGTTCATCGCGCTCGCGGCGCTGCTGGAGGTCGATACGCTCATCGAGGTGGGGATCCCCGGCCTGATCGTCGTCGCGGCGATGGCGCTGGTGATCCGCCCGGCGCTGGTCTTCCTCTCGACGGTCGGCGACCGCTTCACCGTCGAGGAGCGGGCGTTCATGAGCTTCGTCGGCCCGCGCGGGATCATCCCGGCGTCCGTGGCGACGCTGTTCGCCGTCGAACTGCAGGCCGCCGCCGAGGAACTGGGCCAGCCGGCCCTCCTCGAGCAGGCCAACATCCTGCTGGGGACAGTCTTCCTCGCGATCCTGTTGACGGCCGTCTTCGAGGGCGGGCTGGCCCGCCACATCGCCGAGTACCTCGACGTGATCCCCAAGCGCACCGTCGTCGTCGGCGGCGGGAAGGTGGGCCGGTCGCTGGCTGCGCGCCTCGAGGGCCGCGGCGAGAACGTCGTGATCGTCGAGAAGCGGGAGGCGACCGTCGAGCGCGCCCGCAACGACGGCCACACCGTCGAGTGGGGCGACGGGACCGACTCCGAGGTGTTGCGCGCCGCGGGCGCGGAGAACGCCAAGATCGTCGCCGCCGCGACCGGCGACGACGACGTGAACCTGCTGGTGGCGCAGCTCGCGGAGTCGAAGTTCGACGTCGACCGGATCGTCGCTCGGGCGAACGACGCCGACAACGTCGAGGCCTTCCAGGACCTCGGCGTGAACACCATCTCCCCCGACATCGCCACGGCGTGGGCCATCGACAACCAGATCGAGCGCCCCGCCATCGCCCGCTGGATGACCGACGTGGGCCGGGTCGGCGACGTCGAGGAGATCGAGGTCACCTCCGACGACCTGATCGGCAGGTCGATCCGCGAACTGGGGACGGAGCTACCCGACACCTGCATGATCGCGCTGGTCTCGCGGGACGGCGAGGCCGACGTCCCGGACGGCGACTTCGTCGTCCAGCGGGGCGACGTGCTCACCCTGATCGGCCGAACCGAGTCCGTCCGAGAGGCGATGGCGCGAGTCAACGCCGGGCTCCCGTAGCGACCGCTTCGAGTCACTTATCCCGTTTGCGGGAGTACACATGTGGGGATGAGTGATCCGGAGCTAGCGGTCGTCGAGTTTCTGCTCACGACGCAGGTGTACTCCGAGCGTCGCGAGCTCGACCCCGACGACCTGCCGCCGGCCTACCGGGCGGCGTTCTGGAGCGACGGAGAGATCGAGCGGCCGCTGTCGCCGACCGCGTCGGCGGCGACGGAGGCGACGGGCCTCGAACGCCCCTGGGAGGCCATCTCGGGGCTGATGTTCACGGACCGCGACGAGTTCTCCGGCACGCTGCAGTTCACCGATCGGGACATGGCCGAGGAGTGGTATCTCAAGCGGACCGGCGCCGACCGACTGATGGACAACCCGGTGCTCGCCGCCGAGTACGGCGAGGAGTTCGAGGGCGTCGACTACGAGCTCGCCCGCGAGCGCAACCGGCCGGCGCGGGCCGACCGCGCGCTGATCGACTCGCTGCTGGACGAGGCCTTCGACGAGGAGGAAGAGGAGGAGGGCATGCTCGACCTCGTCGACGTCCGCGCCCCCGAAGAGGTCGAGATGACGATGGACCAGCTCGTCCTCACGGCGGACCAGGAGGCCGAGATCCACAAGATCGTCAAGGCCATCGAGCACCGCGACTACCTCGCCGACATCGGCCTGCGGGAGATCGGCAAGCTCCTGTTCGTCGGCCCGCCGGGCACGGGCAAGACCAGCGTCGCCCGGGCGCTGGCCCACGATCTCGACCTCCCGTTCGTCGAGGTGAAGCTGTCGATGATCACCTCGCAGTACCTCGGCGAGACGGCCAAGAACGTCGAGAAGACCTTCGAGGTGGCCAAGCGGCTCTCGCCGTGTATCCTCTTCATGGACGAGTTCGACTTCGTCGCGAAGACCCGCTCCTCGGACGAGCACGCGGCGATCAAGCGCGCGGTCAACACGCTGCTGAAGTCCATCGACGAGGTCAGCCTGATCCAGGACGAGGTGCTCCTGATCGGCGCCACCAACCACCCCGATCAGCTCGACGCCGCCGTCTGGCGGCGCTTCGACGAGATCGTCAACTTCCCCAAGCCCGACCGCGACATGCGCTCGGACATCCTCCGCGTCGTCACCCAGGAGATGGACATCGTCGACTTCGAGCCCGACGAGCTGGCCGAGATCACGGAGGGGCTGACCGGTTCGGACCTCCGGCTGGTGCTCCGTGAGGCCGTGCTGGACGCCCTGACCGAGGAGCGGACGACGCTCACCCAGCAGGACCTCCGGGACGCCGTCACCGACTTCGAGGAGCGGGACAACCTCAAGAACATGGACATGATCGAGGGCGACCACGACGCGCTGGTCGCCGGCGGCGACATCTCCGGTGCGGGCGACTCGGAGGCCGCCTCCGACGGGGGCGGGCACGATCACGACCACGACCACTGACGGACCGGCAGTCCGGAGACGTCACGGTCGTTCCGTCGGCCCTCGCCCGCTCTCGCGACCCTAGACGAACCCGAAGATGTTGTTCAGCGCGAACCCCAGCAGCGTCGCGAACGCGACGTGCAGCGCCACCAGCGGGGCGGTCGAGCGCCACTCCAGCCGGTAGACGTAGCTGACGGCGGCGAAGTCCACGGCCACCGTCGCCAGGACGGACACGAGGATCAGGAGCCCGCTGCCGGCGTACTGCTGGAGGAGCAGGGACACGACGGCGGGGGCGACGGCGGCGGCGGCGGCCGGCTGGGTCGGCACGTCGCCGATGAAGAAGGTGGCCGCCAGGTGGAGCGTGACGGCGTAGAACAGCCAGGTCACCAGCGCCGTGACGACGATAGCGACGAGGCCGGCCCCCGGGAGACCGGCCTGCAGAGGTACGACCATGGCCGGGGGTTCGGCGGCCCCCCGTTTGTCCGTTACTCTTCAGAACTGCCGGCACGCCGCCGCAGCGGGCCACCACACCTGGGACAGGTCACCGACAGCGGTCCGCGCTCGGTCACGCCACCGCAGTTACGGCATTCGTACTCTATCATCGCTATCACCCAGTACAGGACCAAATCACCTGTATCTAACTCCCACGATCGTCCACATTCCGACTCCGATTTCGAAAACCGTCAGCCGCGTAGCGAACGGTTCCGGCGACCCTGATAAACGCCCAGCGCCGGAATCGCGCGACGGCGATCGTATGGACGGGCGTTTGATAATACAGTTCTTCGTGTATAAGGACCGAAGTTAACACACAGAACAGTGAACGATGGGCCGGATATGCGACCAAACGTCGACGTTCCCGAGTCAGAACAGTTCGAATGTGTCGGCTGCGGCAACCGCGTCACCTCGTCGAGCGATCGGGTGTGCCCGGACTGCGGCGGGGAAGTCAGGAACCTGACGAACTCGCGGGACCTCTGACCGGTCGGGGAGTTCGCAGCGGCGCTGTGCGGTCGTGTCGCGACGAGAAGTGGACGCCTGCGAACTACTCCAGCAGACCCAGGTCCTCGAGTCGGGAGACGATCTTGTCGACTGCCTCCTCGGCGTCCTCGGGCTTCTTCCCGCCCGTGATGACCAGCTTGCCCGAACCGAACAGCAGCGCGACGACGTCCGGTTCGTCCAGCCGGTAGACGAGCCCCGGGAACTGCTCGGGCTCGTACTCGATGTTCTCCAGCCCCAGCCCGATGGCGATGGCGTTGAGGTTGAGCGTCCGCCCCAGGTCGGCCGAGGTGACGATGTTCTGGACGACGATCTCCGGGTCCTCGTCGACCTGGATGTTCAGGTCGCGGAGCTTGTCGAAGACGATCCGCAGGCTCTCGTGGACGTCGTCGGTGCTCTTGGCACCGGTGCAGACGATCTTGCCGGAGCGGAAGATGAGAGCGGCAGACTTCGGGTCCTGCGTGCGGTAGACGAGTCCGGGGAACTGCTCGGGATCGTAGTCGGCCCCCTCCAGGTCCATGGCCACGC
>SDGW01001461.1_pt1 | contig 10103 bp, 10 predicted proteins | sample 2873831 | NCBI WGS metagenome assembly SDGW01 (sample SAMN08132700, study PRJNA421101) | hypersaline lake metagenome | isolation source: celular fraction 0.22 microns magnesium sulfate-rich crust from ephemeral... | place: Spain: Penahueca Lagoon, Toledo | collected 2011-07
AGGAGGATCAATATGTCTGAAACAAAAAAAACGAACATTATTTTATTTAGCGGAGATTATGATAAGGCGATGGCTGCTTACATTATTGCGAATGGTGCAGCAGCTTATGATCACGAGGTAACAATTTTCCACACTTTCTGGGGACTTAATGCTCTACGTAAAGACGGCAAAGTGGAAGCACAAAAAGGCTTCTTAGAAAAAATGTTTGGCAAAATGATGCCAAAAGGTGCCGATAATCTAGGCCTTTCAAAAATGAATATGGCGGGTATGGGACCAAAAATGATTAAAAAAGTTATGAAAAAGCACAATGCACAAACAGTACCAGAATTGATTGAGATGGCTCAAATGCAAGATATTAATCTAGTTGCATGTCAAATGACTATGGATTTACTTGGCTTCCAAAAAGAAGAGCTTCTAGATGATATTACGTATGCAGGTGTAGCCGCTTATCTAGCTGATGCTGAAGATGGCAATGTAAATCTATTTATCTAAGCTTATTATAGAAGGGATTTAGTCCTCATTAGGGACTAGTCCCTTTAAAATTTTTATATTATATACCCGTATAGGTAATAAAAATAGTTGTGAATCATTAGATGTAGAAAAGGTTTTGTTAGAGGAGGCACATTATGGATATTATGTTTTGGCTCACCATATTTTTAATTGGATTTGCAGGTTCCTTCGTTTCAGGAATGGTTGGAATTGGCGGCTCCATAGTTAAATACCCTATGCTTTTATATATACCACCATTATTAGGTTTTACCGCCTTTACAGCACACGAAGTGGCAGGGATTAGTGCTGTGCAAGTGTTTTTCGCCACAATCGGTGGTGTTTGGGCGTATCGTAAGGGTGGATATTTGAATAAACAGTTAATTCTTTATATGGGTATAAGTATCCTAATAGGTAGCTTTATTGGTGGATATGGTTCTAAGTTAATGTCTGATGATGCTGTAAACTTAGTTTACGGATTACTTGCAACCATTGCAGCTGTAATGATGTTTATTCCTAAAAAAGGATTAGAGGATCAAAATCTACAAGAAGTAAATTTTAATAAAACAATTGCCGCTTCTCTTGCTTTTATTACAGGTATAGGAGCAGGAATTGTAGGGGCCGCAGGTGCATTTATTCTTGTTCCTATTATGCTTGTCGTGTTGAAAATTCCAACCCGCATGACTATCGCAAGTTCTCTTGCGATCACGTTTATTTCTTCCATTGGGTCTACGGTTGGCAAGGTAACGACCGGACAAGTTGAGTATGTACCAGCTGCTATTATGATTGTGGCTAGCTTAATCGCATCACCACTTGGTGCAAATGCAGGTAAAAAGATTAATACAAAAATTTTACAAACGATATTGGCTTTACTCATCCTGGGTAGTGCTGTTAAGATTTGGGTAGACTTTTTCGGTTAAAGAAAGGAGGGATTGTTCTTCGGAGCAATCCTTTTTTCTTGTTCAGGAAAGTTAAATTTTAAGATTGAATGATGAGTGGACTATCTATCTGAAGACTCTTTTGATATAATTTCGATGGAAACAATTCAATATTGGAGGATTATGATTATATGCTTAATGTTCAAAACGTGAGCCTACGCTTTGGCGATCAAAAACTTTTTGAAGACGTTAATATAAAGTTTACTGCTGGTAACTGTTACGGTTTAATTGGTGCGAATGGTGCAGGTAAATCAACATTCTTGAAGATTCTTTCTGGAGAGATTGAATCACAAACTGGTGACGTTTCCCTAGAAAAAGACAAACGAATGGCTGTATTAAAGCAGAACCACTTCGAATATGAAGAATATGAAGTACTTCAGGTTGTGATCATGGGACACCAACGCCTATATGAAGTCATGAACGAAAAGAATGAAATCTATATGAAAGCGGACTTCTCTGAAGAGGATGGCATGAGAGCTGCCGAACTTGAAGGTGAATTCGCTGAAATGAACGGTTGGGAAGCTGAATCAGATGCAGCACGCCTTCTAACAGGTCTTGGTATCACGGAAGATCTTCATAACAAGAAGATGGAAGACTTAACGGGTGCTCAGAAAGTCAAAGTGCTTTTAGCTCAAGCGTTATTCGGAAATCCAGATGTACTACTTCTTGACGAACCGACCAACCACCTAGATATTCGTGCTATCCAATGGTTAGAAGAATTCCTTATTAACTTTGAAGGCACAGTGATTGTCGTATCCCACGACCGTCACTTCCTTAACAACGTTTGTACGCACATTGCTGACTTAGACTTTGGTAAAATCCAAATTTATGTAGGAAACTATGATTTCTGGTATGAATCAAGTCAGTTAGCACAAAAAATGGCGAAAGAAGAAAACAAGAAGAAAGAACAAAAGGCCAAAGAGCTTAAAGAATTTATTCAACGTTTCAGTGCAAACAAATCCAAGTCTAAACAGGCAACTTCTCGTAAGAAGATGCTTGATCAAATTACACTTGATGATATCCAACCATCTTCACGTCGTTACCCTTATGTAGCATTCAAACCAGATCGTGAAATTGGAAATGACCTTTTACACGTAGAAGGTTTAACGAAAACGATTGATGGCGTGAAGGTTCTAGATAATGTAACCTTTACAATGAATAAAGATGACAAAATTGCATTAGTGGGTGACCACGAGATTGCATATACAACACTATTCAAAATCATCATGGGTGAGATGGAGCCAGATGCTGGCACGTACAAATGGGGCGTAACAACATCACAGAGCTATTTTCCTAAAGATAACTCAGCATTCTTTGAAGACAACGACAAGAACCTAGTTGAATGGTTGCGTCAATATTCTCCAGATGATGAGACAGAGACGTTCTTAAGAAGCTTCTTAGGCCGTATGTTATTCTCTGGTGAAGAGGTGAAGAAGAAAGCAAAAGTCCTTTCCGGAGGCGAAAAAGTACGTTGTATGCTTTCTAAGATGATGCTTAGCGGTTCAAACGTACTTGTGCTAGATGAACCAACAAACCACTTAGACCTAGAGTCGATCACAGCATTAAACGAAGGTCTAATAAACTTTAAAGGTTCCATGATCTTCACTTCACATGACCACCAGTTCATCGATACAATCGCAAACCGTATCATTGAAATCACACCAAATGGCATGGTTGATAAGTATATGTCTTATGATGAATTCGTGAATGATGAAAAAGTTGAACAACAATTAAAAGAACTAGCTCAATAAGAGTAATGAAAGTGTAAGGGGTTATTGCCCCTTACATTTTTTATGATTTTAAACAAACACCAAAAGAATGCTGTCGCTTCTTGTTATAAAATTGAGAAATGTGCGCTTGCCCGGGAAATGGGAAATGAAAGTGACCTTTTAAGTATGTGTTTTTTCCAGTACAATTGAATAAAGATAAAAGGGAGGGGAGGAATTAAAAGTGGAGGTTTTACTCAATACGTATAGCTCTGTAATCATACTCGTCGCAGTTATTTTAACTTTAATGACATCTTATACATCACTTGATTTATTTTCATTATTACATACTTCAGATCGGCATAAACGTGCCTTGTTTTTAGCGGGAATATCTTCAATGGGAATTGGTATTTGGGTCATGAACTTTCTTACAATGCTTGCTGAAGAACCATTAAATATAGCTAGTAACCAGCTATCTATCTCATTACTTTCATTCATATTAGGCGTTTCATTTACAGGGATAGCTTTTTATAATGTCATTAGCAAAAAGAAGCATTACCTATTTATAGGTAGTCTCTTATTAACTTTAAGTGTATTCTCTAACCACGTTATGGGAATGTATGCTTCAAATGTTGGAGTACGTTATGATATAGGAATATTTATTTTATCAACTCTTTTAATTTATGGTTCATTTTTATTCGTTCTATGGATTCTTACATATTATAATTTTGCAACGAACGCAAATAATCTATGGATCAAACCACTTAGTTCTATTATCGTAACAGGAGCTATTTTAGAAGGATATATTTTACTTACACAAGCAGCTCAAACTGATATAAAAGATTCAATCCTAAGTGATTCATCATCTGCACAAGATTCTTTCGTACTTTACCTTGTATTGTTCATCTCGATTCTAATCATTGCTGGATTGCTTTGGTCTAGTACACTTATCAGTAACCGACTTGCTACTAGTGATTCTTATATCAATGATATTAAATTTGCTTTAGATGCATCTTCCATTGTTGCGATTACAAATGCTCAAGGAAAAATCACTTATGTGAATGATAAATTACTAGACATTACCGGTTATGAAGAATATGAACTCATAGGTCAAGATCATAATATTTTAAATTCAGGCTATCATTCCAAAGCATTTTTCAAAGACCTATGGAAAACAATTGGGTCTGGCGAAGTATGGAAAGGCGAAATTAAAAACAAGAAAAAAGATGGATCTTTTTATTGGGTAGACACAACCATTGTTCCATTCCTGAATAAAAAAGGTAAGCCTTATCAGTATATCGCTATACGTACGGATATTACCGACCGAAAAGAAGCAGAAGAACAGTTGAAAGAAACTGTAAAAGAAGTTCAGGACATACAATTTGCATTGGATCAATCAACCATTGTAGCGATTACGGATGAAAAAGGAATCATTCAGAACGTAAATGATAAGTTCTGTGAGATATCCAAGTATAGTCGGGAAGAACTACTCGGGGAAGACCACCGGATTTTAAATTCAGGTTACCATGACAAAGAATTCTTTAAAGAGTTATGGAGGACAATCGGTTCAGGAGAAGTATGGAAAGGGGAAATCCGTAATAAAGCTAAAGATGGCAGCTATTATTGGGTGGACACCACAATCGTCCCATTCATGAAACAAAGCGGAAAACCCTATCAATATTTAGCTATACGAAATGACATTACAGAACGAAAGAAAACAGAAGAAGTACTCCGAAGACAGGATAAACTTAGCGCCGTTGGACAATTAGCAGCTGGGGTTGCTCATGAAATACGTAATCCATTAACTTCAATACGTGGATATGCAGAGTTTCTTCAACTTGATGAAGAAGAGGATGAACGGAGTGAACTTCTCGCCATCATAACTGAAGAAATTGAACGTGTGAATGATATTGTTGAAGACTTTATGATGCTAGCAAAACCTAAAGAAGTTCAATTAGGTACAAAAAACATTATTCCAATGATTCAACATGTTATGCAGCTATTGGATTACACGGCACGAAAAGCCAAAGTTCAAGTGAATTTCGATTGTTCCCTAGATGAAGTTAAAGTGAATTGTGATGAGGGGCGATTAAAACAAGTATTCCTCAATTTTATTAAAAATGCGATCGAGGCAACTCCAAAAGGTGGGGATGTTAATGTGAAATGCCAGCTAGAAGGTGATCAAGTTCATATCTTTATACAAGATACTGGTGTTGGCATTTCAAAAGAACAACTAGACAAGATTGGAGAACCTTTTTACACAACTAAAGAAAGTGGAAATGGCTTGGGGTTAATGGTAAGTTTTCAAATTATACAATCCCATAATGGTAAGGTGCTAGTAGAAAGCGAACAGCATGAGGGCACTACTTTCCAAGTATCATTACCCACTTTAGAAAACTCAGCATGAAAGTAGTGAAAAGAGCTTGGAATCCCCAAGCTCTTACTTACTTTTCTAGTATGATGCTTTCTTGAAATAGAGCCAAACGGTAGAATTGATTATATGCATAGTTCTCATGTATAGTAGTAGTGCTCTATATCTTTATTGCTTAAATAGAACAATAAACCAAAGGAGGGAACGTAAATGAAAAAAACCGATCATCGGTTAAAAGTTGCAAATAGAGAAGCTTTAATCGGGGTTGGATTGGCCATTTTTAATTTTATTTGGTGGTTTGGATTTGCTTATGGGTTGGGAGACCGGACACCAGAAGATTATACATATATTATGGGACTACCCTCTTGGTTTTTTTATAGTTGTGTATTAGGGTTTTTAATTATGGTCGTATTAGTGATTGTTGCAGTAAAGTTTTGGTTTACTGAAGTTCCTCTGGATGATGAAGGAGGAAGCATAGAATGAATGCAACCATTATTATTTCCTTGATCGTATTTTTAATTTCGATATTTATAGTAGGCCTTTGGGCAAGTCGATATGTAAGGTCGTCTAACTCATTTCTTCAAGAATATTTCTTAGGTGGAAGGCAATTAGGTGGCTTCATTCTGGCTATGACGATGACAGCTACTTATGGAAGTGCTAGTAGTTTTATAGGAGGGCCAGGCGTAGCCTACACACAAGGACTTGGTTGGGTATTGCTAGCCATGTCTCAAGTTGTAACAGGTTATTTTGTCCTTATGGTTTTAGGGAAAAAATTCGCCATCATGGCAAGACGCTATAATGCTATTACTCTTATTGATTTCTTAAAAGAACGCTATCAAAGTAAATGGGTTGTTCTTTCGGCAGCCTTTAGTATTGTGATTTTCCTATTTTCAGCTATGGCAGCTCAGTGGGTTGGTGGAGCACGTTTAATAGAGTCTTTGGTCAAAATAGAATATGAAAGTGCTCTCTTTATTTTTGCTTTATCCGTTCTTCTTTATGTCATAATTGGAGGATTCCGTGCAGTTGCACTAACGGATGCGGTACAGGGTACCATTATGTTTTTTGGTACATTTATATTGTTAGTGGCAACTATCATTGCAGGTGGGGGCATTGATCAAATCATGGCCGACTTGGTAAACGAAAATCCTAACCTGGTTACACCATATGGAGCAGAAGGAAACCTAAGTGCAACTTACGTGTCGTCCTTTTGGATATTAGTTGGGGTTGGCGTTGTTGGATTGCCTCAAGTAACAGTTCGTGCAATGTCATATAAAAGCTCTAAGTCTATGCATCGAGCGTTAATCGTTGGAACGATTGTTGTCGGATTTATTATGTTGAATATGCATTTAATTGGTGTTTTTGCTCGACCGATCCTCCCTGGGATTGAAGTTGGCGATAAAGTGATGCCCCTTATCGCTCAAGAAGTACTTCCTCCATGGCTAGCTGGGTTAGTTCTAGCAGCCCCTATGGCAGCGATTATGTCTACAGTTGATTCTCTTCTTCTCTTAGTTAGCTCTGCTGTAGTCAAAGATGTGTATTTGAATTATATTAAGCCTTCAGCTAGTGAAAAAAAGGTTAAACGATTAAGTATTGGTATAACAGCTTTTTTAGGAATAAGTGTGTTTTTAATCGCATTACAACCACCTGATTTGTTAATTTGGTTAAACCTTTTTGCCTTTGGTGGTTTAGAAGCAGCGTTTATTTGGCCTGTTGTACTAGGGTTATATTGGTCGAAAGGAAACAAATACGGAGCTTTGGCTTCCATGCTTGTAGGAATTGGATCCTATATCTTTATCGATCAATATTCAAAAGCCTACCCAAAGTATGATGTTCATCCGATATTACAACAGTTTTATCAATGGTTTGAACCGCTAATGAACAATCTTCCAGGAATGATGGAGGTTCATACAGTCGTATATCCAGTTATCTTGTCCTTACTAGCTTTTGTTATTGGAAGTTTATTAACAAAGAACAAACCGCTTCATTAAACTTTTGAAGGTGTTGGAGGTATATATATGGTTGATATCATACAACATCAGGACGTGACAGCCATAAAAGGAACAGTCACATACAGCTCTGTAACATTACAAGTTTATAACTTTATTGTAGATGGCATGCTGATCGATACAAGTACTATTCAGTTACTTGATGAACTTATCCCTATTTATAAAAGGATACCGATAGATTTTGTCGTGATCACACATGCACATGAAGATCATACTGGTACTGCAAATTGGATACAACACAATCTGGATGTTCCGATTTACATTCACCAAATGAGTAGGGAAGAAAGTAAAAGAGAGGCAAATTATCCTCCATACCGACAAATAGTCTGGGGTATTCGAAAACCTTTTAAAGCAGAACCACTTCCGGATGTTTTTCAATCACGTAGTTATTCTTGGGAAACGATTCACACGCCAGGTCATGCTCAGGATCACATGGCTTTATATAATAAAGAGAAAAACATTCTTTTCTCTGGTGATTTGTTTGTTACCCCTAAACCTAAAGTTATTATGGCAAATGAGTCCATACCGAAAATGATTCAATCGCTAAAAAAAGTCCTCTCGTATGACTTTCAAGAAGTGTTTTGTTGTCATGCAGGTTATCTACCAAATGGAAGAGTGCTTCTAATACAAAAATTAGACTATTTACATGATCTTAAAGAAAAAATAGTAAACCGATATAATAACGGAATGACAGTGAAAGAGATTGACCAGGAATTGTTTCCAAATACACCTCCTATAGCACCATTTTCAAGATATGATTGGGATTCAAAACATATAGTTAATTCGGTATTAACAGATGGATGAGAGTCTTCATTCGGAATTAGATTCCCATTATTTCCAAAGAGCGAGAGAGCTATCATGCTTTGTCGCTTTTTCTATGTCTAAGGGTCTATTTTGTCATCTTTTTGTCAAATAGATGTAATGCTTGCAATTGAATCGTTACTAGACTGTTCTTTGATTCAATCTATTCTCTGTTATAGTAGGGTTTAGTAGCTTAATAGGGAGGCATCACGAATGAAAAAAACTATCATGAGTCTAGCAACAGTTGCAGGATTATCTGCAGCACTCACAACAAATGTATATGCAGCAGAAAGTATAGAAGTAGATCCTGGTGACACTCTTTGGGGGCAGACTTTAGCTGTTTCAGGCGAAGTAGAAACAAAGGAAACAAATAATGTTGCGCGCGAATTAGAAGTGTCATCAACTGCTTATACAGCAAATTGTGCTGGGTGCTCAGGCGTTACAGCAACTGGTATAAACCTATTAGAAAATCCAGATAAAAAAGTGATTGCAGTAGATCCTAATGTTATCCCACTAGGGACAGAAGTGTATGTTGAAGGCTATGGTTATGCTGTAGCAGGAGACGTCGGTTCTGCAATTAACGGAAACAAGATTGATGTATTCATCCCTTCAAAACAAGAAGCGTTAAACTGGGGTAGAAAACAAGTGACCGTTCAAATTCTAAAATAAATTCTAAAAAGGCTGTCTCCAACCATGAGACAGCCTTTTGTATATCTTCTTTCGATTTTGGAATTCTAAACATGAACCGCATAATCTGAAAGGAGAATCCATTATGACTCGAGGACAAAGTAAAAAAGGAGCAGACAAAACAAAAGCTCGCTTACCTCAAACACCTAAAAAAGATATTGTAGAAGATGGCCAGGATGTTGAATTCTCTCAAGAATTTGCTGACCAAGATGATTTAAAAGCTCAACAAAGAGAAAAAGAAGCAGACGAAAGAGCAGCTCAAAGAAAGAAACAAAAATAAGTGTTGAAAGCTATCCATCTGATGGGTAGCTTTTCCAATGAATTAAAAAATTATATGATGTAGATGTCTAGCTCCAGCGCCCCAGTAACGAATGGACTTCCCTCGCCTCCGTACAATAAGTCAACATCGATTCGTTCCACTCCCAAAGAGTTTCCTTTATCGTACTACAGACTCAGTCCAGTCCCTTCGTTACTAACCGGTCGCTTGCGCTTTTCTAATATATCATTTGAATTTCAATACTTTATCATACAAAATAGGAGCGAATCCTTTAAATATTGGAGGGGAAGCCTTTTGAAATTACAAGACAAAAAGGTCATTCAAATTGTAAGTGACGATTTTGAAGATCTTGAATTATGGTATCCTGTTATGCGTTTACGTGAAGAAGGAGCTACAGTTCATCTCGTAGCTGAGAAACCTGAGGAAGAATATATCGGAAAGTACGGTGTTCCCGTCGTTTCTGATCTAACCTTTCAAGACATCGATCCTAATGAATATGATGCGATATTAGTACCAGGAGGTTGGTCTCCAGATAAACTACGTCGATATGAAGATGTATTAAATATGGTCCGCGAAATGGACAAGCAGGAAAAACCAATCGGACAAATTTGTCACGCAGGTTGGGTACTTATTTCTGCAAATATTTTAAAAGGGCGCAAAGTGACAAGTACACCAGGTATTAAGGATGATATGATAAATGCTGGCGCTACATGGGTTCACGAACCTGTTGTGGTCGATGGTCACATCATCTCAAGTCGTCGTCCGCCAGACCTTCCTGATTATATGCGTGAATTTATTAACGTTTTAGCAGAGAAATAAAGAACAAAAGCT
>SDGW01001380.1_pt1 | contig 10101 bp, 7 predicted proteins | sample 2873831 | NCBI WGS metagenome assembly SDGW01 (sample SAMN08132700, study PRJNA421101) | hypersaline lake metagenome | isolation source: celular fraction 0.22 microns magnesium sulfate-rich crust from ephemeral... | place: Spain: Penahueca Lagoon, Toledo | collected 2011-07
TTTGATAACTCTTTTAATGGGTGATGTAAAGATTCTGGACGAACCAATATGACTGGCTTGCCTATTGTTAATGCAGTACTTGCATCCATGGCTGTGTTCCACTGTTTGTACTTGTCTCCAAACAGAGCAATGACAACATCAGATTTTTGCATTAACACTTGTGTGCGCAAATTATTAATACTTGAAGCAGCGTCATCACGATAAACAGGGCTAGGTTGTTCCCCTAAAATATCCTCTCCTACTGAATCAGACCGATCATGTTGTTCTTGAGGTCCTACAAAGTGTAAGGGTAAATCTTTTTGCTTTGCTTTCGCTTTGACATCATCTCTCCAAGAATCATGAATTTGTCCTGCCAGATAGACAGTTAGCTTCATAATGATATTCCTCCTCTAACTGAAACAAAATCTGTTAATTCTTTCCCTTGTTAAGTTTAGCATAAACGGTTATCTAGGGCAGTTAATAGGTTTCACCCTGTAATGAGAGTATGAATTTTTTAAGACATATAAAATCGATCCTTGTCAAATGACAATCTCATAGTATGATAGAAATAGAAGATTTAAAAGAGACACTTGTTGAAGATTGAAGCAGGGGGAGAGTTGCATTGAAACAGTTTAATCCAAAATGGCTTTTAGTTGGCTTAGTCAGTGTAGCCATTGCTGTCCTGCTGATTTTGTTCTTGTCAGGGTTCTTTGTATCAGAGAAGCAAGCCATGCAAAATGCAAAATCTGCAGCAAAAGAGGCTTTTAACAAAGAAGAAGTTCCGTTTACAAAAGAGTTAGATAGCATATCATTGTATATGCCTGAATCGATGGAGATCGTGTCTAATTCAGCCAATAATCTAATACTTAGAGAAGATGAACAAGGCTATATTCTTTTTTACAATCCTTTTGAAAAGCTAAAAAGTGATATATTTTATAAGTCTGCTAAACAAGCTAAAGACATTGAGATGATCGAAACCTTTAGCAATGAAGAGCGATTTGGATATATTCGTGTAATTCAATTGAGTGATGAATCATATGAACTTCAAGTTGGTGTAGGTGGTGTTAAGATGACCACTGAAACGGACAAGAATAACTTAAAAGAAGATGCTCATGAAATGATGAAAATTGTACGTTCTATAGCTTATTCTACCACCGATACAACAGAATCAGAATAAACTCAAAAAAAGCGCTCTCCCAGTAGGGAGGGCGCTTTTGCTTAGTTTCTTTCTTTCTTATCTAATTCATTATCTAAGATCTCATCTTCTTCAGAAGAGCTAGCAACTTCATCATAATAATCATTTTCATCATTTTGTTCTTCATCTAACTTTTCTTCGGGATCAGTTTCCTCATCATCGGAAACCTCTTCTGTATATGGCTCATCCTCAGCTGAAGTGAGTGTAGAGTCTTCGGATTGTTCCTCGTCACCCAATTCAAATTGACTTACTTCTTCGTCAAGCTCTTGGGATAGGTTTTGAAGATCCATTGCTGATGAGTTCACCTGAGAAATAGCTTGTAGCTGGTTTTCAGAAGATGCTGCAACTTCTTCTGCTGTTGCGACTGACTCCTCAGAGATTACACTGATTTCATGTAGCTTCGTTTTAAGGTCGTTGTTAAATCCGCCTACTTCGCTTACAGCTTGTTTTACATTAGTGATTTGGCTGTTCATGCTTGTTACATGACCTGCAATGCGATCAAACGCTTCCTTCGTTTTATTAACAGATTCAGATTGATTTTCTTGATAGGTATGGAATTTCTCAGCTTCTTCAGATAAAGAAGACATTTGATCAGACATGCCATTAACTAATTGATAAATTTCCTGTGCCTCTTGTTTCGATCGTTCAGCTAACTTTCTTACTTCATCAGCAACTACGGCAAAACCTCGGCCTGATTCACCTGCACGGGCAGATTCGATAGCTGCGTTAAGTGCTAATAGATTGGTGTTGTCAGCAATTTCTTGGATGGTCGAAACAATTTGATTAATTTTCCTTGATTGTTCGGTTGCTTGTTGTACCTCATTTGTTAGGTGTGACGCTAAACCAATAAAGGAATCTGATGTTTCTTGCAGCTCGTTCATGGTTTCAATTCCGGCTTCACCATCATCTTTTGCAGAGGAAAGTGATTCAGAAATTTCATTAGCGTAATCATCTGTACGCTTGATTGCCCCAGAAACGTCTTCAATTAACTTCGTACTCTCTTCAATCTGGCTTGCTTGTTCTTGAGAACCAACAGCTACTTGGTTAATGGCTTCACTTACCTCTTGTGACTGTGCTGTTGTTTGCTGAGAAACTGCAGCAAGGTTAGAGGATGAAGAAGAAAGAACGTTTGATGCATGATTCACTTTTAAAAGTGAATGTTGCATTCGATCGGCCATATTGTTAAATGTGGTAGCTAATTCTGCCATTTCATCTTTTGATTTTAATTCCACACGATAGGATAGGTTTCCATTTCCGATAATTTCCGCACCTTCTTTAAGGCTCTTAATAGAGCGGCTAATGGAACGGATTAAGAAGATTCCAGTACCTAGCAGTAATACGATAGCAATTCCACTAATAATGAGTAACATTGTAACCGTTTTTTGATTGGTAGCTTCTGCTTCTTCTTGCATTGCAGTGCTCTTATCATTGGCACTAACTGTTACGGAATTTGCTTGGTTTGTAATGTCACTAGCAATTTCACTAAACGTACTAGTTAGGTTACTAGCCTGAAGCTTGGTATTTGTTATGGTATTAAGGTTTTGCTTAAATTTAAGTAAATTCATATTAAAGTTACTCGTATCTTCAGAAGGTAAGTCAGCATCACTTACTAAGTCACGCATTTCGTTAGATATTGAGTTGAACCTATTCATGTCTTCTTCACTACCAGATTTCAAGTAGTCTTCTTGTACTAGCTTTAATTGAATAAAAGCATTACTTAGGTCAGGATTGTTTGCTTTTTCAACAAGTGCATGAAACGATTCAACTGTATCATTGATTCGCTTATACATTCCTTCGTTTTCAGAAAAGCCAACAATATCATACATGCCAATAAGTGGATCAAGTTGTTCTTCGTATGCTACAGCACTTTCCTTGATAGAGATGAATGACTTGGAGATTTCAGGATAATTGTGATTATCTTCAGCGTATTTCGAAGCTTTTTCCTGTAACTGTTGGATTGCCTCTCTCATCGCTTCTCCATTTTCTATGGATGGGTCATTAAAGAATGTCTTTTCTGCGTTTCTTGTTAACGAGACAGTGTATTTAATGTCATCACTTTGCTGGAGTGCTTGTTGGACATTTTCTTGTGCTTCGGTCATTTTCTTTTGCTCTGTTAAAAAATAAAATGAAAAACCAATTAGGACGATTAAACTAGCTAGGGATAAACCTAGCATTAAGCGTACTCGATTACGTATCGATCTCAAGATGTAAGTCCCCCTTTGTAAGATTAAAGTGAAATTTGTATTCGTCATTTTCTGCAAGATATATGACGAAATTATTAAAAAATTGTTAATTTATCTTTTAATTATAGAACTATTTATGCAGGATTACAATTGCGTATCGGGATTTTTGTCTTCTGAATTTAAGTAGAATTAGGAAAGGTCTAATTTTTATTTCGACATTAATCTTTAAACCTTAATAGAGTGAGTCAAAATAGATATGAGAGGTTGAGAGGATAACCAATTACGATTGAGTAAGCATTTTGAATTGGTTATGATAAAGTTAGGCACCTAATAAAAGAAAGAGGGAATGCTGATGACTCAAAACACTTCATCTATAAAAAAGTTTTTAGACAAACAAGGCGTCACTTTGTCTGCAAAAGAATACTTTATAACAGCCTTAAGTTATATGGCATTAGGTCTATTTTCATCCCTTATTATAGGTTTAATTGTTAAAACCATTGGTCAAGAGATTGGGTTTCAACCTCTTATCGAGATGGGATCATTTGCGATGGAGAAAAAAGTATGGGGAGGTGCCATTGGCGTAGCGATTGCCTATGGATTGAAAGCACCGCCTCTCGTTGTGTTTGCTGCTCTTTTTAGCGGGGCTTTTAGTGCTGAAATTGGTGGTGGTCCTGCAGGAAGTTACATAGCTGCACTTCTTTCCGTTGAAATGGGTAAAATTGTAAGCAAACAAACTAGAATTGATATCATTCTTACCCCCTTCATTACAATTATGGTTGGGTATTTAGTAGGCGTTTTAATTAGTCCTTCTGTAAATGCTTTTATGCTTGCATTTGGAGATATTATTGAGTGGGCTACCAATCAGCGACCATTTATTATGGGGATCTTGGTTGCTGTTCTTATGGGATGGGCTCTAACGGCACCAATCTCGAGCTTAGCAGTTGCTTTAATGTTGGACTTAAGCGGAATTGCAGCAGGGGCAGCGACAGTCGGTTGTGCTGCACAAATGATTGGTTTTGCAACGATGAGCTATCGTGATAATGGAATAGGAGGTTGGATTGCTCAAGGAATCGGCACCTCTATGCTTCAAGTAGCCAATGTTATAAGAAAACCTCTTGTGATTATACCACCTACCATTGCAGGCGCAGTTCTAGCACCATTTGCTTCAGTGTGGCTCAAAATGGTGAATAACGCACCAGGTGGAGGTATGGGTACTAGTGGATTTGTAGGTCAGATCATGACATTTCAACAAATGGGCTTTTCCTGGGAAATTTTTTGGGCGATTTTGACGTTGCACATTGTTGGTCCTCTTGTGATAACTTTGCTATTATCGGAATGGTTTAGGAAAAAAGGTTGGATTCAGCCAGGAGATTTAAAAATCGATTATTAAGGAGGATTTTATATCCATGAAAACTTTACAATCATTAGAAGAATATAAAGAATTATCTCAGTCAGGCAAAACGATTTTCATGTTTTCTGCTGATTGGTGCCCAGATTGTCGTGTTATAGAACCATTTCTACCAGAATTAGAAGAAAAATATGATTCCTACCAATTCGTTTATGTGGACCGTGATGATTTTATAGAACTTTGCGGAGATTTAGGCGTATTTGGTATCCCGAGCTTCGTAGCCTTTCATGATGGTGAAGAAGTTGGACGATTTGTTAGTAAGGATCGAAAAACAAAAGAAGAAATCGAGAAATTTATAGAAGGTTTATGTTCTTAATCGTTAATCAAAGCCTTGTTACGTTGTAGCAAGGCTTGCTTTTTATCAAATACAATTCATGCTAAAATAGCTACGTGAACGTTTCCTTCAAACAGAAAAGGAGGAAAAGGAAATGAAGATGACAAGTATTAAAATGAAACGATTATTGGACGAGCGTCTTCAGAACCCAGAATGGCGTACTTCATTTAATCGAGACAAAGATATTTATCGTATTGAATGGAAGGATACACAAAAAGGTATTGAAATTTCTCTGCCAGGTATCATTTCGAAATACGAACAGAAACAAGGTGCTGCGCTTGATGAGCTAGTAGAACATATTGAAGAAGCTCTGAAAATCATGAATGAGACGCATGATCTTGTAGGTAAAGAAAAGAGTATCATCCCTGTAATTCGAGCTGCATCATTCCCGACAGAATCTAACGAAGGAAAGACCCTTGTTACAGATGAGCATACAGCTGAAACGCGTATTTATTATGCGTTAGATTTAGGGAAGTCCTATCGTTTAATTGATGAAGATATGCTACAGGAGCAAGGTTGGGACCAGGATCGTATCCGAGAAATTGCCAAGTTTAATGTGCGATCCTTAGATCAGAACATGAAACAAGATAATGTTGCCGGCAATACATTTTACTTTGTTTCATCAAACGATGGCTACGATGCTTCCCGTATATTGAACGAAGCTTTACTTGAAGAAATGAAGGCGAAGAGTCTTGGGGAATTGGCAGTAGCTGTGCCACATGGAGATGTGTGTATTTTTGCTGATATTCAAAATGATATGGGGTACGACATCTTAGCTCAAATGACAATGAAGTTTTTTGCTGAAGGGCGCGTACCAATTACTTCTTTACCATTTCTATATGAGGATAAGCAGTTAGAACCGATCTTTATTTTAGCCAAAAATAAACCAAAAGATGAAAATCAAGAATAGTGGAGAAAGGAAGTTTATAGCTTATGCAAGTGTATTATAACCATTCAGGAATAGGAGATGTCCTCATCTTCCCTTTACAAAAAGCGGAGGATCGAGACAATGTTCAGCACGAAAAACATGGGGATGTAATTAAGATTACAGATAGTGAGAGTGGCCACACCTTAGGTTATAACATTTTCCAAGCATCTACCTATTTCAACCTGCAAGAAAATGGTGCGATTTCCCTAACAGAAGATTTTCTTAAGGAAATTCAAGAAGTTTTTCAAAAAAATGAGCTAGATGACAAACTTGATATTGATCTTTCTCCAAAATTTGTTGTTGGTTATGTGAAAGAGAAGGATCAGCATGAAAACGCTGATAAGCTAAGTGTATGTAAAGTTGATGTAGGAGATGAGTTACTGCAAATCGTATGTGGTGCTCCTAACGTAGATGCAGGCCAAAAAGTAGTAGTGGCTAAAGTAGGGGCAGTTATGCCAAGTGGAATGGAAATTAAAGCGACTGAATTACGTGGTGTACCTTCTAATGGGATGATTTGTTCTGCAAAAGAACTAGGTTTACCAAATGCTCCTAAAGAAAAAGGAATTCTTGTACTTGAAGATAGCTATGAAGTTGGTCAGCCATTTGAGCAATAATATTGAAGAAAATCCGCGATGTTTAACATCGTGGATTTTTTATTTTTTTATCTAAGCATCTATATCCATCTAAAGAGGGATTTTCCTTTATAGCACACCTCTACTTTCCCAAAATCCAAAAAAAACTGTTAAAATAGGTGTATTCAATATTTTAATAGAGAGAGTGAGCATTGATGTGGAATCGAATGAAAAAATGGTTACATCACGTACTCCAAGAAGATGCATCGACTGAAGATGAACTGCCCGATTCTTCACAATCTGTTGGAGGAAAGAAACTAAATAACGAATTTCAAACGAAAATGGTCTACCAATACCCAAAACAAGGTGAGTTTCGTTTTCCAGTTATTCCTGATGATAAAAAAGGGATGAAACGAAGTAGGTCAAATGAATCTAACCAACATCAGGATGAAGGTTATAACCACAAGCAACAACCTTATCAAAAAACACAAACAGATACATATACCAGAAAAGAGTATAGAGATTCAGAAACACAACCACACCATACGTCTTATAAGGAATCTTATACAGCAAATACTAGTCATCAAGAGAAAGAAGAAGACATGCCATATCCTTTTGTTCCGAGTGACGTTCCATCTCCAATTTATGGATTTGGAAATCGATCTGAGCAAGATGAAAATGCTATAAGTTTAGAAGATCTCCCAGCCTTTTTACGAAAGCAAAATGAAGAATCATTAGAAGCAAATTTGCAAACGGCTCCTCCTGAAAAAGTAGGAGAAGACATCCATGAGGAACCAATGGAGGACTCTTCTAGCGAGATAAACGAGCATGAAACAGTAAATCAATCGGATAATATTGTTCCTTTTTTACGTGTACAAGAAGAAGACTCTACTGAAACCGCTAATGAAGATGAACAGTATGAAAGCTCTCCTCATTATGAGGTTGAAGAAGGTCATAAAGGTGCAGAGCCCCGTACAGAAGAGAAGAAAAGTTTTTTTATGGATTTTGGAGAAGAAGAGCCTGTTGAAGATTCTGTAAACAAAGAGGAATCTCTCCAAGAAGAACCTCAAGACATAGCTCAGCAAGAAGAAGAGGAAACAGGAGCTGAAACAGAACCGCATCCAGAATTAGAATCAGAAACTAAGTCAGAAGAAGAACAATTAGAACTTGAATCAGAAACTGAGTCAGAAGATGAGCTACAATCAGAATTCGAACAAGAATTAGAAATAGACCCACAATTAGAACCTGAATCCAAAATTGAGTTAGAAACAGAGCCGCAACCAGAACCTGAAACCGAAGTACAGGTAGAGACAGAATTAGAATCGACACCTGAATCTGAACATGAAACAGAAAGAGACACAGAGATCGAAACAGTATCAGAATCAACGTCAGAAATTGCGCAGGAACCAAAACGTTCTCCTGAGAAAAGTAGACGTCCTTTCAATGTAATTATGACACCAAGAGATAAAAGAAATCGTGACCTTAAAGCGAGTCAGGAAGCAAAGCAACAGGAACAAAAGACTGAAGAACCAGCTCCTGTTGAAATAGAAGAGGACAAACAACCAGAAACCTTAGAATCCCCTTTTAATGAAGTGGTGAAAGATTCTACACCACCGATGCACATGTTGAATGATCCGATTTCAAGGGATGAGAATGATGATGCTTGGATTGAGGATCAGATGCAATTATTAGAAACCACGTTGCAACACTTTCATGTTAAAGCAAAAGTGGTTAATGCTATGAAGGGACCTGCTGTAACGCGTTTTGAAGTACAGCCTGAACCTGGGGTGAAAGTAAGCAAAATTACGAACTTAGCAGATGACATTAAATTGAGTCTTGCTGCTAAAGACATTCGTATGGAGGCCCCTATCCCAGGTAAGAACGCAATAGGCATAGAGGTTCCAAATCAACAAGCACAGGCAGTAAGCCTACAAGAAATCTTGGAAAGCCCTTCTTTTAAAGATAACAAATCACCACTATCTGTTGGTCTTGGGTTAGATATTGCTGGTTCTCCAGTTATAACAGATCTTAAAAAAATGCCTCATGGGTTAATAGCTGGAGCAACAGGATCAGGTAAGAGTGTGTGTATCAATACAATTTTAATTAGCTTGTTATATAAAGCGCACTATGAAGATGTGAAATTTTTATTAATCGATCCCAAAATGGTTGAATTAGCACCTTATAATGATTTACCACATCTAGTGGCGCCTGTTATAACAGATGTGAAAGCAGCTACATCAGCTCTCAAATGGGCTGTGAAAGAAATGGAAGAACGCTATGAGAAGTTTGTAGCAGAAGGCGTTCGCGATATCGACCGATATAATGAAAAAATGAAAGAGAAGGGTCGTCAAGCAGAAAAAATGCCTTATATGGTCATTGTGATTGATGAGCTAGCGGACCTTATGATGGTTTCACCTCAAGACGTAGAAGACGCCATCTGTCGTATAGCTCAAAAAGCTCGTGCATGTGGGATGCACTTGCTTCTAGCTACACAACGTCCATCTGTTGATGTTATTACGGGTTTAATTAAAGCAAACATCCCAACTCGTGTAGCATTTAGCGTCTCATCCCAAGTAGATTCCAGAACGATTATCGATACCAATGGTGCTGAAAAATTACTTGGTAAAGGTGATATGTTATTCTTAGAGAATGGATCTGGAAAAGGACAACGCATTCAAGGTGCTTTTGTTTCAGATGATGAGATTGAACGTATAGCAAATTATGTCAAGAAAATCGCACCACCAAATTACATGTTTGAACAAGAGGAGTTAATAAAGCAAACAAGTTTTGAAGAGGAAGAAGATGAGCTGTTTGAAGAGGCAGTGGACTTCGTAATCAATCAAAATGGTGCTAGTGCTTCATTGTTACAAAGACGTTTTAAAGTTGGCTATAATCGTGCCGCTCGACTTATTGACACAATGGAAGAAAAAGGGATTATTTCTAGTTCAAAAGGAAGTAAGCCTCGAGAAGTGTATATGACACATGCCAGCTTTGAAGAATATTTAGCACGAGAAAAAGAATAAAAAATTATAGGATTTTCACACATAACTTGTCGAACTCCAAGGAATTTTATACTATAAGTAAATAGGTACATTGAGGAGATTGACGATAAGGGGTATAACGTAGATATGAAAGAAATAGGACTGAAAATGAAGGGCGACATCAAACGGTTAACCAATAAGACGTTTAAATTTGATGAGCGTATCGGAGAAGGTTGGTTTTCTGCTGTTTATTTCCTTAAAACACGAAAGATTGTCGAGAACACCCTTCCAGATAATTATGTAACGATGCAATTCTTCCAAAAGAATGATGCTGTTCTTTGTGGAACTGACGAGGCGATTGCGCTTATTCACACATTCGCTGACCATCCAGAGGAACTCTCTATTTATTCATTGAAGGATGGAGATCGAATTCGTCCATTCGAGACAGTATTAACGATCACAGGTCCATACCAACATTTTGGATATTTAGAAGGTATAATCGATGGTATTTTATCACGAAG
>SDGW01001574.1_pt1 | contig 10101 bp, 7 predicted proteins | sample 2873831 | NCBI WGS metagenome assembly SDGW01 (sample SAMN08132700, study PRJNA421101) | hypersaline lake metagenome | isolation source: celular fraction 0.22 microns magnesium sulfate-rich crust from ephemeral... | place: Spain: Penahueca Lagoon, Toledo | collected 2011-07
GTCGCGATCTGACCTACCATATTCGGAATGTTTTGGTGTACAACCGATAAGCGTTTTCTTCCCTTGTACGGCATATGGACGTCAGGGAAATTGACCGAGTTCTGAATGTTTCCTGTTTCTAAAAATTGCTTGAGTTGATCCGCTGCCATCACAGCACAATTTTCCTCTGATTCATATGTTGATGCTCCAAGGTGAGGGATCGAAACCACATTTTCCATTTGAAGTAACGTTTCATTAGGAAAATCTGTAACATAGCGATCAACTATATTATCTTCTATCGCATTCTTTAGATCATTTTCTTGAACAAGTTCCCCACGAGAGAAGTTTAGAATCTTCATGCCTGGCTTCATTTGTTGAAACGCTTCTTCATTCAACAGCTCTCTTGTTCCTTCTGTTAGTGGAACATGCATGGTGATATAATCACATGATTGATAAATGTCCTCTAAGCTATTTGCGCGCTTAATGTCACCAGATAGCTGCCATGCTGTATTGACTGATATGAATGGGTCATAAGCCATAACATCCATCCCTAGTGACGAAGCTCCGTTTGCAACCAATGCGCCAATAGCTCCAACACCGATAATCCCGAGTCTTTTCCCTTGGACTTCAGTTCCGACAAAGCCCTTTTTCCCCGCTTCTACTTTTTTCGGCACCTGTTCGCCTTCACCCTGCAAAGCATTTGTCCAGTCTACAGCTTGGAAAACGTTACGAGAAGTGGCGATTAGACTCATTAGCACAAGTTCTTTCACCGCATTCGCATTTGCACCTGGGGTATTAAAAACCACGACGCCTCTTTCCGTTAACTCATCCACTGGGATATTATTTACACCTACACCTGATCTGGCAACAGCTTTTACTTTTGAAGGGATCTCGGAACCGTCTAACTTATAGCTACGAAGAAGCATGGCATCAGGGTCCTGGACATCCCCTACTTGAAACTCACCTTCCTTTAATACATTTAATCCTTTTTCTGCGATTGAATTATAAACTTGAATGTTATGCATCGTCTGCCTCCTTATGCTTCTAGTTCTTCGAATTCTTTCATGACTTGCACAAGCTTTTCTACGCCTTCAAGCGGCATTGCATTGTAAAGACTCGCACGCATTCCACCGATTGAACGATGACCTTTCAAGGAAACAAGTCCTCGGGATTCTGCAAATGTTAAAAATTTATCATCGAGCTCTTTTGAATGGGTTACAAATGGAATGTTCATTAACGAGCGATCCTCTTCTCTCACTGGATTGTGGAATAGCGCTGATTCATCAATACATGTATAGAGTAAATCTGCTTTTTCATTATTGATTCGCTCGATTTCTTCTACGCCACCTAAATTCTTTAACCATTCCAAGACTAGTTTTGTCACGTAAATCTGAAATGTCGGCGGCGTATTATATAAGGAACCCGCTTCCGCATAGGTTTTGAAGTCAAGCATAGAAGGTAACTCTTTCCCATGCTCTCCAATCAAATCCTCTCTAACAATTGCGACTGTCAGGCCTGCTGGTCCCATGTTTTTCTGCGCTCCCGCATAAATAACACCAAACTTCGACACATCAATAGGCTCAGACAAAATATTGGAGGACATGTCAGCTACAAGTGGTAATTCTCCAGTATCCGGAATGCGTGTGAAGCGCGTCCCTTCTATCGTGTTATTTGTAGTGATATGAACGTAATCCGAATTCGCCTCAATGTTTTCCGAGTTGATATTCGGAATCTCTGAAAAGTTTTGTTCCTTAGATGAAGCTAGAATCGTTATATCTCCATGTTTTTTGGCTTCTTTGATCGCTTTTTCGGACCAAGATCCTGTATTTACATAATGAGCATGATTCTGATTCATTAAGTTCATTGGGATCATTGAAAACTGGAGTGATGCTCCTCCTTGCATGAAGAGCACTTTGTAGTTATCCGGTATATCCATGAGCTCCCTTAATAAGGACTCTGCTTGCTCTATGATTTCTTTAAAATGAGAGGAACGATGACTCATTTCCATAACAGACATTCCTAGCCCCTCGTAGGATAAAAGCTCTTTTTGTACTTTTTCGAGTACGGGTGTTGGTAAAGTAGATGGTCCAGCTGAAAAATTATATACGGGTTCCATAGTTCCACTCCTTTGTTAAAAGTTTTGAGTAAGTTCTGCATTGTTAAAATTAACCAAAACAAAAACCTTCGTCCCCTATAGATAAGGGGCGAAGGTTTTCCACGGTACCACCCTAATTTTGCTAATACATAGCCTTCATTAGTTGGATGTGTAACGTACATCAAACGAACAAGCCTACTTCTACTTCAACCTGTTTACTCCGAAGTGCTATTCATTATGCGGAAATGCTAGTTTCCACCAACCACTAGCTCTCTGGGATTTCCCTATCACAATGAATGTGTCTTCTTCTGTGTATATGAGTTTATTAAAAATTTTAAGTTTTGATTTATATTACAACCTACACGATAACAGAAACTCCGTCAAGATTTATGATTATTTTTTTGAAAGAAGGTAAGGAAAGTTTGGTAATGATTAATCGATCAGGCTGTTTTGGATGGGAGTCAGGCTATTGTTATTCAGGATCAGGCGCTTAGTGAAGTAGTTCGGGCGATCGAATAGCGGGATCAGGCTATCGCATGAAGATATCAGGCTATACCGCTAGAATAAGGCTATCCTCAAGTTTCCCTAAAATCAAAAAAGAGGACTGTCCTCAAAGGAGTCAGCCCTCTTCTAGAATCTATTCTTCTAACTCTTTTTGATAACGTAATACGGGCTTACGCGCAGCAGTTGTCTCATCCATACGAGAAACCACTGTCGTATGCGGTGCTTCCTGAACCGTTTCAGGATTTTCTTCCGCTTCTCTTGAAATTTGTCGCATCACATCAATAAATCCATCCAATGTTTCTTTGGATTCTGTCTCTGTTGGTTCTACCATCATCGCTTCTTCTACGTTTAATGGGAAGTAGATTGTCGGCGGGTGATAGTTAAAGTCTAAGAGACGTTTTGCCATATCAAGTGTGCGAACGCCCATCTTCTTCTGACGTTTACCTGATAGTACGAATTCGTGTTTACAATGTTGCGTGAACGGAAGATCAAACTCCTTTTGCAGCTCTCTCATCATGTAGTTCGCATTCACAACAGCAAATTCACTTACCTGACGTAAACCTTCTGGCCCCATTGTACGAATGTACGTATAAGCACGGACATTGATACCAAAGTTTCCGTAGTAAGGCTTCACACGACCGATCGAATCAGGACGATCTCCATCAAACACAAACTGATCTTCCTTCTTCGTCAGAATCGGTTTTGGCAAGAATGGAGCCAACTCTTCTGTTACCCCTACTGGACCAGAACCTGGACCACCGCCACCGTGAGGACCTGTAAATGTTTTATGCAGGTTCAAGTGTACAACGTCAAAGCCCATGTCCCCTGGACGAGCGTAGCCCATAATGGCATTAAGGTTCGCACCGTCGTAGTACAGGCGGCCACCTGCTTCGTGTACAATTTCCGCCATTTCAAGAATATGCTCTTCAAAAAGACCAAGTGTATTCGGATTCGTTAGCATTAGAGCTGCCGTCTCTTCATCCACAACACGCTTTAAGTCTTCTAAATCCACAAGACCATTCTCGTTGGACTTAACTGTTACCGCTTCAAAACCAGCTACCGTTGCAGAGGCTGGGTTGGTTCCATGAGCCGAATCAGGAACGATTACTTTTGTACGGTTGAAGTCGCCATTCTTTTCATGGAATGCACGAATCATCATGAGTCCTGTCCACTCACCATGCGCACCAGCAGCTGGCTGCAGCGTCACCTGATGCATACCAGTAATCTCTTCAAGATGCGTTTGCAGATCATACATCATTTCAAGAGCACCTTGTGAAGACTCTGTACGCTGTAATGGATGAACGTTACTGAATCCTGGCATACGTGCAACATCTTCGTTAATTTTCGGATTATATTTCATCGTGCAGGAGCCTAGTGGGTAAAAACCAGAGTCTACACCATGGTTACGCTTCGAAAGCGCTGTGTAGTGACGCATAATCTGCAGCTCACTTACTTCTGGTAGCTCTGCATCCTGCTTACGAACATAAGCATCATCCAGTTCAATGTCCACTTCTGGGACATCCAAATCTGGCAAGCTATAACCGACGCGACCTTCTTGGCTATATTCGAAGATAACCGGAAAATCTTGATTATGCATATACATCCCCCAATTCTTGAACGAAACGATCAATTTCGTCCTTCGTTCGTTCAAGGCCTGGTTTGAACAGATATTTGATGTCGCTTTATCACGACGAATGTGCTGTTCACGAGCTTGTAATGTTAAAACAAATCCTCGGCGACCTTCTTCATCTTTTGTCTGACCAACTAGACGACCAGGGACTTTACGCATTAATTTTTTCGTTGTAGCAAAATACCCGCAATGAGGCCCACCAAATTGAGCAGGAATTCCGAATACTTGTGCATCTCCAACAACAATATCAGCACCAAATTCACCCGGAGGCGTTAGATAGCCTAATGAAAGGGGATTGCTGGATACAATAAACATCGTTTTCTTTTGCTGAGAGATGATGTCTTGCACTTCTGCAAGCGGTTCGATCTGACCGTAGAAGTTTGGATATTGAATTACAACACTTGCTGTATCCTCATCAATTTCCTGCTTCAACGCTTCAAGATCTGTTACACCATCTTTCGCATCAATCTCAACGACTTCAAGGTTAGGTCCTTTTGCGTAGGAATGAATAACTTCAAGCGATTGCGGGTGTACCGTTTTGGATACAACCACTTTTTTCTTCTTCGTTTGGCCAGCGCTAAGGTTTACTGCTTCAGCTAAAGCAGTGCCACCATCATACATTGATGAGTTGGCAATATCCATGCCCGTTAACTCTGAAATCATCGTCTGGAATTCAAAGATTGCTTGTAATTCCCCTTGAGAGATTTCCGGCTGGTACGGCGTGTAGGCTGTATAAAATTCAGAACGGGAGATGACGTGATCAACAATAGATGGAATGTAGTGATCATAAACGCCTGCTCCTAAAAAGGATGTGTAATCTTTTGTATTCACATTACGGTTTGCTAATCGAGACATTTCTCGAACGAGCTCTGGTTCCGTTAATGCTTTTTTAATGTTTAATTCCCCACGAAAACGCACTTTTTCAGGGATGTCCTGAAATAACTCCTCAGATGACTGAACACCAATGGATTCAAGCATGTCACTTTTATCTTGTTCCGTCATCGGTAAATAACGATAGGTCATGGTTTCTGCTCCCCCTTTACCTTCTTATTAAGAACGCTTATAAAATGGTGTTGGCACAACTTTCGCACGCAAACGACGCTTACGAACTTGAACCTCAACTTCTTGCCCTTCTTCTGTATATTGAACTGGAAGGATCGCAAGACCGATTTTCTTTCCTAGTGTTGGTGATTGTGTACCTGTTGTCACAAAGCCAACCTCTTCTTCCCCAACATAAACAGGATAGTCTGTACGAGGAATTCCTTTATCGATCATTTCAATGCCAACAAGCTTGCGAGATGGTCCTTCTTCTTTTTGCTTTGCGAGCACATCTTTCCCGAAAAAGTCTGCTTCTTTTTTCGCTTTAACCGCAAAACCCATACCTGCTTCAACAGGTGTAATGTCAGGACTAAGCTCCTGGCCATATAATGGTAGATTCGCTTCAAAACGTAATGTATCGCGTGCGCCAAGACCAATTGGCTGCACTTCGTCTCCACCTTCTTCTAAAATCGCTCTCCACAACGCAGCGCCTACAGACTGATCAATGTAAATTTCAAAGCCATCTTCTCCTGTATATCCTGTACGGGAAACGATTGCTTTTTCACCAATTCCTTTAAATGCAACATGCTGTTTAAATCGGAAGAACTTAATCTCTGAAAGATCTTCATCTGTCATACGTTGCAAAATTTCTTCAGCTTTAGGTCCTTGCAATGCTAGTTGCACGTAGAAAGCAGAATGGTTTTCCATGTTCACATCTTCTGTCAGATGCTGCTCTAACCAATCGTAATCCTTTTCAATGTTCGCAGCGTTCACGACCAGAAGATATTTTTCTTCATCAAGTTTATAGACTAATAAATCATCTACTGTACCACCATTTTCATAGCACATGATTGTATATTGGGCACGATCTACAGTTAACTTGGACACATCATTCGTAAGCATCTTTTGTAAAAAGGCTTCGCTTTCAGGTCCTTCAACTAGAATCTCTCCCATGTGCGAAACATCGAACAGTCCAGCTTTGGTACGGGTTGCCTCGTGTTCCTCTTTAATAGAAGAGAATTGAACAGGCAGATCCCATCCACCAAAATCAATCGTTTTCGCACCAGCTTTTTCATATTCGGGAAACAATGGTGTTCGTTTTAAGTCAGCCATACGTTACCTCCTATTTTCATTGGTAAACTTTTTACGTATTCATCAAAAAAAGGGCATTAAAAAAACAGAGAATCTACACCCTTATTGTGTTATTCCCTGTCCATTCACCAGAAAGTTTCGCAGTTATGTAAGCGCATTCAACATTATTTAATGACTGCTTGCTTCTTGGGTGGCCTAATCAAAATAGGCACTCTCCAGAGGTGCGTCCTACAAGAGTCTTTTTGCCTGAGAGATTCACTAATGTTTGCTCCTTCGGCGCCGCGCTAATCCGCAGTCTCTCCTCTTGTACTCATCCGCGATTATGAAATTTTGAAAATCGTGCATACTAGAATGAAAAGCGGCGGTGACCGCTTAGGGGCGAAGGGACTGGACTGAGCTCGTAGTACGATAAAGGAAACACGAATTGTGAAACAATTCGATGTTGACTTATCGTACGGAGGCGAGGGAAGTCCCTTCGCCCCTGGGAGCCAGAGCTAGACTGCGCCCAATATTGCTAGGCAACCCCTAGACATCAAAAAAGAGTATGATTTCGATTTCAAAGCCATTATACCACATGGTTTCTTAACTGTGCAGGCAACATTTTGAAATTTATTTCTTTTCTAAAATCGGTTGAGGTGATTGTTGTGAACGAACAGATTCAATTAAATACATCCTTTGATGAAGCATTAGAGAACGACCTAACGTCAGAATCAACATCGTTTTGTTCCTGGGATTTATTTCAGATGGCTTATGAAACTTCGAAACACGTGTCGAATCCTGAGTTTCAAGGATTACAATCGCAAAAATATCTCCCACACGTAGACTTCCTTGAGCATCAATTAAAGTGTGCCGAACAAGTAGTAGAAAAAATGAACGGACGCGCAATTCTTGCCGATGAAGTGGGACTCGGTAAAACGATTGAAGCAGGTCTGATTCTTAAGGAATATATGATTCGTGGATTAGCGAAAAAAGTATTGATCCTTGCGCCCGCTTCCCTTGTGAACCAGTGGGTGGTTGAGATGAATACGAAATTCCATATCCCTGCGGCCGCCCAACGAAAAACACATATATGGGAACAAGATGTGGTGGTCTCTTCTATTGATACAGCGAAACGTCAGCCTCACAGGGACATCCTTCTGAATACAGACTTTGATTTTATTATCATCGATGAAGCTCATAAACTGAAAAACCATAAGACAAAAAACTATGAATTTGTACGGTCTCTTAAAAAGAAATACTGCCTGCTATTAACGGCGACTCCTGTTCAAAATCATCTCGTTGATATATTTAACCTAGTATCGATTTTGAAGCCTGGTCACCTTGGTAACTACGAAGACTTCACGAAACGTTTTGGACGCAATAGAAATCAATTGTCGAATGATGAGCACTTAAAAGAACTGGTGAAAAAGGTTATGGTTCGAAACAGTCGAGGAGATACAGGCATCGAATGGACGAAGCGAAATGTTGAAACGGTTCATGTTGATTTTTCAGAAGAAGAACAGAAAACGTATCAGTTTTTACAAGAATCAACGAGTGGTGGAATGGCATTCACGAACATCACGCTCTTACGGGAGTTATGCTCAAGTCGAGAAGCGTGCTTCTTATCTCTTCAAAACATGCTAAAAAATGAAGAGATTCACCCATCTCGAGCTGAACAGCTTCAAGAAGTGATTTCCATGATTGAACAAATGCCTCACCATGCCAAAGCACAAAAAGTCGTTGAACTTATCGGAGATTCCAAAGAGAAATTTATTATCTTTACAGAGTATCGAGCGACTCAATTTTATCTACAATGGTATTTGAAGCAACACGGCATTACGTCCGTACCATTTCGTGGAGGGTTCAAGCGAAGTAAAAAAGATTGGATGAAGCAGCTTTTCCAAAACCATGCTCAGGTACTTATTGCTACTGAGGCAGGTGGCGAAGGGATTAACCTGCAGTTCTGTAACAATATGATCAACTATGATCTGCCTTGGAACCCAATGCGTCTCGAACAACGAATCGGTCGTGTCCACCGTTTTGGCCAGAAAGAAGATGTTAATATCTACAACTTTGCGATCCGGGATACGATTGAGGAACATGTGTTATCCCTCTTATATGAAAAAATTCAGTTATTCCAGCGTGTTGTAGGAAATCTGGATGCGATTTTGCAGCAGCTTGAAATTGATAATTTGGAGGATGAAATTCAGGATATCGTTTCGCAATCCGCTTCTGAGGGCGAAATGAAAATTAAACTGAACAACCTCTCCTCTGTCATTTCCTATGCTCAAGAAGAACAGGAGGACCAACATGGAACAAGCGGCGCTTCATAATTTTTTACAACGTTATTTTACTGCTAATGATTGCGATATTGTCGAAGATCAGAATGGCGTCATGACCGTTCAACTGACGCCAGATCGAGCAGTACCTCAACACTTATATTGAAAGTCAGGATCACAGTTGGAGCATTGAGGCTATTGAGCAATTGGAAAGTGAGAAGAAATTGTTGGGATACTTTTTCCGCCATGATTTTGGCGAAGAAACTGGGAATGAAGAAACAGAGGAAGATCAAGAAGCAAAAAAGGATGCGAAGAAGCGATATCAAGACGAACTCAATAAGTTAGAAGAACGGTTTATGCCGAGTATATCGGTTGAGTTGATTAACGCAGGAATTTTATATTTTTCACAAGCTAAATCGAATAAGTTTATCCAAAGTTAACCAATAGAAAGAGGGCTAAATCATATACCTGACAATTTCTTGTGTCATGAACTTCACATAATCATTTCCAGACATTTTATATCACCTCTGGTTATGTGTTTATGCTTAGTATGACCAAATTTTATGAATTTATAAGTGCTTTGATATCATTTACTACGTTATGAAGGGTTGTGGAATCTGTCTCAACGACATGGTCAGCCCATCCTTGATAAAACGGAAGTCTTTTTTCAAAAAGCTCACGCCGCTCGTTTTCAGGTTTTTTCCATAAAGGACGGCTCTCATCTTCATTTAAACGTGAAGCGATTTCTTCAAATGAGGCATGCAAGTAGATCACCGTTCCGCATTCAGAGAGGATGCTTTTGTTTTCAGGACGCTCGACAATACCTCCACCTGTTGAGATGACTGTATCCTCCTGGTTCGATAACGCTCTCAACGCTTCTGTCTCACGCTTTCGAAAACCGGTCTCGCCTTCTGTTTCAAATATGTAAGGAATGGTTAGACCTGAACTCTCTTCAATCTTTTTATCCAAATCGATAAAATACAGATCTTTCTGTTCAGCAAGTTCACGACCTACACTTGTTTTGCCGCTACCCATAAACCCGATGAGTACGATGTTTTTCATTGAAATGCACCTGTCTTTCGTGATTATTCATGTTTACTCTTGTTAAAATTCAATATAAAAGAAATTAACGATCCTAAAAAAATACACACAAAAAACGATAATAAAAAAGTGTACGTATTGAAATAAACACTATTTGTGAACTGATTCCATCCTTCACTGTAAGGAGCATTGGAGGAGTTTTTTATGGCCGTTCGTACTTGATCTGCATTTATTTTAACAGGGATGTACACTACAGTCCCAGCAATCAAGGAACATACAGCAATCACCGCATTCATTTTTTTACCGTTCTTCATAAACCACCTAACAGATAAGTCAACTGTCAGGTAGTAAAAACAAACCAACACTGGCCAGAAAACGAATAAAAAAAGCAGAAATGGATTCCCATTTCCAAAAGAAACAGATGGATCAGCTGTACCTATTTCCATCACTCTAAACAATCCATA
>SDGW01001382.1_pt1 | contig 10095 bp, 10 predicted proteins | sample 2873831 | NCBI WGS metagenome assembly SDGW01 (sample SAMN08132700, study PRJNA421101) | hypersaline lake metagenome | isolation source: celular fraction 0.22 microns magnesium sulfate-rich crust from ephemeral... | place: Spain: Penahueca Lagoon, Toledo | collected 2011-07
GGTCGCGGAAGGAGGACGGTGGTGGCCGCGATCGGTGCCTGTGAGAGCCCCGTGGCGCGTCAGTTGCTGTCATTGACGCGGCCGCTCAACCAGGGGTTATCGTCGGACTCGCTACCGCCCTCAGTTGACGAACGGCCGACCTTATAGACGCCGCGGGCGGTCGCCACGCAGGTATTGTCCACATCGCGGACTTCGATATCGACCGGCGCGACCTGTCCGCCGTGTCGAACGACGGTCGCGGTCGCCCGGAGGTCGCTTTGGACGGGTGCGAGGTAGTCGATGCGCATATCGATAGTCGGGCAGACTTCTCCGACGGCGGAGATAGCTGCCATCCCGCCGACGTGGTCCGCCAACGCGTAGGTGGCGCCGCCGTGTGCGATCTCGGTGTGCTGGTTCGAGGAGAGGGCGTCGCGAAACGGTAACTGCGCTTTGGCACGGCCGTCTTCCGCCTCCACCAGTTCGATGCCGAGGAGTTGAGCGAACGGATTCGAGTCCGTAATCGTGAACGGATCCATCGAACGCGTCGACCACGTCGAGCGAGAAAAGTGTCCGGTTCGCGAACGCCGATTCCGACTCGAGATACGCGCGAACGGGGTCGTTTCGTGCTGTCAGTCAGTACGGCGCAGTATTCCGCGCACTGAACAGTCCGTTCAACCGACTGGTTTTTCAAGTTTGACGGTGTGCTATGATCCGTGCCAACGGATTTACTACTGCCGCAGTCGAGGGGATCGAACACCGAACTGGCGGTTCGCGCGGAGGAACTCGGGTACGACGGACTCTGGCTCGGCGAACTCTGGGGATCGAGTTCCGTCGTCGAACTGACCGACATCGCGAACCACACCGACACCGTCGACATCGGCACGGCGATCGTCAACGTCTTCTCGCGAACGCCCGCCGTCCTGGCGATGACCGCCGCGTCCTTGGCCCGCGTCTCCGACGGCCGCTTCCGGCTCGGCGTCGGCACGTCGACGCGAAAAGCCGTCGAGGACCTGCACGGAATGGCGTGGAACGATCCGAACCCGGTCCGACGGGCCCACGAGACCATCGAACTCACCAAGGCGTTCCTCGAGGGCGATGGACGCGTCGAATACGAGGGCGAGATCTTCGACGTCCGGGATTTCCCGTCGCTGAACGTCGACGTTCCGATCTACCACGCAGCGCTCGGGAAGGCGAACCGGCGCGTCGTCGCCCGACTGTGCGACGGCTGGATTCCCCACAACATTCCGTTCCCCGACCTCGAGGACGAGTTCGAGTACATCGTCGAGCAGATGGGCGAAGCGGGACGCGACGCGACGATCGACGTCGCACCGTACGTTCCCGCAGCCGTCAGCGACGATCCCGACGAGGCCAGGGACACCATTCGCGGTCACGTCGCGTACTACGTCGGCAACGGACGAGGGTACGAACAGGCGGTCGCACAGCGGTTCCCCGACGGTGCTGCGGCCGTCGCCGAGGCTTGGCGCGACGGCGATCGAGCGGCCGCCGCCGGAAACGTCACGGACGAGATGGTCGACGCACTCGGCGTCGCGGGAACGCCCGAGCGGGCGCGCGAGCAGTTCCGAGAGATCGCCGCCATCGACTGCGTCAGTCGCCCGATGGTGACCATCCCGAGCAATGCGGACGACCGGATCGTCGAACGGACTATCGAAGAGTTAGCGCCAGCGCGGTACTGAGGCCGGGAGTGACGCGGCGTCGAGCGCTTTTTCCGGCTGATATTCGAGCCGGGTCCGACCCTCGAGCATATGACGATGGCTCTCGATCCTTCGATCGTGAACAAAGTCACGATCACCGATGTCGAACGGCGCATCGACTCGGCGACCGTCTGCCGCCCGCTCACCGGGGCGCTGGACGCGTCAAACGTCGCGATTAACTACTACGAACTCGCGCCCGGCGATAGCTTCGCGTACGGATACCACGCTCACGACGCACAGGAGGAAGTGTTCGTCGTCACGTCGGGAACGGTGACCTTCGAGACGGAGGAGGGAGAGACCGTCGTCGAAGCGGGCGAGGCGATCCGATTCGCACCGGGAGAGTACCAGCAGGGAACGAATACCGGAGACGATCGAGTCGAAGCGATCGCCCTCGGTGCCCCACAGGACGGGGGCGGACTCGACCTGTTACGCGATTGCGAAACCTGTGGTGAGCGAACGCCGCACACGATCGAGTGGACGGACGACCGCGCGACGAAACTGACCGTGTGTCTGGATTGCGGTGACCGGACCGGCCGGTTCGACTGACTCGTGGTCGAGCCTCCGAGCGCCGTGCTTCCTCCCCACGGGTCGCCTACGGAGGGGGCTTCGCGATGCGGTAAGCTGCTACCGGGATCGTATCGAGTCAGCAGCTCGATCCTCGATCCCTTTTCGGTCGGTTCCCGTCACCGCTCCGAAACGCGGTCGATCTCGAGCGCGTCGAGCCAGTCGAGAAGCGCGTCGAGGACGAAGATACGAAGGAGTATCAGGTCCCCTCGGTAGCCTGTGTCGGCTGTGTCGTCGACCTCGGTTTCGTGGATCGATCTCACGTTCCCCAGTTCCTCACGCGCGGTCCGTACCCAATCCGCGAGGGCGTCGATCTCTTCCCGTCGCTCGGGGAGCGGTAAGTGATGAAGGAAGCCGAGTTTCATCACTAACTGCGGTTGGAGCGGCGAACTCGAGAGACCGTCGACCGGCTCCCGAAGCAACGACTGGAGTCGATCGACTCCGGACTCAGTTATCCGGTACGCACCGCCGTCGGTGAGCGTCAACTCGACGTGACCGGCTTCCTCGAGCCTCGTCATCGTGGGACCGAGGACGCCGGTGCTCGCACCCCAGTAGTTACCGAAGTTGTGCTGGAGGGTCTCGTGAACTGCTCGGACCGTTGCGGTCTCTTCTTCGGCCAGTACGCCGAGCGCGCCGAGCGTCGCGAGTTCACGTTGGTTCATACGGACACTGTCCGCGTCGGGCGTGATAAACATGTGACTGTGTTTCACATCCCGTGAACACGGCACCCGTCCCCGCCGTCTTGGAGCGACGGCGGCTACCCGCGGCGTTCCCCGCCGAGGCGTTCCGCAGCGACTACTTCGCTGGCCGGATAGTGTAGCTTTTACTATATTTGCTATTCGCAAATAGAGATGGGCACGAAGCTTGAAGCCCACGGCGACGAACTGACGACCGATGCCCGAATTCGGACTCGTTCTCCCCGACGAGTTTTCCCACGTCTCGCTCGAGCAGACACTGGCGTTCGCTGAGCGCGCCGACGAAGCGGGCCTTCACTCGGTCTGGAAACAGGAGGCCTCCGGAAGCAACGGAGTTGCCACGCTCGCCGCGATCACGCAGTGTACGACCGACATCCGGATCGGGACCGGCGTGGCCAGCGTCTACTCCCGAACGCCCACGCTGCTCGGGATGAGCGCCGCGACGCTCCAGCGGCTCTCGAGCGGCCGTGCGCTGCTCGGCCTCGGCGTGAGTTCGCCGCCGCTCGTCGAACAGTGGCACGGGCTCTCGTTCGATCGACCGCTTCGACGGCTTCGAGAGACGATCGAAATCATCCGCCGAACCACGGCCGGCGGAACCGTCGAATACAGCGGCGACGTGTTCGATATCGGTCCGTACACCATGGCGCTCGAGACGTCCGCCGACGTCCCGATATTCAACGCCGCGATCGGCGATGCGAACCGACGGCTCACCGGGGAGTACGCGGACGGGTGGTTGCCGGCGTTCGTCCCCCAGTCTTCGTTTTCGGCCGCCGTCGCGGACGTTCGCGAGAGTGCGCAAGCGGCCGGCCGAGAACCGGACGACGTGGTCGTGGCTCCGTGGGTTCCGACCGCAGTCGATGCGGACCCGGACCGCGCCGAACGACGAGTGCGGTATCTCCTCGCACAGGAGATGGCGATGGGGTACAACGAGCAGGTGAACGCGCACGACTTCGGGGACGCCCCCGACAGGGCGCACGACCTGTTCCGCGAGGGCAATCGCGAGGAGGCGGTCGCCGCTATCTCTGACCGGATGGTCTCGGAACTGACCGTCGCCGGAACCGAATCGGACGTTCGCGACCAGTTTCGGCGGTACTTCGAGGCCGGAGCCGACGTGATCATCGCGATGCCCTCGATGGACGCGTCCGCCACCGAAATCGAGAACCTGATCGACGTGCTCGGCGCTATCTCGATCGAGTGATCAACGGTCGATCGATACTCCGACCGAAGCAGCTATCGGTCGGTTGAACGCGGATCCGCTACCGAGCAACTGAACGGTTACTGCAGTCACCCGCAATCGCGCTCCTCGAGGAACAGTACAAACTCCCGTTCGCCTCGCCGACGAATCGGCGATTCAGAACTCCCTTTTCCCGTCGATGACTTCCTTCGCCCGCCGGCTGATCTCCGGGACGAGCGACCCCATCTTCGGATAGAGATCGTCGTTGCTGTTCCCGTTGAGATACCGGGCGTAGAACATCTCACAGACCGCGATGAGCATGTACAGCCCCAGCCCGACGTAGAATCGACGGTTCGTGAACTCGAGCCCGGACTGCCGTTCGTACCGATCGAGGAGTTCCGTGCGGCTCAGATATCCCGGTCGGTCGAGAAACGCCGGCATGAGGTCGTCGATCAACGGCTCGGTGTCCCAGTAACAGAGCATCCAGCCGAGATCGGTCGACGGATCGCCGAGGGTTCCCATCTCCCAGTCCAGCACGGCGTCGATCTCCGGCGGCGTCCCCGGCGCGTACATGACGTTGTCGAGCTTGTAGTCGCCGTGAACGAGCGTGTGCTCGTAGTCTTCGGGCACGTTCGCCTCGAGCCATTCGCCGATCTCTTCGATGTGCGGAACTTCTCGTTCGTCTCTCGTCGTCTCGTACGCCCAGTCGAACTGCTTGCCCCAGCGTTCGATCTGCCGCTCCGTGTACCCCTCGGGACGGCCGAGATCGCCCAGCCCGACCGCTTCGTAGTCGATCGTATGGATCTCGGCGAGCGTATCGATGAGCGTCTCGCTGACCCGGCGGCGCTGCTCGGTCGTCGCGAACCGATCGGGTTCGTGATCGCGGATAACGGTCCCCTCGAGTCGATCCATCAGATAGAACTCACCGCCGATCACAGACGTGTCGTCACAGCCGAGCACAGGCGTCGGGACTGGGACGTCAGTCCCGGCGAGGGCGGAGATGACGCGATACTCTCGGAGGACATCGTGAGCCGTGTCGGCCGTCTCTCCGGCGGGTGGACGGCGCATGACGAGGTCTCGATCACCCCACTCGATGAACAACGTCTCGTTCGAGTGTCCTTCGTCGTGGTACTGAACGGTGACGGACCTGGCGTCGCCGAGCTCTCGTTCGAGATACGCTTTCAACGCGTCTTCGTCGACGAGTCGCTCGAGATAGGTTTCGTTTTCGGCCATTGTCGTCCCCTCGACACTCGTCACCAAGCCAATTTAATCTTAACCCCGTTACCGAAGCCTGTTGGCGTCGAACGCCCGACGAGTCGCCGTCGGTGACCGCGTCGGACTCGAGCCGGTCGACCGCGACGGTCTCTGGTCGCGGCCTCCCCGAAGATAAATATATGTCACTTTCTATCAAGCATATTGGTATGGAGTACCAAGACTCCGAACGAGCGAGGGAGCTAGCGCAGCGAGCACGAGCGTTCGTCGACGAGGAGGTCATTCCCCGAGAGCGCGAACTCGAGGGTGGGACGAGAGTCCCTGACGACGTCATCTCCGACCTCCGCGAGGAGGCTCGAGAGCGGGACCTGTACGCGCCCCAGATCGGCGAAGAACACAGCGGCATGGGCGTCGAGTTCCGGGACGTCCTCCCGCTTTTCGAGGAAGCGGGACGCAGCCTCCTCGCCCCGCCGGCGATGCGCGTCGACGCTCCCGACGAGGGTAACATGCACACGCTCGAACTCGCGGGCACCGAAGACCAGCAGAAACGGTGGCTCGAGCCGCTCCTCCGTGGCGAACTCACGTCCGCGTTCTCTATGACTGAACCCCGCCAGGGAGGTGGCGCGGACCCGAAGATGATCAAGACGACCGCGAAGAGAGACGGTGACGAGTGGGTGATCAACGGCCACAAGTGGTGGATCACGAACGGCGGCGAAGCGGATTTCTTCATCACGCTGGCCCGGACGGATCAGGAGAGTCACCCATACGAAGGCTGTTCGCTCATCATCGTGCCCGGCGATACACCCGGCCTCGAGGTGAAGCGAGATATCCCGCATATGGGCGACGATATCACGTCGATGGTTCACTCAGAAGTTCTCTACGAGGACGTCCGCGTTCCGGCGGAGAACCTCCTGGGGGAGGAAGGCGAGGGATTCACCATCGCACAGAAACGTCTCGGTCCGGCGAGGCTCACTCACTGTATGCGATACTCGGGTATGGCTTCGCGAGCGCTGGAGGTCGCGAAAGCGTACACGAGCGACCGCGAAGGGTTCGGTGGTCCGATCGCCGACAAACAGGACATCAGATTCGACATCGCGGAAGCCGAGACGAACCTCCACGCCGCACGAACGATGGTGCGCCACGCCGCCAACGAGATCTCCCGCGGCAATCAGGCCCGCGTCGAGGTGTCCATGTGCAAGTTCTTTACCGCCAACGTCACGGAAAACGCGATCAATACCGCCCTGCAGCTCTGCGGGGCCAGCGGGATCGGCAAGGACCTCCCCATCGCCGACTTCTACGAGAACGTTCGCCAGTTCCGCATCGTCGACGGCCCCGACGAAGTTCACAAGCGCGTGATCGCCCGCGACGCGTACGAGGACGTCGACATGGACGAGCTCGATCCGCTTCCGACCTTCTAGATCGGACCGAACTGGCGTTCACCACGCGTTACGAAGCACCGCCTCGAGCTCGTCCTCGGTCGGCTCGAGTCCCTCGGGCGCGTTCTCCATCATGACGTCATCCGCCACGTCGGCCGCGACGTCCGGCAAATCGGACTCGTACAGATCGTCGATGGATCGAAGCCGCGACGGGAGCCCGAGCGCGTCGCGCACGCCCGTGACGGCTTCGACGACCGCGCTCGCGGTTTCCTCGGCGGTATCCGCCTCGTCGACGTCGAGACCTTCGGCGAGGAGATCGCGGCGGCCGTCGACGGTATCGAACAGGTATCGGAGCGCATGCGGGGCGATGATTCCGTGGGCCCCTCCCTGCTGGATCGCGTACCCGCGGGCGATACCGTGACCGAACGAGTGGATGACCGACGGGGTGAGCGTCTCAGCGCCTAACGCGCCGTACTGCGCGAGCACGGTTCCCACAATCGAGTCGTGTAGCGTCTCCTCGCTCCGGTCGCCGTCGCCGAGCCGCCGTAAGCCTCGGCCGAGAAGGCGCAGGCTCCGAACCGCGGTCCCGTCCGTTATCGGCGTAGCGTTGCGCGCGTACAGCGATTCGACGGCCTTGTCGAACCCGTTCATGGCCGACGCACAGAGGATCTCGTGCGGCGTCGTCTCGAAGAGCGCCGGGTCGTAGAACAGCGCGTTCGGCATCAGCCGATCGTCGATGAGCGCGCCCCGAGTGAGTCCGCCCTCACGAGCGGTAACACCGGCCACCGCGGAGAGGTCCGACCCCGCGAGCGTCGTCGGTATCGCAGCGATCGGCGTGAGCTCCGTCTCCGGAATCGGAACCGTCCGCTCGCGCTCGAACGTCGATCGGATCTCGTCCAGAGACGCGTCGCTGGCCGCGACGACGCTCATCGCCTTTGCGATGTCGAGACTGCTTCCGCCGCCGAGACTTACGAGCGCATCGACCTCCTCGTCACGCATCCGCTCGACGCCCTCGAATACGGTCGACAGTCGTTTGTCCGGTGTCGTCTCGTCGAACACGTCCGTGAGGCGATCGCCGGTCCCGTCGACGACGGGACCGATGACTTCGTCGACCGAACCCACCGTCGATCCGCAGACGATCAGCGCTCGTTCAGCCCCCATTTGCTCGAGTTCGTCGCCGATTCGCTCGACGCAGTGTCGACCGTAGACGATGGTTCCCGGATCGTACGAAAATCGGTAGTCGGTTGGCATACGCTAGCATAACTACAGACGTTGCGATAAATATGTTCAGGGCGGTGACGCGAATCGCTCGTCATCTCGTGTGCAACGAGCCGTTTGCGTCGGCGAATGTGGTGGATCAGTTCGGCTCGAAAACCGGAGCGACGGATCCAGCGTCGTCGACCGTCTCGGTCAGTTCGACGGTCTCCCCGATATCGACCCCCTCCGGAACGTGGGCCATTACTCGGGCTTCGCCGAGCGTGACGAGTGCGACCTGGTACGGGCCGTCGAAGTCCTCGGGGACGACCTCGAGCGTGGTCTCGGTGTACACTTCGCCCGCGGTCGGGAGTTCGGTGGTCGCGAGCGTCCGGCTTCCGCAGCGGGCACAGGCCGCTTTCGGTGCGCCGGTGACGTGACCGCAGTCTTCGCATCGCTGTCCGAGGAGCGTCCCGTCGCGGAGCGCCTCCGTCCACTCGCCGTACGTCAGGCGGTTTTCCGCTGCTTCGTCGTCGGTCGTTAGATTCTGCTCGCTCATGCTGAAGCCTCCATGACGGTCACGAACGTGGTGGCGGTATCACCGCCGAGATTGTGTGCGATTCCGGTCTCCGCGTCTTCGACCTGCCGTCGGCCGGCCTCGCCGCGGAGTTGCTCCGTCAGTTCGACGATCTGGGCGGTCCCCGTCGCGCCGATCGGATGCCCCTTCGCCTTGAGTCCGCCGCTCGGGTTGACCGGGACCTCACCGCCGAGCGCCGTGAGTCCCGCTTCCGCTGCGGTTCCGCCTTCGCCTTCGTCGACGAGACCGAGCGCCTCGATCGCCAGTACTTCCGCGCCGGTGAAACAGTCGTGGACCTCCGCGAAGTCGACGTCGTCGGAACCGATCCCCGCTTGCTCGTACGCCTCCGCCGCTGCGTCGCGTGCCGCTCTCGTCTCCGTCAGTCCCTCCTTGTCGGCGATCGGTACGATATCCGTCGCGTGTCCGAGGCCGGTGACGCTCACGCCGGCTCCGTCGTAGCTGTCCGCAAGCTCGGGGGACGTAACGACGACCGCGGACGCACCGTCGGAGAACGGGCAGCAATCCATGAGATGGAACGGGTCCGCGATGATCGGACTCTCGAGGACGTCGTTGACGGTCGCGTCCTCTCCGAAGTGGGCGCGGGGGTTCAGGCTACCGTGGTGTTGGTTCTTGACCGCGACCTCGGCCAACTGCTCGGATGTCGTTCCGTACTCGTGCATGTACCGCTTCGTGAGGAGCGCGAAGATCCCGGGGAAGGTGATCCCGGTCGGTTGCTCGTACTGCCGGTGGGCCGCGCTCGCGAAAATCTTCGTCATTTCGGCGGTGTCTTTCCCGGTCGTCGGCGTACACCGTTCGACGCCGCCGACCAGCACCGCGTCGTGGACGCCGTTCTCGACCGCCTGAACGGCGTGTTTGAACGCGTTCGAGGACGTTGCACACGCGTCCTCGAACCGCTGACACGGGACGCCGCGGAGGCCGATGTGACTCGCCAACGCAGGGGCGAGATGCGACGCGTTTTCCGTCATCCCACCTAGCGTATTTCCGAGATAGAAGGCATCGATTTCATTTTGCTCGATCCCGGCATCGTCGAGCGCCGGCAGCGCGGCGTCGGCGAACAGTTCCGGTAACGGTTGCTCGTGCGGTCCGAATTTCGTCATTCCGGCTCCGATTACTGTGGCTCGCTCTACCATACACATCGGTTTTCTGCCTCGATTAGCATAAAGCTGCGGCGGCTCCAGCGTCGGTTTCCACCGACAGTTCGCACGTTACTCTCTTGATAGTCGGTCGCCGATCGCGGTCGACGGGCCGTAACTTTATGACAGATACTGTGTAATATGCCGATAGTCATGTTAACAGGGGACGAGTACGAAACGGTATACGAGTCGTACGACTGGGATGAGATCCTCGAGTCGTACGATTGGAACGCGCCGGACGAGTTGAACACGGCCCACGAAGCCTGCGATCGGCACGCCGGCTCCGGCGATGTCGGCTTCGCGTGGGTCTCGAAAGAGGGGGAGCTTTCGGAGTACACGTTCGCCGAACTGCGCGACGCCTCGAACCGCGTCGCGAACGCGCTGACGGACCTCGGCGTCGAGCGGGGCGATCGGGTCACGACGTTGCTCCCGAAGATTCCGGAGACGATCATCACCGT
>SDGW01001547.1_pt1 | contig 10095 bp, 12 predicted proteins | sample 2873831 | NCBI WGS metagenome assembly SDGW01 (sample SAMN08132700, study PRJNA421101) | hypersaline lake metagenome | isolation source: celular fraction 0.22 microns magnesium sulfate-rich crust from ephemeral... | place: Spain: Penahueca Lagoon, Toledo | collected 2011-07
GTGGCACCAGAATGGATTGCATTTAACCTCTTTTTAGCTGCTATAGCTTTTGGGACTACGTTACGCGCATCCTCTTCTGAATAAAGCTGTTGCCTTTGAAGGTTACTCCAATCCACGTAATCTCGATCTGCAATAGTGATCTGACCAACTCCTGCACGAACTAGTTGTTCCGCATTAGCCGTCCCCAGAGCTCCAGCACCAAGGATAAATACGTGTTTTTGAGAAAGTTTGATTTGCCCCTTCTCGCCAATTGGAGCAAAACGTTTTTGTCTTGAAAACCGGTCCTCCATGAGGTTCAACCTCCTCCAACAAAATGAACGAGCTCTACTTGATCGCCATTTTGTATCTGTGTATCTGCATGAAGCTTTTGATCGACAATGGTTTGATTCAATTCCACAATGACTTGATTGGATTGCAGGTTATAGTGATTTAATAAATCGCTAATGTGATTTACTGTTTTCGGCAAATCGATTCTTTTGCCATTTACTTGAATCGTCATATAGACCATCCTTTCTGATATTCTTGAGCCACTTGAAAAGGGTCGTGAGCATCTAGTACACCCGACATAACGGCTATCCCTTTTGCTCCAGCTCTTCTTATCTCATGCGCATTTTGTGGTGTGATCCCACCAATCGCGATAACAGGAATCGAGATCGCATCCACAACATCCTTTAATGCTTCAATTCCTTTAGGCAGTAGACCCGGCTTAGAGTTCGACGAAAAGATATGACCAAACAACACGTAATCTGCCCCATCCGTCTCAGCCTCTTGAGCTTCCATTACAGAATGTACTGACTTTCCAATTCGTAGCTTCGGAAAATGCTTCCGCACCTCTTTTAAGCCGATGCTGTGATACGCCAGTTGCACACCACGAACACCTTTGACACAGGCTATATCGATTCTGTCATTCACGATAATTTTTTCTGAGGGAATCGATTCTCCCTTCAATCGGTTAATTGCACTTGTAATGTCTTGAGCTGAACGATGCTTTTCCCTTAGGTGAATAAAGTCAACAGACGGTGCTATACACCCTGCTATCTTTGAAAATTCGTCTAGATCCATTCTCCCGTTTGATACAAGGTGGAATTCCATTAGATGATCTGCCAATCTTTCATCACAGGCTGATAACCTTTTGAATGAAGGAGATCACGGATTTCGTCAACAGAACGCTCATCTGATATTTCAAATTGACTTTGTGTATCATCTGGGTTCGTATAGCCACCTACTTCTGTAGAGGAAGCAGCAGACATTTTCGTTACCCCTAAAGGAATAATGTGATCACGGAAAGCAGGGGCTTCTCGAGTCGAAATCGTAATCCCAACTCGCGGCAAAAAGATTCGTAAAGCTAGCATGGCTTGAACGAGATTTTTATCTGACACATCTACATTTGGCTGGAAACCACCGGCATTTGGACGTATACGCGGGAAGGACGTACCGATTTCCGTTTCTAAATAGGTATCCTGTAGATATTGCGCATGCAAACCAGAAATGAAGCTTTCCTTTCGCCAATCATCCAATCCTAATAGCGCCCCAATATTTACAGATCTCATACCAGCTCGACAACCTCGCTCAGGTGTGTCTAAACGATAGCGATAGTCCCGCTTCGGCCCTTTTGTATGAATCTCTCGATAAATATCTTCGTTATACACCTCTTGATAAACGGTTAATCCATCTATTCCGCTATTTACAAGCTCCTCATAATCCATTTGATCCATCGGCTGAATTTCGATGCCTACAGAGGAGAAATACTTTTTAAGCACGGTCATACACTCTTTTAAATACTCAACAGATGAGTGCATACGTGATTCTCCAGATAACAAAATAATGTGTTCAATACCTTTATCTCTTATCGCTTTGGCTTCTTGTTCTACCTCTTCCATCGTTAATCGTTTGCGAGGAAACACGTTATCCACACTGAAGCTGCAGTATTTACAGGTATTCACACAGTAATCAGACACATATAAGGGGAGGAACAGCTGCATGGTCTTACCAAAATGCTGAACCGTTATTTGATGAGCACGCAGAGCCATTTCTTCTAGATAGTCTTCAGCGGCTGGGGAAAGCAAGGTCATATAGTCGTCTCGTGTCAGGCGTTCTTTTTTCAAGACCCGTTCTACATCTTGACTTGTAATCTTTGAAAATATCTCTTGAAACGGAAGGTCTTTCATTTGTTCATACGTGTGATAAAAACTCATGGAATCCTCCTTATGTTGTTAGAAATCCTGTTAAGGGTGAAGAAGCATTAGCTTTCTCTGTAGTTGGCCCAAGACCTGACAAGTAAGCCATACGTCCAGCTTTTACTGCCATATCAAAAGCCTGAGCCATTTGTGCTGGATTCTCAGCTGTCGCAATAGCCGTATTCACAAGCACGGCATCTGCTCCCATTTCCATTGCTTCTGAGGCTTCAGAAGGTTTGCCAATACCAGCATCTACAACGATGGGTAGATTGATTTCATCGATCATGATGCGAATCATTTCTTTCATTTTGATCCCGCGGTTTGACCCAATTGGTGAACCTAGTGGCATGATGGCTGCTGCACCTGCCTCCTCCATGCGTTTTGCGGCCATAAGGTCAGGGCTCATATAAGGAAGTACGACGAACCCTTCATCTGCCAGTGTTTTCGTCGCTTTAATGGTTTCCTCATTGTCTGGTAGTAAGTATTTATGGTCCGAGATCACTTCAATCTTAATCCAATTCCCCATCCCACTCGCTTTGGCTAATCGTGCAATTCGAATCGCTTCTTCTGCTGTTCTAGCGCCAGATGTATTAGGCATGAGAGTCACGTTCTCAGGAATATCATTTAAAATATGTTCATCTCTTCCGTTAATATCTACTCGGCGCAAAGCCACCGTCACTACCTGAGATTGTGAAGATTCGATCGCCTTTTTCATCTCTTTGTGGTCGGCAAACTTTCCTGTCCCAGTAAACAGTCGGTTATGGAGGCTCACTCCTCCAATGTGTAAAGAGTCGTTCATGTGTATCATCCTTTCTAAAATAAGAAAAGCGCAAGCGCCTGTTTAGCAACGAAGGGACTGGACTGAGCCCGTAGTATGATTAACCAAACTTGCTGATTGGCAAGCCGAAAGGCGCAGACAGAAGCTTAGTTGCCGTGGTACTTTCACCTAGAAATTTTAACTACGTCGATTTTCTTCCTTGTTAAAATTTCTTCCATGTTTCTAATGTATATGCCATTTCCCAAAACTTTAATTCATACTGACTGCTTATAAGGAATGTTTCTTTCATGGCTTGTCGTTGTTTTGGAGTACTCTCTTCAGCCAATTGGTCAAGGCGGTTAATTTGTTCTTCTACTAACGACTTAAACCACTCACTTCCATACGTGTTGATCCATTCTTCATAAATTGCTACGCCTGGTTTATAACCCTTGAAGCGTTGACCAATCTCGTAGTATAGCCAGTAACAAGGTAAAAGCGAGGATATGATCATCCCCAAATCACCTAACAGGGCGGAGCGATAAAGGTGTGATGTGTAAGCATATGCAGTAGGTGATGGTTGAAATACGTTCTTTTCCTCTTCTGTAATACCAAGTTCCTTAGCAAACGTCTCATGCAATCCTAGCTCAGCTTGATAGGTCCCTTGAGCATGAGCTGCCAAACGACTAGTCGTCTCTAGATCCTCAGCTTTTGCCCCTGCAAAAGACTGAACACGAGCAAAGTGACTCAGATAATAGGAATCTTGTAAAACGTAGAAACGAAATTGATCAAACGACAAAGTCCCTTCTGTAAGCTCTTGAATAAAAGGATGGTGAAAACTCTCTTCCCAAATCGAATCAGCTTCTTTACGACACTCTTGTGTAAAAGACATGCCTTTTCCTCCCTATTATTCTTATGCTTTCTTTCCACAAAGAAAAGCGCAAGCGACCGTTTAGCAACGAAGGGACTGGACTGAGCCCGTAGTGAGATAAAGGAAACACAAATTGTGAAGCAATTTGATGTTGACTTATCGAACGGAGGCGAGGGAAGTCCATTCGTTGCTGGGCGCTGGAGCTAGACATCTATGAGCTTTAATAGAACGAAAAAAACCGCTTCTGACGTATCAGAAGCGGTTATGTATAGACGAGTCACATTGTTATAGCTGTCATGTGTCGCACACAACCACTTCCCTACGCTAGTTCAAGCTAGACTCACTTAAAAAGAAAGGAACTCTCGTCTCCAAGCTTTTGTAAGCAGATGTTTGGGTTGGAGAAGCACGAACATCCATGTTACGATCCCTCGCCATAGCCATGGCACGCTTCATATGAAGAGGGTCACTGACAAGTCTATAAGTTTCAAAACCTTTCTTCTCCCCTAACGTTTTAGCCTCATCTAGATTTTGCTCAGTGATCTTAGAAGCTTTTTCAATGGATATATCCTTCTTTGCAACACCTTTACGAATCGCATACATCCTAGCAACCTCAGATTCTGAGTATTGAGCACCATCTCCTTTTCCTCCAGTAAAAATAAGATGATCAACTTTGTTATTTTTATAGAGTTTAAGAGCATGATTGATTCTTTCTTGAAACACTGGAGAAGGTTTATCGTAATAAGCAGCTGCACCTAAAACAATCGCTGCATCTGTCTTTTCATTATGATCATTCCCTGTGAATGTCCAAATCGAATAACCTGCATACCCTACATAAACCAATACTAGTAAGAGGAGGAGTTGCAGCAATTTTCTCATTTAAACAGCCCCTTTTCGTGCCCCTTATCATATAATAAAAATCCCTTTTATGAAAGAAAAACCTCCCCAACTCAGAGAGTCAGGAAGGTTGGTACTAGCGACGGGCAAAATCAACAAACCGGAATTTATCAGGTCGGTGTCTGGATTCAGTAAATTGAAAAAGCGTCGCGTCATTTAAATACACGTAGTTTTTAATAACCACAATCGTTGAGAATCCCTCTAAGTCAAGTAGGCTACGGTCTTCTTCGGTTGGGTCCTCTGCCGTAATTTCTTTTTTAGCAAATGAAATATTTAATCCTAGCTCACCTTCCAGATAGGCATAGATGGAATCTTCACAAATCTCCTTCGTAAGCTTAGGAACTTGCTCATAAAGAATATAGTCTTTATCCAAAATGACATTACTCCCACCCATGTTTCGAATGCGGGATACATGCCACACAAGGCTATTCTCATCAAGATTCAAGGCTTGTTGCACCATTTCCTTTGGATGAGACATGGACAATTCGTGAACCGTTGTTTTAGGCTTCTCCCCCATCGAATCAGCTAGTTCTTTAAAACTCACCAATCCCGATACAGGAAAATCAAATTTATTTTGATCTAAAACAACGGACCCTTTCCCTCGGACCTTTTGGATAAATCCATTTTGAGAGAGCAGGTTCAGGGCCTTACGAATCGTTTCCCTTGAAGTTTGGTAAAGATCAGCCAGTTCATTCTCAGAAGGGAGCGTTGATTGAGCTGGATACTCTCCATTTTTGATCGCTTCTACAAGCTCATGATAGATGGTTAAAAACTTGTTCTGTTTCACACTCATCACTCTTTTACTTCGTTAAATAATAGACGATGGACTCATACGGACGTAACGAGATGGATGTGAATTCTTCCGGAGAATCCTCATAGTTTGAAATAAGAATCTCAGATTTCATGCCATCTACATCTACATGATCAGGTAATGTGAATTGTGTTTCAGTACCATAGAAGTTATTGATCACAAGTAGCTTCTCACCATCCCCATTTCTTACATAAGCAAAGATGGAGTCATGGTCGTCCAGAATAAGTTCGTAATCTCCTGTAGTCATGATATCATATTTTTTACGAAGTTGAATGAGCTTTTGATAATGATAAAATGCTGAATCTTGATCTTCTAATGCGTTTTGAGCGTTTACTTCATTAGCATTTGCAGCTACCGGAATCCATGGTGTGCTTGATGTGAATCCAGCGTGTTTCTGATTATTCCACTGCATCGGTGTACGGGAGTTATCACGAGACTTCTGCTTTAGAATCTCCAGAATTTCTTCTTCCGACTTTCCTTCTTTCTTCATGATATCGTACATGTTCAAGGATTCAACGTCACGATAGTCCCCGATACGATTGAACTTAGGATTTGTCATCCCAAACTCTTCACCTTGATAAATATAAGGAGTACCGCGCATCATGTGAATCGTTGTTGCTAACATTTTAGCGGACTCTTTTGGATAGTTTTCATCGTCACCAAAACGAGATACAACACGTGGCTGATCATGGTTACACCAGAATAATGCATTCCATCCTCCGCCTTGTTGCATCCCTACTTGCCATTCTGTTAGAACGTCTTTCAGCTGTTGAAAATCAAAGTCTGCTTTCACCCATTTTTCACCGTTTGGATAGTCAACTTTTAGATGATGGAAGCTAAAGGTTTGGTCTAACTCCTGACGTTCTGGATGTGTGTATTTAACGCAGTCATCAATTGTTGTTGAAGACATTTCGCCAACCGTCATCATTTTATATTGAGAAAATACATTCTGGTTCATTTCGTGCATGAACTCATGAACGCGTGGTCCATCTGTATAGAACTTACGGCCATCCCCTGTATGGTCGTTCGGGAATGCCTGATCTTTTGAAATGAGGTTAATAACATCAAGACGGAAACCATCAACGCCTTTTTGTAACCAAAAGTGCATCATGTCATATACACTTTTACGAACCGCTTCATTTTCCCAGTTCAAGTCAGCCTGCGTTACATCGAATAAGTGTAGATAATATTGGCCTGTGTCAGCATCATAAGCCCATGCATTTCCGCCGAATTTGGATTGCCAGTTCGTCGGTTCTTGCCCATCAACTGGATCTTTCCAGATGTAATAGTCGCGATAAGGATTATCTTTAGATTTCTTGGATTCCTGGAACCATTCATGCTCTGTAGAAGTGTGGTTCACAACGATATCCATGATAATCTTAATGTCTCGTTTGTGAGCTTCTTCTAAAAGCTCTTCGAAATCGTCCATTGTTCCGTACTCTTCGTGGATATCGAAGTAATCACTAATATCATACCCATTATCTCGTTGAGGGGATTTATAAATTGGAGTGAGCCATACAACGTCCACACCAAGTTCATTTAAATAATCAAGTTTTTGAATGATTCCTTGGATGTCTCCTGTACCGTTTCCTGTTGTATCATTAAAGCTCTTCGGATAGATTTGATAAACGACTGATTTTTTCCACCATGGCTGTTGTGTCATGTTAGCACCGTCCTTTTGATGTATGTGTGTGTTGTTAACCATGTAAGATCTATGACAGACCAAATAGCAACCATGGAGTGCACGGTTGCTATCCGCCTATCGAATTATATTTTTTTCTGTTTTGCAATAAGGAATGTAGCGATAAATGGTAAAACCAATACGATCGCCATACCAACTAGGAACCAAAGCCAGTCTTGCGGTAAGATCGAGAAGATTCCCGGTACGCCACCTACTCCGATAGATGAAGCTTGTACGTTCATAATCGTGATCACAGTAGCTGCAATCGCAGAGGAAACAAGTGCTGCAATGAATGGGAACTTATAGCGTAAGTTAACCCCGAATAAAGCAGGCTCTGTAATTCCAAGATATGCAGATAACCCTGAAGAACCAGATAGTCCTTTAAGGTTGTCATCCTTTGTAGCCACCATTACGCCTAATGCTGCTGAACCTTGAGAAATGTTAGATAACGCAAGGATTGGCCATAAGAATGTTGTACCTGTGTTACCGATTAACTGAATATCAACAGCTAAGAAGGTATGGTGCATGCCCGTTACAACAAGTAATGGATAAAGGGCACCGTAAATCAAGCCACCTAGAGCTGCAAACTGATCGAATACGGCCACTAGACCATCCGTGATTAAGTTACCTAGACCAAACATAAGTGGTCCGATTGCAATAAATGTTAGGAAACCTGTTACAAGTAAAGCAATAGGTCCTACGAATAAAAGCTGAATAGAATCTGGAATACGGTTACGCAGGAAAATATCAATTTTCGCTAATACATAAGATGCTAATAATACAGGAAGAACCTGTCCTTGATAACCGATCTTTTCAATCGTTAAGCCAAATAAGTCCCATGTTGGAACAGAATTATTTTTAACAGCTTCACCGTAAGACCAAGCGTTCAGCAGTTCTGGGTGAACAAGCATGAGACCAAGTACAATACCAAGTAATGGATTACCACCGAACTTCTTAACAGCCGACCAACCAATGAGTCCTGGTAAGAATACGAATGCCGTATTGGCTATAAGATTAATCATGTTCGCAAGGTCAGCCCATTGCGGATAAACCTCTATTAATGATTTTTCATCAAAGAAAATTCCTGTTCCACCGAGAATGTTGTAAATCCCCATAAGTAAACCTGCCGTTACGATTGCAGGAAGGATCGGAATGAAAATATCTGCTAATGTTTTAATTGCTTTTTGAAGCGGATTCATTTTTTCCGCTGAAGCGCTTTTCACATCGTCTTTGGATGCTTCTCCAACACCTAGTGCTGTCATTTCTTTATAAACTTTGTCTACGGTTCCTTGTCCAATCACAATTTGGAACTGTCCATTTGTAGTGTATGAACCTTTAACCGACTCTAGCTTCTCGAGCTCTTCTTGATTTACCTTGCTCTCATCATGTAATGATAAACGTAAACGAGTCACACAATGCGTGGCCGCTTGTATATTTTCTTGACCACCGATTGCATCTAAAATACCCTTCGCCTCTTTTTTCAAGTTCATGATGTAACCTCCCTCAAACTCTCTCTGTGTATGAAATAAAGCGTTTTCTTAAGAACTTGTATATACATCATATCGCATAATAAATAATTTGTATATACATCTGCATATTTTCCGAAAATTTTTTATGTTCCAGTTCCAATTATTGGGGTTAAATAGTGTCACAGCAGTGTTTATAGGACTTTTTTTAAAACCGAAACAATTTCACATTGCTTTCAGTATCCCCAAAATGAAGGAAGACATGAATGAATGTATGATTGAAAACAGGTTGTAGAAACTGAGTAATAGAGTATTTCGACAATATCTGATTTGTTTCGAGTTTATTGATGTACGTGATATAATATGATGAAAGAATAATACAGTTTGACGGAGGTAACATGCTTACATTTGAAGAGAAGCTTGCTATAATTGAATCTTTTCCTGAGCTTACACGTAACGACGTATCGCTTGGTCGTGTGAATTTTCAGTTTGAAGATAGTGTCTATGATAAGAAAAACGTGGTATACCGTTTGCATCCAAATGGAAACGGATATGTTTATGTAGAATTAATTGACGATGAAGATTTTGATGTTGATGATAAAGGGATGGTCAACATTCGTAACTTCAGTGAAGAAGAACTTCGTAATGTCATCCGTAAATCCATTGATTCTTTAGCTACGTTAGATGAGGAAGAAGATGAAGAATATGGTGAAGAAACATGGATGAATGATGAAGGTCACATCCTAACCCTAGTTTTCGATTATGATTTATGGAACATTTACGCTGGTGAAATGCTAGATAGTGCATTCCCTACCTATAACGAAGCCGTGGACTTTTTGGATCAGGAAGGGTTTAAAAGGATTCGAAGAGGTTAAAAAAAAAGCTGGACTACTCACTTTTAATGGAGTGAGTCCAGCTTTTTTTTATATCTTAACGACGTGTATATAAAATAATAGCTACAATCATTAATCCTAACCCGGCCAGCCGGTTCCAATCAAGTGGAATTTGCTTCATTCCAAGCCAGCCAAAATGATCGATAAGAGAACTCATCGTTAATTGAGCTACGATGACTGTAAATAGTGCTGCCCCGACGCCTACTCGAGGAACCGCAAGCACCATGGAAGATACAAAGAATGAACCTAACACCCCTCCAAGTAACTGCCATTTCGGAACTTGAAAGGCATCCACGATATTGCCACGTCCAAAGAATAACATAATTAAAAATAAGGTCACTGTTCCAACTAGAAAGGAAACAAAAGCTCCTTCGAATACACCAATTTTTTGTCCTAAGTTTCCATTGATTGCGGACTGTATCGCTACAGCTAATCCACCACAGAAAACCAGGATCATCATAATCCAGTTCATGGTTTGTCCCCCTGATCATTTCACACAAATTATTGGAAATTATAACACTGCACAGAGGAAAAGCCAATTGATTCGG
>SDGW01001535.1_pt1 | contig 10094 bp, 12 predicted proteins | sample 2873831 | NCBI WGS metagenome assembly SDGW01 (sample SAMN08132700, study PRJNA421101) | hypersaline lake metagenome | isolation source: celular fraction 0.22 microns magnesium sulfate-rich crust from ephemeral... | place: Spain: Penahueca Lagoon, Toledo | collected 2011-07
CCTTCGCGTCGGGCTCCCGACGGCCACCGGCGTCGGAACGGTCGGCCGTTCGGTACTCGTCAGCGGCTGTGAACTGCTCGGGCTCGGGACCATCCTGTGGGTCGTCTCCGGAGGGGGGTCGAAGTGACGCTGTCCTCCGCTGTGCTCCTGGCCGCTCTCACGCCGGAGACGGTCGCGTTTCTCTCGCGTGGGCTGACGGCCGTCGTCGGTCTGTTCGTCGCGGCGCTGGCCTACCGTGGCTTCCGGCGGAACGGCGTCCGGAAGATGCGGTGGCTGGCCCTCGGGATTGCACTCCTCACCACGGGTGCGTTCCTCGCCGTCGTTGTCGCCGAGCGACTCGGCGCCGGCGACGGGTACATCTTGCTCGCCCGAAACCTCGTGACCGTCGCGGGTCTCGGTGCCGTGCTGTACGCCCTGCTCGTCGATTGACGGTCGCCGCGGCGTGCCCGTCGCTTCCCACCCGCGCTCGCCGACCACGTCGACAGTATAGAGCTACAACCCTGGGACGATGCCGTCGAGTCTCAGCGATGGGGTATTGCACTCCCGCTTGGGCTTGTGTGCAGTGAACGCGAGTGGACACGAGTTTGCTTCGACCGGAACCGAACTGCCGAGGCCAGCCGTCTCAGACACCAACAGGGCTAAGCACGTGAACTCCGGTAGTACCGCCAGATGACCGACACGCCATTCGACGTCACGATTCAGGTGGCAGAGATCACGGATGCAGAATCGTTCCCCGAAGCGGAGAAACCGGAGATGGTCAAACTCTGGCTCGACCTCGGCGACGAGTCACTCCAGTCCGCGGCCCAGCTCGGCTACCACCACGACCCGGCAGACCTCATCGGCACACAGGTTCTGTGTGCGACGAACCTTGGGTCGGTTCGGATTGCCGGATTCGAGTCCGAAGCGCTGACTGTCGGTGTTCCGGGCGACGACGAGAATCCCGTACTCGTCACACCCGAGCAATCCGTGCCGCTGGGCGGCGTGCTGTATTGACCGCTCGATTTTCGCTCTGACTTGCCGTGACAGACACGGCCACGTAATAGCGCATAGCTCGTCTTTGCCGGTGGCGAAACGTCATATGCGATGGCGGCTCACACCACAGGGGGTCCGATTCGTAACGTATTTCTGTCCCAGCGGGATACCTAAGGATGCGGTAACAAGCGTGTCCGGGCTGGGGTAGTGGTATCCTTTAGCCTTGTGGTGGCTAAGAGCTGGGTTCGATTCCCGGGCCCGGACCTTTCTTTCAGACGTTCTTCAACGAGATGAATATTTGGGCGGACAAATCACCACATTTCCCATACCGACGTGCGACCAAAGTCCCTCCTGAAATGTCGCCACCATCGGCTCGTCAGTAACTGATTCGATACAGTGAACCGACGTACTCGACGAAATAGCGGTCCCGATATTCGTGGTCGTCCGAATCAACGAACCAGCGTCTCAGAAAGAATCCCCATGGCTCAATTATAGCCGGCCTATGATTCCTTAATTAACGACTTGAGATACTCCGGTTCTATCTTGCCAAACTCGGCTTTTCGATGACAGCTGATACACAACGAGATGACGTTCTCTATGTAGTGTGCATCCTCGCGATTGTGGTCATCTGCGGCGATGAACCACTTTACCGGTGTAATATGGTGGACGTCAGGATTCCGCCCCATCTCTTCGTCCGTCCGTTCACAGACGACGCATCGATACCCGTCCCGCTCGAGAGCTTCCTGTCGAACCGCTCGCCAACCTTTGCCATAATCCTCATTCCCTCCACCGTCCCAGTTCGGATGCCCCTCTCCACTGAATTCGTTCGAGAGCCACGTACTGTGACAGGCTTTGCTACAGAGCACAGTCTCGCCTATCTGGCTGGGATAGCGCTCGACGCGCTCACCACAGACTGCGCACTGGCAGACGCGCTTCCCGCCATTCCACCGAGGATTATCGGCGCCGGTCAACCTCGTCACCGTCTCCACGTCATCGCTCTCATAGCAAGCAGGGCAGTACTTTCCAGCCTTTTTGTACGGATAGTACTCGAAACTCTCTCCGCAGCAGCTACACTCCGACTGGACTTTCGCTCCCTGTGACCTGCCTTCACGCAGACACTCGTCTGAGCAATACTTCTCTCGACCGCTCTGGTCGAACTGCTCGCCGCAGTTTCCACACTTCATCGTCACGAGCGACACCCCGGGGTTGCGTCCATGGTGGGGTTGCTCCCCTGTTCCGATTTGAACCCACGCCCACATTCCGGACAGACATGGTCTCTCATCACAACCCCTCCATTTCGGGTGTGGACCGCCCACCCACTTGCTCTATAGACAGTACAACCGCTATTCGTTGCAATCGTATTCGTGCCATAATCGACGACGGGCACTACGTGCGCCCGCACCCGTCGCGGGCGCACTAATAAAATCAGGGCGCGATAGCTGAGAGAGTAGCTGTATCTCAATATGGACTGGGCGATGAGCTCTGACAGCGCGATGTCTACGCAGGCGTGAATCGCCCGTACTCGTCACGTAATCTGTGGCTCAACCGGGAATATCCTCGAACCTTCTATCAACTGTTGGGTTCTTGGTTTTGCATATGGCTAAGGACTGGACAGTTAGCAGGTATTCAGGAGAGTTTTCCTCTGATACGAAGCAGAATCTTCGGGACCTCTACTCGAACTGTTGTGCAATATGCCACCAGCGGCGTGAATCACCGTTCGGGAACCCCGAAACCGAAGCAGCACACATTCATCCAGCCCAGCACGGAGGCCCAGATAGGGAGACGAATGGGTTGCTACTGTGCCGACGCTGTCACTGGGGTTTCGATTCTGGCTGGTTGAGCCTTGGAGACGATCATCAGGTCGTTGTCGCGAACGACGACTCCGTCGATGGCTACGAATACTTCCACCAGTTTCGTGATCAATCACTTCTCACTCCCAGTACTCAGGACCTTGGTCCAGCAGTGCGCTTCATCGAGGTGCATCGGAAACTGTTCGGTTTTGATTCCATCGACAGAGGTGACCGGTTGACCTTCGGTGGACTGCGAAGCGGTGAAACAAGCCTCGTCGATGGGCGGCGTGTCTGTATCGAAGGGGCTCCAGACGAAGCGCTCGCTGTCAACTGTAGTGTCACGGATGTTGGACCACAGCAAGTCCGCTGTACCCATCACCGAACTTTAGAGACTCGACCAGATACCGGGCTAGAAATTCCTGACCCTCCGTTCGACGACACAGCAGAGATCTCATTCGAGCAACTAGCCCAGAAAATTCAGGAAATCAAAGACGATTACACGGGCATCACGCAGAAGTGGGAATGGGGACGGATCTTCCGCAGGGTTCGGGTCAAGTCTGGACTCTCCTGCGAGGAAATCGCTGAGAATATTGGTGTTGAGGGTGCAAGCGCGCTTCAAATCAAGCGTTCAGAGGGTGTTTACGAGATGTTTCCTGACCGGGAGTATGAGGGAGACGGACTCTCGTATTCTGCTATCGCTGAACTGCAAAGAGTGTTCAGCAATACAGACGATGTCCGAGCCGCATACGATTGCATCATCGCAACTGGGCACTCGCTTACAGTCAAGGAGACTCGTGTATGGGTGGAGATCCTGATGGCGGATGCTGACGTGACACGCGAACTCGTCGGAGAAGAAGTGGAAACATACGAAGAACTGCGCAGGAAGAACCCGGCTGAGAGCGTTCGACGAATCCTCGATGTGCACGCTGAGTACGAATCGACCTATGGATGGGAGTAAGTAGATAGACTCTTAGTGTAATCCAAAAATGTATCTGGAGTTCCAGAATCAGTTCTTCTCATTCCCCACAGCTTGTATCTCTCTTGTATAGAATAGCCATAAGGCCCCCTGTCACTCTTGCAACCAAGCCACCCCTTCATTGTACTCCCGTAGATACGCCACCTCAACTCTCCCGTCAGGAATCGCCAACTGCTCTCCGTCCCTCCCCACAATCGTTTGCTGCAACACCTCACTCTCGGTCTCGAAGCTCGGCGACACCCGAAGCCGGTACTCCGAATCGATCGTAAACAACTCTCTGTCGAAAGCCGCATGATGCGTCTTGCTCAGCGGAAGCACGTTCCCCAGATCTGCCCGACGTTTGGGATACTCACTCCAAGACAAAACGTGTGCCACGTCGAGCAACCCTTCGTGATCGACACACGAGACTGGACAGGTCCCATCGTACGTTCGTAACACCGTTGCCCTGAACTCCGGATCCACGGATCGAGCGTACACGGTCGTCTCGTAGGTCCCGGCCGTCATCTCCTCACCACCAGTCGACGACGTCGACGTATCGGCCCACTCTTCGACCGCGTTCTCGACGAACTCCCGACCCGCGTCGGTCAACGAATAGCGCCCATCGGTCTTCTCAACCAGCCCAAGGCTCCTGAGCCAGTTCGTACGTTGACTCGCCATATCGGTATTCTCGGGATTCCAGCCGAGCTCGGGATGGGTCTCTAACTGCTGGCGACCGATTGCTTCGATGGTCATCGGCGCAGGCAACAACGCATAGAGCAGGCTTCGCAGGCCAACGTTGCGCCGACACATGATCTCCACTAGCGTCTCGGTCGACTGCTCACGCATATATCGCTGACCTTCGGGTCCGAGCTGCCAGTGTCCATCTTCCAGCGTGAGGAAACCGACGCTTGCAAGATACCGAACCCGTCGCTCAATCGACGACCGGCCAGACACTCGTTCGAAGGTCCCGCGATGCCAGCCGATTAGGTCGTCTTCTGTTGGTTCTTGGGCTTCTACGCATTCCAAGATCGCGTCGAGTGTCTCGACGTAACTGGTGGCCCCGCCGAACATCGGAACGATACTGCGGAGCCGGTCGGGCATTGCTGTGCGTGTTTCGGGGCTCAATACATGATCGTTGTGCCGACTGGGGGACTTGACCCACCATTCCGTTGTAATCGTTCTTAACCAACAGCACCGTTTTGAATCGCCTCTTGTTGGTTAAGGTTTCCATATCGAGAACACCCTCTCTTGCTCACGTACTCTCTAACCCAACCTTGGAGAAGAGCCCCGCTTGTAGAGTATATTGGAGACAGAAATACGCCTAGGCGGTCGGGTTCCGTGGGGAACAGTGCGTGGATGCACGCCGTGGCCTTGACTGAAACAGCGGGGAGCGACCTGCTCGCAGGTAGATGCAGACGACGCCGGACTTACTCACTAGATATGCCTCCCCAGAGGAACAGACAGATCAGATATAGTTCTCTTGAGATACCCTTCCAAGGTTAGTACCGTATAGCGATTTACCTAACCTTGGGACCTCTATGAGTTCTGGTATATCAGCCATTCTTCTGAACGCCGAGATACGCACACTGTCGTCCCCCGCCCGCTCGCCGGGTACTCGTTCCGCTTTCTCAGCCACGGCTTCTTTCGCCCCGTCCAAGGAACGCTCTGTCTCAGCTTTCACGCTACTAGCGGTGGAGTTCTCCAAGGTTGGGCTGACGAGTACACACTGTCCATGTGTTCGGCTATAGCGACACTACCACTGCTCTACCGGTCGAGCACCCGGTCGTCCAGTCGACGCTTGCCCTCGGCCATCGCATCGAGCGGTGTCTCGGGTGCGTCGTGTTCGTAGATAGCCCACTCGGCGCTCGACGCTTGCAACTGCTCGCCGAGCCGGGTCAGGTCGAGACAGCCCGCGCCGAGCTGTGTCGCCGTTCCGGTCGCCGCGTCGACGTCTTTGACGTGCACGAGCGAGATTCGGTCGTCGTACCGTTCCAGCAGCCCTGCCGGGTCCGCCCCGGCGTATGCAGCCCAGCCGGTGTCCAGCTCCAGCCCGATGTTCGTGCGAGCGAGCAACCGTTCGAGAGCGTATTCGCCGTCGACGCGCTGGAACTCGTGGTCGTGGTTGTGGTAGTGGAGTCGAAGCCCATCGGCCGTGAGCGATTCGGCGAGCGCCGAGAGGGCGGTCGCCGTCCGCGCTACCGACTGTTCGTCTTCGAAACACGCTGGTCCCAGATACGGAACGACGACGTCCGTCGTCCCCACTGCTCGACAGAGCCCAGGCAGTCGCTCCCGGCTCACTGTCGACGTCTGTTCGCCGGGCAGCGAGGCGAAGTTGGCGTGGATGCCGGCGACGGAGAGGTCGAGGCGGTCCAGCGTCTCCGAGATTAGCGCGGGGTCACTCTCGGGCAGTCGGTATGCGAACTCGACACCGTCGAAGCCGGCCGCCGCGACCCGCTCCAGCAGGGATTCGAGGCTGCCCTCGACGTCCCGGAGTGTGTACAACTGTATCGCCGTTCGCTCGTCCATGGTGACGATGATTCCATTCGTCGGTTGAATAGCTACCGTCGCCTGTGGCCGAGGACTGTGCCTGGCTGGCCGAGTCGTTCACTCCGACTCGAACATCTCGTGGTCGGTGATGAGGCTGACGACCTGGAGGGCCTTTCTGGCAGCGTCACCCTCGTCGTCGACGGCGGTGACGGGCACGCGGACGCTTTGAATGAGCCACTCGTCGGTCTCGTCCAGCCCCATCCGGACGTCGCTGGGTAGTGGTCACCGTGCGCCTCGACGGCCTTCACCGTCAGCTGTGAGCTCATACGTACGTGGTGGCGCTTTACGCCGATAACCAGCCGACTTGCGAGTGCAACTGTCGCCGTCTCGTACCCCAAACTGCTTGACTCCCGTCGGCATACCCAGTGACAGATGCCCACCGGCCTGACGAAGCTCAAACGCCCGCTGCTGTACGTCATGGCTCCCGCCTACGTCGTCGCGGGGCTCTTGCACTTCGTCGTCCCGGACCTGTACGTCCAGATTGTCCCGCCGGTCCTGCCCGCGCCGCTCGCGCTGGTCTACCTCTCGGGCGTCGCCGAGGTCGCCGTGGGACTCGGACTCCTGTGGCCACGGACGCGACAGTACGCGGCGTGGGCGACCATCGCGCTGCTGGTCGCCATCTTTCCCGCGAACGTCTACATGGCGACCAGCGGCGTCGTCGTCCAGGGGATGCCCGGCGGGGGCGACCCCTCGACGCTCGTTCGATGGGGGCGGCTGCCGCTCCAGGGCGTGTTGATCCTGTGGGCGTACTGGTACACCGACCCCTGACAACGCTCAGTCGTCGTCGAACTCCTCCTGGAGTGCTTCGAGCCGGGACTGCACGTCCCAGACGTCCTGTGTCAGTTCCTCGATGGGGACACTGACGTCGTCGGCACTGCTCTCCGTGGCGGCGGCCCAGAGGAGGTCTTCGGCCTCGTCGAGATACCCGTCCGCGAGTTCGAGAGCTCGGAGCACGTCCTGGTCGGGCGATGGCGGGTCCCCCATGAACAGTACGGTGGGCTCCGGCGTCAAGTCCGTTCAGGTAGGCTCGATATTTGTCGCTGTGTGCCGGGTGGAGAACTGCGAAACCAGCAGAGATAGCGGCGGTGCTCCCCGAATCCGCTCTCTCATTCGAGCTGCAGGTCCCCTCGCATCGTCGTCGCGTGGGGGGCACAGACGTACTGGGCCATCTCACTGCTTGCCGTGATAGTCAGCAGCTGGGCCTCGTCCGGTTCGGAGACCACTGGGGTCGACAGGTCACCCACGACCGCGTCGTTTTCGTTGCGAATCTCGATGTTGTGGCTGCCGCCGTCGCTTTCCGTCCAGCCGATGGTGTACTCTTCGCCCTCCTGCAGGACCAGCGTTGGATTCTCTGTCCCTTCGATCGATGCCGGCGCCAGGCCTTCCCAGTGGCTGGTCTGTGCGCTGAACTCGATAGTGGTTCCCGGGTCTATTGTAACGCCGTCACCACCGCCGTCAGCCCCGTTATCGTCGGCACCGCCGTCACCACCGCCGCCTCCCCCAGGACCGCCGCCTGGCCCACCGCCGCCAGGGCCGCGCATACACCCTGCGACCAGGGTGCCTACGGCCGTCGTTCCGCTCAACCGCATGATTCTGCGCCGTGTGATTGGATAGTCATCTGACACTGACTACGGTTTGCGACGAGGCGGGATAGGCCTTCGTCAGTCTGTGTCGTTCTGGAGACAAAGCGTCAGTATTCGACATCGAACTTCCAGTAGCCTCGATAGCCGCTGTGGGTTCCAGTGGTCACCGTCGTATCACGTGGACAGGATATATGCCGTCGGTCGACGGAGATACACACAGTCCCCACGCCCAACGATGTCCCGAACCAGCTCCCCGAACGCGACCGACTCGGCGGACAGCCACGCGGCCGACGCTCGCTCGATGTCTACGGGAGACATCGCCGACCTCTACGACGACATGGCCGACCAGTACGAACGCTGGGACTGGGCCAACCGGCTGTTCACCGGCCCGCTCCGGAAGCGAGCGTTCGCCGACGCGCGCGGCCGGGTGCTCGATGTCGCCTGCGGGGCCGGGACGAACTTTCGGTATCTGCCGTCCACCGCCCAGCTAGTCGGCGTCGATGTCAGTGCGGAGATGGTCGAGTCGGCGCGGGCTGAACTCGACCGGCTCCGCCGGGGTGGGACTGTGTATCGGATGGACGCTCAGGACCTGGCGTTCCCCGACGACAGCTTCGATACGGTCATCTCTGCGCTCTCTACCTGTACCTTCCCCGACCCGGTCGCGGCGCTGTCGGAGATGGCGCGGGTCTGTCGGCCAGCGGGCCGCGTACTACTGTTCGAACACGGTCGCAGCGACGTCGAACTCCTCGGCCGGTTCCAGGACTGGCGCGCCGACGCCCACTACGAGCGACACGGCTGTCGGTGGACCCAGGACCCGCTCGCACACTTCGAGGGGACGGCGCTGACCGTCCGCGAGAGCGAGGAGTTCTTCCAGGGCATGGTCACCATCATCGAGGCACGGCCGGCAACGGACTGATGGCCGCGGTGCAGCGCCGCCGTCCCGCGCTCACGAACTGTCGTCGACCACTGCGCCAGAAATATTGACTTTCAAATACTAGATATGTAGCATGTATGGCCTGAGCGACGATGTCGCGGTTCGTTCGACAGTACCGTCTCGGCCACGCTGGCCTGACGGGGCGTCATGACCTGGTTCGTGTCGGGAGCCGGCTGGCTGCTCCAGACCGGCGGCCTGCGCTCGAACCCGTGGTTCTACGCTGTGTTCTCGGCGAGTGCGCTCATCGTGGGCGCGGCTATCGGTATCTGGATACGCCCGGAACGACGCTGGCAGGCGGCGCTGCTGGCCGTCGGCGGCGGCTCGCTCGTCGTCTCGCTCGCCTTCGAGCTGTACGAGCCAGCGGTCCAGAACATCGGCAAGTGGCCCGCCTCGGGGTACTTCCTGGTCGGTGTGGCCGTTTTCGGCGCGCTGGATATCCTCATCGACATCCTCGCCAGCGACCAGTCCGAGGAGAACGGCTGGGGGCTGTGGGCGAGCGTGACGACCGACGGGATTCCCGAGAACGCCGCCATGGGGTCACTGCTGGTCGGCAGCGCCCCGGGCCCGCTCCCGTTCCTGTTCGCGCTCGTCGTCACCAACGGCTCGCAGTCGATGCTGTCCGGGACCAACATGTCCGAGAACCGCGGGCAGTGGCAGACGATGGGGGCGTGGGTCGTCACCGCCATCGTCGTCGGCGGCGCGGTGTTGCTGGGACACCGGTTGCTGCCGCCCCTGCCGGACTACTGGATAGGCGCGATTCGCTCCTTCGCCGGCGGGGCCGTCCTCGCCTCGCTCGCCGCCGAGATATACCCCGACGCCTACGCGGAGGCCGGACCGTACATCACGCTGGCGACGGCGGTCGGCTTTCTCGGGACCTTCCTGCTGTGACCGCCGCGGCCCGCTCGCCGATATTTCGGCCCGATTACGCCGCCGCTCGCGTAAACACTACCCGCCGGAAGGATAACTTATCCAACATATACAGGGCGGTCGGCGCCCTACCGAATCGCATGGCAACTCGAAGTACGACCGTCTCCCGTCGGGCGTTCATGCTGGGCGCCGCGGGGTCGACGGCGACCGCTGCCACGGGTACCGCGGCCGCACAGGAAGAGACGCCCACGGGGGCCGGCAACGAGACCGGAACCGAGGCCGGCGACGACGGTGGGGGCGGTGGCGGTGACACCGGCCCGCCGGACTTCGGCGGCTTCCTGGACGACGTGGGCAACTTCGACGGCAGCGTCACCGACGCCCGCGGGGAGGACCAGGTGTCGGTGGCGGTCGGCGCCCAGGGCAACGGCGGGGCCTTCGCCTTCGAC
>SDGW01001562.1_pt1 | contig 10093 bp, 14 predicted proteins | sample 2873831 | NCBI WGS metagenome assembly SDGW01 (sample SAMN08132700, study PRJNA421101) | hypersaline lake metagenome | isolation source: celular fraction 0.22 microns magnesium sulfate-rich crust from ephemeral... | place: Spain: Penahueca Lagoon, Toledo | collected 2011-07
CCGACCGCGTGGCCGCCAGCGACTCGCCGCGGACTGCTCGCGGGGGCCGCGGGCCGAGTCGCAAGCAGAAACGCGGAGGGGCCGAGACTCGGGAACAGGAACGGCCGACCGGTCAGCACCGCGAGCGCCGCGACGACGACCAGCAGCGTCCCCGCCGTCGCGCTCTCGCGGACCGACTCGGCGACCTCCTCGCGCATGCAGTTGCATCGGTGAGTGAGTCGGAAAATCCTACCGAACGGACGCGTCCACAGCGTCCGCGAGCAGTCGTCCGGTCACGAGTCAGTGGAAACCGGACACGAACCGCCGAGCGAATCGCTGCTTTCGGTCAGTTTCCGGACCCGAACGCTCTTAAACACCATTACCTGTGAACCAGTAGAGCCACCCCGGTTCGGTGTCTATCATAGGGAAATGAGAGACGACCTAGCCGAGGGTAACGAGACTCCCGCGTCGCCGACACCGTCCCCGCGCGAGCCGAGCTTCGAGGCACCGCCGCTCTCGCAGGACAACATCTTCGACGCGTTGGCCTCCAAGCGAAGCCGGTACGTCCTCGTCGCGCTCCGGGAAACCGAAGGAACCCTCGACCTGCGCGAACTGGTCGATACGGTCGCCGCGTGGGAGACGAACAAGCCCATCGACCTCGTCTCCGAGGAGCACTGCAAGCGGGTGTTCACCTCGCTTCGCCACTCCCAGTTGCCGAAGTTAGCGATGATGGGACTGGTCGAGTACGACGAGGAGGACGGCGTGGTCGAGCGCGGCCCCTACGCCGAGCAGGCCGACGCGTACCTCGATATCGCGGCGAGTCGGGACGAGAACGTCGAACTCTGAGGTCGGGGGCGTCCCCGCGACCCGATTCCGACCGCACGGTCCGGACCGCGTCTGTTTCGGCAACACTTGCGAGCGAGTAGGAGCGTTTTTCACGGTTCCGTACTCAGTGGGGGTATGCTCGATTACGTCTCGCTAGAAGACGACCTCACCGAAGAAGAGCAGATGATTCGGGACACGGCCCGTCAGTTCGTCGAGGAGAACGTGAAACCCGACATCGGCGACCACTTCGAGGAGGGCACCTTCCCGACCGAACTCATCCCCGAGATGGGTGAACTGGGTTTCTACGCCCCGAACTTGGAGGGCTACGGCTCGCCGAACGTCAGCGAGACGGCCTACGGGCTCCTCATGCAGGAGCTGGAAGCCTGCGACTCGGGCCTGCGCTCGATGGCCAGCGTGCAGGGCGCGCTCGTGATGTACCCCATCCACGCCTTCGGCTCCGACGAGCAGAAAGACGAGTGGCTCCCCGACCTCGGCATGGGCGAGGCGGTCGGCTGTTTCGGCCTGACCGAACCCCAGCACGGCTCGAACCCCTCCGGGATGGAGACCCGCGCCGAGGCCGCCGACGGCGGTTACGTTCTGAACGGCTCGAAGACGTGGATTACCAACTCCCCCATCGCCGACGTGGCGGTCGTCTGGGCGCGCGACAAGACCAGCGACGGCAACCCCGTCCGCGGGTTCCTCGTCGAGACCGAGCGCGACGGCGTGACGACCAACAAGATTACCGAGAAGCTCTCGCTTCGCGCGTCCATCACGGGTGAAATCGGACTGAACGACGCGTTCGTCCCCGAGGAGAACGTCCTGCCCGGCGTCTCGGGCATGAAGGGGCCGCTCTCGTGTCTCACGCAGGCGCGATACGGCATCGCGTGGGGCGCGGTCGGCGCGGCCCGCGACTGCTTCGAGACGGCCCGCGACTACGCCACCGAGCGCGACCAGTTCGGCGGCCCCATCGCGCGCTTCCAGATGCAACAGCGGAAGCTCGCGGAGATGGCGACCCAGATTACGACGAGTCAACTCCTCGCCCACCGGCTCGCGGAGTTGAAGGAGCGCGGCGACCTGCGCCCCCAACACGTCTCGATGGCCAAGCGCAACAACGTCCGGATGGCCCGCGACCAGTCGCGGGTCGCCCGCGAGATGCTGGGCGGCAACGGCATCACGACCGACTACTCGCCGATGCGCCACATGGCGAACATGGAGACGGTCTACACCTACGAGGGCACCCACGACATCCACACCCTGATTCTGGGTGAGGATTTGACGGGGATTGCCGCCTACGAGTGACTTGACGAAGCTGTCGATTCGGCGTTTTCAGATATTTTACTGAAGGAACCGAAGGAAACGGTGTCGAGGAGCGGACTACTGCCGACGAAAAGGAGTCTTCCGCACAGCACCGCCCGCACCGCGACCGCTGGCCTCACTCCTCCCCAGCCTCCTCTCTCGCTTCGCTCGGTCGTCCCTCACGCAGTGATGGCGAGTCGCCGCTCGGCGACTCGCCAGCGCGCGCCGGGTAGAACAGTCAACCGAGCGAACGCTGACCGACCAGACCACCGTCGGGTGGGGTAAAGGGGCCGGTCGCTCGCGGGCCGCAGGCCTGTGGTCGCCTCAGCGACCCCTCTCCGCAGGCGAGCGGTTGCGCGGCGCGACGCGCCGCGACTGCGAGCGGTGGAACCGCGAGCAAGCGAGCCGAGGAGATGTCGCTGAGCGACCGCGAGCGACCGGGGGCTTTCCGGCTGTTCGTCATTCCGATTTCGCTACCGACGCTCGCCGCCCCTCCGAGTCACTTTTCACCGCCTACCGCCAACCTCCGGCCAGCAAAGTGAACCTTCACGTCCGCTACGAGGGCGACGACGACCCCGACAAGTGTACCGCGCGAAAGCTCGCGCGCTTCGACCTCGCCGAGCTTCACCGGAGCGCGTCGGCGACCCCCTACGGCGTCGTGCTGAACCCTCACGCCGAGCAGGCCCTGTCCCCGGCCGACCGCGCCGAGACCGACAATTTGGTCGCGCTCGACTGCTCGTGGGAGACCGCCGAGCAGGCGCTGTTCGAGATGCCCGGCGTCCACCGCGCGCTCCCGTTCCTCGTGGCGGCCAACCCCGTCAGCTACGGCAAGCCCTTCCGGCTGAACACCGTCGAGGCGTTCGCCGCCGCGCTGACGATTCTGGGCGAGCGCGAGGAGGCCGAACGAATCCTGAGCAAGTTCACGTGGGGCGAGACGTTCCTCGAACTCAACGCCGAACCCCTCCGGCGGTACGCCGACTGCGAGGACTCGACCGAAGTAGTCGAAATCCAGCAGGAGTACCTCGACGCCGGAGAAGCGCGAGCGGACGCGGAATCGAACTGACTACCCCGCGACGCTCTCGTCCTCGGTTTGTGTCACTCCGTCGCCTACGAGCGCGACGACGGTCCCGTTTCGGCTCGGATTGCCGAACTCGGCCGACGCGACGTTTCGCTCGGCCGCGAGCGTCGTCTCGGCCCTGCTCCACCCTGCGCCCGCGTCGAAGCGCCACAGCGACAGGGACTCCTCTGTAGTCCGGGCGCGCTCGACCGCGGCGTCGTCGTAGCCGACCGACAGCGAGAAGCGCGAGTCGGTGGCTTGTGCCCCGGTCGGGAGCGCGAACAGCGCCTCCCCCACGACCTGCCGGTCGGTTATCGGCAAGGGAGGGACCTCGGCGTTCGCGTCGAGCGCCACGTCGCGGGCCGCGAACGAGTCGAGGAGGCTCCCGCCGAGGCGGACCTCCTCGCCGACCGCCGAGGAGTCGCGGGCCGCGTAGACCTCCCAGCCCGGCGAGTCGGCCAGCGAGACGCCGACGAGTCGGGCGGCCGACGAGCGCGCGACCGCGATTTCGGCGAAGCCGTCGTCTCGGAACGTCGAGTTCGCCACGGTCCCGCCCGCCGAACGGACGAGCGCGAGACCGAACTGCGAGTGGTCCGCCACCGAGAGGTTCCGGAGCGTCGCCCCGTCCGAGCGCCGGACCGAGACGCCGGCGAGGTTGTCCGCGACCGCGAGGTCCGCGAGCGTGGCGTTCGGCGAGCGCCGGAGGAAGACTCCCGTGTTGCTCCCGCGGACCGCTCCACCCCGAACCCGCAGGTCGGGCGCGTTCTCCACGAAGAAACCGTCGCCGAGGTTGTTCACCGCCGAGACGTTCCGGAGCGTCGCGCCGGTCGTGCCCCGAACCGCCACGCCAGCGCCCCACCGCGTCGTCGTGAGATTGCGGACCGTGACGTTCGAGCGCGGGTCGGCCCCGCCGACAAGCACGCCGGGGAACGAAGCTCCCCGAGCCCTCGTTCGGGGGCTCACGAGGACGCCGACGACGCCGGGGGCTCCGCCGGGTTCGGCCGCGACGGTGTGGTTCCCGCCCCTGAACGTCACGTCGTCGGCCCGAATCTCGATGCAGGCTCCGAGTCCGGTCGGCGGCCGGGTCGGGGACGCGTTCGCCACGTCGGCGGCGAGGACGTACTCGCCGGGTTGGGTGATGGTAGTGCAGGTCGAGACCGTAGTCGGGCCGGTCACGTTTTCACTGGTCGGGGCGGTCTCGACGGTCGAGGAGGTCGCCACCGCACTAGCTGGCGCGACTACGAGGAGACCCGCCAGCGCGACGAGGACCATCGTGGGTCGGTCTACCACGACGAAGGAATCGACGGACGGACAGTTAATCGTTGTCGCCGTCAGCGAGGAGGGACCGGCGCGCTCGACTCTGTAACCTTTAAATGCCGTGACGGCCAACCGGTCGGTATGGCCAGCTTCGACAAAGCGGAAGCGCGAATCCTCGACAAGATGATCTGCATGCGGTGCAACGCTCGCAACCCCCACGAGGCCGACAACTGCCGCAAGTGCGGCTACGGCAAGCTCCGACCCAAGAGCAAGGAACCGCGCAACGCCTGACGCGGCTTCGCGGCTCCAATTTTGCTTCGTTCGCCGCCGGATAGCGACTGCTTTCTCGCCAAAATCCGGTAGGCCGGGTCGGCGTCCATGTCGTGTTCCGCGAGGAACTCCGCGACGTTCCGTTGAGCTTTCATGTTCGGAGTCGAGAGGGGAACCGCGAGCGGCAAAAGCGTTGCCGATTACTCGTGACGGCTTACTTGTCGGAAATCACTCGTCGGGATACTTCGGTTCGCGGCGCTCGGCGCGTTCGAGCGCGCGCTCTATCACCTCGCGCACGTCGCCGTGGAACTCGTCGCCGTGTCCGGCGTACATCGACTCGACGCCCTCGGGCAGCCGGTCCAAAATCTCGCGGATGCTCTCGATTTCGCGCTCGCGGGACTGGCCGGTCATGTCGGTCCGGCCGAAACTGCCGTCCTCGAACGCCCCGTCGTTGTACACCACCACGTCGCCGCTGAAGATGGTGGAATCGGAGACGAACGCGAGGTGGTCGTCGGCGTGGCCCGGCGAGTAGATAGCTTCGAACTCCTCGTCGCCGATTCGGACGGTATCGCCGTCGGAAATCCGGCGCGTCCGTCGGGGGTGGTCGTCGTAACAGAGCAGTTCCGGGTCGTAGGCGTCCAGCACGGTGTCGAGTTCCGCGACGTGGTCGCCGTGCTGGTGGGTCAACACCACGGCGTCTACCTCCTCGACGTGGTCCGCGATGGCGTCCACGACGCCCGGCATGCTCCCGGCGTCTACCAACACCGTCCTGTCGCCCTCGGCGAGATAGGCGTTACAGGTGAACGTCTCCGCGTCGGCGGTGACGTTGTGTACTTGCATGCCGGACTGTTCGACCGCACCCCTCAAAACCCTGACGGGCGGCAGGAGACTTTAGTGGTCCAAGCACCTACACTCACTTACACATGGGATTTGGGAGCTACGACGAGTCCGAACAGGAGAATCAGGACTACGATGCCGACCTCGACGACGATAACGGCGTGAACACCGAAGAGAACTCCCACGAAGGTAGTGTCGACTTCGAAATCGGAGCCTCGAACGACGAACTCCTCGACCGTCTCAAAGACATCAAAGACGACGGCCAGAGCGAGACGTAACCCCCGGAAAGTACCGCTGTGAGACTCGACCCGTGAAGTCCGGCGTCCGCGCGCTGGGTATCGCCGAGTCCTACCGAAAGCGTCGTAGCACGCTCGCGGGCGTCGTCACCCGCGCGAGTCGCGTCACCGACGGCTTCGCCTACCGGACCTGCACGGTCGGCGGCACCGACGCGACAGACGCAATCATCGACCTATTCGCTACCTTAGACCGCGAGGACGTGAGATACGTCTTCGTCGCGGGCATCGCGCTGGCGTGGTACAACGTCGTGGACCTGCGCCGAGTCGGCGACGCCGTCGACCGCCCCGTGATTTCGGTCACGTTCGAGGAGAGCCCCGGTCTCGTCGCGGCCCTCGAAGCCGAGTTCGACGGCGACGCGCTGGAAGAACGCAAGGCAGTCTTCGAGCGCCAGCCGCCCAGAGAGCGACTGAGCGTCAACGACCAGACCGTCTTCGTGCGCTCGGTCGGCGCCGAGGAGAGCGAGGCCCGCGACGCGGTGCGGGCGTTCACGCCGGAGGGCGGTCGGCCGGAACCGCTCCGCGTCGCCCGACTGGCCGCGAGGGCGGGCGACGACCTGCGGCGGGAGACGTTTCGACCCGATGCCACCGACTCTTAGTACCCGACCCTCGAACGCATCGCTATGGGAGAAATGGAGGGCCTCGACGTGACCGACTGCACGCGCTGTCCCGAACTCGTGGACTGCCGAAGCCGCATCGTCAACGGCACCGGTCCCGCGGACGCGGACCTGCTGTTCGTCGGCGAGGGACCCGGCGAGCAGGAAGACCAGCAGGGCGAACCCTTCGTCGGACGGAGCGGCACGATTTTAGACGACAAACTGCGCGACCGTGGACTCGCCCGCGAGGACGTGCGCATCACCAACTGCGTGCGATGCCGACCGCCGGAGAACCGCGACCCGACCGCCGACGAGTTGGACAACTGCCGGCCCTACCTCGAATCGGAAATCGAGCAGATAGACCCCGAGGTGATAATCACGCTCGGGAAGGTGCCGAGCGAACACCTGCTGGACGCCGACGTGGCGGTCACGAAGGAAGCCGGGTCGGTCCGGACCGCCGAGGTCGGCGGCGCGGTCCGGGACGTGCTGATCTGTGTTCACCCCGCGGCGACGCTGTACGACCGGAGCCAAGAGGAGACCTTGGACGCCGCCCTCGACAAGGCGGCCGCGATGGCTGGCGAGGACTCGGGCGGCCAGTCGCAACTCGGCGACTTCTGACCAGCGAGAAGCGGCCGACGGCGGACCGCAGACGGAAGACTGCGGACCGAAGGCCAGACCACGGACGGAAGGCCGCGGACCGCGGACGCCGGTTTCGGCCGCGGTAATCGGTGAATAACAATGGGGTCGCCGTCGGAAGAAAGCGGTCCATGCCCCTTCCCACTCCGTCACTGGCGCTCGAAGTCGAGACGCTCGCGCTCGCGGCCGCGGCCGTCCTCGCCCCGCTGGTCGTCGCGTCGCTGGTGTACGCCGACGCGCGACGGCGACGAGCGGACACGCGACGGGGCGACGCGCGTTCGCGGGGCGCGTCGCTGGCACCCCTCGCGTGGGGCGCGGCGACGTTCTTCTCCGGCGTCGGTTGCGCCGTCGTCGCGGCGTGCTACCTCGTCGTGCGGAGTCGGTGACGAGCCGGCGCACAGTCGCGTAGCGACACCTCGCGCCGCCGCTACCGGTCCAGCGCGGCCCACCGAAAGGCGTCGTCGAACGCCAGCGCCGACTCGTAGCGGTCCTCGGGGTCGGCCGCGAGCGCCCGGTCGAGAACGTCGCCGAGCCGCCCCGAGAGCGCGTCCGTCGCCGTCGAGCCGAGCGGCGGCACTCCGGCGGTTCGGGTCGGGACCTCGCCCCCGAGGAGGTCGCGGGCCAGCGCGCCGACGCGGTACACGTCGGCGGCCACGTCACTCGACTCGTCGGGCGGCGCGTAGGGGTCCGACTCTCGGACCGGGCCAGATGGAGCGTCGCGGACCCCGGCGAGCGCGTCCGCGAGGAACCACCCGCCGACCGCGACCTGTGGGTCGGCGTCTCGGTCGGCAGTCCGGAGAACGTATCGGGGCGCGAGGCGGCCGTGGACGACTTCCCGTCGGTGGGCGGCGTGGAGCGCGCGGGCCGCCCCGGAGACGACCTCGACGCGCTCGCGCCGGGCGAGGGGCCACGAGTCGGCCAGCGACCCGCCGGCGAGATACGGCGTCTCGAACCACGGCGTCGCGTCGGTCTCGCGGGAGTCCTGCACGCCGTACTCCCGAATCGGGAGGACGCCCTCGGCGTCCAAGTCGCTCCAGCGTTCGACCGCCCGCACGAACTCGTCGCGGTGGCGCGCGTCGGTCAGGCGCGTCTCGGCGACCAGCGTCGGACCGTCGGGCGTCCGGACGCGCTTCAGGTGCGTCTCGGTGGCGGGACCGCCGCCGAGTCGGGCGAGACGACCGTACGTCACGTCGGCGTCGGGGTCGTTCACCGGGGAGTCGCGGGTCGCTCGCCGGTAGCCCGCGGCCAGCAACCCCGCGCCGACGAGTCCGAGGAGACCCACTCCGGGCGCGGAGGTGGCGAACTCCGCGGCGGTCGCGAGCGGGGCCGAGAGCGGTCTGGCGGGCGGGTCGATGGCGTAGAACCGACCGCTCTGGGTGCCGACGACCACGAGGTCGCCAGCGGACTGAATCCAGAGCGTGCGCTCGGCGTCGGCGTCCAGCGACCACTCCTCGCGGCCGGTGTCGGCCGCGAGCGCCCGGAGGGTTCCGTCGTCTACGACGTAGGCGTGGCCGTGGGCGACCCGACCCCAGTAGCCGAAGTAGCGCGACTCCACGTCGTACTGCCAGCGTTCGCGGCCGGTGTCGGCGTCCAGCGCGACGACGGCGTCCTGCGTGGAGGTGTACACCCGACCGTCCGAGACGATGGGCGTGAACCCGCCGACGTCGGAGCTTCCGACCGTCTCGGAGTCGTTCTCGGCGTCGTACACCCAGCGTCGCTTTCCGGTCCGGAAGTCCACCGCGACGAGTCGGTCGGTCCAGACGTAGGCCGAGCGGTCGTCTACCGTGCCGCCGACGGTGTGCGGGCGGACCCGCCCGACGCGAGTCCGGAACCGACGCGCGCCGTCCGCGAGCGCGACCCCGTAGACCGCCGACTCGGACCACCCCACGAGGAGGTCCCCGCGAATCGCAGCTGGCCACGCCGCGCCCTCGTCGACCGGTTCGCGCCAGCGTCGTTCGCCGTCCGAGCGCCGGAGGGCGGCGAAGCCGTCGCTCCCGCCGAAGACGACGCTCTCGTCGGTGAGACGCAGGCCGCGGACGAGTTCGGCCGACGCCGCGGTTCGCCACCGGACCGTCCCGTCGGCGGCGTCGAGCGCCAACAGGTCGCCGTCGGCGACGCCGAAGACGCTCCCGTCGTCCACCCGGAGTTCGCGCGTCCGAGTCGCCTCCTCGGGGTGGGTCCACGCGACGGACCCGTCTGTCGCGTCGAGCGCGACGACGCCACCGTCGTCGACGTAGACGCGCCCATCCGGGCCGAACGCGACGGCCGGGAGGCTCTCGACCTCGTGGGACCAGCGAACGTCGCCGGTCCGGCGGTCGAACGCGCGGACCTCGTTCAGCGGTGGGCCCTCCTCGCGCTCGGCGTAGACGAACGCGAACGCCGCGCCGTGGTCAGCGCCGACGGGGTAGCAGACCGTCTCGTCGCCGTCGGCCTCGTACCGCCAGCGGAGTTCGTGGCTGGTCCGGACGCCGGGAATCCCGACCGCCGACGGGGCGAGTCCGGCGGTAGACGGGGCGAACGACGAGCGAGCGTCGGCGAGACTCGCGCCGACGCCGCCCGCGCCGACGAGGAGCGCCCGGCGACTCGTCTCTCTGGGGGCCATATCGGGTGGGGACGCGCGGCGCTCTTGAGCGTTGGGGTCGGTTCGACAGTACTGTTAAGTACCGGCTGGCGCACGTCAGCGTATGCCCACGTGTCCCTCCTGCGGGCGCGACGCCGACGACCCGAGCTACAGCCGGAAGCGCATCGAGCCGAAAACAGACCGCGACGGCGTGACCGTCACCGCCACGACGAGCCAACGCTACTGGATGGTGCTGTGTCCCCACTGCGATACGGTGCTGGGGACCGTCGAAGACCGGCGGTGAGAGCGCAGTCGCTGTCGTCCGCTGAAGACCCAAAACGTTATTTCGCGCCCGTCGCTTCTGTCCGGCATGGACGACGACACGAGACAGAAGGTCATCTCGGTGTTTCTCGTACTGCTGATGGTCAGTTCGGGGGTCGCGTACACGATTTCGATTCTCTGAGCCGAGCGGTACGGCTCGACCGGG
>SDGW01001383.1_pt1 | contig 10081 bp, 8 predicted proteins | sample 2873831 | NCBI WGS metagenome assembly SDGW01 (sample SAMN08132700, study PRJNA421101) | hypersaline lake metagenome | isolation source: celular fraction 0.22 microns magnesium sulfate-rich crust from ephemeral... | place: Spain: Penahueca Lagoon, Toledo | collected 2011-07
GTCCTGCTGTTGCTCAGCGGCCCCGAAGCGGAGAACTATCCCATCGAGCAGCTCGACGGCGTCGCCAGCGCGGTCCGGGTCTGGCACGCGCGCGCGCCGCTGATGCTGACGGTCGATCGCTCGCTCGGGCTGATCGCGCCCAACGATATGTTGACCCAGTCCAACAGCGACTCGAACGCCATCTCGCTGGCCCAGCGCCAGCTCGTCCCGGTGCTGATCGGCTCGTTCCTCGGCAACTACTGGCCGGTCGCCGAGGAGCTCCACGTCGAGCGCGCCCGCGAGCTGCCCCTGTCCACGCCGGACTTCCGAAACGCCGTCCTGCAGGTCGCGCTCCACATGCAGCAGGGACAGGACATCGTCGCGACCGTGCGCGGACGGCCGGTCGCGACCGAGAACGGCGAGGAGACGATCGAGGGCGAGGTCGTCGGCGTCCGGCAGGGGCTGGTCAAGCCTGCGACCAACTCCTTCCCCGTCGAGAACGCCTTCACGATCGACACCGGCAACCGCCGGTTCACAATCGGCGGCGAGGGCGCGTTCGTCGAGGACTTCGAGGCGTTCGAGGTTTCCCTGGAGCGACCGGACGAGCAGGACGCCGACACGTAAGTTCGCGCCGGGCGGTCGCCGAACGCAGCCCTCTCAGAGCAGCTCGGCCATCTCGTCGAGTCGGTCGTCGTACGTCGACAGCGCCGACTCGATCGGGTCGGGCGAGCGCATGTCGACGCCGGCGTCCTCGAGCAGTTCCAGCGGGTACTCGCGCGACCCGCGCTTGAGGAACTCCAGATAGCGGTCGGCCGACTCCCCGCCGTCCGAGAGGATGTCGTTGGCCAGCGCCACCGCCGCGCTGATGCCGGTGCTGTACTGGTAGACGTAGTACGCCCGGTAGAAGTGCGGGATGCGCATCCACTCGCGGTCGATCCGGTCGTCGAACGCCGCCGGCTCGTAGAACCGCTCTTTGAGCTCGCGGTACAGCTCGTCGAGCCGGTCGGGCGTGAGCGCCCCGCCCTCTTCGACGATCTCGTGGGCGCTGTGCTCGAACTCCGCGAACATCGTCTGGCGGTACAGCGTCGACCGGAACCGCTCCAGGTACTCGTTGAGCACGTGCCGGCGGAACGTCGGGTCGTCGACGGTCTCCAGGAGGTGCTCGGTCAGCAGCGCCTCGTTGACGGTGCTGGCGACCTCGGCGGTGAAGATCTCGTAGTCGCTGTACACGTAGGGCTGGTGCTCGCTTGTGTACTGGGAGTGCAGCGAGTGGCCCAGCTCGTGGGCCAGCGTGTACATCGACGCCACGTCGTCCTGGTAGTTCATCAGGATGAACGGCTGGGTGTCGTACGTACCGCCCGAGTACGCGCCCGACTGCTTGCCGCGGTTTTCGTAGACGTCGACCCACCGCGAATCCAGGCCCTCGTCGACACGAGATTGGTAGTCGTCGCCGAGCGCGCCGACGGCTTCCACGACGTGCTCGCGTGCCTCCTCGTAGGGGACCTCCGGACTCTCCGTCTCGGTCATCGGCATGTACAGATCCCACATCCGGAGCTCGTCGACGTCCAGCGCCTTCCGCTTAAGTTCGGCGTGGCGGTGGAGTTTGTCGAGGTTGTCGTCGACCGTCGAGAGCAGGGTGTCGTACACGTCCGTCGGGACGTTCGGGCCGTGCATCGCCGCCTCGCGGGCGGTGTCGTAGTTGCGCGCCCGGGCGAGCTTCACGTCGGCCGTGACGCTCTTGCGGTACGACGTCGCGACCGTGTTGCGGATCTCGCCCCACTCGTCGTAGAACTGCTCGTACACCTCGCGACGGAACTCTCGCTCGGGGTTCTTCTGGAGCGTCGTGAAGTTCGCCAGCGAGATCTCGACGGCCTCGCCGTCGGGGTCCTCGACGGTCGGGAACTCGACGTCGGCGTTCGTCAGGATGTTGTAAATCTCGCCGGGCGAGCCCGTCACCTCCGAGAGATCGGCCAGCAGTCCCTCGATCTCGGCCGAGCGAGTGTGGGGCTTCATCCGCATGACGTCGTCGACGTAGTGGCCGTACTCCTCTAGCCCCTCGGTCGACTCGATCAGCTCGTCGATCGCCTCGCGGTCCAGCGCCTGCAGCTCGGGTTCGAGGAAGCTCGCCGCGCTGGACGCCTGTGCGCCCAGCGTCTGCGCGCGCGTCGTCATGGCCTGATACTCCTGGTCGCGGGTGTCCTCGTCGCGGCGCATCCGCGCGTACGCCGAGATCTGCTGGACCGACCGCATCACCGACTCGTAGAGCTCGAACAGCTCCAGCAGCGTCTCCCCGTCGCGGGTCGCCTCGCCCTCGTAGCTGGCCAGCTCCTCGATGCGCTCCTCGGTCTCCTCGTAGGCCGCTTCCCAGTCCTCGTCGCTCGCGTAGATGCTCTCGAGATCCCACTTGTACTCGTCGTCGATCTCGGAGCGTTCGGGCACCGAACTCATGTGCGAACGGTTGTCTGTCGCGGTGGTAAGTCTTGTCTCTCCGGCTACGTGCGGCCGAAAACTGTGCTCCGGGGCGTCGCAGGCTCCCGGTCACCCCTCGCCGACGCCCTCGGCGATCCGCCCGGCGACGCGCGCGCCGGCCGCCCGCTCGATCCGCTTCTGTCGAAATACTTCGCGCGCGCTCGCCGCGGCGTCGGCGTCACGATCGAACGTCACGCCGGGGTAAGCGACGTCCGCGAGCACCAGCGGCTCGGCCGGCGCGGGAGCGACGCCCTCGGGCCCGTCGATCGGCTCGGCGCCGAGCACGCGCTCGACCTTCGCGAGCTCGGCGTCGCCGACGGCGACCTCGCGGACGAGCGAGACGACGCGTCGAACCAGCTGTCGACAGAAGCCGCCGGCCCGCAGGTTGAGGACGAAGAACGGTTCATCGACGCGCAGCGACGCCGAAAGTTCTCGGACCGTGTTCTCGTCGTCGCTCGTCAGGTTGTGGAAGTCGTGGCGTCCCGCGAGCGCGTCGAGGGCGTTACGCGCCCGATCGGCGTCGACGTCTGCCGCGTAGAGCCAGTAGGTGTAAGTCCGGTTCGCGGCGTCGTGGGTTGCGTGGAACTCGTCGTCGACGTCGGCGCGGGCCCACGCCCGGACGTCCGCGGGCAGTTCGCTGTTGAGCGCGGCGGGCGTCAGCCAGTCGGGCGCCCCGAACGCGATCGTCTGGGCCAGCGCCGAGACGCCGGCGTCGGTCCGGCCGGCCGCGGCGTAGCCGGGCGGTACGTCGGCTCCGTCGCCGCCGACGCCGAGCGCGTCCAGCCCGCCGAGAATCTCCCCCTCGACGGTCGGCACGTCGGGCTGGCGCTGGAAGCCGCGGTACGGCTGTCCGTCGTAGGCGATCCGGTAGGCGCGCATCGCCTACCGCAGCTCGACCGGCTCGCCCGTCTCGGCGGACTCGTGGATCGCTGCGATGATCCGCATGTCTTCGAGCCCGTGGCGCCCGTCCGGCCCGATCTCGGCGTCGCCGAGCACGCGGTCCGAGAAGTAGTCGAACAGCTCCAGCACCTCGCGCTCGGCGTCGAACTCGCTGTGGTCGACGTCGACGACGAGGTCGCCCTTCGTGAGCCGGAGCGCGACGTCGCCGTGGAACGCGGGATCGAGTTCGATCTGGCCCTCGGTCCCCGTGAGCTTGAGCTGGGTGTCCGTCTGGGCGTTCTGGCTCGTCGTGGTGACCATCCGGACATCGCCTTCCAACTGGAGCAGCGACGAGGAGCGCTCGTCGGGCACGTCCCCGAAGGCGTCGTGGAGCGAGGACATCCGCGACTCGACGGCGACCGGGTCGCGATCGAGCAGGTAGCGAGCGGTGTTGATCGAGTAGATGCCCAGATCCATCACCGACGTCCCGTAGCCCGAGATGTCCGGATCGAGGCGCCACTGGTCCTCGTCGGGAATCATCTCCAGCAGTCGCTGGCTGTTGTGGCCCTGAACCGTCGCGGGCTCGCCGATGAACCCCTCCTCGATCAGTTCGCGGGCGCGGCGCACGGCCGGCTCGGTCTGCATCCGGTAGGCGATCATCAGCGGGACGTCGGCGTCCTCGCAGGCCTCGACCATCGCCTCGGCGCGCTCGACGGTGGCCTCCATCGGCTTCTCGCACAGCACCGCCTTGCCGAGGTCGGCGGCCGTCTCGGCGTACTCCAGGTGGTAGGCGTTGGGCGTGCCGACGTACACCGCGTCGTAGGCGTCGCTCGCCGCGCCATCGTGGAACTCGTCGTAGCTGAGCCCGCGCTCGACGCCGTTCTCGTCGGCGACGCGCTCGGCCTTCTCGGTCGAACTGCTGACCAGCACGCTCACCTCGCCAAGGTCGGAGCGCTCGATCGCCGGGATCGCGACGTCCTTGGTCCACCAGCCCAGCCCGATCAGCGCGTATCTGACCGTCCCGTCGTCGACCGTCTGCCAGTCCCGCTCCTCGTACCCGTCGAGCCACTGTTGCATGACTCGAACTGGGGCCGCCCCGGGAATAAACGTTGACGCACCGGAAGCGTGCGCTTTGCGGCTGCCGTCGACGCGACACGGCCGGACGCCGACGCTCAGACGTGCTCGTCGAAGAACTCGGCGATGGCGGAGTACGCTTCGATCTTGTTCTCCAGCTTGGTGAACCCGTGCCCCTCGTCCTCGAAGATCAGCTTGCGCGTCGGGACGCCCTGGGCCTCGGCTTCCTCGACGATCTGCTCGGCCTCGCCGACGGGCACGCGGGGATCGTTCGCGCCGTGGAGCACGAACAGCGGCGAAGCGATCTTCTCGACGTTGTTGATCGGACTGATCGACTCCAGAAACTCCCGGTCCTCCGCGAGCGAGCCGTACTCGGCTTCCCGCAGCTCGCGTCGCCACTCGCCGGTGTTCTCCAGGAACGTCACGAAGTTGGCGATCCCGACGACGTCGACGCCGGCCGCCCAGAGGTCGGGGTACTCGGTCATGCACGCCAGCACCATGAACCCGCCGTAGGAGCCGCCCATGACGGCGATCCTGTCGGGGTCGACCGCCGGGTGGTCGCGGAGCCACTCGACGCCGGCGCGGACGTCTTTCACCGAGTCCATCCGCTTACGGACGTCGTCGAGGTGGGTGTACTCCCGGCCGTAGCCCGACGACCCGCGGACGTTCGGCTCGAAGACGGCGTATCCGCGGTCGAGGAAGTACTGCTTGACCGAGCTGAAGGAGGGCCGGCGCTGGCTCTCGGGCCCGCCGTGGATGTCGACGATCACGGGCGCGTCGGCGTCGGTCGATTCGGCGGCGTCAGGCTCGTCTGCGGCGTCTTCCGGCAGCGTGAGGTAGGCGGGCACCTCCAAGCCATCGAAACTCTCGAAGCGAACCAGCTCCGGCGTTCGGAACGTCTCCCGGGGGATGCCAGCGGTCGGCGCGTCGGTCCAGCGCTCGATCTCGCCGGTCTCGAACTCGACGACGTGGACGTTCGCGTTGCTCCCCCGCCCGCTGGCGGTGATCGCGTACCGGTCGCCGCCGGGCGCGAAGTCGACGCCGCCCGCCGTCCCGTCGGGGAGGTCCGGCGCCGGTACTTCTTCGATCTCGGTCGGGCCGACGAGCTCGCCGGCCGTGATCTCGGTGTACCCCTCGACGTTGCGCGAGTAGACCAGCCGCCCGCTGTCGGCGTCGAGCGCGACGCCGTCGACGTTCCAGTCGCCGCCCCGCTCGACGGTTTCGAGCTCGCCCGAATCGAGGTCGAGGCGCGCGAGATAGAGGGTGTCGGCCCCTTCGTCGGTGACGAGGTACACCGCCTCGCCGTCGGGGCCCCACTCGGCGCCGCTGTAGCGCACGTCGCCGTCGTGGTGGGTGACGTGCTCCATCTCGCCCGAGTCGAGATCGAGCACGTGCAGGTCGTGGTCGAAGCTCGCGCGAGCCTCGTGGACGAGCAGGCGGTCGTCGTTCGGGCTCCAGCCGGCGACCGAGAGCCAGCCCGTGCCCTCGTGGACGAGTTCGGCCTGGTCGCCGCGCTCGTCGCGGCCCTGAACGTACACGTCGAAGACGGCCTCGTCGCGGCGATTGGAAGCGAACGCGAAGCGCTCGCCGTCGCTCGACCAGCCGCCCCAGCGGTGCTTGGCGTCGGGCATCCCGGTCACGTTGTCGATCTCCCCGGTTTCGGCGTCCAGCGCGAACAGCTGCTGGCGCTCGTTGCCCCCCTCGTCCATCCCGAACGCCAGTTCGCCGCGCTCTGGCGACCAATCGGCGAAAGTGACTCGCTCGTCGGCGAACGTGCGCTGGGTCGGCCAGCGTTGCGGGCCGTCGAGCGTCCACACCTGCGGGACGCCGGTCGTGTCCATCTGGAACGCCAGCCGCTCGCCCTCCGGGCCGAACGAGGAGCCGTAGGCGCTGCGGACGTTGAGGTACCGCTCGATCGAGTAGGCCATGGCCGCCCTTGCGCCGTCGGAGCAATATGCTTGCCGGCGGCCCGCAGTGACTGCCTTCAGTCCGAGCGCTCGAACCCCTCCGCGATCTCCTCTTCGACCTCCTGGACGCCCTGCGCGATGGTCTCGCGCTCGAAATACAGCAGCTCGACGATCAGGGCGACCGCGGCGACGCCGACGATCACGTAGAACGTGCCCCGCTCGGCCGACCAAAGGCGCCACAGCAGCAACACGAAAAGCAGGGCCGTGCCGGCGACGCCCGCGGCAGGCCAGACCGCCGAGACCTCCTCGCGGTCGCGCTCGCGGAACGCGAGGTAGCTCATCGCGCCGAACACGACCATGAACGCGAGCGACCCGAACGAGGTGATGCCGTCGAGGCTCCCGTAGGCCGCGAACGCGGCGGCGAACGCCCCGAGGATGACGATCGTCCGCGGCGGGGCGCCGTCGGCCGTCGCCCGCCCGGTCCTGTCCGGGAGGAGTCCGTCGCCGATCATCCCCTTCGCGAAGTGGGCCGCGGAGAACAGCGTCCCGTTGATCGCGCTCCCGGTCGAGAAGACGGCGGCGGTCGCGACGATCGCGAAACCGACGTTGCCCGGCAGGATCGGGTTGACGGCGTTCGCCAGCGCCCGCTCGGGGTGGGCCTGAATCACCTCCGGCGCGGCGAGGCTCGTGACGACGATCGCGATCAGCCCGTCGATGACGATGGTGATCGCGATCGAGTAGTAGATCGCCTTCGGGACGGTTTTCGAGGGGTCCTTGATGCTGTCCTGGTCGTAGATGATCAGCTGCCACCCCTGAAACGAGACGAACGAGACGGCAGTCGCCATCACGATCGGCGACACCTGCGCGACGGTCGCGGCGCCGACCGCGAGCTCGCCGTTGGCGGCGCCGTACCACAGCCCGAGCGCCCCGAACGCCAGCAGGACGGCGACTTTCGCGACGACGAGCGCGACCTCGGAGGTGCCGGTCGCCGTCGCGCCGACGAGATTGAGAGCGACGAAGATCCCGACGCCGAGCACCGAGTACGCTGGCCGGACGAGGTTCTCTCCCAGCGGGATCGCCGCCAGCGCACTCTGGGGCGTCAGCGCGACGGCGAAGCTGCCGAACGCGTAGGCGTACATCGCGATCGCGCCCACGTAGCCAAAGAGGAGGGTCCATCCGACCATTCCCGCGACGTCGTTGTCGTCGAGGTACTCCTCGAGCTGGGAGACCGACCCGCCCCGCCGCTCGCCGATCTCGTTGAGCGCGACGTACGAGTAGGCGGCGCACATCGACACCAGGCTCGCGAGCGTGAACGCGAGCCACGCCGCGGCGCCCGCGATCGTCGCCACGACGCCGAGCACGGCGAACACGCCCCCGCCGATCATCCCGCCGACCGAGATCGAGATCGCTCCCCAGAAGCCGAGCTTCTCGTCGTCGGCGTCGCCCATACGTTCGAAAACAGCCCGAGGGAGCACCTATAGGTTGGCCCGCCGTCATCCGGCCCCCGGAACGGCGGCGTTCCGACGTCACCGGATCGCCGGTCGCTGACGCCGGGCTCTCGCATCTCCGTGCCGACACGCCGCGTCCCGCAGCCCGCCCCGACCGCGCCGGAGAATAGCCGGGATTTTTAATAGATCATTTCATCTGGGGCGGTATGCGCGTCGCGCTGGTTTCGCTGACGACTACGCACCACCGTGACGCCCCCCCGGAGCGGCGCCTCCGGCGGGTGGCGACGTCGCTGGCCGATCGCGGTCACGACGTCCACGTCTTCTGCGCCAGGTGGTGGTCGAACACCGACGACACGCGGGAGGAAGCGGGGCTGACCTACCACGGGGTAACCCTCGACGAGACGGCCCGCCAGTCGTTTCTCCTGCGGGCGCCGTTCGCCGTCGCCCGCGCGGATCCCGACGTCGTCCACGCCGGCGCGACGTATCCGCCGGCGATCACGGCCGCGAGCGTCGGCGCCACGCTCGCCCGGACGCCCCTTCTGGCCGACTGGTACGATCCCGAGGGCGCCGACGGCGGCTTTCTCACCCGCCGGGCGCTGACGGCGCCCGACCGCATCGTCACGCCCTCGCGGCTCGTCCGGACGCGCCTGCGCGAGCGCGGCGCCGACATGGAGCGCCTGCAGGTCGTCGCCAACAGCGTCGACTTCGACCTGATCCGGTCGACGGAGCCGGCCGACGAGCGCCACGTCGTGTACGCCCGCCGGCTCGACGAGGGCGCCAACCTGGAGAGCCTGCTGCTCGGCCTCGCCGAACTGCGGGATTTCGAGTGGTCGGCCACGGTGATCGGCGACGGACCCGAGCGCGAAAACTACGAGCAACAGGCTCGCGATCTGCGGATCGACGATCGCATCGAGTTCGTCGGCGAACTCTCCCGCGAGGACCGCGTCGCGATCTACCGGAGCGCTCACGTGTTCGTCCAGACCGCCCGGCAGTGCAAGTTCGCGACCGAACTGCTCTGGGCGCTGGCGTGTGGCTGCGTCGGCATCGTCGAGTACCACGCCGACTCCAGCGCCCACGAGCTCGTCGAGGGCCGCGAGCGGGGGTTCCGCACGACCAGCGAGCAGGAGCTCGCCGACGCCATCCGCGAGGCCGGCGAGATGGAGCCGCTGACCGTCGACGAGGACTTCTCGGGGTTCGACCGCGGCGCCGTGCTCGACCAGTACCTGGACCTGTACCGGGAGCTGCGGGCGCAGTACGGGCTGCTGTAAGCAGGGCTACTCGGTCTGCTCTTTTTCGGCGGTCGTCTCCCGCACCACGGCGACGACGTTCTGGACGTGGCGCATCCCCTTCGCGATCGCGATCACGTCGCCCATCAGCTCGTTGCGGCTCAGCCCGTCGGGGTAGCGACGCTGCTCGAACTGGATCGTCCGGAGGTCGGCGAACTCGCAGCGGGTCCCCTCGTCGTCCATGAACGTGTAGAACCCGGGGACGGACACGAGCACGGGGCTCAGCTGGTTGAACAGCTCGCGCTGCCGGCGATCGTCGTCGAACAACGCGGCGACTCGCTCGGTGTCGAACCCGCACTTGCCGACGGTCCGGACCGGGCCGGACCGCTCGGACTTGATGACGTGCAGCGGCATCTGCGAGACCTCGAATTCGAGGTTGAACTCGGTCGTCGACTCCGAGGTCTCAGCGATGTCGCCGACGACGTTCGGATCGAGCCACGCGCGGACCTGCTCGACGGTGATGCGTTCGACCATGGAGTTCCATCCACGAACGCGACAAAAAGCGACGGGTAGGACCCTCGGTCTCGACGGCGGACAGACGAGAAGTGGTCGTAGGCGCCGACGCGAGTGGGATCGCGATCGGGATGACTCAGCAACCTGCGGCAGCCTACGGACCGGGACGGTACAACTCGGACTCGATCGTTCGTTCCCGTGTGTCGAATCGGATCACCTCTTGTGTGGCTTGTTCACGAATATCAGCTTCTGGCGTAAAAGCTTTTCGTAAGATGTGCTAGTACACTCGTAATTCACTACACGACTTCAGAGCTATTGGCGTAATATTTGGACAAGATGTAAGTAATGTCGAGTGCGATCTATACTTGGGAACAAATCATGTCGCAACGGATGTCCGACGACGGGGCGCCCGCGAAGCTCGGCGAGCTCGAACACGTCACCGTGAGCAACGACGGGGAGCCGTCCACGTGCACGATCTTTCCGCGGAACTGCTCGGAGGAGAAGCTGGTGACCCACTGGATCACCGCGGAGGAGACTTCGTTCGTCGCGCTCGACCGCTGGCAGTAACCGCGCCCGCGCTCACTCG
>SDGW01001386.1_pt1 | contig 10068 bp, 13 predicted proteins | sample 2873831 | NCBI WGS metagenome assembly SDGW01 (sample SAMN08132700, study PRJNA421101) | hypersaline lake metagenome | isolation source: celular fraction 0.22 microns magnesium sulfate-rich crust from ephemeral... | place: Spain: Penahueca Lagoon, Toledo | collected 2011-07
CGGGCGGTCGAGCAGGCCGGGCGTGTCGACGATCTGGTAGCGGACGTGGTTCCGGTCGAAGTGGCCGATCTGGACGCCCTTCGTGGTGAACGGGTACTCCGCGATCTGGTTCGACGCGCGGGTGACGCGGTTGACGAACGAGGACTTGCCGACGTTGGGGTAGCCGGCGACGACGATGGCGGGCTCGTCGGGGCGGATGTCCGGGAGGTCGCGCAGCGCGTCTCGCGCCGCGGAGACGCCGGCCAGGTCGTCCTCGACCTCCTCGACGACGTCGGCGATGCGTGCGAACGCCTGCTTGCGGAGCTTGCGGGCGGTGTCAGCGTCGCCGCGCAGGCGGCCCTGGTACTCGCTCTCGATCTCCTTGGCCTTCCGGGAGGCCCAGGTGACCTCCGAGAGGTGCTGGCGCAGGGCGTCGACGCCGCCCTCGCCCTCGACGTTGCTGGCGACGATAGCGTCGGCCAGTTCGACGTAGAAGGGATCCAGCGTGTCGATGTCGGGCCAAGCGGTGACGACGTTCTCCAGGTTGTCCGAGACGATGTTCGCGGCCGTCTGGAGCATCGACTGCTGGGCCTCGAGGCCGGACTTCGCGCGACCGGCGCGGGCGGCCCGGGAGAAGGCCTTGTCGATGATCTCCTCCGCCGTCGGCGTGGTGGGGAGATCCTCGAAGGGGTGGCTCATTGGACGCTGATAGACGGCCTGCCCGTAAAAGCGCGTCCGTTCCCGTCTCGACCAGGCTTTTCCCGTGGCCGGGCGAACGGTGGCGTATGGCCGAGATCGATGCGGGCGAGATCCTGCCGAACGGGCACCTCCAGCAGATGGTCGCCGAGGGACGAGTCACGCAGCTGCACCGCGGTCACCAGTACGCCGAGGAGGGCGACGTCTTCGAGGTCGACGGGGAGCGCTTCGAGGTGACCGACGTCACCCATCGAACGCTGGGCGACCTGACCGACGAGGACGCCCGGAAGGAAGGTTCGGAGGACCTGGACGCCTATCGGGATCGACTCCGGCGCGTCCACGACGACTTCGAGTGGGACCCCGAGAGCGACGTCGTCCGCCACCGATTCGAACCGGTCGAGGAGAGCGGCTGACGGCCGACCGCTCGGCCCGGTGCCGACAGGGATATCGGACGCGGGCGCCTACCGGCTGGTATGACAGACTGGCGCGCCGTCCTCTGGGGGTTCGTCGCCGGCATCGTGTTCGGACTGTTCGCGTTCGCCATCCCGGTGATCGGCCACGTCGGCGCGGGGCTGATCGCCGGCGGCGTCGCCGGCTACCTGGCCGGCGGCGGCCTCGGGAGCGGCGCCTGGCACGGCCTGCTCGCCGGGGCGCTGGACGGAATCGCCCTCGCGCTGCTGGTCGCACCGATCGGCGCGGTGCTGGGCGGCCTCGGCGCCGGCCCCGTCGGCGGGCTACTCGGCGGCCTCGGCGTCGTCGCAATCGGCGCCGTGATCGCGCTGGTTTTCGCCGTCGACAGCGCCATCGGCGGCGCTATCGGCGCGCTGTTCTCCTGAGAAGAGCGATCCGCCGACTACCGCCGTTCCGCGAGTTCCTCCCGCAGGTCGTCCAGCTCCATGTCCTTCATCGACAGCAGCACCAGCATGTGGTAGACGATGTCCGCGGCCTCGTGGGCGATCTCCTCGCGGTCGTCGTCCTTCGCGGCCAGTAAGAGCTCCGTCGTCTCCTCGCCGAGCTTCTCCAGCACGGCGTTCTCGCCCTTCTCGTGGGTGAACAGCGATGCCGTGTAGGAGTCCTCCGGCAGGTCGGCCTTGCGCTGCTCGACGACGTCGAACAGTTCCTCGAGAATCTCGTCGGCGTCGGTCATACCCGGGAGCGCGGGCCGCCGGGCCTTGAGGCCATCGCCTCAGGCCTCGACGCTCTCGAAGAAGGCCAGGTCGTGGATCCGGGAGTCCTCGGTGAGCTCGGGGTGGAAGGAGGTGCCGACGACGGGGCCGTCGCGGACGGCGACGGGCCGGCCGTCCCACTCGGCGAGCACCTCGACGCCCTCGTACACCTCGGCGATGACGGGGGCGCGGATGAAGACGGCGGGGAACGGCTCGTCGAGCCCCGCGACGTCCAGCGGCGCCTCGAAGCTGTCCTTCTGGCGGCCGAAGGCGTTGCGCTCGACGGTGACGTCGACGAGGTTGAGGGCGTCGACGCGGTCGTCCTGCGCGTCGGCGCTGGCGACGATGAGGCCGGCGCAGGTCGCCAGCGTGGGCTTGCCGGCGTCGACGTGGTCGATGATCTCCTCGGCGATGCCCTCCCGCTGGAGCTGGCGGGAGATGGTCGTCGACTCGCCGCCGGGCAGGAGCAGGACGTCGCAATCGGGGACCGTCCCCGCGGTCCGGATCTCGTGGACCTCGCTGTCCTCCCCGTGGGCGGCTGCCGCGCGCTCGATGGCGGCGGCGTGCTCGGAGACGTCGCCCTGGACCGCGACGACGCCCGCTGTCAGCGTCATGGCGGTCCCTAGTCGTCTGGGTACGAAAAAGGGCACGTTCCGGCGGCTCGGCCCCGCCGGCTCGCAGAAGGGCGGACGGACGGCGCCGCGGTCGGTGACAAACCATTAGGCGGCGGCGTCCACAGGAGTGGCCATGGCACCGAGACGGCGGGACCCCGTCGAGGCCCGCAGCGACGGGAGCGACGACCTCTACGAGGTCGCGGACTGGGAGGTCAGGTCGCGCGTTGACTGGCTCGCCTACTGGCTGTACCGCGCGCTCGTGGTCGTCGCGAAGGGTGTCGTGATCCTCGCGGCGCTGGGGATCATGCTCAGCCAGTTCATCCTCGGCGGGCTCGGCGCGGTGACGGACCCCGTCGTCGGCGCGTTCACGCTGCTCTCCGCGGTCCCGGCGCTCCTGCTGGCGGGGTACGTCTGGCACGTGGACGTGACCACGTCGGAGCCGCTGTCGCTGCTGGTCGTCACCTTCCTGCTGGGGGTGCTCCTGGCGGGCTTCGCCGGCGTCGTCAACGAGTACGTCGGGGCGCCGATCCGGGACGCCGTGCCGCTGTTCGGCCCGCTCGTCTTCTTCTTCCTCGTGGTCGGCCCCGTCGAGGAGACGGTGAAGCTACTGGCGGTGCGGCTCGTGGCCTACCGGAGCCCGCGGTTCGACGCCGTCATCGACGGGGCGGTGTACGGCGCGGTCGCGGGGCTGGGCTTCGCCACCATCGAGAACGCGCTGTACATCACGCGCACCACCGGCGCGAGCGTCACGGGAGTAGAGGCCATCGGCGCCGCCGGCGGGATCACGTTCGTCCGCTCGCTGGCGGGCCCCGGCCACGTCATCTACTCGGCGTTCGCCGGCTACTACCTCGGGCTGGCGAAGTTCAACCCTGACGACGCCGGCCCGATCGTCCTGAAGGGACTCCTGATCGCAGCGGTGATCCACGGCACCTACAACACGCTGGCCGGTATCGCCCCGGCTATCTTGGTCGGCCTCTACGGGCTGTCGCCGTTCGGGGCCCTGCTCGTGTTCGTGCTGGTCTTCGACGGCCTGTTCGGACTCGTGCTCCTCCGGAAACTCTCGGCCTACGAGCGGGCCTACGTCCGGACCGGATCGGTCTCGGACGACCTGACGCCGGAACGCACGGAGTTCGACCCCTAGACCATCCGCTCGACGTACTTCGCGACGACGTCGACCTCCAGGTGGACCGGGTCGCCGACGTCCTTCTCGGAGAGGGTCGTCAGGTCGTAGGTCGTCGGCACGATGGCGACGGCGAAGGCGTCCTCGGTTCGGTCGGCCACGGTCAGGCTGATCCCGTCGACGGTGATCGAGCCCTTCTCGACGACGTAGCGCTCCAGGTCGGCCGGCAGCGAGAACCGGAAGCGCCAGTCCTCGCCGACGGACTCGACCCCGCGGACCTCGGCGGTGCCGTCGACGTGCCCCTGGACGAGGTGGCCGTCGAAGCGGCCGTCGGCCGGCATCGCCCGCTCGAGATTGAGCTCGTCGCCGACGCCCGCCTCCCCTAGGTACGTCCGGTCGACGGTCTCCTCGGCGAGGAAGGCCGTGAACCACTCGCCGGGCTCGTGATCCTCGACGGTCAGACAGACCCCGGCCACGCTGATCGAGTCCCCCGCAGACAGGTCCGCGAAGTCGGTCGCGATGCGGAGCCGACGGCCGTCGTCGGTCTCCGTCGCGTCGACCACCTCGCCCGTCGCCTCGACGATTCCCGTGAACATACCTGGGGTTGCATCGGACTTCGCAAAAGGGCTATGGGTAACGATTCTGGAAAACGGATCCGGACCGCTTTTGCTCGCCGGTCGCGTACCGCCGGCCGTGGCACGAGGCATCCTCGAGACGTTCGGGCTCGCGGGGTCGGTCCTGCTGGCCGCGCCGCCGGCGCTGTTCGGCGCCCAGCGGCTGGTCGACGGCGACGCGCTACTCGGCGGCGGCTTCCTCGTCCTGTCGGCGCTGATGATCCTCGTCCCGCAGTACGCCAAGACGCCCGACGACGTCGTCGCCGGGACGGTCGAGCGCGGGGTCGGGTGGGTCGTCGGCAGCGACGACGCGCGGGAGTGATCGAACGCGACGGCGAAGTTCGACCTACCGGTCGCCGTCGCCCCGTGCCTTCCATCGGTCACTCGCGGTGGAACGCGACGATGAGGAACGAGTTGTCACTCGTCCTCACCGAGTGCCCGCCACCGCTCGCGCTCCCCCGCTGTCAGGTACTCCTCGAGCAGCGACGGGAAGTTCCGTCCTTTCAGGTAGCGCAGGCCGAAGTCCTCGGCCCAGTTGATGATCCCCTGGTCTTCGGTGACGACGCCGGCGTCCAGTTCCCTGGCCAGGATCAGCAGGTCGAAGTCCTCCCGCGAGTCCAGGACGCCCTGCCGGAGCGCGTCGCGGTACTCGTCGCGCAGCTCGGAGATGACCTTGTCGACGCCGGTCATGTGGTCGTGGTCCTCCAGTTGCTCGGCGCGGGACTCCTCGGCCTTGCGGACGGCCTTCTCGGAGACGCGCAGCCCGCGGTTGACGCGGTCGGACATCTCGTCGACGAACTCGTAGACCATCTCGGCGGGGATCATCACCTCGAAGCGCGCGGGCGCCTTCGTGATGACCCAGGTGTCGAGCTTCTCGAAGACCGCCTCGTCGACGTCGCGGTCCCGGAGCATCGTCGTCAACTCCTCGTCGATGGAGGGCGGCATGTAACAGGAGATGTTGTGCGCCAGCTTGGCCTCCGCCACCAGGTCCAGCAGCCGCAGGCAGGCGTCCTCGACGGTCTCGTCCTCGGCGCGGATCTCTGGGGTGAGGAACACGGACGTGTCCAGGACGAACCGCTGTTTCAGCGGGTGCTCGGCCATACCCCGGCAGTAGTCGGCCGCAGCACTAATGGCCACCGGCGGGCGCTACCCAGGCCAGTGTCACCACACCACATACTTAACCGCTCGCCGCCCGTCGATTCCGTATGGACCGCGATTTCACCGCGGCCCTCGACGTCGACGTCGAGCCGGCGGACCTCCGCGAACACGTCGACCTGGCCGAGTTCCGCGGCCGCGAGTACGAGCTACTGCCCGACGAGCGCCACGGCGTCGAGCGCGGAACGGTCTTCCTCGACGGGGCGGTCGTCCGCGGCTACCCCTCGGTCCCGCGGACGCTCGTGCTCGACCCCGGCGTCACGAACTACTTCGAGGACCGCCTGATCGTCGAGGAGAAGCTCGACGGCTCGAACGTCCGGGTCACGCGCGCGCCGGACGAGTGGGCAGAGTCGGTGCTGGCGCTGACCCGGAGCGGCTACGTCTGCCCCTACGCGACCCACGCCGCGGCCGAGTGCGACGAGATGGGCGACTTCCTGGCGGACCATCCCGACCTCGTCCTCTGCTGCGAACTCGTCGGGACGGACACGCCCTACACAGATCACGACTACCCGGAGGTCGACGGCGCGGACCTGCTCGTCTTCGACGTCCGCGAGCGGGCGTCGGGCGATCCGCTGCCCGTCCCGGAGCGCCGTCGGCTCTGCGAGGGGTACGGGCTCCGGCAGGTCCCGGCCTTCGGCACGTACGACCCCGGCGCGGCCGTCGGCGCGGTCCGGCGGGCCATCGCTCACCTCGACCGACACGGCCGGGAGGGCGTCGTGCTGCAGACGCTCTCCGGCGGCCACCAGCTGAAGTACACCACCAGCGCGATACACAGATCGGACCTGGAACACGCCTTCTCGATGCCGTTCGACTACGGCCGGCAGTTCCTGTTCTCGCGGCTGATCCGCGAGGCGTTCCAGGCCGTCGAGTTCGAGGACGACGACGAGGCCGTCCGCGAGCGGGCCCGGGCGCTGGGCGAGTCGATCCTCCTGCCGATGGTCGAGACGATCCGGGCGGTCGAGGACGGCGAGCCGGTCGGCGAGTCACACGAGGTGCGCGGCGACCCCGAGGCGATCGAGTCCCTCCTGGCGCACTTCCGGGAGCAGGGGATCGCCCTCTCCGTGGAGCGCGACGAGCGAGTCGGCGGCGAGCGCGCCGTCGCGTTCACCAAGGTCGCCGAACGGACGCGGGACAAGACGGAGTTCTACCTGGCGGGCGGGACGCGAGACGAGTGAAAAGCGGAGGTAACGGTGGCGTCTGCGGCGTTTAGTCCGAAGAGGCGGCTGGCAGCGGCTCCTGGGCCTCGATCAGCAGCTCCTCGGGCGTGCTATCGACGGGCTCGTTCTCCAGCAGGACGTCGATGGGGAGCGTCGGCGCGCCGTCGACGAGGTTCTCCATGAGGACGAGCCGTTCGCGGGCGCGGGACATGCCGACGTAGAAGACCCGCCGCTCGTTGTCGGTCAGCGTCGGGACGGGGTCGGTGTGCTTGGTGAACTCGCCATCGCCGGGGATGGGCACGTCCTTCTGGTCGATGGTCGCCGCCATCTGTTCGACGACCTTCTCGGTGAGGTCGGTGCCGACGAACACGTGGTCGGCCTCGCGACCCTTGGCGGAGTGGATGGTGCCCAGGCGGACCTGGTCGGCGGGCATGCCCCGGTACTCGCCGCGGAAGTAGGCCTCGACGGAGCGCTCCTGGAAGTTCGTCACCTTCCGGAGCATGTCGGCGGCCGAGCGCGGGTCCGGCGCGAAGGGCGCGTGGTCGCGGACGATCTCGGGGTCGATCTCGATCTCCGCGAGGTCCTCCTCCTCGGCCTCGTCGGCGATGTCGTCGAGCTCGTCGAACAGGTCGTCGCGCTCGCCGGTGCCGAACGCGGAGTCCATCAGCATGTCCGCCAGCCGGCGGGCCTCGAGGACGGTCATCGGCTCGTCCTCGGCCATGGCCTCGATACCGCTGACGTACTCGCGCAGGCGGTCGGTCCACATCCGCTGGTCGGTCAGGCAGGTGAAGGGGATCCCCTGGCCGATGAACTCGTCCATGAACTGGAACATCTGGTAGCGTGCGCGGAACAGCACCATGACGGTCCCCTCGTCGTCCTCGACGGTGCGGCGGATCTCCCGCACCAGGTCGAGCATCGAGGGGTTGGTCATGGGCAGGACCTCGCCGCCCTCCTTGCGCGGGTTGAGGTCCTTCTCCTGGCGCTTGTCGATGTGGCGCACTTCCCGGTTGACGACGTTGAGAATCGAGGAGGGCAGACGATAGGAGTTGGGGAGGATCTCGTCGACGTCGACGTCCTCGTCCAGCAGGAGGTCCGGATCGGCGCCCTGCCAGGCGTAGACGACCTGGTCGTCGTCGCCGGCGATGAGGATCCGCTCCATGTGGGGCTTCCACTCGTCGTAGACCTCGTACTGCAGCGTGGTTATGTCCTGGAACTCGTCGATGACGAGATAGTCGACGCTGGGGAGCAGCGAGCGCTGCTCGACCCGTTCGAGCATGTCGGCGAACCCGGTCAGGTCGTGCTCGCCCTTGTAGGAGCGCCAGGCGCGGATGGCCTCGGGCACGTCCAGGCGGTCGTCGTCGCTGGGCCAGGTCGGCGTGTACTTGTTGCCCGTCTGGGCGTTGTCGTCGATCTCCGGCGGCAGGCGGACCTCCTCCTCGTCCCACTGGAAGGGGACGTCGTACCAGTCGGCGACGTCGCGGCCGGTCCGCTGGAGCCACTGGCTGGTCGCGATGACCTTGTTCCCCAGCGTCGTCGAACGCGCGGAGCGACGGCGGGACCCCTCGTACTCGTCCTCAAACTCCAGGCCGAACTCCTCGCAGAACTCCTCCTTGTCGTCCTCGCCGACGACGTCCCCCCGGGAGAGGTTCAGTAGCTCGTACGCCTTCGCGTGCATCGTACAGACGTTCCCCTTCAGCGAACGGGGGTTCATGTCGAGGCGCTCGGCCAGCCGCTCGCGGATCTCCGCGGCGGCGGCGCGCGTGTAAGAGACGACCAGCACGTCCCGAACCGCGACGTCCTCCTCGGTCAGTAGCTCCTCGACGCGGTCGAGCAACGCCGTGGTCTTCCCGCTCCCCGGCCCACCGAAAAGCCGGACCACCTGTGGGCTCGTGTCAGCCATTGGGCACCTAGACGAGCTACTCACTCATAAACGACGTGCTTTGGGGGCCGGCTCGCCGAAACGCGGGTGCGTGCGGGATTCGGTAGCGTGACGCTCGCTGCACGGCGGCCGTCCGCTGGTTGCGACCTCGCTGCTCACGTGTCGCTCACTCCGTTCTCCCGTTCGGTTTTCCGAGGTTGTGAGCGAAGCGAACAACCTCGCTATCGATACAGCGAGACGTACAGCATGCTGAACCCGACGATGTAGGGGATGGTCTCGGCCAGCTGGAAGAACGTGCGGACCATGGCGGTCGTCTCGCCGGCGCTGAGTTGCGTGACGAGGCTGGAGACGGCCACGGCCATGCTGATGAACGCGAAGCCGATGAAGGCGTACTGCAACCGCTCGGAGGGGCGCTTGCGGTAGGCCTGGAAGCTGATGAGCGTGATCCCCAGCGTCAGGCCGAACACGGCCATTCGCAGCAACACGAGCACCCCCCGGGCGAGCGCGACGCCGTCCACCATCGCTTGCATAGGTGTGATCAGACTACTAAACTACTCGGGGTTCAGTTCGTCCCACAGCTGGCTGAACCGATCCGGGAGGTTCTCCTCGCGGTAGATCCGGACCCGGTACTGGTCCTCCTCGAGCGAGATGACCGTCGACTCGAAGTTCGACTCGTACACCTTGTAGTGGTTGCCGTCCTCGGCCACGAGGGTCCGGTCGGTCACGAGGTCGTACTCGTCGAGCATCTCTATGCGCCGGTACACCGTGGGGAGGGACAGGTCGCACTCCTCAGCGAGTTCCTTGGCCGCCTTGGGTTCGCGGCTGATCGCGGCCAGCACTCGTCGGGCGTGCTGGTCCCCGATCGTGTCGAGAATCTCCTCGATGCTCTGCTCGTCGTCCACTATCCGGTGGTTCTCCTCCCGCCACATAAGCGTTTTCGAGCGCGAACCGACACGTCCGGGGCCGGTCGTCCGTCGAGGTCGAGGGCAGTTCCGTTGGCGATCAGCAGCGGCCGTCAAATTCCGGACGGCACTACTCTTGGCCTGCACAGAATCCGGCTCTATAACCCATCTACCTCTCGTCATCGGCTGTCTGGCCGCAGTCGATCCGGGGCTTTTTCGCGCCGAGAAAACGCTGACCGGTTTATATGATACCTGCGGCCATAGGCTTCACTGCGGATCGACTTCAGGTGATCACAAATGTCCGGGGATCAACTCCGCCGCATGACAGTGGGCGAAACGGTGGGCACAGGAACCGACGATCGATCGACTCCCTTCGTCGGTAACGACCACGAGACGCCCGACAGCGGCGGGCCCGAATTGACCGACGTGGTGTCCTCGGTCGACGACCCCCGCGACGGAGACGTCACCGTCGACGAGGGCCACGTCACGGAGAGCCTGGACGAGATCCTCATCGCGATGATCGCGTCGTCGGCCGACGAGACGCACGGCACTGGACTGATGGACGAACTGGACCGTCTGTTCGACGTCCAGCTGAGTCCGGGAACAGTCTACCCCCGGCTGCACGAACTCGAGTCCGAGGACCTCCTCGAGATGCACGAGCTCGTGCAGACGAAGCAGTACTCGATCGACGACCCCTCGAGTGCGCGCGACCGGGTCGAGCGAGCGGTACAACAGCACCTCGCTATCGGGCTGTTCCTGCAGGCGTCGCTCGACGCACTCTAATCC
>SDGW01001467.1_pt1 | contig 10061 bp, 9 predicted proteins | sample 2873831 | NCBI WGS metagenome assembly SDGW01 (sample SAMN08132700, study PRJNA421101) | hypersaline lake metagenome | isolation source: celular fraction 0.22 microns magnesium sulfate-rich crust from ephemeral... | place: Spain: Penahueca Lagoon, Toledo | collected 2011-07
AAGGTGGCGTTTCGGTTGGAACAATAAATAGATCATCATTATATTCTTTATAATAATAATCAATATATTTCTTTGCAAGAGAAGTTGTTGTTATGGATTGAAAAGACTTTATTAATTCGCTTTTACTTTGAAACTCAAGAACCTTGTTTTGATCGTCTGTCTTTTGAACTAATTTCTTCATAAATTGATCAGTTAATTGGACAATATCCTCATGCTTCAATGTCTGCCCTTTAGTAGAATTTGTATTGGTTGTAGCAAGTAGTGTTTTATCTTCTGAATGTTTACTGAAACTAACATCTGCACGATTTGAATGGGATTGTACTTCTTTTCCTTGTGTACCTTCTGCATTAATAGAATATGTGGATTGTTGCATGGTGAACAGGGCTGTCATAACGAAAATCAGTGTTAAGATACCTAATTTTTTTCGTATTGTTGTAGCATTCATGGATGTCTGTCCCCCCTTTTTTTAATCTCTTAAGTTGCTCTACTTAAATTATTCCTTGAATGAGGGGGATATAAACATCAAAATCAAAAAATTCAATTTGATGAAACCTATTTGTATTTCAACCGTACTAATCTATAAGAAATACTTAAGGAGGAAACAATCATGAAAAGATTTATAACAATGGCAGTTAGTGCGATTGCCCTTATACTTGCTCTTGTTGGTTGCTCTGGAGAAGAAGAAGGCCTTCAGGATATCTACAATAATGCAATTGAGGCTAGTAATGAACTGAATAGCTATCAAATGGATATGAACATGGATATGGATATGTCCATGCCTGGGGTTCCTTCCCAAAAAACAACAATTACGTCAAAAGGTGAAGTTGTAATTGACCCTATGGCGCTACATCAAACGATGGAGATTATGGGTCAATCAGTTGAAATGTATTACACAGAAAATGGCATGTATATGCAACAACCTGGTACAGACCAATGGTTAAAAGCTCCAAAAAGCATGATGGATCAATTAACGCAAATGAGTCAAGCACAACAAAAACCTGGCGAACAATTGAAACAACTGAAAAAATACGTAGAAGACTTTAACCTTGAAGAGAAGGAAAACAGTTTTGTATTATCCGTATCCTCTTCTGAAGATAAAATGAAAGGTTTTGTCAAAGAAATGCTCCAGCAAAATCTCCCAGATAACGCATTAGATGAAGATGTACTAAAAAACATTTCGATTAAGAAGCTAGATTATAAGTTTACTGTAAACAAGGATAACTACTACCCTGAAGCTCTTAATTTAAATATGGATCTCGAGATCGATCAAAATGGTGAAAAATCTATTATTAAAGAAAAAATTCATGCGACCTATAGCAAGTATAATGAAATCGAAGAAATAGCTGTTCCAGAAGAAATAAAAAAGAACGCACGAGAGATGCCTATGGGGCCGTCATAAAGCGAAAACGATGTTAATGGTATCAAACATCATAAAGCATGCAAAAAGGCTATGACAAGATGTCATAGCCTTTTTGATTGATTGCTATTTTTTAAGATTCGCTGTCTTAGCATCCTCTTTCAAGGCTCGCAGAAGCGACCAAATCATGAAGAGCAGTATTATAGCGAACGGGAAGGCTGATACAATCGCTGCTGTTTGTAACGCCCCTAAACCTCCTGACGCCAATAGAACTGCTGCAATTAAGGATTGGATAATTCCCCAGCTTAACTTCACTATGTTTGGTGGGTTTAAACTACCGTTTGTCGTCTGCATACCTAAAACAAATGTTGCAGAGTCTGCCCAATACCTGGATTATCTAGTTCTTGTTTCAAGCTAGATCCACCGAATACGGCGAACCAGAATGCACTAAAGATACTTGGTACGATTAAAACACCCATAACGAATTCACGGATACTGCGTCCTTTTGATACACGAGCAATAAACGTTCCAACAAATGGAGACCAAGAAATAAACCATGCCCAGTAGAATACTGTCCAACCTTGAATCCATCCATTGTGCTCTGTGCTTAAAGGAGCCATTTGGAACGTCATCATCGGTAGATTTTGAAAATAAGCTCCTAATGTTGTAGTGAAAGATTCCATAATAAATACGGTTGGACCTAACACTAGAGCTGCTGCGATTAAGCCAATCGCAAGAACAATATTAATGTTACTTAAATATTTAATACCTTTACTTAAACCACTCCATGCTGAAATCATAAACAACACGGTAACGATGGCAATGATAATAAATTGAGTCGTTAAGTTGTTTTCAATAGGTGTAATATAAGATAATCCACCAGAGATTTGTTTAGCTCCAAGACCAAGTGATGTTGCAACACCAAAGATCGTTGCAAAAACAGCAATTACGTCAATTGCTTTACCGATTGGTCCATTTGCACGTTCTCCAAGTAACGGTTCGAATGTAGCAGAAATAACACCAGGTACATTACGACGGAACTTGAAATACCCGATTGCTAAAGCAATCACTGTGTAAATCGCCCATACGTGAAAGCCCCAGTGGAAGAATGCATATCGTAAAGCTTTTTTTGCTGCTTCTGTTGACTCTGGATCTCCTGTTGGTGGGCTAGCAAAGTGGGCAAGGGGTTCGGCTGATCCCCAGAACACAAGTCCAATTCCCATACCAGCACTAAACAACATGGCGAACCAAGTTATTTTATTATACTCAGGCTTCTCATTAGGTTGACCCAAGCGTAACTTTCCATATGGACTAAAAATTAAATATACTGAAAAGATTAAAAATATAGCAACCGTAAGTAAATAAAACCAACCAAACTTAGATGATAGAAATGCTTGTATATTTCCTGTTTGGTCTCCTAAGTTTTCTGGAGCGATAATTCCCCATAGGACAAATATCGCTGCAATTGCAATTGATATCCAAAATACAGGTGTGACTTTTTTCATGAAATCCCCTTTCATAGGTCCGATGTAACAATTTGTAAAGTTTAAACTGTACATTTGATACAAACGATTTGTTCCGGATGTAAGTTTAACATGTTTCATACTAAAGTCAACGATTAAGACACAAACTACATAAAATTTTGATAAAAAATGTCGAAGCAATGGACACTATTAAAAGTTTTATGAAAACTTATTTCTCAGGTGTTTTTAAAGTAACCAGCTCCAAAAAATAAGGAAAATATGCTGATGCGATATTCACCTTCTTCGTTAGAAACCTGTTCTCACCACACAAAAACCCTTTGGATTATTCCAAAGGGTTCTTCTCATCGTAAACTTCATCTGGCTCTTCATCCTGTTTCATACCAATTTCTTCGATGAAAGCTTTTGTTTTTTCATCACCCAGATCATAAATCATTTGATATGCATGTCTCATCTCAAAATCATATTCATCATTATCCTCATCCTTTGAATAATGACGATAAGGAATATGAGCCCTCCAAAATGAACGTTCATCAGAATTAAATACTTCATTCAATACCTGACGTAACCGGAACATCTCCTCCTCTGTGGCTTGAATCGTAAACGCATCATTGTTTCCTTCTTTAATTTGAGAAATCTCTTGTGAACCTAAATTTATATAGAACGTCTTCTTTTCTTCATCCATCTTTTTCACCCTCCTGCTGTTTACTTTTTACCTTCTTTTTAATAATTATGAACAACATTTCTAAAAACTTGCATAAGGTAATGTACAAAGTGAGGGTTTTACTAAGAGAAAGGAAGATAAAGATGAAATTTGCTGATGACCTTTTAGAGTTATATAAAAAACATTTTGCAAAGGAAGACCATTTACCGGTTTTTGTCTATTCCATATTAGAACAGTTAGACCATGAGGATTTGATTCACATATTGCAAGACTGTAAAAAAGAGGAGCTTCAAGACCTTGTTGCATCTTCAGTCCTAGCCTATATTGATACCAAAAACAAGAAAGCGCTTACATCGTCACCTTTTCAGCCCATTGAACAAAAAAAGAAAAAAATTCATTAATATCCTTTATACACCTTTTAAAAAAACTTTTAGTAAAAATATTGCATGAATCTCTCAATAGAGGTATATTTTTGTCCAAAATACGATATAATAGAGGTAAGATAAGACTTATGGTTGTCAGTTATCTTTAAATCTCCTGTAAACAGAGCGCACGGGACGTCACCTGCGCTCTTTTTTTGTGTTCATTTCTAGTTTGTTGTCTATGATCCGGCTATTGGATCTCCCTAGATTTCTCCTATTAAAAACCCCTAACCATTAAGGACGGTTGGGGCATGTTCGGCAATATTTACTTTCTTCATTCATTCTATAAGTAAGACAACAAAACTTTCTCATATGAGCTCCATCAGGCTGACAAGGCTGGTGTTGTAGTTGAGAAAGTGGGTTCCGTTTACTTTGAAAGATCTCTCCATTCAGATCATCTTTAATCACTTTAAAGTCCTCTTGAACTTGTTTTTGGGTCTCCGCATTCGCTATCTTAGAATAATACTGTTCATAAAACCAGTAGATATAAATAGCTAAGTTCTCCCACATGGTTTTCATAGGTAACTTCGTAATATGATGGACATTTTGAAATAGAGGAAGAATCATTTCTTGAATTAATAGCGTAACCTGATCTTCAACCCACTTTTCACGGGCTTGATCCCCTTGAACACTATTTAAGGCATTGTCATTCTTCCACTTCGGAAACCAAAGAGAATTTTCATCTAAACGAATCATTTGAATCCCTTTACTATCTATACCAGGCATCTTGGAAAATAAGGTCATCGGTACCAAATAAGTCGTAACCATATAAATCCCAATACGCTTTGTAAACATTGAAGCAGTCGCAAGCTTATCCTCAGATGCCCAATACACATGAAGTTTATCTAAAAGCGCTTGAAGTCCTTCCCTTGTGTATAATTCTTCTCCATACACAATATCAAGAGGTGTTACATGATCATCTACTATAGGATTATAATATTTAAAATGCTCACTAAGCAGTTGAACCTCTTCTTGTTCTAGATAAGAAGCCATATCATCACCCACTTTGTCTTTGCTGCTGAATGAGACAACGACCCCTTCCATGTGGAATACACATCGGCGTACCGAATAAAGGGTCTGTCATAACATTACATGTCATCTCAAAAACATCTTGAACGAATTGACATGTTACAACATCCTCTGGTTTACCTTGAGCATAAATGCCACGTTCTTTAAGGGCAACGATATGATTAGCATATCGAGATGCTAAGTTCAGATCATGTAATACCATTACAATGGTCTTACCTTCCCGCTCATTCAGCTCGAATAATAAATCCAAAATCTCAATTTGATACGTCATATCTAGGTACGTAGTCGGCTCATCAAGGAGGATAATGTCCGTATCCTGAGCTAAGGTCATGGCAATCCATGCACGTTGACGCTGTCCACCTGATAGCGAATCAACACTACGTTCTTTGAATTCTGTCATATTGGTTACACGAAGTGCTTCTTCTACAGCTTCTTCGTCCTCATTGGACCACTGTTTAAACCAAGATTGGTATGGATACCTGCCTTGCTTCACTAATTGAAGAACGGTCAAGCCTTCAGGGGTTACTGGGCTTTGTGGTAAAATAGCTAATTGCTTTGCTACTTCTTTTGTAGATAGCTTTGCAATAGCTTCACCATCAAGAACAACCTCTCCATCCTTCGGTTTTAATAAACGAGCCATGGAACGAAGTAATGTCGACTTTCCGCAACCATTTCCCCCAACAAAAACTGTAATTTCACCTTCAGGAATATCAATATCAAGAGAGTCAATTATCGTTTCCTCTCCATAACCTAATATTAAATCTTTCGTTGTTAAAGAGTTCATGTCCATCTCTCCTTTTATGACCTCTTACTTCTGAAAAGTAAATAGATGAAGTAAGGGGCACCTATCGAGGCTGTAAATACACCAGCCGGCACTTCAAGCGGCAGAAAAGCAGTACGCCCAATTAAGTCAGCCCCCATAACAAGAATGCCTCCAATCAGGGCTGATATTGGAATAAGTGCACCATACGAAGAACCTACAAGTCTTCTTGCAATATGCGGTGCCATTAACCCCACAAAACCAACTCCGCCTGCAAACGAAACAGCAACTCCTGCAAGTGCTGTACTAATGATTAAAAACAATAAGCGATCACGTTGTAAATGCGATCCAACTCCAGCTGCAAGATCGTCTCCAAGCTCCTGAACGTTTATTCTTCTTGCAATTAATAAAGCTATAATGACTAAGACGATTGTTACAGGTGCAATGATATTTACATGGTCCCAATTCGCTCCATATACACTTCCAGTTAACCAAATGTTAGCTTGAGAAGCACGATATATTGGACCAAGAATCATGCCTAATGTTGTTAGTGCTTGGGTTAAGGTTGATAGCCCAATCCCAATTAAGATAATTCGAATTGGGGAAACACCGCCTTGATAAGCTAACAGATATACAAGCAATCCAATAATCATGGCACCTAAAAACGCTGCAACAGGTTGCCAATGAATACTTACGGATAAAGAATCACTATTATCACTGAATAAGGTTAAGAACATCACTACGGCTAAAGATCCGCCACCCGTAATTCCTATGATATCAGGTGATGCAAGTGGGTTTCGAATCATTCCTTGCAAAATAGCTCCACTTGTAGCAAGCCCAATACCAACAAATAAAGCAACTAATAACCTAGGAAGTCTAAGTGTTGTAATTATAAAGGAATGCATTTTTTCACCGTTACCCATTAAAACCTGGAAGACATCACTTGGATAAACAATGTATTCACCAAGTGAAACAGATAGATAGGCAATAATTAAGGCTACTAAGAAAAATAAACTAAAATATCCTAATCCTTTTTTATCTAAGAAGAAAGAGAAACGATTTGTTCGAAATGAAATATATTTTCTCATGTGGATTTCAATCCTTTACGAGCGATATAAATGAAGAATGGTGTACCAATGATCGCTGTCATAACTCCTACTGGAACTTCCTGTGGCATAATGACAAACCGTGCACTGACATCTGCTAGCAGAAGTAAGATACCACCAAGAATTGCACTGTATGGTAATAGCCACCTGTAATCATAGCCAACTATACTTCGTGCAAAGTGAGGCACTACAATCCCGATAAACCCAATTGGCCCTGCTACAGCAACAGCTCCACCAGCTAAAAGTACAATTAAAATGCCTGCACCTATTTTAATCCAACCTGTCTTTTGCCCAAGCCCTTTAGCTACATCTTCACCCATCGTTAAGATGTTGATATGTCTACTAATAAGAAGAGTTCCAATCCAAGCTAGCACAAAGTAAGGGAATATAGACTGTAGATATTCAATATTTCTTCCTTGAATAGAACCAGCAAGCCATAATAATACTTCATCTAGAGCTTTTTCATTTAGTACGAGAATTCCTTGTGTAAATGAACTAAACAATCCAGCTATCGCTGCACCTGCTAAAGTGAGGCGAACCGGCGTAAGGCCTTCTCGGCCATAGGAGCCGATTGCATAAACGATAATTGCTGCAAAAGCTGCACCTGCAAAAGAAATCCAAGCCATTTGACTTAATGGAAGTGATCTAGAAAAAGCAACGGCGAGGACGACAAAGAAAGAAGCTCCTGCATTGACCCCAAAAATCCCTGGAGAAGCAAGTGGGTTCCGTGTAAGTGCTTGCATAAGAGCGCCAGCTATAGCCAGTGATGCACCAACACAAGTCGCCATAAGGACTCTTGATAATCGCTCGTTTCGAATGACAATGTGCGTATTGGATCCATCAAATGCTGTAAATGCTTGGTACACATCCATAAATGATACGTCTGTATATCCTAAGACTAAGCTCAGCCACATACATATCAATAAAATGAATGTACCAATGATAAATCCAATCCCTTTTAATCTTGTTGACTCGAATAACATGGTCGTTTCTCCTTAAAATACATACGTTCTACCACTTTTAAGTCTATGAGTCTATAAGCCTTGTGTCAACGATTTTGAGAATCATTTTCAATAATTGTTGAAATTTATTCTCATTTAGTATTGACGGAGGCATGTGAATGGGCTATTATACTAATTGGTATTGAGAATCATATTCAATTAGGAGGACATAACAATGAAAATATCATTAAAAAGCTTTATACTTACATTTATATTGGTATTAGGCGCAAGCATGCTAGCTGCATGTGGATCTGCCAACGAAGAATCATCAGATAACCAATCTCAGTCTGATGACAATAAAGAAAAGGAAAACAGTTTCGAGCCTTATACAGTTGAACATGCTATGGGTGAAACAACTGTGGAGGAAAAACCAGAAAACGTAGTGATCCTTACCAACGAAGGTACAGAAGCATTACTGTCACTTGGGGTTACACCTGTAGGAGCAGTTAAATCATGGACAGGCGATCCTTGGTATGACCACATTTCCGATAAAATGGAAGGCGTTGAAGTTGTTGGGACTGAGTCTAACGTAAACATTGAGAAAATTGCTTCATTAAATCCTGATCTTATTATCGGTAACAAACTTCGCCAAGAAAAAGTTTATGAACAACTTAATGAGATTGCACCGACAATCTTCTCTGAAACACTTAAAGGTGAATGGCAAGAGAACTTCAAAGTATATGCTAAAGCTCTAAACAAGCAAGAAAAAGGTCAAGAGCTTCTCAAGCAATTTGATGAAAGTTTAAACAGCTTTGCTGAAGAAGCTGGCGACAAATTAGACCAAAAAGTTTCTGTGGTTCGTTTCTTACCAGACCACGCACGTATTTATATGAAGGATTCCTTCTCAGGTGTAATCCTAGAGAAAATTGGTTTTGAGCGTCCAGCTCCACAAGATAAAAACAAATTTATGGAGAAAGCTACGAAAGAACGCATCCCAGACATGGATGGCGACATCATGTTCTACTTCACTTACGAAACTGGTGATGGTGCAGCAACTCAACTTGAAGAAGAGTGGACAAACGATCCATTATTCAAGAACTTAGAAGTTTCTAAACAAGGAAATGTTCACAAAGTAAGTGATGCCGTTTGGAACACAGCCGGCGGTATCCTTGCAGCTCGTGAAATGGTAAATGATCTAGAAGAAATCATGCTTAAAAACGAAGAATAACCCCATTTAAAAAGCTTGCCTTCACTAGGAACAGTGATAGCAAGCTTTTTTCTTATGAATATTTCTCTTAGTTCTTAGTATGAAATAAGAATAATCAATCATCAACACGCTTAAAAACCTAACCAATTCGGTATATAAAGGGTCGCACCTTCCCAATATGTAATTACAAATAGAATAAAGATTCCCATAATTAGAAATGGTGCTATAGCTTTTACAAGTCTCTCAAATCGTACATTAGCTATAGATGATACAATAAACAACCCTGTTCCTACTGGAGGTGTTAACAATCCAATAGTCAAGTTAATACATATAATAACCCCAAAGTGGATTGGATCAATTTCATAACTCGTTAACAGAGGCATGAACACCGGTACCAATATGATTAATGCTGCTATCCCATCTATTATAGCACCTAATAACAGAAGGAAAATATTAACTAATATTAAAAAGACAAATGGATTGTCTGATAAAGAAGTCATGCCTGAAACAATCGCCTGAGGAATTTGTTCAAATGCAATCATCCATCCAAAGATATTAGCCATTGCTATAAGGAATGTAACCGTCGCAGAAGTAATTACAGTATTAATCAATACATCCGGCAACTTTCTCCAACTTAGTTCCTTATAGAAGAATGTTCCTACTAAATAAGCCACCACTGAGGCTATACCTGCTGATTCCGTTGCTGTAAAAGCACCACTCATAATACCGGCTATAATTATGAAAGGAACAAGAAGAGCCGGTAATACATTCAGCGTATTTTTTGTAATTTCTTTTTTAGAGGCTCGTTCATTTTTGGTGAAGTTATATTTGTATCCTAAGAAACTAATTAAGGAAACGAAGCCAATTCCATATAAAATTCCTGGTATAATTCCTGCCATAAATAATCCACCAATTGATGTCCCTGAAAGTGTTCCATAAATGATAAAAATCATACTAGGAGGGATAATTGGTGCCACAATAGAAGAGGCTAGTGTGATTGCGGATGAAAATTCCTTATCGTAGCCCTCTTTTTCCATCTGAGGTACCATCACTTTACTCATCATGGCAGCTTGTGCATTTGCGGATCCAAGGAT
>SDGW01001387.1_pt1 | contig 10059 bp, 8 predicted proteins | sample 2873831 | NCBI WGS metagenome assembly SDGW01 (sample SAMN08132700, study PRJNA421101) | hypersaline lake metagenome | isolation source: celular fraction 0.22 microns magnesium sulfate-rich crust from ephemeral... | place: Spain: Penahueca Lagoon, Toledo | collected 2011-07
GCGATCAGCGGCACGAGCTCCTCGCTGTACACGCCGAGCACCTGCGCGTCGGCGCCCGCGGGGTTGGTCAGCGGCCCGAGCACGTTGAAGATCGTCCGCATCCCGAGCTCCTTGCGCGGGCCGATGACGGCCTTCATCGCGGGGTGGAACACCGGCGCGAGCATGAAGCCGATGTCGTCGCGCTCGATCGCGTCCTCGACGGCCGGGGGTTCGGCCTCCACGTCGGCGCCGGCGACCTCGAGCACGTCGGCGCTCCCGGAGGAGGAGGAGACCGAGTAGTTGCCGTGTTTGGCGACGGCGACGCCCGCGCCGGCGGCGACGATGGCGCTGGTGGTCGAAACGTTGATCGTGCTGTAGTCGTCGCCGCCGGTGCCGCAGGTGTCGACCAGCGGCCCGCCGTCGGGGTCGATCGTGCGCGCGGCGTCGCGCATCCCCTGGGCGAAGCCGGCGATCTCGGCCTCGGTCTCGCCTTTGGCCCGGAGCGCGGCCAGCAGCGCGCCGATCTGTGCCTCCGTCGCCTCCTCGAAGACCAGCGTCGCGGCCTCGCGGGCCTCGTCGACGGTCAGGTCCTCGCCCTCTGTCACGCGTTCGATGAGTTCCTGCATGGGTGGGGGTCCGAATGTACGGATTGGGTGTATAGTGTACAACTTTGTTCATCGCCTTAAGCCTGTCGCGAGCCGCTGGCCCGCGAGCGTGACGCTGAATCACCTGCCGGAGCCGACTTTCGAAAGCTTCAACTAAGGCCGCGGGGTATCTGTGGGTGCGAAGTAAGCCCGATCGGGTTGGTAGTCTAGTCCGGTTATGACACCTCCTTGACATGGAGGAGGCCGGCGGTTCAAATCCGCCCCAACCCACTTTCTGATCCCTCGCAACGACGAGCGCCAGCGAGGAGTCCGTGGAACCGGAAGTGGTCACGACGATCCAGCGTGGCACCCTGACGATCACTCACGACCACCCCGGAGTTTATCCGACTGTTGAAACAATCGGTCCGTATGGGCGACCAGCCTGTCGAGCCAGCGGGCGAGAACGTCGCCGGTGAGACACCCGTCACGGAGCCGGACGCCGTCACCGACGACACGACAGTCCACGACGACGACGTCGAACTCGAGCGGACCATCGGGCTGGTCGGCGGACTGGCGATCGGGATCGGGACCATGATCGGTGCGGGGATCTTCGTCTTCCCGGGACTGGCGGCCGACAACGCCGGGCTCGCGGCGACGCTCTCGTTCGCGATCGGCGGAGTGATCGCGTTGCTCGTGGCGCTGCCGACCTCCGAGCTCGCGACGGCGATGCCCCGAAGCGGCGGCGGCTACTACTTCATCTCCCGGGGGATGGGGACGGCGTACGGCGCGATCGTCGGCCTCGGGCTGTGGCTGGGGCTGATGTTCGCCTCCGCGTTCTACCTGGTCGGACTGGGTCACTACGCGAGCGCCGTGTTCGCCGAACTCGGGATCGGGCTCCCGTTCAGTCCCGTCGTCGGGATCGGCCTGCTGTTCGGCGTCACGCTCACGGCGCTGAGTATCGGCGGGACGGAGAACACGGCGAAGATCCAGAACGTGGTGGTGGGCGTGCTGCTCGTGGTGCTCACCGTCTTCCTCTCGTACGGTATCCTCGACGCGGTGGGCGTGTTCGGTGGCGGAACCGTCCCGGAGCAGTTCTTCTCCAGGGGGTACTTCCCGGTACTGACGACGGCGGCGCTCGTGTTCACGTCGTACCTGGGGTTCGCCCAGGTGGCGACCGTCGCGGGCGAGATCAAGCAGCCGGGTCGGAACCTCCCGCTGGCGATGGTCGGCTCGGTGCTGATCGTCACCGTGTTCTACGTCGTGACGATCTTCGTGGCGACCAGCGCGTTCGGCGCGGACCGGCTGGGGGAGTTCGGGGAGACGGCCATGGTCGAGGTCGCCCGCGAGTTCCTCGGGCTCCCGGGGGCGGTCGCGATCCTGGGCGCCGGGCTGTTGGCGACGTTCTCGAGCGCGAACGCGTCGATCCTCAGCGCCTCGCGGGCGGTGTACGCGCTGAGCCGCGACGCCCTGCTCCCGCGGAAAGCGAGCGCGGTCAACCTCCGGTACGGCACGCCTCACGTCGCGTTGCTCGCCGCCGGGGGGCCGATCCTCGTCCTCGTCGCGACCGGCAAGGTCGAACTGCTCGCGGAGGTCGCCTCGTTCCTCCACCTGGTCATGTACGGGCTGATCTGCGTCGCCCTGATCGTGTTGCGACGACGGGACCCCGAGTGGTACACGCCAAGCTACCGCGTGCCGGGCTATCCGGTGGTTCCGGTCGCGGGCGCGCTGGCCAGCTTCGGACTGATCGCCTTCATGCAGCTCGAGTCGATCGGGATCGGGACCGTGGTGATGATCGCCTCGTACCTCTGGTACCGTTATTACGCTGGGGACGTCACCCTCAAGGGAGACATCTGATCATGACGGACCGACCCACGATACTCGTCCCGATCCGCGTGCTCGAAGGGGAGTCGGTCCCGGAGGGCGTCCCCGAGCTCCTCGCGCACGCCCACGTCGTCCTCCTGGGCTACCACGTCATCCCGGAGCAGACGGCGCCGGGACAGGCCCGGATGCAGTTCGAGGACCGCGCCACGGACCGGCTCGACGAGTACGAGCGGATGTTCGAGGAGGCGGGGGCGACCGTCGAGCGGCGGCTCGTGTTCACCCACGACGGCCAGAAGACGATCGACCGGATGACGACCGAACACGACAGTCTGGCGGCGCTCGTCCCGAACGCGACCGGCCCGGTCGAGGACGTGCTCGTCGCCGTCCGTGGCGCCGTGGGGATCGATCGCCTCGCCCGTGTCGTCGCGGGGCTGTTCACGGAGACCGACACGACGGTGACGCTGTACCACGTCGCCGACCCGGACGAGACGGACGAGGACGTCGAGACACTCATGAACGGGCTGCTGAACCGAATGGAGAGCCTGGGGATGGACGCCTCGACGATCGAGACGCGGATCGGGCGCGATCAGGGGCCCCTCGACGCGATCGTCGACGCGGCCGACGCGTTCGACGTGGTCGTCATGGGCGAGTCCGATCCCTCCCTGGCGACGTTCGTGTTCGGGATGCCGGCCGACCAGGTCGCCGACCGGTTCCTCGGCCCCGTCCTGGTGGTGCAGCGCGAACCGGCCGCGGAGCCGGACGAGTAGCCGTCGCCTCGGCGACGGGGCGACGGTGCTCGTCGGGCGGGACCGCTTGGGGTAGGCGACCTGTATCGTGGAAGCTTTACCCGCGCCCCCGCTCCGTATCCAGTAATGCAGGGCGAGGACTCCGCGACCGATCGGCGCACGTTCCTCTCGGCGGTCGGCGGCGCGGCCGCGGCGGCGATGGCGGGCTGTACCGGCGACGGGACGCCGACCGAGAGCGCGTCGACGACGGTGCCCCCGAGCGGTTCGACCGACGTATCGACGCCCGAGGGCGGCCCCCGGCCGGGCGGCACGCTCCGCGTCGGCTTCGAGTCCGAACTCACGGGGCTGGACCCCCACCGCACCGAGAGCGTCGTCTCGTGGGTCGTCGTGTTCAACGTCTGCGAGACGCTGATCACCTTCGAGGACGGCGCGCCGGCCGGCCGGCTGGCGACCGACTGGGAGATCGGCGACGACGGCCGAACCTACACGTTCACGCTGACCGAGGACGCGCGCTTCCACCCGCCGGTCGACCGCGGGATGACCGCCGCGGACGTGGTGTACTCCTTCGAGCGCATGAGTCAGGACGGCGCGATGGGCTCGGATCTCGCCGCCGTCGAGCGCGTCGAGGCGACCGGCGAGTACGAGGTCACGTTCACGCTCGCGGAGACGTTCGCCCCCTTCTTCAACTTCCTCGGCCGGGTCCCGTGGGTAATCGTCCCCGAGGAGGCCGTCGAGGAGCAGGGCGGCGAGCTCGGCGACTTCCAGGAGCCCGTCGGGACGGGCCCGTTCCAGTTCGACGAGTACGAACCCGGCGACCAGCTCACGCTGACGGCGTTCGACGAGTACCGCGAGGCGGACATCCCGCTGCTCGACGCCGTCGAGATCACGCCGATCCCGGACGCCGACTCCCGCGTGGCCGCGCTCCGCGGCGGCGACGTGGACATGGTCCGCGGGGTCTCCGGCAGCGACGCCGAGACGCTGCGGGAGGACGCGGAGACGAAGCTCTCCCGCCAGCGCGGCACCCAGTGGGGCCAGCTCCACATCAACTGCAGCGAGCCGCCGTGGGACGACCCCGCGGTCCGGCGCGCCGTCGCCCACGCGATGGACCGGGGCGCCATCGTCGAGGCCGCCGTCTCGGGCTACGGCCAGGCCGCCTGGCAGCCGTACGCCGAGGAGAGCGTCTGGCACTACGACCTCGGCGACAGCCGGCGCACCCACGACCCCGAGCGCGCCCGGCAGATCCTCGACGACGCCGGCAACCCGCTGGAGGGCGAGACGCTGACGATCAAGACCAACACGCGCTACGGGCTGATGGAGACCACCGCGGAGCTGCTGGTCGCCCAGCTCGCCCAGGCCGGCATCGACGCCGAGACCGAGACGCTCGAGTGGGGCACCCAGCTCTCGGACTTCCTCGGCGGCAACTTCGGCGCGATGGCGTTCTCGGTGCCGTTCAAGATCGACCCCGACCGGCACTACTACGGGTTCGTCCACCCCGAGGGGACGCAGTTCAGCCACTACGGCGAGGACCAGCCCGACGCCGAGCGGATGTACGAGCTCCTCGAGCGGGGGCGCAGCGAGACCGACCAGGACGAGCGCGTCGAGATCTACACCGAGTTCGAGCAGCTGGTGAACGAGCACTGCCCGTGGATCTCGGTCGCGCGCGCCGACGGGCTCGCGGGGCTGCGGACGGACGTGTACGGCGTGCAGCCGTGGCTGCTCCCCTACACGCGGTTCTGGACGATCTGGACGGAGGACTGAGCACGCACGGATGGTCTCACGGCTCCAGGCGTTCCTGATCCGGCGGCTGCTCTGGGCGCTGCCGGTGCTGGCGCTGGTCTCGGTCGCGATCTTCGGGCTGATCAGGCTCGTCCCCGGCGATCCCGCGATCGTGATGCTCGGCGCCGACGCCCCGCCGGAGCAGCTGGCGGCGGTGCGCGCGGAGCTCGGTCTGGACGAGCCCCTCCCCGTGCAGTACGTCGACTACGTCGGCGACGCCGTCCGGGGCGATCTCGGCCACTCCTACGTCGACGACCGCGCGGTGAGCGCGGCGATCGCCTCGCGGCTCCCGACGACGCTGTTTCTCACGCTCGCGGGGTTTCTGGTCTCCCTCTCGATCGCGATCCCCGCCGGCCTGCTGAGCGCGACCAACCGCGGCGAGTGGCTCGACGGCGTCGGCCTCGGCTTCGGCCTGCTGGGCGTCTCGATCCCGAACTTCTGGCTCGGCGTCGTGCTGCTCCTGCTGTTCGGCGTCCAGCTCGACTGGCTCCCCGTCGCGGGCTACGTCTCGCCGCTCGCCAACCCCGTCGAGGGGGTGCGCTACCTGCTCCTGCCGGGAATCACGCTCGGCACCGCGATGGCGGCCGTCGTCACCCGGATGCTGCGCTCGGAGCTGCTGGAGGAGCTGCGCCGGGAGTACCTCGACGCGGTCCGGATGAAGGGCGTCGGCGAGCTGGGGGTGCTGACCCACGCGACGAAGAACGCGTTCATCCCCGTCGTCACCGTCATCGGGATGCAGTTCGGCTACCTGCTCGGCGGCTCGATCGTCGTCGAGACGGTGTTCTCGATCCCCGGGATGGGCCGGCTGCTGATCGACGCGATCGGGAGCCGCGACTACATCATGCTCCAGGGCGTCGTGCTCGTCTACACCACGTTCTTCGTCGCGGTGAACATCGTCGTCGACGGCGCGTACTTCTACCTGAACCCGAAGCTGGGGGGTGAGGGATGAGCGACGCGACCGAGTCGGACGCGGACGCGGGGAGGACGCGGTCCGCGCGGCCGCAGTCGCCGCTGGCCCGCCGCGCCCGGGCGTTCGTCCGCCGGTTCCGGCGGAACCGCCTCGCGATGGGCGGGCTCGTCGTCACTGGCGGGTTCGTCCTGCTCGCGCTGCTGGCGCCGATCCTGGCGCCGTACGACCCCGCGGCCGTCGACGTGCCCGCGCGGCTGCAGGGGCCCAGCCACGCCCACCCGTTCGGAACCGACCGCTACGGCCGGGACCTGTTCTCCCGAGTGCTGTACGGCGCCCGGATCGCGCTCCAGGTCGCCGTCGCGACCCCGCTCGTCGCGGGCGCCGTCGGCGTCCCGATCGGGCTGGTCGCGGGCTACGTCGGCGGCCGCGTCGACGACGCGCTGATGCGCCTGATGGACTCGATCTTCGCGTTCCCGGCGATCCTGCTCGGGCTCACCCTCGTCGCGGTGTTCGGCCAGTCGCTGACGAACATCGTCGCCGCGCTCGGGATCGTCTACATCCCGCAGTTCGCCCGCGTCACCCGCGGGAGCGCGGTGTCGGTCGTCGAGGAGGAGCACGTCCGGGTCGCGCGGTCGCTCGGCGCCTCCCACGCCCGGATCGTGCTCGTCCACGTGCTGCCGTTCTGCCTCTCGGCGATCCTCGTGCAGGCGACCGTCACCGCGGCGCTGGCGATCGTGCTCGAGTCCTCGCTCTCCTTCCTCGGCGTCGGCGTCCCCTCGCCGACGCCCTCCTGGGGGTCGATCCTCCGGGTCGGCAAGGGGTACGTCGACAGCGGCGAGTGGTGGTACAGCGTGTTCCCGGGCGTGGCGATCGTCGCCGCCGTCCTCGGGTTCAACCTGCTCGGGGACGGCCTGCGCGACGTGCTCGACCCCCGGACCGACCCCAACAGGTGATCCACGATGACTGACACACCCCTCCTTCGGGTCGAGAACCTCCGCGCCCAGTTCGGCCGCCGCGACCCACTCGTCGCCGTCGACGGGATCAGCTACGACCTCCGCGCCGGCGAGACGCTGGGGATCGTCGGCGAGTCCGGCGCGGGCAAGTCGGTCTCCGTGCGCTCGCTGGTCGGGCTGATCGACGACGGCGAGGTGGACGGCTCCGTCGAGTGGCGCGGCGAGGAGTTGGTCGGCGCCCCTACCCGGGAGCTCCGCGCGGTCCGCGGGTCGGGGATCGCCATGGTGTTCCAGAACGCCGAGGCCGCGTTCGACCCCATCGAGCCCGTCGGGGCACAGATCGTCGAGGCGATCCGGGCGAGCCGCGACCTCCCCAAGGGGGCGGCCCGCGCCGAGGCGGTCGACCTCCTCGAGGAGGTCGGCATCGGCGACGCCGCGGGCCGGTTCGGCGACTACCCCCACGAGTACTCCGGCGGGATGGCCCAGCGCGCGGGGATCGCGATGGCGCTGGCCGGCGAGCCCGACCTGCTGATCGCCGACGAGCCGACGACGGGGCTGGACGTGAGCGTGCAGGCCGGCATCGTCGACCTGTTCCGCGACCTCGTCGCCGAGCGCGACATGTCGCTGCTGCTGATCAGCCACGACCTCGGCGTCGTCTCCCAGCTCTGTGAGCGCATCATGGTGATGTACGCCGGCCGGATCGTCGAGCGCGGCAGCCGGGAACAGCTGCTCGGCTCGCCGCGACACCCCTACACGGGGGCGTTCCTCCGGAGCGTCCCCGACGTGGACGTACGGAAGGAGCTCGAACCGATCGAGGGGGCGCCGCCGAGCCTCGACGACCCCCCGGCCGGCTGCCGGTTCCACCCGCGCTGCCCCGCGGCGGAGGCCGGCCTCTGCGACGCCGACGCGCCGCCGACGGTCGGCTTCGACGACGGGGCCGACCCGGAGCGCCACGAGGCGACCTGCCACGGCTACACCGACGCCCACCCCGGCGGCGACGCGTTCGACCGCGAAGCCGTCGAGTGGATCGAGCCGGCCGAGGACCCGGAGCGGGGTGACCGATGAGCGACCCGCTGCTCTCGGTGCGGGCACTGAAGCGCCACTACCCGGTCCGCTCGGGGATTCTCAAGCGGAAGACGGGCGCGGTCCGGGCCGTCGACGGCGTGAGCTTCGACCTCGCGGCCGGCGAGACCCTCGCCGTCGTCGGCGAGTCCGGCTGCGGGAAGTCGACGCTCGCTGAGACGGTGATCGGCCTCGACGAACCCACCGCCGGCGAGGTGAGGTTCGACGGCGAGACGGTCTCCGACGGCGTCGACAAGGCGTTCCGCCGGCGGGTGCAGATGGTGTTCCAGGACCCGTTCTCGACGCTGAACGAGCGCATGACCGTCGGCCGGATCGTCGCCGAGCCGCTGGCGATCCACGGCCAGCGCGAGGACGACCGGGCGGCGTACGTCCGGGAACTGCTCGAAACCGTCGGGCTCGACCCGGCGGACCACTACGACGCGTTCCCGCACGAACTCTCCGGCGGCCAGCGCCAGCGCGTGGGCATCGCGCGGGCGCTCGCGCTCGAGCCCGACCTCCTCGTCCTCGACGAACCCGTCTCGGCGCTCGACGTGAGCGTCCGTGCGGGGATCCTGGAGCTGCTCCGGGAGCTGCAGGCCGAGCGCGGCCTCACCTACCTGCTCATCAGCCACGACGTGAGCGTCGTCCGGCAGGTCGCCGACCGCGTCGCGGTGATGTACCTCGGCGAGTTCGTCGAGCTCGGCGAGCTCGGCGACGTGCTCGACGAGCCGGCCCACCCCTACACCGAGGCGCTGCTGTCGAGCGTGCCGCGGGTGCGCACCGAGCCCGAACCGGACGAACGGATCCGGCTCCCGGGCTCGCCGCCGGACCCCGCTGACCCGCCGACGGGCTGTCGGTTCCACCCGCGCTGTCACCTCCGGGACCGCCTCGGCGACGACGCGGCGGCGCGCTGTGTCGCCGCGGACCCCGAACTCACCGAGCGAGAGGGGGGCGGGGAGCCCCGACTCGACGCCGACGACGGCCGAACGGTCGCGTGTCACTTCCGGCCGGGGGACGAGGAATAACCAGAGAGCATCTTCACGAGTAGTAATTATTAAGCTATTGCATCCGCTACGACACGTATGACCGAGCGAGTCGCGACTACGCTGGGACTGTACCCGCTCCCGGACTGGGCGAAAGACGAACTCTCCGACCTGAAAGGCCACCAGAAGTCCGACCTCGTCGACGGCAGCGAGGGCCCCGAGGTGCGCGAGGCGTACGGGCGCGTCCGCGAGGAGCTGATCGACGACCAGCGCGCGGCCGGCCTCGACCGGATCGTCGAGGGGCAGGGGCGCTGGGACGACTGGCTCGCGCACCCGCTGGCGGTCCACGACGGCGTCGAGACCGGCGGCATCGTGCGCTACTACGACAACAACAACTTCTACCGCGACCCGCGGGTCGTCGACGACCTCGCCGCCGACGGGGGCGACGTGGCCGCCGAACTCGACGCCGCGACGGGCCTGCTCGAAGACGACGAGTCCCTGCAGGCCGTCCTCCCGGGCCCGTACACGCTCGCACAGCTGGCGACCGACGAGCAGTACGGCGACGAGACCGAGTTCCTCGCCGCGATCGCGGAGTTCCTCGCCGGCGAGGTCGCGGCGTTCCCGGAGCACGAGACGCTGTTCCTGCTCGACCCCTCCCTCGTCACGGAGCCGCCCGAAGACGACGCGAACGAGCGCGTCAGCGACGCCGTCGACACCGTGGCGGCCGCGACCGACGCCGACGTGGTGCTCCAGAGCTACTGGGGCGCCCACGAGGAGAAGACGTACGCCCACCTGATGGACGCCGACGTGGACGCGTTCGGCTTCGACTTCGTCGCCGGCGACCGCGACACCCACCTGTACAACGTCACCGAGTACGGCACGAAGGATGCCGTCTCGCTGGGGCTGGTCGACGGGCAGAACACTGCTATCGAGAGCCCCGACACCGTCGCCGAACGCATCGACTGGGTGACCGAACAGATCCCGAGTCGGACGTTCGACACCGTGTACGCGACGCCGAACACCGAGCTCGCCTACCTCCCCGTCTCGACGTACCGGGAGAAGCTCGCGGTGCTCGGGGAGGCGGTTGAACTGGCCGCGGGGACGGAGGTGAGCGCCTGATGGCCCGCGACGCCGCCAACCGCGAGCAGTTCCGCCCCGACGACCACGAGCACGACCACTTCCTGCTCACGAGCGTCGTCGGCTCCTACCCCAAGCCGACGTGGCTCAACCGCGCCGACGACCTCG
>SDGW01001388.1_pt1 | contig 10053 bp, 18 predicted proteins | sample 2873831 | NCBI WGS metagenome assembly SDGW01 (sample SAMN08132700, study PRJNA421101) | hypersaline lake metagenome | isolation source: celular fraction 0.22 microns magnesium sulfate-rich crust from ephemeral... | place: Spain: Penahueca Lagoon, Toledo | collected 2011-07
GTTACAAAAGGTAAAGGAGTCGAAGGACCTGTCCAGAGATACGGAGTCAAGAAGCTGGGACACAAGACCCAGAAGAAGAGAAGAAAGGCAGGTAACGTTGGTCCATGGCACCCTGACACACTTTCCTGGAAAGTACCGCTACCAGGACAGCAGGGATTCAACAACAGGACCGAAGAGAACATCCGGATTCTTGAACACGGAGAAGACCCTGAAGACGTCCAGAGAGACGGCGGATTCAAGAACTACGGAGAAGTCAGTTCTAACTACATACTAGTTAAGGGATCAGTTCCCGGACCTTCAGAAAGACTGGTCCGACTGAGAACAGCCCTTAAGAAAGACGGAAAACCTGGAAACCCAGAAATTACACACATCAACAAGTGATTCAAATGTCAGAAGATCTACCAGTACAGTTTGAGGAAAGAGTAAGACCAGATATCATCAAGAGAGCTTTCCTCTCAATCAAGTCAAAGAAAAGACAGCCTTACGGATCTGATCCGGAAGCTGGACTGAAACACGTAACCCGATGGAAGAAGAGAAGCAATGCTTACAGAAGCCAGAAGGGACGTGGACAGTCAAGAACTCCAAGAAAAATCATGTTAGGAAGAGGAAGCCAGCTGATGGGGCGCGGTGCAGAAGCACCTAACACCAAAGGCGGTAGAAGAGCTCACGCTCCAAAGGCAGAGAAAGAGTTCGATGAAGAGATCAACGACAAGGAGAGAAGAAAAGCAATCAGATCAGGGATCGCAGCTTCAGTAGACGCAGACCTTGTCTCAGATAAACATGAATACGACGGAGAAGTCCCGATTGTCGAAGAAGGACTTGACTCCATCGAGACAACTTCCGAACTGGTAGAGACACTGGAAGATCTCGGACTTGAAGATGAGCTAGACAGAGTAAAAGAAAAGAAGGTCCGAGCGGGGAGAGGAACCTCAAGAGGAAGAAAGTACAGGAGAAAGACAGGACCTCTAGTAGTTGTCGCAGAAGACAACGGAGCTTTCCAGGCAGCATCCAACATTCCAGGAGTCGACATTTCAAGAGTTGACCAGCTTAACGCTGAGAAACTTGCTCCAGGAGCACAGCCAGGACGACTGGTTGTCTGGGATCAAAAAGCAGTAGAAAAACTTGAAGAAGAAGGACTCTACAGGTGAATCAAATGCAGGAAGAACAAGCTTGGGAAATAATTGAGAACCCTCACATGACCGAACAGTCAATGGATATGGTCGATAGGGAGAACAAACTCGTATTAATCGTTGACCTCGACGCAGACAAGAATCAGATTCAGGACGCAGTCGAGGAACTATTCAATGTCACGGTTAAAAAAGTAAACACAAGTATAACACCACAGGCCAAGAAGAAGGCTTTCGTCCGTCTATCCGAATCGGATGACGCGATGGACGTAGCCACACAGCTTGGCATGATGTAAAGGTGAATCAATAATGGGATCTCCAATTAAATCACAAAGACGCGGACGAGGCTCTCCGACCTTCCGGGCTGCAAAGCGTGGAAAAGGAGAGGTTCAGAACAAGAACGCAGAAACCACAGGAACAGTCGTAGATATACAGCACGACCCAGGAAGAACAGCTCCAGTAGCAGTTGTTGAGTTCGAAGACGGCGAGACAAGAAATGTTCTCGCACCAGAGAACCTCGGAGTAGGAGACGAAATCGAGATGGGTGACTCAGCAGAGATCAAGGAAGGAAACGTACTTCCACTAGGAGAGATCCCTGAAGGAGTACCGATCTACAATATCGAGCTCCAGCCGAACGACGGCGGGAAGCTTGTCAGAAGCTCCGGAACATACGCTTTCGTTGTAACACACGAACAGGACGGAGTAAGAATTAGACTACCAAGTAAGAGTTTCAAGAAAATGAGTACTAAATGCCGTGCAACAATCGGCAAAGTAGCAGCAGGCGGAAGAAAGGAGAAACCTTTCGTAAAGGCAGGAAACAAGCACCACGCAATGAAAGCTCGTGGAAAGGCTTATCCAAAGGTTTCAGCCGTTGCTATGAACGCAGTAGACCACCCATTCGGTGGATCAGCAAAACCTGGACAGCCGAAGACCGTTTCAAGACATGCATCGCCGGGTAGTAAGGTAGGAAACATCGGCGCAAAAAGAAGCGGCAAGAAGAAAAACGACTAGGTGATCAATAATGGCAGATGAAGAAGACTTTACATTCAGAGGAAAGACACTGGACGAACTGAAAAACATGAATCTCGATCAGTTCGCAGAACTCCTCAACGCAAGAGGAAGAAGAAAAATCAGAAGAGGTCTTAACGAAGACGAGAAGAAGATACTACAGGATCTTGAAGAGAAAGACACCGTTCAGACCCACGAAAGAACGATGATAGTTGTACCTAAAATGGTAGGAAAAACCGTTGAAGTATACAACGGTCAGGACTTTGTTCCTGTCGAAATCGAAAAAGAAATGCTGGGACATTACCTTGGAGAGTTCTCAAGAACTCGAAAAGAAGTTTCACACAGCGCACCAGGACTTGGTGCTACAAGATCTTCCCAGCACGTACCGCTCAAGTAAAGGTGAAGTAAAAAATGACAGTACAGACAGAACCACACCAGGCCAAGGCAGTAGGGAACAACATGAGAGTTTCCTGGAAAGACTGCACAGAAATCGGCCGCTTCATCAAGGGCGACTCAGTTGAGAAAGCAAAGAACAAGCTGGAAAGAGTAATTGAGAAAGATCTTCCAGTACCTTACACAAAGTTCGACTCCGACGCAGGACACAAGTCCGGCGGAGGACCAGGAGGATATCCTGTAAAGGCAGCGGAAGAAATGCTTTCTCTAGTCGAACAGGCAGAAAGCAACGCAGAAAACCAGGGTCTCAACCCAGACAATCTCAAGGTACAGAATGTAATCTCCAACCAGGGATCAACATTCAGGACGCCGAAAAGACACAGAGGCCGACAAATCAAAACCGCAAATGTAAACGTCATTGTTGGCGAGTAAAAAGGTTATACTACAATGCAAGAAAAAGAATTTGTACAAAAAGGAGTTAACAAGGTAAAGATGCACGAGTTCCTTCAGGAAGAGCTTGAAGGAGCAGGTTACTCTCATGCAGACCTTGTAAGAACACCTACATCCACAAAAATTGTAATATACGCACAGAGACCTGGCCTCGTCATCGGAAGAGGAGGATCCAGGATCAAAGAACTCACATCCGATATGGAGAACGAGTTCGACTACGACAATCCTCAGATCGAAGTAAATGAAATTGAGGAACCTGACGCAGACGCACAGATCGTTGCACAGTCCATGGCTGACTGGCTCGAAAAAGGCGGACGCGCAAAAAGAGTAGGATACACATACCTAAGAAGAATGAAGGAAGCCGGAGTTATCGGAGCAGAAGTAGAAGTTACAGGAAAGCTTTCCGGTAACAGAGGAAGAACAGAAAAGTTCTCATTCGGATACGTAAAGAGATGCGGGAATACTTCCCGAGCAAACGTCGACTCAGGTTACAAGCTGGCACGTACAAAGCCAGGAGCAATCGGCGTCAAAGTCCGGATCATGAAAGAAATGCCTGACTTCATGCACAGAAACGTAGATGTAGAAGAAGAAATCTACCATGAAACAGTTGAAGACGGAGAAACAGCAGCAAAGGCAGACCAGATCGAACAGATCATCGCAGAAGCAGAGAACATGACTTCAGCAGAGATCGAAAGAGCAATCGAAGAACTGGAAGACATCCAGGAAGCTGAGATCGATGCAAACGAAGTCAGAGAAGTATTCGAAAGCGACGACTTTGACGAAGACATGGTTGAGAAACACGAAGAAGACACAACTGAAGAAGTCGAAGAAACAGAAGACGAAGCTGAAGACGAAGAAGTTGAAGAAACAGACACAGAAGAACCAGATGTTGACTACGACGAGATCGTCGACAACACAATCAGCGATGCAAAGGACGAAATCTCCGAACTTGAAAACCCTGACTACGAAGCACTTCTCGAAGCCGAAGAAGACAACAAGAATAGAACGACATTCATTGACTGGCTCGAGAACAGGAAAGAATAAAAACAAACTCAAAGGTGATTAAACGTGGCAATACTTACCGCAGAAGAAGCAAGAGAGAAAGACGAAGAAGAACTGACACAGCAGATGAACGATCTGCAGAAAGAACTTCTACAGGAAAGAGGACAGATCGAGACAGGAGGTTTCGCAGACAATCCTGGAAGAATCAAGGAGATGAAGAAAACCATCGCACGTATCAAAACAGTTCTCAACGAGCGTAACTGAATACTAATGGACGAAATTCACAGAATTTCTGGACTCAAAAAAACTCAGGAGGCTGAGTTTTGATGGCAGAAGCTACATGTCCAAAATGTGGGATGCCTGAAGACCTGTGCGTATGTGATGACATCGCACGGGACGAACAGAAAATAACCGTTAAAATCGATTCTAGATCGTACAACAAGGAGATGACCATAGTAGAAGGTCTCTCCGAAGACGTCGACCTCCAGGAACTGGCTTCAACACTTAAGACCAAGCTAGCATGCGGAGGAACAGCGAAAGACGGTCAGATCGAACTACAGGGCGACCACACTCACAGGATCAAGGACGTCCTCAAGAACGAAGGATTCGACGAAGGAAAGATCGACGTCCAGAGATAAACCCGGAGTTTTTACTCCATCCATTTGTTTCTTCCAAATTTTGTGCCTAGATGCTAGCTAATGTTTCTGGAGCTACCGTATACAAGTTTCTCAACAGACTCTCAGAATCTTCCAGCTCATCTACTTGATCAAGACTGTATAGGTTATCCCCCTCGGATGTATAGCTATGTTCCTCGAGAACTACAGTATCAAAACCTTCCTCCATCAAGCTTTCAGTAGCCCCAGGAACGCAGTCATGGAAATAGAAACCGAAAACATAGGCCGTATCATATTCAGATATTTCCTCCAGCTCGCTGGATGTTAGGCCTCCATGACCGTTATAGTCATCCAGAAAACCATCAAAATAGCCTTCTCCAACGATACAGTTCCTTCTTCCTTCTGATGTCACTGCATACATCTCACCTACATAATTGGAAGATGAAACCTCTTCCAAGTCTTCTGTAAATGAGTTCTCCGCGTAACGTGTATATGGATGAACTGATATACCTACACCTTTCCGCATACTTCTGGAAATAGTTGAGAAAAACCTAAAAACTTGAAGCTTCCCTCACAAAAATTCTACATGAGCATCACACCGGAAAACCTTCCACGACACGAACTTATAGGACTGGAAGCAGAAGTAGTGGAATCAACGGATGAAGACCAGATCGGGATCAGCGGAGAAGTAATGGACGAAACCAGGAACATGCTGAGAATTGGAGATAAACAGGTCGAGAAAAAGAACTGCACATTCCTCTTCACATTACCTTCCGGGGAAAAAGTCAGGCTCAACGGCAAACTGATACACGAAAGACCGGAAGACAGGGTCGACATGAAGCTGCCCGGTAAATGGGGTTACGTGGACTGAAGAATAGATATCAGAATTTTAAAGCAATGTAGCGAATCTACGTTTCATGAAAGGCCTACCTGACAATATATCGGAAGAAAAGGGTCAAGAACTGATCGATGAAGCTGAAGAAGTAAGACATAACACTTTCTCTACATTCACAGATAGTTCTGTAGGAGCAGCCATCTTAACTGACTCCGGTGAAATCTATTCCGCACCATACTTTGAGAGCGTTATCCAGGGGCTGGGAACTTGTGCAGAAAGAAATGCTGTAGGTTCAGCAGTAGCTGATGGAGAGTACGAGTTTAGAGCAGTAGCAGTAGTAGGCGAAAATGAAGAACCGATAACTCCATGTGGAGCTTGTAGACAGATACTGGCAGAGTTTGCCGAAGTGGCACAGCACGACATCACTATCATAATGCAGGGGCAGAGTGGAGAAACAAGAATAGAAAGTCTGGAAGAAATGATACCTGACAGTTTCGGTGCTGCCGAAGCCGGTGCAGACCTCGATGAATATAGGAAATGAAAATAGGATATAGACCAATCACAGGTAGAATTCAGAGTTCTTTCTCCATTGTTCGAGCATAGTCTTCTAAGCCGTTATTTTCATAGAACCTGATTCCTTTTTTATTCTGAGACGTGACTTCTACTCGAAGTCGTTCTACATTATGTTCTTCCGCCCATCTCTCAAACCTTTCCACAAACTCTGTACCAATACCATGACTTCTGTATTCAGGAAGGACGTACATGGATTCAAGTTCAGCGATGTCCAGGTTCTTACGGTATTCCTCAGACTCATGGATGCCTCCAACAGCATAACCTACAACTTGTTCGTCTTTCTCAGCAACGACCGCAAAACTTCGACCATTTGTTATTCTTTCCCTGAAATAATCTCCGGCTTCCCCAGTCTTGTTCCATTCAGGATCGATAGTATCATCAAATTCTTCAGCTTCTTTCTCGGATAGTTGGACGCTCAAATCCTGAACGACTTCCAGATCCTCTGGTTCTGCAACTCTTGTCCGATATTCCATAAAAACAACTTCGCACGAAACCCCTTTTAAAGTTTAGTTCCTCTTTTTGGAATACAGATCGAACCACTTGGAGTCGGACGCCTCCGGGAGCCTTTTGTCTGGGTTCCAGGAGAGAAGTGCGATACTCTAGGTGGCCTGAAGTGAAAACCTCGTGTACGTATGAGTGTTTTTTCAGGCCAGTCAGACCTGGAGTTTCGAGTTTGTTGTTGTCCTCAAGTGGTTTATAAGAGTTACATTCGCTTGAGAATGTATCGGTCACAAAATAAAGGTGTTAAAATGAACATTGGAATCGAAGTAGAAGAACCGGAAACAGAATGCGCGGACAAGAACTGTCCTTTCCACGGAGACGTAACTGTACGCGGTAACACGTTTACAGGAGAAGTTGAATCAACAAAAATGGAGAAATCAGCAACAGTAAGATGGGAATACTCAGAGAAGGTTCCAAAGTATGAACGTTTTGAGAGAAGAAACACCAAGGTAACCTCTCACGTCCCGGCATGTATCGACGTTGAAGAAGGCGACCAGGTAAAGGTTGTTGAGACCAAGCCTATCTCCAAGACAAAAAGCTCAGTAATTGTAAAAGTAGTTGAAAACGGTGAAGAAGAATGAAGCCAGTAGGATCTAAAATTACACGTACACTGGATATTGGAGCAGAGCTTACATGTGCCGATAACTCCGGTGCAAAGAAGCTAAAGATAATCGGAATTCAGTCAAGAAAAGGCCGAAGAAGCAGAAGAGAGTCTGCAGGAGTCGGCGACAAGATCATGGTAAAAGTACTTAGAGGAGACCAGGAAGTAGCAAACCAGGTATTCGAAGCAGTAGTAGTTAGACAGAGAAAAGAGTTTGAAAGACCGAACGGCCTCCACGTAAAATTTGATGATAACGCAGCAGTACTGGTTGAAGAAAACGGTCTTCCGAAAGGATCAGTCACAAGAGGACCGATCGCAAAGGAAGTAGTCGAAAGATTCAGCCCTGTTGGAAAAATCGCTTCACAGGTGGTGTAATGATGAAAATCACAGATTTTCGGAATAGCAGAAACACAAGGTGTTTCAACTAATGACACAGAGAACTGAAGACTGGAGCAACAACTGGAACTCAAGCAAGAACCCTTCCAAGCAGAGGAAGTACAGAGACAATGCTCCGCTACACGTAAAGGACAAACTTATCTCAGCAAACCTAGATCACGAGCTGAGAGATGAACTCGGAACACGAAATATTAAGATTAGAACCGGTGACAGAGTCAAAGTAATGAGAGGAGACTTCTCCGGTTCAGAAGGAATAATCAATAATATCGACAGAGAGGAAGAAGTTGTCTACATCAACGGACTTGAAGTCGAGAGAAATGACGGATCCAAACAGCAGAAACCTTTCCCTCCAAGCAACCTACAGGTTGTAGCACTGAACATCGAGAACGCTGACAGAATTGAGAAATACGAAGTAGAAGACATTGCAGCGATCGAAGTTGACGAAGAAGAAGTCGAAGAAGCACTTGAAGAAGACGAAGAAGAGGAGATGATGCAGCAGATGCAGAGTGGAGGAGACTCAGGAGCTCACGAACAGTTCGAAGACGAAGAAGATGAAGAAACAGAAGAAGAGACTGACGATCCTGAAGACAAGGAAGGATCTGTCGAAGAAGTAGATGAAGACGAAGAGACTTCCGCTGACTACAGCGAAATTGTAGGCGGAACAATTGGAGACGCAAAGGAAGATCTCCAGGACATGGAGAATCCTGACTACGAAGCAGCTCTTGAAGCTGAGAAAGCAGACAAAAACCGTACAACATTTGTTGATTGGCTAGAGAACAAGGTAGAATAATTATGGGACATCAAAAAAGACTTTCAGCACCGAAACATTACCCGATCCAGAGGAAAGAGAACACTTACGTTTCCTCGATCAAAGGCTCGAGAAGCAAAGAGGACGCAGTACCTGCAGTCCTCGTACTAAGAGATATTCTCGAGTACGCAGAAACGGAAAAAGAAGCTAAGAAAATCGTCAAACAGGGAGACCTACTCAGAAACGGAGAAGTAATCAGAGACATCCAGGAAGGAATCGGAGTACTTGACACAGTAGAAATCCCTGAGACAGAAGAAGCATACAGAGTAGTAAGAGATGGAAAATACCTGAAGTTTGTCCCTGTAGAAGAAGCAAAGAAGTTCGCAGTAAAGATAGTCGACAAGAGAGCTGAAGGAGACGAGTACGTCTACAGCCTCCACAGCGGAGAGAACTACCGGACAGGAGATGAATTCAACACAAACAATACTCTAGTCCTCAACGGAGAAACTGTAGAAGACGAGATCGAGCTCGAATCCGGAGCAAACGTCCTTGTTATTGGAGGACAGCACGCCGGAGACGTAGCAGAACTAAAGGAAATTAATGAAAGAGGAATGGAAGGAAAGACCGGACTGGTAGAAAACGGTGAAGAGTTCGAAACCCCTCTTGAAAATCTTGTAGCAGTTGGAGACCTTAACGTAGGTGAAAACGAATAATGCCAGAAGCCGAAAACGAGATGAAGGAAATCGAAATCAGTAAAGTTTCAGTAAACATTGGAATCGGACAGGTAGGAGAAGACGTAGAGAAAGCAGTCAACCTACTGGAAAAACTTACAGATAAACAGCCAATCAGAACAGAATCAGGGGAAAACTCCAAAGGATTCGGGCTCAGATCCGGACTTAACATCGGAGCAACAGTAACACTGAGAGGCGAGGAAGCAAGAGAATTTGTAGAAAAAGTACTTCCAGCAGCAGACAACGAAATAGATGCTTCAAGCTTTGACGGAAACGGAAACTTCGGATTCGGAATCTCAGAGTACATCGATGTACCTGGGGTCGACTACGACGCAGACATCGGTATGATGGGATTCGAAGTAACAGTCAAGCTGGAAAGACCTGGATACAGAGTAAAGAGAAGAGACTACAAGCCGACCCATGTAGGGAAGGAACACAAGGTCTCGGACGAAGAAGCACAGGAATACATGGAAGAAGAGTTTGGAGTCGAGGTGGTTGAATAAATGAGTTACGAAAAAGTACTTGACCAGATAAAGCACAAGAAAGGAAAAAGACAGAAATTCGAGAAACACAACGCTCCAAAGGAAAGAGATTACGGAAAAGCAAAGAAAGAATGCAGACGATGCGGAAGAACAGGTAGAGGAGTTATCTCAAAATACGAACTCAACTACTGTAGACAGTGCTTCCGTGAAGTCGCAGACAAACTAGGATTCAAACAGCTCAAGTGAGGTAGAAAACAATGCAACATGATACACTAAGCGACGCACTTTCCTCAATCAACAACGCCGCAAGGCAGGGAAAGACACACGCAATGATCTCTCCAACAAGTAACCTGATCAAAAACGTACTCCTGAAGCTTCAGGAAGAAGGTTACATCGGTGTCTTCGAACTGATCGAAGACGGAAAAGGAGGCAAGTTCAAGGTAGAAGTCGAACCGGCAGTAAACAAATGTGAACCAGTAAAGCCGAACTTCTACGTCAAAAACGACGAATACACAAAGTGGGCGAAGAGATACCTACCGGCCCGCGGATTCGGAAAACTCATAGTAACCACTCCTGAAGGAGTACTGACACA
>SDGW01001390.1_pt1 | contig 10052 bp, 5 predicted proteins | sample 2873831 | NCBI WGS metagenome assembly SDGW01 (sample SAMN08132700, study PRJNA421101) | hypersaline lake metagenome | isolation source: celular fraction 0.22 microns magnesium sulfate-rich crust from ephemeral... | place: Spain: Penahueca Lagoon, Toledo | collected 2011-07
ACGTCCTTGGTCACAACTGGACGGCGACCGTTGACGGCCCACGCGAAAGCGTACTTGAGGCCCGAGGAAACGCGCAACCTGAATATCCCCTTCGGGGAATCCTCGCCCTTTAGGGCGGGGAGGATGTCAATCGATTGTTCTCCTCCAACCGCGTATCGGGCATTGGAGGAGCTGGAGGACCGGAATAACATCACGGAGGTAACTGGGAACCAGCGGAACCGCCGATACCACTGTACCGAGGTATTGAGCGTTATGGATGCCCCAACGAGTGTTCTTGATGAAACGTTTGAGCTGTCCTGATAGAGGATACCCATTCGTTGGCCTCGGTTCACTATTGATGTCAGTCGTGCGTCCTAATTCATCTTTTGAGCGAATTCCTAAACATGGATGCCGATAGTGGCACCTTGTTCAACCCAATGACTGCATATCTTGGTCTCAGTGATCTGGTCCTCTGTGGCGTCCACAGCTCGTTCAGGGTCACCAATAATTAACCAATTCTTCGAGTTATTGAAATTGGTTAATCGTCTGCTGACCGTGACTCCCGGAGTGGTGCCCTCAGTGTCTCATCGACGACGCACCAATCGTTATCAACCGGTTCGATGAGTCCGTACTCATCCAGTTTCTTTCGGTAGCGGATCACCATCTGCCGACTCGACGGGTCATCGGCCAGCGCCTCGTATTGCTCGAAGATTGACTGCGGGCGTACGGGGCTGTGCTCTCTGATCACGCGGTAGACGAGTTGATGGTCGCGGCTCAGGCTCTCTAGTTGCTGTCTCCGAATCCGGTCGTGTGCGTGTTCGAAGCAGTCGTCGACGTCCTCTGGCTGGACGGTCGTGTGACGACGCTCGATTCCGAGATCAACAGCCGAGCGGAGCGCTTGGACGCCGAACCGTGCCGACCCACCAGCCTCAGCAACGATCCGATCCAACTGGTCGTCGTCGATGACGCCATGCTGCAGTGCGACTTCTCTCCGGGCCTCGAGGATCGTGAATAGTGCATCGTGACTGTAGGGGTCAAACTCGACGACGTCGACATAGCGGAGGAAGTCGACCTCATCTGGGACTTGTCCAAGGGCGTTGCCGCGACGGTGCCCGATACAGAGAAGCGATAGCCACTCGATCGTTGCTAGGTCTGCAAGGAGCTCCGGCTGCTCGAGGCCGCCAATCTCGTCCAGAATGACGATGAACGGCTCATCCGGCCCAGCAATGCGCTCGCGTAACTGCTCGGTGCTGAGGTTGTTCGTCGCGGCAACCGAGGGGTGGGCGTTGGCGATCTGCAACAGGAGTTGCCAACGGGTGCTCCCGACACACTTGATGTAGGTTGAGTCGATGCCCCAGTTGAGACGGAGATCTCTGAGCAGATACCGGGCAGTCGACGTCTTCCCGACACCGCTGGGACCGATCTCCCAGCACGAGCCGGCTGGTTTGCCGTCAGTCGCTGTCTTGAGAACACTACTCAGCATGCGCAGTTGTCGCTCGCGCCCCGGCATCTCGTTCGGGAGATAATCTTCTTCGAGTTTGTCCGAGGCTAGGTACACGATTGATGGATGACGAGAGACGGGTATATAAATCGCGTGAGGGGTGGTTGCAATCTGGAAAAATAGGGGTGGCTGGCGCATAACGCGCATAAAAAATTTGCTAGACTGTATGTGATCTATATAAGGGTCAGAAATCCGGCGCTAGAAACAGTTTTATTAGAAGATGCTTAAATCCTCGATAGTAATGGGCACAGATCGTTACGGACTTCTTGAAGTCCTCCACCAGATTGACGCCTATGATTTCGAGCACGTCATCGCGGATCTCTGGGAACGGCAGGGATGGAGGACGAGTGTTACGCAGGGGTCGAACGACAGAGGAGTAGATGTTATCGCTGAGAGGGACGAACCGTTCAATCAGAAATTGGCGATTCAAGCAAAGCGGTATGACCCATCAAGTACGGTTGGGAGCCCCGATATTCAGCAGTATGCGAGTCTTCGGCAGCAGGTTCCGAACGTCGATGCAGTAGTCGTTGTTACGACGGCGGAGTTCACGTCGAACGCCGAAGAAATTGCTGGAGAACTGAACGTCAAACTCGTCGACGGGAAGCAACTGTATGATTTGTTCGAGACGTACGATGCCTATGAGCTCCTTTATTCGTATGTAAATTTGGACACAGGTAGTAAGCCGAAAGGCAACAGGTTGGTTACGGATTCGTCCAATCAGCCTCCGTACGATGAATTAGAGCCGATCAGTGTGTCTCCTGCAGATAATGGACAGGAAACAACCGCTTCGTCACCGGATTCCCTCTCTGATCTCATTTCGCTCAGAAAAACGATCGCGGACAATCTCAAGACAGCGAGTGCTGAAATTGACACGGCCGATAGCGCATTCGCCGCAAAATCGTTTGACAGGGCAGTCGATTCGTATGCCGAGGTACTCGAGAGGCTCGCGGATGTGCGGAGCGACCTTGATCGCTACAAAGCGGGCTTTGACACCGTAGACACGACTGCGGCAACACATCTCGATTCTCCGGGCGAATTCAAGCAAGAGCTGACAGAACTCCACGATCACGTATCGACAGAAATCCAGAAGGCTGGCGAGCAGGGTGAAAAGGCGGAGGCTTTGGAGACACTGGCTACCGAGATTGAGGCCGCTGTAGAGACTGCAACCGAGCAATTGTCCCGCGGTGACCGCCATAGGGAAGCGGGAAACTATAAGCTAGCACGAGAATCCTTCGAGAAGGCTGCTAAAGCGGTGAACGAGGGAATTTCGACACGAGAGACGTACCGAGGGATGGCTGAAGGCTATGCGGATGCACTGCTGGATGACACCCCAGAACCACCGACTGGGGCTGATCTTGATGAGATGAAGACTGAGGTCGAAGAGCGGACGAGATGGGCTGCGAATCACGAAGCTGACCAGTCATATGAAGCAGCTGCAAATCACGACTTCCTGACTGAACGTCTACTGACGGGTACATACGAAACCGTCGGCTGCACGAATGAACCGGCTGAATCCTATCTGGATTCTAATGAGGTCCCGAAGTTCGCTTTCTACTCTAGCTCGAAGGGGCATACAGTCGGATTTTCTAGTGGTACGATGAACCGTACGCAACCAGATAGTCACTACGGGTCACTATTCCTTTTGAGTGATGTGCGTGTCCTCATTATTACGGGAACTGATGACGGTGATCGCGTGCTGGAGTTGTCACGTCCCGTTGATGCTGAGTATAGCATCGGACGACTCAAATCCCAACTAACGATTTCGCCCAAAACAAGTGATGACATTTCTGAGGTACACTTGTGGGTAGATACTCAGTTTGAGGAGCATGAACTGCAGGCAGCGACAAATTATCTAAACTCGACACCTTTAGATGGGGAAACAGAGGATTCTACCGCACAAGACAGCCATACCACTGCGAAGAGGGGAGCCCTCTCACTCGAGAAGGATATTACCGCATCGCCGGGAAGTATTGCTCGACGCGCAAACGGGTCGTTTTCAGCGAAGGTGTTGAAAAAGACCAGAGGGCGTCTGCATGAACAGCCACTAATCGACTACTTAGCTCCCGAGGAAACACTCGAGTACGTGTTATGGCACCAAGGTAAGGGTTTCCGGATCACCAAACCGAGTGGGGTCGAAGAGACGCCCCATCATTCGTTTGGGAGGGGTGCTCGTTTCCTCATGATCACGGACCACCGACTATGCTACGTAGTCGGTGAGAACGGATATGACGAATCAGAGACCTTCAGATATGATGAAATAGAAGGGGTGGAAGAAGTGAGCAAAATTGGTGCGTGGATCCTGAAATTCACCCATACCGACGGAACGACGTATCAATTCCCGGAAATTGGAACTCACTCCGAAGACGTCCAAAGGGCTGTGAAGTACATCCGAGCGCGAATCTGAGCGGACTGCTCGAGCCTGGTTGGCTTTGATAATAAGAAATCGCTTCCGCGTGTACTAGCAGAGGAATTGGGGGTGCTGCGGGCATTTGATCCTGCATCCTGTCCTCTTTGAAAGCACTATAATCAGACATGGCTCTGAGTGAAACAGCTGTTTGGTAGGCGTTGAGGACCGACCGACTGCTTCTTTTAGAACTCGGAGAACCGGGGTCGGTTCAGTCTGCGGGACGACTCTGTATCTCGCACGCCCGCCTTGTCTGTTCAATAGGGCTTCGACAGAGACATTCGATTGAGCCAGATTGCGAGCATCCGATGTCGATCGTCATCAGAACGGCCTACTCGTCTCGGCGCCGGCCCCGATTGTGGAGCCATCGACCGGCGCCGATGATTGCTGCCAGCGTGCTGAGAACTCCGAGACCGGGAGCGGCGGTCTCCGTCGTCGAATCAGTCCGAGAAGGCGTTGCAGTTTCACTGCTGGTCGGCCGCTCTGTCGCGGTGGGGATGTCGGAGGGCGTCTCCGTGTCACGAACTGTTGGCGTCGACGTCGGCGTCGCCGTTGCCGTCGGCACCGGCGTCGCAGTCCCATCCGTACTGGTGTCTGGTTCGTCAGACTCCACCACCGGGTCTCCGATGGACAGCGTTCGCGTGTGCTGGTAGTCGTCTACACCGACAGTAATCGTGGCGCCCGACCCGACGTACTCTGCGGGAATGTCGAACTCCACAGTTGCCTCACTCGTCCCGTCGACGGACACCTCTGCTGTCTGAACAAGTTGTGGCTCTTCGAGTGTGGCCGTCGTCGATCCCGCAGTTGAACCGGCGTTAATCACGGTGACAATCACGGTGAGCGCGTCGTCTTCTGGGACCAGCTGTGTCGGACCGGGATCGGTAATCACGGCACTCCAAGCTGGCTCTTGGGGATGGACGGTATTGCGTAGCTGTGGATACCCCTCTGGAACAGTCTGCCAGGTCTCTTCGAAGTCCAGCCCGTCCATCGAGGAGCGTGCACTGTCGCCCAGCATGGCTGTCGTTTCGAGCCCCGTGCCACCGCCTTCTGACGTCGGTTGTCCGGTCGCATCGACGTCCCAGTAGGCGTCCTCCACACTCCCGTCGGCAATTCCCGAAGCGATGCCGCCGCCACTCCCTCCGATCGGGCCACTCGCGTAGGAGGTGGTCACGGTCCCACCGAAGTCGATCCATGCGGTGATCCCTGCAGTACTGTACTCCCCTCTGACTGGCCCGTGTACGGCTGCGTTGTGCACGGGGTCACCAGAGGATTGGCCGAGGATTCCGGCGACCTTGCCTTCGCCCTCAACCGCCGCGTACGAGACGACGTTCGTGATCGTGATGTCGCCAGACTCTGGCCCGGTTGAGGTACCGCCGACGATGCCGCCGACGTTTGAGCCGCCCACGACAGTCCCCGAGACGGTCACGCCGCTAATGTGGCCCTTGCTCGAACCCATGCCGAGCAACCCACCTGTGAAGTCACCCCCACGGATGTCGACGTTGAGGAGGTGGAGATCGCGAACCGTCCCGCCGAGGAGGTTGCCGAACAGACCAGTCCCTTCGAACTGATCTTCGTCACTTCGAACGCGGAGATTTCGGATCTCGTGGGACTGGCCGTCGAGTGTCCCCGAAAATGGCTGATCGAGACTCCCAACCCGGGGGAAGCGCTCGAAGGAAGCGAGTTCGATGTTCGTTGTGAGTTGGTACGCACTATCGACGTCGATCGCGAGGTAGGCTAACTCCTCTGGCGACGTCACCTCATAGGGGGCCGAACTCGTCCCTGAGCCAGCCGCGGGTTGTTCAGCCATCACGACGGTCGACCGGGCAGTCGTCGAACCCGCTTGGGCAGTGATCTGTGCGGGATTTTCGGTTCCCGAGAGTGGCACATCTGTCGTCGTTGTCGTCGTCTCCCCGGGCGCAACGCTCACTGACGTGGTGGTGACCGTCTCGCCATTGACGGAGATGCTGAGCGGGAGGTCGGTTGCATTCCCACCGAGCCCCCGGACCTCGATTTCGACAGGCGTCCTGTCACCACGTTCGATGACGGGGTCTACAGCAAGCGTTAGATCCACGACGGGGTCAGCCGGCTCCCCAACGGTTACGGTTTCTGTGGCGACGTGTGCCCCATCAACCGGATGCTCGTGGGCGGCTTCGATCGAGATCTCGCGGTCCTGCTCCAGGAGCACGCCGTTCATCTCCCGTGGGAGCTGGATCGACGTCTCCCCGGACGCGCCCGGGTTGACCGTGAGTGCATCGTCAAGCCCGCCCTGCTCTGTCGTGATCCAGAGTGAGAGTGGCTCGGGGCCGTCATACTGACTAGACAGTTCGTACGCGATATCGACGGTGCCATCGCCCGCAGTCGGCGGCGTTGTGAAGGACACGCCGGCGCTGGCCGTGACCGTCTCCGTGGTGCGTGCCTCCGATAGGGGGGCGTCGTCGGAGGGGAACACGCCGATCGTCACGGATTCGTCTTGCTCGATGGGGCGGGTGAGCGCAAGCGTCGTTCGTACGCCAGCCAGCTGCTCAACCTGGACGGGAGTGTCCGTCAATTCCGTCTCCGACTCGTCGAACGCACGGACTGTGAAGCCGCCATCGGTCGCACTCGAGTCGGTGCTCACGATCACATCCAGTGACTCTGACCCGATGGTGGGTCGGCTCCCAAACTCGACGAACAGCTCTGGGAGATGCTTGCGGTGGAACACCGTCATCTCGTCGCGAATGCCGGGCGTGGTTCGGTGGCCGATCCCGGGGTAGACCTCGACGCGGCCGGTCGCCCCCGCTTCCTCGTACTGGTCTTGGCAGTAGACCATCCGGTCCTCTTGCATGTCCTCCCCATAGACGTCGAGAGCGATTTCGCGAAGGCGGTTGTTCCACGCGTCGTTGTAGGGGATCGTGTCGTTCTGGTCGTTCCCACCCATGTAGATGAGCTGATCGACGTCTCGCCATGCCTCGAGGTCGAACGACTCGCCGATGAGCGTCTCGAGGTTTGCCACGCCGATCGGGAAGGGGAGCTCGTGGCCCTTTGCCTCGGTGCGTGGGAGAATCGCGGTTCCATTGATCCCGCCGGCCGTCACTGCAGCCACGCGACCGGGATGCAATGCGGTGAATCGGTTGACGAACGTGCCTGATGCTGAGAAGCCGTTCAACAGGAGCTGATCAGTCGTCTGGAAGCCGGCATCGGCGACTCGATCGCGGGCATCGGCGACCATCGCGAGGAGTTGTTCGTCGATGCGCTTGAGCGGGCCGTCGTCGATGCCCAGCGTCTCCGCATCAAGCGCGTGGGTGTAGTGGGTGTAGTCGACGGGATCACCGTTCGGCCGGGGGAAGACCGGCACGAGAAACGGGAGGCTGAGTTCGTCACTCAGGCTGCGGAAGAACCCGCGTTGGGTCGTCCCTTCTGCGGCCATTCGGTGCTCTTCGAAATCGTTCGTCGACGTGCCGGTGTTGTTCGGCTCGACGAGGAATGGCGTGGGTTCAGACCGGCTCTCACCAGGGGTGTACAGGTAGTACGGGTAGTTGAACCCCTTCTCTGGATCGGCCGAGACGAGTGTGGCGCTATCGGACTGGGTTGCGGCGGCAGTGTGACTCCCGAGAGTAGCTACAGTACAGACCGAGCCCGCGAGTTGGAGCAGCTGCCGTCGGTGGAGGCTGAGTAGCCGCTTGGAGACACCAGTCGCTTCTTCGCCACGATGTGTCATGGGAAGGTGGATTATGCCACTCCACATAACTGTTCGCTGTTCGTCGAGTGGCACTCCCTGTGGCCATTATCGTTTCCGGGCGCCGTGTGGCGCTAGGCGTTTTCTTGTCGGTCTCGGTCTTCCTCGGAGTAGCCCGACATATCCCCGGTTTGTCGGGCTTCACTGATCTGTGCGGAGGTGGAGTCGTACGCCTCGCGAGCCCCCTCCCCGGAGTGGGCCATGTCGAGGGAGTTCTGTGAGTCGATCCCCATTCCTTCGGCGGTGAGCGCAGCGTCCTGGTTCGCGCCGATGAAGAGGAACTCCCAGTCGTGCTCGCTCTGGCGGGTGTTGATCCGCTCGCGAACGACCGACTGTGGGGTTTCGGAGGCGTTCTCTTTGCCGTCAGTGAGCACGACGACGATCACCGTCTCGGGCTGCTCGTCGTCGTCGACGCCAGCGAGGAAGTCGATCGTGTCGTCGATGCCGGTCACGATCGCGTCATAGAGCGCCGTCTGCCCGCCGGGGGTGTACGTCTCGGTGGAGAGCTGTGAGGCCCCCTCGATGGCCATGCCTCGGTACGTGACGTCAACCGCCGAGTCGAAGTCGACGAGGGAGACCGTTGCCGATCCCTCTTCGGCCTGCTGGTCGGTCAGGAAGGTGTTGAACCCACCAATGGTGTCGTCCCGAATCGACGCCATCGAACCCGAGGAGTCGAGGACGAACGTGATGTGTGCATCCATACCGGAGTGTTAGGGAGTGAGTTGTATAAAGGGTAGCTGGGAACTGGTTGGGGAAGGCGGTGGAGGGTGTGCTCGACAAAAGTAGCTAAGTCACCTTAGTTAGCATAGTTGCCTTAGGCAGCTAAGGCACTATAGGTTGCCTGGACAAAGATGGACAGATCCCTTGCAACACGAAGCAGCGATCAAGACTGCAGTCCGCAATTGGAGTCAACTAGAATCAGCCGACAATTGAGGTTCAGAGGCGAAACTTGCAGCTGATACCCACATCTTTGGCTACGATTATTCCTCTGCTTCGAGGAGAACCTGGGAAACGAGAAGGTCCTTAGTCGGCATATTTGAGGTCTTCAGCGAGCTCTGCCTCGGTATAGTGTCGGGGGATTTCACGCTCCTCGAGTAGCTCTTGGAATCGTTGTGGAGATACTTCCGCAAGGGCACGTGCCTTCCCAAACGAGAGGGCATCACGTGCGTAAAGGGAGATCGCGAGCTCTCGCTTCATCGCCCCTGGGCGTTCTTTCTCCGGGATTTTCAATGCCTCATAGACATCTTCGTCGATTTCGATAGTGGCCATAGGGTAGTATTGGCAAATCTTATTCTTGAGTGTTTGGCAGCGTTTTGCTAGCCATCTACATCGGGAATTTCGGAAAATTCGTTGCGAAATCCCCACCTGTGCGTTAGTTGAGAGAGACCAATACGCACCTCCACTCCCGATCCTTGTCGACGCTCACTAGCGGGCTACATCTACACCGATAGTGAGCGACAAACCGCCTTTGGAAATAGTTACCTTAGGTGACTTAGCTAGCGCAGGTGGGTGGGAACTATGGGTCCTCACTGATCATAATATCCGAGAAACAGCGAAGCGGAGCCGGAAGTTTCATTCAATGTAGTAACCTGATCCTTTTCAGACGTGCCTACACTCAAGCAGAAGAAAAACGGCGACTATATAATCCGTAAAAACACGTCCACAGTAGATTCTGCACCGCCTGTCAGTACCTTTCAGGCGGATCAGTTGGCAGTTAGTATATTAGATGAAACGGGCATTACTGCTGGCGATTACCTCGATAGGGATCTATTCTGGAGCCTCTATGAGATGGACCTCTTAGAGACTAGTGGAGATAGTTACGAACCCACAGTCCCAGACGATGTAAATCTGACCGGGTTTTCGGGCTTCAAGGAGTTAACCGAGATTGAGAAGGCTCGATTCGTCTCAAAGCTGCTACAATCGCACTCTACAAACCACCTTACCGAATCTGAAGCAGTACTAAATCTCGTCGAAAGTGTTGATCAGATCCTGATTGATGATGCTGCGTCATCAAATATTATTGAGGCGATGAAAGACGAACTACGCGAACCGCTACAGAAAACGCTATCCCCGACACCATTTGATGCAGAATTCATCTTCTCAGTAGCCGAGATGCTTTCTGATGAGAGTGATTCACTAAGGGGACCAACTGGGCCGCTAATTTGGAGTATTTTCTTTAAGCAATTCTACCAGGGATTCAACAGTACCGAGGAAATGCTGACTTACATTAGGGACTCTTCAAAAGATGCGATTCACTTCGAATTTGATGACTTTGTCGTCGCTCTAACGAGTGAAACCTGGTATTTCGTGGGTCCAAAAGGTCTAGACAACGTTTCGAGCGGTGTGCATGACCGGCTACCCACCGTCGATATGCACGAGATGTTTCTGGCAGAAATCCCTCGAATCTGCCGTGAGTTCTTACGGCAGCGGTTTACATCACCCGGCAACTATGC
>SDGW01001391.1_pt1 | contig 10051 bp, 7 predicted proteins | sample 2873831 | NCBI WGS metagenome assembly SDGW01 (sample SAMN08132700, study PRJNA421101) | hypersaline lake metagenome | isolation source: celular fraction 0.22 microns magnesium sulfate-rich crust from ephemeral... | place: Spain: Penahueca Lagoon, Toledo | collected 2011-07
GCGCGCCGTCGCCACCGGGTGCCTCCGCTGGCCCCCAGCGATCGACGGCCGCCTCGAGCGCGTCGTCGTCGAGTTCCCGATCGAGGTAGTTCGTCGTGTGGTCCCCGGCGACGAAGGTCCCGTCGTCGAGCATCAGTCGGTGGAACGGGATCGTCGTGTGGACGCCCTCGACGTCGAAGTGCTCGAGCGCGCGTTTCGACCGTTCGAGGCAGTGCTCGCGGTCGTCGCCCCCGACGATCAGCTTCGCGATCATCGAGTCGTAGTCGCCGCCGATCTCGTCGCCCTGCGCGACCGCGTGATCGAGACGGACGCCGATGCTCGCCGGCGGCCTGTAGGTCGTCAGCGGGCCGGGCGTGGGCGCGAAGTCGGCGGCCGGGTTCTCGGCGTTGATGCGGTACTCGATCGCGTGACCGTCGATCTCGACGTCGTCCTGGTCGAACGCGAGCTCCTCCCCGGCGGCGACCCGGAGCTGCCACCGGACGATGTCGATGCCGGTCACCTCCTCGCTGACGGTGTGCTCGACCTGGATGCGGGTGTTCACCTCCATGAAGTGGAACTCGCCGCCTTCGACGAGGAACTCGACCGTCCCGGCGTTCGTGTACCCGGCCTCGCTGACGCCCCGGCGGGCCGCCTCACCGATCTCCGTGCGCAGGTCCTCGTCGAGCGCCGGGCTCGGTGCCTCCTCGATGACCTTCTGGTGGCGACGCTGTAGCGAACAGTCGCGCTCGCCGAGGTGGCGGACGTTGCCGTGACGGTCGGCGATCACCTGCACTTCGATGTGCTTGGGCGCCTCGAGGTACTTCTCGACGTAGACCGAATCGTTGCCGAAGTACGCCTCGCCCTCGCGTTTGGCGCTCTCGAGTGCGTCCTCGACTTCGGCCTCGCTTCGGACGATCTTCATGCCGCGGCCGCCGCCACCGCCCTCCGCCTTGATGGCGATCGGATAGCCGAACTCGTCGCCGAGTTCGCGGACCTCTTCGGCGTCGTCGACGGGCTCGGTCGTCCCCGGGACGACCGGGACACCCGCGTCCTGCATGACGGATCGGGCCTTCGTCTTCTCGCCGAGCGTCTCCATGGCGTCGCTGGACGGGCCGACCCACGTGATCCCGTCCGTCGATTCGACGCGACGGGCGAACTCGGCGTTCTCCGCGAGGAAGCCGTAGCCGGGGTGGATCGCGTCAGCGCCGGCACGTTCGGCGACGTCGACGATCTCCGCCTGATCGAGGTACGATTCGCTGGCCGCTGCCGGACCGACGTTGTACGCCTCGTCGGCGTACTCGACGTGGCCGGCGTCGCGGTCGGCGTCGCTGTAGACGGCCACCGTCTCGATGCCGAGCTCTTCGCACGCTGCCATCACGCGCACTGCGATTTCGCCGCGGTTAGCGACGAGTACTTTCTCGAACATGGTCAGTAGGACTTGGGGAACCCGAGTTGCTGGCCGATGTGATTGTACGCCATCTGTTGGGAGACGGGAGCGAGCCGCGTAAGGTTGATCTCGCGCCACCAGCGTTCGACGTCGTACTCCGTGGCGTATCCCCAGCCGCCGAAGGCCTGCATCGACTGTTTGACCGCCTCGATGCCGGCGCTGACGGCCGTCGCCTTCGCGACGTTGGTCTCGTAGCCGCAGTCCTCGCCGTGGTCGTAGAGCCAGGCGGCCTTCTCGCGCATCAGCGCGGCCGTCTCCATCCGCGCGTAGGCCCGCGTGATGGGGAACGAGACGGCCTGATGGCTCCCGACCGGGGCACCGAACACCTCGCGGTCGTTGGCGTACTCGATCGCGGTGTTCGCGGCCAGTTTCCCGATCCCCGTCCCGGCCGCGGCGAAGCCGATGCGCTCGGGGTTCAGCATGTCGAGGAGCGCCCACCAGCCCTCGTCTTCCTCCCCGAGCAGGTTCTCTTCGGGGACCCGAACGTCCTCGAGGAAGACCTCGCAGGACTTCGAGTAGTTGATACCGTGTTTGGGAATCGGCGAGACGTCGATGCCGGGGTCGTCCATGTCGACGATGAACAGGCTGATGCCGTCGGTACCGCGGTCGACCTCCGCCAGCGGGGTCGTACGCGTGACGATGATCATGTTGTCCGCCCGATCGGAGAAGGTGATCCACGCCTTCTGACCGTTGAGGACGTACTCGTCGCCCTCTTTCTCGGCGCGCGTCGCGACGTTCAGCGTGTTCGTCCCAGCCTCCGGTTCGGTGATCCCGATGGAGAAGTTCCGCTCGCCGTTCGCGATCTCGGGGAGGTAGGTCTCCTTCTGGGACTCCGTCCCGTTCTCGCGGATACCGACGGCGGCCATACCCGCGGTGAGCACCAGATACCAGGTGCCGGCCATACCACAGCCCTCGGCACAGAGCGTCTCCATCGCCAGCCCCATCTCCTGCATCCCCATGCCGGCGCCGTCGTACTCCTCGGGGACCAGCAGGCCGTGGAAGCCGGCCTCCGCGAGTTCGTCCCAGAACCCCTGGGCGAACTCGCCGTTCTCCTCTTTCTCTCGCCAGTACTCCGGTCCGTATTCGGCAGCGACCGCCTCCGCGGTCGACCGGATCATCGCACGTTCGTCCGTAGACTCGAAATTCATCGTATAGTGTGTCGAATAGGTGTTTGTAGACGGTTCGTCTCGAGCGGCGGTCGCTTACGGCGACGCCTCGGTCTCCTCTTCCGCCTCGTCCTGGAGTTCCGTCCGGCGGATCTTCCCAGTGACGGTCTTCGGCAGTTCGTCCCGGAATTCGATCTCGCGGGGGTACTCGTGGGCCGACAGTTCGTCGCGCACGTGGCTTCTGATGTCCTCCTTGAGTTCCTCGGAGGGCGTCGCGCCCTCGCTTGGGACGATGTAGGCCTTCACGATGTTCCCTCGCTCCTGATGTGGTTTGGGTACGACGGCCGCCTCGGCGACCGCCTCGTGTTCGCCCAGCGAACTCTCGACTTCGAACGGGCCGATCCGGTAGCCCGAGGAGAGGATGACGTCGTCGGCCCGGCCTTCGAACCAGAAGTAGCCGTCCTCGTCCTTGTGCGCGAGGTCGCCCGAGAGGTACCACTCACCGCCAGACGTTTCGTCTGGCGAGGATCGCATCGCTTCGCTCTGCTCACCCCCGTCGGGGCCGTCGACGAAACACGACGCGGTCTTCTCGGGCTTCTTCCAGTACTCGGCGAAGAAACAGGGGTAGTCCCCCCGTTGAGCGATCTCACCGGTCTCTCCGGGCTCGAGTACTTCGCCCGTTTCGGGGTCGACGATGTCGGCCTCGATCCCGGGGAGCGGCTTGCCCATCGAGCCGGGCCGGACCTCCATCGTCGGGTAGTTGTTGATGATCATGTTGCCCGTCTCGGTCTGGCCGTACGTGTCGAGGATAGTGACGCCGAGTTCGTCCTCGCCCCACTCCACGACGCCCGCGCTGAGCGGTTCGCCGATCGAGAGCGCGTGGCGAAGGTCGAGGTCGACGTCCGCCAGGACTTCGTCCTTCTCCCGAAGCATCCGGTAGGCCGTCGGGACCGAGAACAGGACGTTGATCGGGTACTCGTCGAGCAGGTCGGCCCACTCCTCCGGATCGAACTCGCCCTCGTAGGTGAACAGCGAGGCGCCCCAGAACCAGGCACCGAGCGTGTTGATCGCACCCGTCAGCCAGCCCAGGTCGCCGGTACTCCAGTAGAGGTCGCCGGGCTGGAGGTCGACGGCGTACTTCTGGGTCGCGGCGACGCCGGTCACCCAGCGGTGCTTGTGCAGGACGCCCTTCGCCAGTCCGGTCGTCCCCGACGTGTAGTACAGCAACGCGTCGTCTTCGCCGCCGGTCTCGGCGGCGTCATACGCCGTATCTGCACCGTCGAGCGCCGTATTGAACACGACGTCGGCGGCGGGCGCGCCGCCGCCGCGATCGACGGTGATAACGTGTTCGACCGAGGGTGCGTCGTCGAGCGCGTCTTCGACGGTGTCGCGGTTGTCGGTCGTGGTGACGACGACCTTCGCGTCGCAATCGTCGAGGCGGTAGGAGATGCCGTCCGGTCCGAACCGCTCGTTGACGCTCCCCCAGACGGCGCCCCGTTTGAGCGTCCCGACCAGTGCCACGTAATGTTCCGGAATCCGCGGCATGTACGAGAACACCCGATCGCCCTGCTCGACGCCGAGCTCCTCGAGGACGTTCGCGAACTGGCTCGAGCGGTCTGCCAGCTCCCAGAAGGTCAACGTCGTGAGTTCCCCGTCGGTATCGACCTGGTAGAGCGCGACCTTCTCACGGTCGGTAGCGTGTCGGTCCGCGACCTCGTGTGCGATGTTGAGCTCCCCCGGTGCGTCCCAGTCGGCTTCCGCGTAGATGTCGTCCCACGAGAACTGCTCCCGTTCAGCCTCGTAGTCGGACAGGTTGTGGCTGGACACCATACACGGCTCCGGATTTCACTCCCCTACATAATCGTACCGGTAAATTCTGCGAGGGGGATAGACACATATTACACACAACTGAACACGGCTGGGGTGTTGTACCGATCACTTGATGTGTAAACGTCTTCGTTTACGGATAGTAACAAATTTTATGTTAGAGACATACCATTAATGCGGTCGTCTCCGCATCTCAGTCATCGCCTCCCGACGTGCCGTGACGGTCGTTCCACATCTTCCGGGCGACATCACGAACGGACGGCGGAAACGATTGTTCGAACGAGACCCGCGGGGCGATGTACGAGTCCTCCCAGCGGGGGTCCCAGGCCGCGTTCACGTACAGCCGAGCGCCGGTCGTTCCGTCCCGACGATACCGGGGTCGCTTCGCCGCCGGCGCGGACGGCTCGCTGAAGATCCAGTCTCGAGAGGGATGTGCTTTCACCCAGATATCGCCGAGGACGCGACCGAGTTCCCGCGGCGAGACGTCCTCGTCGACGATGACGACGGTGTCGAACAGCGGCGAGAACCTGAAGAGGATGTTGGCGAGCTGCCACTCGAAACCGGCGTAGAGGACGTCCGTCGCGACGAAGCAGATGCCGAGCTCGGCCGCCGCCGGCAACAGGATCCACTCGACCGGCGAGATCCCCCAGTAGTCGTTGACGCGGCGGTACAGCGTCGCCGCCGTCGCCAGCCCCGCGAGCTGCAGGTCGTCCGCGAGCGGCCGTCCGACGGGCGAGAACGGGACCACTGGATCGTCGGTCGCGATCACCCGCTCGACGGAGAGGGCCAACGGTGTGCTCTCGACACCGTGTTCCCACGCCTCCCGTTGGTCCGACTGGAAGTCGGGGTGACGATCGCTGACCGTCGTCTCGACGACTATCTCCGTCGCGCTCGGGACGAGGCCGCCGTTCGTCGGGACGAGCGGGACGTCGTCCGTGACGCCACAGGCCTGCACCGGCACCTCGATACGTCCCGTCACGGCGAGCAGGTAGGCCGCCGCGACGGCCGCCGGCGGCACGCCGAGGCCGATAGAGATCGTTCCGTCGTCGTCGAGCAGCGACGGTAGCGCGGCCGGCGTGCGCACGCGGAGGTTATCGTCGCTGATGACGGAGCCGTGGATCGGCGCCCAGTGTGACCCGTCGGCCGTCGATACCGACGCGACGCCCAGCGTCAATGCGGGCCAGACGTCGTCGGTTCTCTGTGGCAGGTGTAACTCCTGTACGCCGTCGACGGTGCGCGATGCCGCCTGTCCCGTGAACGTCGGGTCCGCGCCGCCGCCGGCCGGCCCGAGCCCCGCGATCGTATTCAGCACGGAGACGAACGACGTCTCGGGATCCTTACCGAGACCCAGCGCCAGCCGCGACCACGGCCGCGAGTCCCGGCGCTGCATCTGGTCCGGACCGCTGAACGCCCCGCTGGCGAGGTCGACGCCGTCGGCTCGTTCGTATCGGAGTACCGGCCCGTTCGCGCGGAGCGACTCGGCCGCGACCGCGTCCGGGGGAACGTCGAAGGGCCCCTCGAGCGTCACCAGATCTCCGTTGCTCGCCAGTCCCTGCAGGTACTGCGCGAACGGAATCACGGGGGATCACCCCGCTCCTCGAGGCGGTCGAACGGTTCCGCCGAGACCCCCGCGTCGACGAGGAGTTGCTGCGCTCGCCGTCGTAGCTCTTCGTCTTCGGGTTCGTCCCCCGCCGAACGGTCGGTGGTCGCGTCGATGTACGCTTTCGCTGTCTTGGCCTTCGAAGTGCCGACGTCGGCGCTCCCCTTCTCGTCGGGGGTCTGGTAGATGTTGAGCGGCACCTTCGGCATACGCTCGACGCCGAACTGGTGGAAATCGGCGTCCGGATCGGCCTCGAGCGCGATCGCCGTCAGTACGGCCCGGGGGTCGAGCGGGTCGACGTCGGCGTCGACGAACACGAAGAAATCGATGTGAAGCATCCCCCAAGTGGTGAAGATGAAGTTCGCCAGTTCGTGGAGGTATCCCGGATACGGGCGGTCCGTCGCGATGACCCAGACGGTCCGGGAGGTGAACCGCCACGGGACGGCCAGCGTGACGTCGAAGCCGGCCGCCTGCAACCCGAGGGTCGCGTCGGGCCCGGCCGCGGCCGTCTGAAGCGTGCTGCTCGAGTTCTGACCGTACCCGACGCCGGTCCCCTCGACGCAGAACGGCACCCGCGGCTCGGTCCGGTGGGTGACCGCGTCGACCGCGAGCACGGGCATGGACCGGCGCGGGCCGTTCATGTAGCCGAAATAGTCGCCGAACGGTCCCTCGTCGAGTCGCTCGTTCGGAAGCACGCGGCCCTCGATGACCAGCTCGGCCGTTGCCGGGACGGAGAGATCGTTCGTCTCGCACGCGACGAGGTCGACCGGACCGTCTTTCAGGCCGCCCGCGAAGGCCGCCTCGCTACGGCCCGTCGGAATCCACATCTCCGTGCTGCACTGGACGGCCGGTTCGGCACCGAGGACGACCGCCACCGGCATCGGCTCGTCGCGCGGTTCGTATTCGTAGTAGTAGCGGTTCGGTACCTGCTCGCCCGCCGAAAACAGGAGGCTAGCGAGCACGTCGTCGTGAATCATCATCCGATGGCTCGACCAGTGTCCCCATCGCGTCTCCGGGTCCGGTGCGACGACGGTGTGGAGATTCGAGTACCGGCCGCCGTCGCCCTGGTGGATGTAGGGCCAGGGGATCGACAGGAGGTCGACGTCCGAACCGGTACGGACGACCTCCTTGCAAGGGGCCGCCTCGCGGTCGACGAGCTGCGGCTCGCGGGGCGAGCGAAGCCGGTCGACGACCGCCTCGTAGTACCCCGTCCCGGACAGTTCGGCCGGTAGCCCGAACGACCGCGCGAGGCGGTCCCACGGTCGGCACTGCGGGCCGCGATACGGATCGCCGACGAGTGCCGCGTCGATTGCGGTCTCCTCGACCGACTCGAAGACCGGCACTTCGCCGTCGGTCCGATTAGCGAGGGTCGTAACTGCGCTCGCCTCGAGGTCCCACGACACCGACTCGGCGAACGAGACGAGGTCCCCTTCGTCCTCGAGGAGGCGGAGATACGCGCGGAACGACTCGGCCGACATGGCTATTCCCTGTCCGTGAGAGCGCGACGGAGCGGGTCTGCTTCGAACTCGGTCCGGACGTCCTCGTACGTCTCCAGCAGTGCGGGCTGACTCTCGGCGAGATACTGGAACGCGATCTCTCGGAGCGCCTCGGCGGTCGATTCGTACTGGCCCGATTCGACGAGGTACCGCAGGACCACTTTGAGATCGTCCGAGCGAGTGTTGACGATGTTCGAGGTCGTTTCCTGTTCGTTCGCGAGCCGACGCAGGAGGTCCTCGTTGATCCCCGCTGAGTCGATCTCGTCGATGAGCTCGACGTACCGTTCCTCACTGACATTCTCGTGCGGTCCGGTGACGACCCGAAGTAGGCGCGGGTCGGTGAGCTCGTCGGGTTCGCTAGCGATCCGAACTCGCGCCTCGAAGATTCGCTTCGTCTCGGCGTCGGTGATCTGTAACGTCGTCTCCGTCTGGTCCTCGTCGGGCAGATGTTCCTCTGCTGTGATATAGTGGTTCGACATGGACTCCTCCGGTTACGTTGCCAGCGACTGGTAATCGGACACGCCGTGGGACGTTTCTACTCTCCACCCTTCCTAAAGAGTGGGGTTCTCGAGTGCGTTCCGACCGCAGGAAACCTCCACCGGTACCGTTTTTCGTGAGTTGACGTCGGAGCAGGTGCTCGAGTCGGTACTGGATAGAAATCGGTCTAGAGGTACCCGCACGATCTCACCTCCGGAGAAACGCCGGCCGGAGGCCGGCGTTCGACTACCCTCAATCCTGGTGGCAGGCGGTGGATGCCTGAGAGTTAGACGGTAGTGTTCTTCGACTCGATTGGTAGCGTCGGTTGGTGTCCATCGGAGTTCGTCGACGTGACGTTCGAGTTTCGAGAGTGCGTCGTATCCGAGCGGGGACTGCTGGAATTTGCATTCGCCAGCGATTAGGGTCTCTCCCGCGGTGAGGCCTACGACGTCAACCTCGTGTTCACCGTACCACCACTCGAGACCCATACAGCGGTCGCTCGCCGCGTATTCGACCGGTGCGGATACGACGGGGCGACGGCCGACGTCGTCCTCAGGACGATTCAGTCGATCCACAGCGCGACGACGATGACGCGCGGCGACCTGATTCGACACATCGAACGTGGGATCGAGGACGGCGCCACCGAGGAGGTGCGGGCCGCCGCCGGCGACGATTCGGTCACCGTCCAGACGATCCACTCGGTGAAGGGCCTCGAGTATCCGATCGTAATCCTCGGGAACATGAACAGCGGTGCGTTCCCGCCCGGCGGCGGCTCCGAGGGCACGATCACGTACTCCGAGACGGCGGGACTTCGCCAGCGGAAGTGCTACGCCGACGCCCACGGTGTGTCACGTCTACGATAACTGGCGAGTCGACGTTCTCCGCAAGTGCCGGCCGACCGACCACGACGAGGAACGGCGTCTCCTCTACGTCGCGATGACGCGAGCGGAAGATCACCTCCTGTTCGCAGGCGGCGACGAGCCGAACACCTTCCTCGAGGAGTTACCCGTCGAGGGCGACTCGCTCGAGTCGGCCGTTTCGGCGGTCGAGGTCGACGCGGAACGCCACGCGCAACTCGAGGTTAGCGTTCCCGATCCGGCGGGACCGGGCGGCTATTCGCCCCACTCGCTGATGGACGACAGCGTCTTCGAGAACGGTTCGGACGGACGGGGAACGGAGTTCGGCTCGCAGGTACACGAGTTCGCAGAGGACTACGCGCTCGACAAGGACGTGCACCCTGATAACGACGACGAGGTACACGTCAAAGCGTTCCTCGACGGACTTTCGGGAGAGTTACGCGTCGAGGAGCGAGCCTACCTCCCGCTCGAGGTCGGCGATGAACGGATCACGCTGTCCGGGGTTATCGACTTGGTTCACGTAACCGACGATGTCGTCGAGATCGTCGACTTCAAAATGGATCTCAATCGGCATGCCGAGTCCGAGTATCGAATCCAACTCAGCGTCTACTACCACGTCCTTCGCGAGTGGTTCAGTGATCGTGCCGTCACTGCGTCGATCTTCCATACGGCGGCGAATGATCGAGTAGCGATCGATCCGTTGTCGAAAGCGGAACTCGTCGCGATAGCCGGAAAGCAATCGTAACAGTCGTCTTTGTTTAAATGATTAATCGTATATATGTTTCAGAAGCTGTACCGAATACACAGCGCGAATGCAGCGCTCTCCGCCCACGCATTAGCGAGGATGCCGACGTCAGCACAGGCTGTTTAGGTATCGACAGCCGGAAGTGTAAACGAAAACGTCGACCCCTCTCCGGGTTCGGAGTCGACCCAGATCTCGCCGCCGTGGCGCTCGACGACCCGCCGAGACAGCGCGAGGCCAATGCCCGTCCCCGAGTGTTCTTCGTGGGTGTGCAGTCGTTGGAACACTTCGAAGATACGCTCCTGTTCATCAGAATCGATCCCAACACCGTTATCCTGTACTGAAATACTCCATCGGTCGCCATCACGCGTGGCGGAAATGTCGACCTGCGGTGGCTCGTCGCCGCTGTACTCGATCGCATTACTCAGCAGGTTCTGGAAGACTTGGCGCAACTGGCTGGCGTCGCCATCTACACGCGGGAGATCGTCGGCTGTGATCTCAGCGTTACTCTCGTCGATCC
>SDGW01001392.1_pt1 | contig 10048 bp, 11 predicted proteins | sample 2873831 | NCBI WGS metagenome assembly SDGW01 (sample SAMN08132700, study PRJNA421101) | hypersaline lake metagenome | isolation source: celular fraction 0.22 microns magnesium sulfate-rich crust from ephemeral... | place: Spain: Penahueca Lagoon, Toledo | collected 2011-07
TACGGGGAACTGGGGCTGCGCCGAGGGCGTCCCGATGGCGAGTACGCTGCAGTGCTCCGGTCGCTCGTGAGTGCATCCACTGGGCGCGGAACGATCGACGATATCAAGTTCTCCGTGGCGACAGCAGTTGGGACGGACGCATCGAACATCACGATCAACGAAGACTTCCAGGAGGTCGGCTACACAATCTCGATCGAGGACACCGGGGGTGCAGTCGAGTTGTCCTCGATGAACGACGTGATCGACCTCACACGCCCATCCGGGGTTGAACTCCTCCGTGCTGCTATTATTGTAGCGGAAGGAGCGACGGTGGACGTTCAGGCTGGGGACTCGAGTTACAGTGTCCAGAGCCAGGGGCTGGGCTCCGGATCGATCGGCGACGAGACGATCGACTAACGCAGCTGTTCCCCCTCGAGGTTCCGCTTTTGTTGTCGCATAATGACTGCTATTATTCCAGACGAGGGGTTAGAATGGCTCGAGAAGCGAGCTATTGACTCGGATTCGACAGAGGTTCTCTACGAGGTCGCTGTTGGAACTGGAACGACGACGCCGAGTAGTTCAGACTCGGGCCTCGATAATGAAATCTACCGATCTGATATAACGAACGATAACTGTACGATCGAGCGGACGAGTAATACGGGTCTCGTTCGTGTCTCGATCGGGCTCACTGGTGGTCTCGAGGTTTCTGATACGGCGACGATTACGGAGCTTGGGGTGTTTACTGACGGGGATTCGTTGGCGTACCGAGAGGTCCGTGATGGGATCGAAATGTATTCAGGTGAGACTATCCAGATCGTCTGGGACATCAACTTCGCCTGATCTGGTGGATCTGTATAAACAGATCGTCCGGACTACTGATTAGTTGATTGAGCCGGTAACTTCGCCGTTTTGCGTATTTTCTCCATCTATTTTATCGAAATAAATCACCGAGACTAGTCACCAATGGCTGACAACGTTTTCCCCCAGACTGGGGACGCGAACGATGCAGCACAGTTCGCCCAACTCATCGGGCAGAACAATCTGTCCAACTTCGTCGAGAAGGGACTCCGACTCACGCCTGATTACAGTGTTCCCGAGGTTTCAGTCGGGAGTGGTGTCTGCTTTATCCATACCGGGACGTCGTCCTCGTCGAGTGGGACAACGATCGAGGAGACCGGGTACGCTGTGCAGACGTCCTCGCGGATCGTGTCGTTATCGACCAGTAGCGTGAACTACATCTATGTTCACGCAAACCTCTCTGAGCAGAACGCACCGACGGTGGAGGCGCATACGAGCCATCAATCGGACGATGCTGCGCTCCATATCGGAACGGTCGATACGTCGAACGATACGTCGACGGAGTTGAATCGCTATCCAACGCTCGAAGGAGAATCCCTCACTGTTCAGAAAGACATTACGGCGACTGATGGGACGACGATCTGGGACTCGTCGAATGAATACGTTCCCCAGAGTTCGATCCAGCAGGGGCATAATTCCGGGCTGGATGCAGATCTCCTTGACGGTGTCGAGCGCGCTGACATCTCTTGGAGTGATATCTCGATCAGTCAGTCAGACATCGATCTCTCTAATGTTGGAGCAGCCGATACTGACTTCGACATCAACGGCTACGATATTTCGGACGGATCGGCTGGCGTCACGATCTGGGATAGCTCTAATCAGTACATTCCGTCCCAACAGGTTGAGGGCCTTGTCGGCCACTACGGGGACACGACCAACCCACACGAGGTAACGCTCGAGCAGGCACGGATCCAGAACGACCGGATCGACGGTCCACTCATCCATGGGCACGATCCGGCGGAGACGATTACGGAGACGAGCTCACCGAAGTCGTTCAACTTCGATGCGAGCACGGAGCGTGACATCCATCAGTCGACCGACGTGACGATCAGTAACTCGTCGGACTCGAGCGTAACGGAGGATATTACGGTCGAACTGTACGATGGGAGTGATACGTCCGGAACGCTCGTGACGTCTCAGACGCAGTCGATTTCCGTCTCTGCAGGCGGGTCGACGACGACAGCGTTTATTGTGTCGGATCAGCTGCTCGATTCGGGCACGTACCACATCAACATTACGCAGAGCGGGTCGACGCTCTCCGTTGACCAGACTGACGAGAATACTCGAGGAGCGACGTACACGCTCGGACAGACGAGTACTGGGCAGTTCTACGTCCGGAATCAGTATGGAAACGATTCGTTCTGGGTGAATCCGGATGGGGACGTCGAAATGAAGCAGGGCTTTGTACTCCCAGTTGGGACCGACATGTATGCTGAGTAATCTTATTCGTCCGAGAAAAATACTGTGTAGTTCGATCACACAAGTGTTAAGTTACTCAGGGAGGTACATGTAGTATGCCCCAGCCAGGATCGGTTTGGGTCGAAGGTGAGGACCTTCACTTCATCGACGGAGATGGTGTTGAGTGGTTCTACGCTGGTGAGAGCGTCGGCTCTGCGTCTGGGGCAACGCCTGGCTCGATGTGGGTTCAGGGTGATTACCTGTACTTCATTACGGAGAGCCACACGAAGAAACGTCTCCCTCGGAAGGTATCCGAGTCTGTTGCAGCAACTGAGGGAAGCGTTTGGATCGAGAACGGACACATTCGATACGTAAACGCGAATAGTAGTGATGTGAAGGCTGGTGTCAACAGCCACAGTGACACGTCACATACGAATTCTGGCCATGACAACCACTCAGACAATAGTGGCCATGATGATCACTACGATGGTGGTCACAACGATCACTACGACTCTGGCCACGATGATCACTCTGACAACAGTGGCCACGATAATCACAGTGACTCTGGCCACGATAACCACTATAATACCGGCCACTACGACTACACTTCTCCGTCGTACGGATCACACAGTGACGGTGTGAACGACAGTGGTCACGACGACCACACGAATTCTGGCCACGACGACCATTCAGACTCTGGTCACAACGATCACTATGACTCTGGCCACGACGACCACTACAACTCTGGTCACGACAACCACTCCGACAGTGGCCACGATAATCATAGTGACAGTGGCACAGATCACGATGACCACTACGATCAACCTACACAAGCATGAGCGAGACGACTGAACCAACGTTCCATAAACTGCAGATCTCTCCGGGATACGATAACCCGGTTTCTGTGGTTATCAGGGATGAGTATGATGAAAAGGTACGGTACAAGTTTCGGTATGCCGATGAGGATGCCGATAAAACACAGCCTGGATCGATTGTTCCTGTTGCATATCTAAAGCAACAGGAAGAGGGAACGCCCTTCAACAAGACACATATCGAGACGGCAATCGACGGTATCGAGAAGTATACGAAATTCGACGTTCAACTATGACGAATCACATTTCACCGGTTATCGGCTGTAACCTGGGCTGCGAGTACTGTTACGAGGAGCCTGGGCGTCAGATGACCGACGAGAAGGTTAACGAAGAGTACGATCTCGACCTGATCCTCGAGAAGATCGATGACTGGGCAGAGCGGTTCCCCCACAACCCGCCCGGGTTACACGGTGGTGAACCGTTGCTGATTCCCAAGCGCGATCTGCGTGCGATCTTCGAGAAGATCAGGGAACACTGGCCGGTCGAAAACCAGAGCTGCCATATCCAGACGAACGGGACGCTCATCGACGATGAGCACGTCGAGATTTTCAAGGAGTACAACGTTCGTGTCGGAATCTCCTGCGACGGTCCGGCGGAGCTGAACGATCTCCGAGAGGCACGTCAGGGTGGTGAAGATGTTACCCGACGGATGACCGAGGAGACCCACGATGCGATCGACAAGCTGATCGACGAGGGGATCAACCTCGGGATAATCGTCGTCACTCACGAACTCAACTGTGGGACTGACGAGCGCCTCGAGAAACTCCTCGACTGGATGGACTACCTCAATCGAAACGGCGTCCGTGGGCACTACAACCCTGCTATTCCCTACGAGGACGTGCAGAATGACATTTCGCTGAGTGCTGAGCGACTCGGCGATGTCTTCATTCGGACCTGGGAATGGATGATGGAGCCCGGCCAGACCCACCGGAACTGGGACCCAATGCGTCGGTTCCAGGACAATCTCCTCGGGCTCGGCCTCGGGAACTGCGTGCAAGCCCGGTGTGACGTCTATAACACTGGGGCTGCAAAGGTCATTAACGGTGAAGGCGAAGCAACCGGCTGTGGGAAGGGATGGGACGAAGGTGACGGTGTCCCGTTCCTTCAGGGAGAAAGCACCGATCAGGAATGGAACGAAGTCGAAGAGCGCTACGAAGCGCTCAAACAGATTCCAGGCAACTGCCCGCACGATGATGGGGAGGAGTACGAGGAAGACATCGATCTCGGTGGGCAGAAGGGCTGCCGGTACTGGAACCTGACGAACGCTGGCTGCCCTGGAGCAGGAATCAACGATGACTACCGGAATCGGAGCATCTTCCACGAGGCACACCACCGCCTCTACCATCGTATCGAGAACGATATGCGACGGATGTTCCCCTCGATCAAGATGGTTACTGATGTGAGGTGGGATGCTCCGATCTACAAGCAGATCAAGGAAGAGGGGCTCAACATCCATCCGTTCTCGAATATCCGAATTACGGATAACGGAGATAGTGGTGTCGCCAGTGGGAGCTCGTCTCACTCCGTCTGGGACGCCCTCAATTACGAGGAATCGTTCGATGAAGTCGTCGATCGATTCGAGGAGAAGTACCCTGAAGAAGCCATCACTGTCGACTACGAGAGCGAGAGTATCCACGGAGACACGACATGACTGTCGAACCACACTACCCAATCGACTACGATGGTGATCTCGAGATCAGTAGATTCACCAGGCATAACTGGAAGACGAAGGCGTCTCGTGAGCACTGGAAGGAGGATCTCCGAGCCTGCCAGAACGGCTATCCACTCGTCGAGATAGCTGCAGTCGGCTCTAAAAAGAGCCCACGGAAGCTGGCTATCGTCGATCGTGGTCAGCTCCGAAATGAGTCCTACGTCAACCAGATCGCTGAGCACGGTCTCGAGACGGCAACGGTGCACAACCGTGCACTCGTTGGAACGGATACTGACGTCGTCGAGGACGCTGTCGATGCGTTCAAGGCCGAGGATGCGCACCGTCTGGGGGAACTGCTCGGCTATCCGGAGTGCTGTATCGATGCGTTCGAGGAGCGCGTCGATGACGAGCACGCTGTTCCGATCTACGAGATCGCATGTGCCTCCGACAATGCTGTCGAGGCCCCGGACCGGGAGACGATCCGCCTCGAGGAGCCTGATCCGCTGCTCAACATCATCTGGGCGTACAAAGGATGGCGATTCATCTCGCATATCCCGTGCTCGTTCGACTGCGATGAGAGCCGTGATCTCGCCCAGACTCACGGTGAGCTCTATCGCGAGGTCGGCTTCGGTGACGAGGCCGAACGTCTCTGGGAGTTCCTCGGTACCCCAGTTACCTGGACTGGACTCCACGGGATGTCGAACATCCGGAACGGGTATCTGATCGGGTCGACCAATACGCCCCCGTACTGGAGTAAGAAGACTGTCGTCTGGAAGGAAGAGCACGCCGATAAACTGCTCTAACGGCGGTTTCTGCTACTCCGCTCCCCATAGCTACTGTCGCATTACTCCATACCTGTAGTACAATGATCCCACTCCACCGTTTCTCAGTTTGGTTCCTCCTCTTCCCGCGCCTGTTTCTCAATACCGAGTATACCTGGGACGAGTTCGATATCGTTTCGTGGTCGGCTACTGAGTACGAGTATCAAGCGGACCCACTCTTCGGGCTCTGGGATATTGTACAACCCGTTCCGGAGACACTCACGTCCGGGGCTGGGGACTGTGACGACTATGCGCTTGTCGCTGCATCCTACCTCTATGCGACGACTGACCACGAGATCTCTCTTGGCGTCCACATCGGCGTTACTACTCGGCCAGGAAAGGGCCACCTCACCGTGTACGACCACACTGCAGAAAAAGTCTATTCGTCGGGCGTGATCTATCCCGATACGTTCGAGGAGTTCACAGCGAGGTCGGAGTACGACCTACACTTCCGTCGGTCTATTCGAGGGGCTTGACGTCGGTTGTCGTTTCCTTTGGCTCCTCATCGACGTCGCGATCCGATTCGAGCTCAGCGATCTCCTCTTCAGTTGCAGACCGTGCGACTGCTGTCTCGATGAGATCGTCTCGCTTGAAGGGGATGAACTGGAACGTTGGCGTTCCAGCGTTGATCTTGAAGCTCCCCCGTGCTTCGAAGAGGGTCGGAGCGTGTGTTCGAGTTGGGAACTTATCGAAGTCGATGCAGCCCGAGAACGGTGTGAACCACTCGTTGTGAATCCCGAACGGTTTCGTCATGAGAGCGGAGTATCCCTCGGGAAGTTTTGCAGTCCAGTAGCTGTGGAATTTGACGATGTCGATCGGGATGTTGAACCCCTTCATCTGGTCGTGACTGTGCATACTGATGGCGACACGGTCGTACTTCGTTCGCCACTCAGTTCCGCATTCATCGCAATCAGTAACGATGTGCACGTCGGCAGGTGTCCGGAGAATCCATCCCTCTGTGAGCGCATTCGTGATCGTCTCCGCCGTTTCGTCTGGATCGAACCAGTCTGGCTGGAGTTCACTGGCTGCGATCGGGCGGGGGACGATCCCGTAATCAGTATCGTTCGTTGCGAAGTCGACGACGTCGTCGTACTTCGGCTGCCACGTCGTGTCGTTGCCGTAGGTTTCGTTACTCATTGATCTCGATCAGACGCGTTCCTTTCGGTTCCCAGTCGTTCGTCCGATACCAGGAGTTGTTCACCTTTGTCTTCTGCTCCGTCCGCTCGATCGATTTCTCGTCTTCATCGGTTAACGGATGGATGATGGCTTTCTCGAGACGAGAGTCGCGTTTGTAGGGGACGATCTGGAAGAGCGGTGTTTCTTCGCGTAGGATCGTCCGTGCGTTATCGGCGTACCAGATGATCGGGGCACTGATTCGAGACAGCTGTTTGTCTGCATCGATGATCTGAGGCACAACTTCGAACCGCTGGTCGCGACGGTTTAGGGGATCGAGAACGAGCAGAGAGTAGCCGTCCGGAACGTTTGGCGCCCAACTGCTTGTGATCTCGAGCGTACCGACGCTGTTTGGGGGAAGGCTGCCATCGCTCAGTGTGTATTCTTCGACGATATTCCGGTCACAGCTGGTATGGATTCCGCGCCCTGACGCTGTATTCACTTTCACATCTGCCTCGAGTGGGAGAATCCAGCCGAGACTGAGTGCGTCCAGGAACGCAGGGCACATCCGGACAGTGCGTTCTGAAAAGTGCTCACCGTCGATCCGCATGTCGAGCGCTTCGTACCATCCCGGAAGTTCGTCGCTGGCTGCTTTTGGTTCTGGAATCTCGCCCCGATCATCCGGGTGGCAGATAAACTCGATCAGTTCGTCGGACTCCATGGATGGAAGTTATAACCCATTACCATAAAGTTCTTCGGTTGTTGCATGTGGACGGGAGTATGTCGGTCATGAAAGCCTCGCCCCGACTACGGACCAAGTGAGGATTCGCTGTCGCATTTTCCGCTAGGAGTTTCTCTATCATGACTATCGAAATTAACGGCGAAGACGAGCTCATCCAGATCGCCGAGCAAAACGGGTGGACGATCGACTTCGATAACGATACTGACGTTCTCGAGGTGATCGATGACGCTGGTAATACCCGATACACGTATCATCGCGATGGAACGCTCGAGACCTCAGCGCTAAGTACAGAGGAAATATCGAACGATCAGCAGTATACTGAGGGCGTTGATAGCGCGACCGTTGATGGAGCCACGAATCTGGATGTCTCGTCGTCAAACGCTTTTCGACATACTCTGGGAGGGGACGTTGATTACTCACTCATCAACGCGGGTGAAGCACTTGACGGTGAAGGCGTCTCGCTGTTGATAGAACAGGATGGATCGACCCAGTACGCAATCTCGTGGCCGTCGTCGATTGAGTGGGATGGCGGTGCAGCTCCCAACGATCCAGCGACAGGCGAGACACTTGAGGTCGTTATCCGATCATACGATGGAGGTCAGACGTGGCTTGGCGGCGAGACGTGGAGGGCATAAGATGAACCCGACAATCGCAAGCCGGTCAGCCCGACGAGTCCGCCGTCTGGTATCGAAAATTGTCGACAACTTCGAGCGTGGCGATCTCAATCCCTACACGGGCTCAACAAGTTCGTTTACTCTAACAGACGCTCCAACAAAAGAGGGGAATTATGCACTTGAATCTGGCAATTATGATGAAATAATATCTACTAGCGGCCTTCCGAATTACCCCACTCAGAGCGCCGAAACAAAGTACGTTGTGAATATCTATATGGATGGAGGCACCCCCCAATTTATGTTTGGGGTCCAGGGGTCAGATAACCTCTATCTTCTGAGGCCCGGGCCTGATATTGGTTTCCTGAAAAAATCCGATGGGGGGTTTAGCACCATTCGCGAGAACAAGGATTTAGCCTCAGCACCGTCTCAGGAGTGGCTTCGGGTTGAATTAGAATGGGAGACGAGTGGGCTGATGACTGCGACGGTTTATGACGAACAGGGGGTGTGTGTCGGAGTTGGCATCGTTAAAGACACAGATTATACAGGGGGCGGAATCGGATGGCGCGGAACTGACCCAGTCTATTACGATAACGCACGCATCGAAGATGTCGATTCGACTCCTGGCGTCATCAATCAAAACGGTGCGTGGACTTTTTTCGGGTCGCCTGAACTGGTCGCCCGAAATGGCGTCATCTATGGAGGGTATATCGACAGCAATGGTGTTGTGGCGGCAATCGAGTCCGACGTAGATGCAGGCACGAAGCGAGAGCAAAACCTCGGTCGATCGCCAAATGCTGTTGACGACCACGCCAAACCGACAGTCCTCATCCGAAATAGTGACGACCACTTAGTGTATTTCTGGGATCGTAAGTCAATAATCTACTATCGAATCAGCGATAATCCATTGAGTACAGAGGGATTCGGGCCTGTCCAAAAAGTTGGCTCCTCAAATGACTATGCCACTCCTGTCCAATTGAGTGCTGAGAGCGACACCATCTATCTATTTCATCGGTACGACTACACGAAACTCTCCTACCACACGTCAACGGATGGCGCAAGTTCGTGGTCGTCACGGCAAGACTTGATCGAACACAGCTCTGGCAGCGGTCGGTCGTATTTCCAGACCGTCGGAGAAGGGACGGACACCATTCATGTTGCATGGAACGACACATCGAATACGGACTCGCTATACTATTTCAAATATCAGAGCGACGAGTTTTTCACCGCCGATGGAACGAGCATCGGGACCAAATCCGATCTACCGTTTACTGAGGCCGATCCCGAATTGGTGTACGATTCGACGGCGAGCGGTAACTCGGACACCTGGGTGTGGGACATCGCCCACGACAATGGCGACCCAATCATCGTCTTTGTGACGTTTCCAGGCGATCATGTCTATCAGTATGCGAGATGGAACGGGTCCTCGTGGGACATCAATGAGGTGGCGACAACGCCGGGCTCGATCTATGAGACCGATGGGCAGCCTCGGTACTCCCCTGGCATCCATCTCGACCACGCCAACCCGTCTCGAGTCTACTACAGCAAGGAGGTCGCTACTGACCAGTTCGAGGTGTTCGTAGCAGAGACGGCGGACGGAGGGGCAACGTGGTCGCACACTCAGATAACGAAGAACTCGGCGACAGACAACTCCGAGAAGAACGTCCGCCCTGTGGACATCCGTAATCGGACGGCAGAGCCCCGATTCGCATGGATGCGTGGTCGGTATACGACCTTCGACGATTACGACACGCGGATTGTTACGACAGACACACACGACGACAGGTAATGACGAAGTTGGTCGTAGCTAATTCGCTATTTTCGACCTGAAAATAACCAGCTGTGCGCTATGCGCTCGATGTGACTACTGATACCCTGAGAGGCCCCTGACAGGGCAGTACCAACCAATATTCCGATATGTTCTTCGATAAATATCTCGGCCCCAACGACGACTGGATGGAGCGCCTCCGAAAGAAGCTATACCCGATACTTCACCCGTACCT
>SDGW01001393.1_pt1 | contig 10047 bp, 8 predicted proteins | sample 2873831 | NCBI WGS metagenome assembly SDGW01 (sample SAMN08132700, study PRJNA421101) | hypersaline lake metagenome | isolation source: celular fraction 0.22 microns magnesium sulfate-rich crust from ephemeral... | place: Spain: Penahueca Lagoon, Toledo | collected 2011-07
CCGAGGAACCGCTCGCCCTTGTTGTTCGCCTCGAGGGAGTACACCCGCTTGGTGTCGGCCTCGGTCGGTGTCCAGACGTTACAGTCACAGTCCATCCGCCAGATGCGGCCGCCGCCGCCGCCGACGTACACGCGCTTCGGGGTGGAGCCTTCGTCGGCCAGTATGGCGGTGTAGCCGGTCTCCCCGTTCGGGACACCGACCCGGGTCCACGAGCCGCCGCCGTCGGTCGTCTGGTAGACGCCGCCGCCGCTCGTGGAGACGAACCCCTCCGCCTTGCCGAAGGTGAAATCGGTCGCCTGGACGGTGTAGCCCGACCCGGTGTCGGTGAGCGTCCAGTCGAAGCCACCGTCGCTGGCACGCACGCCGACTAGCACCTCGCCGGAGGCCTTCCCGATGTAGAGGTGCTCGTCGCCGATCTCCCCCGTAACGGAGATACTGGTGAACTCACTGGAGATGCCGAGCGGTTTCGAGTGGTCGTGGAGTGTCTCCTCCTCCGGGTCGTACTCACCGATGACGCCGCTGTTTCCGACGACCCAGTACCGCTGTGGGGTCTTGCTGTTGCTGGACCCCTCGGTGACGGCAGCGCCGTTGAGCGTCTTGGACTGCCCGGTCGGCCCGTCGTCGACGACGGTGATCCAGTCCCCGGCGTCGCGGTGGATGATGACGCCACTGCCCCCGCTCGCGTACGGGCCGACGTTCGTGTACTCGGCGCCCGTCAGCGTCTTGCCAGTCGGCGACTCGACGCGTGTCCAGCCCTGTTCGGCGACGGCGCTCGACGCCATCCCCAGTACCCCCCCGAGTGCGGCGACTCCGGCTGTCTCCAGCGCCTGGCGCCGCGTGAAGCGTCGGCTCCCCATAGTAACTGTTCCAACCGACTCAAGCCATGCCAAAAACGATTGGGGGCATTCGGCCGAATTTCCCGCCCTCACTGGCTGTAAACAGCGTCTGACGCACGTCTGGTGGGGGTTCGACCGCTTCGGAAACCCCATTAGCCACCGGCCGGAACCCACGCCCATGTTCATCGAGTTCCGCGCGTCGGTCGAGGAAGCCGTCGCGGCCGCGCTCTCGGCCCGCGACCTCCCGACCGACGACCTCGGCATCGAAGAACCACCCGAGGGCGTCGACGCCGTCCTCGCCTCCAGCGTCGCGTTCCGGCTGGCGGGCGAGGTCGGTGCCGCGCCCCCGCAGGTCGCCGGCGAACTGGCCGAGGAGATCGACCCCGCCGGGTACGAGTACCTGGGCAGCGTCTCGACGCAGGGGCCGTACCTCAACTTCACGCCCAGCGACGATTACTACGCCGACACGCTCGGGGCGGCAGCGGAGAACGACGAGTACGGCCAGCGCCCGCCCAAAGAGGAGTCGGTCGTCGTCGAGCACACCTCCGCGAACCCGACGGGCCCGGTCCACGTCGGCCGTGCGCGCAACCCCATCATCGGCGACGCCGTCGCCAACGCCATGAGCTACGCCGGCTACGACGTCGAGCGCCACTACTACGTCAACGACGCCGGGCGCCAGATGGCGGTGTTCACGTGGGCCTACGAGACGTTCGACGAGGACGACCTGCCCGAACCGGAACGCGAGAAGCCCGATTACGATCTGGTGCGCTACTACCGCAAGGGCAACGCCTACCTCGAGGAGGCGGACCCCGCGGCCGTCGCCGCCGCCGAGGAGGAGATCGAGGAGATCATGCGCGGGCTCGAGAACGGCGACGAGGCGACCTACGAGCGCGTGAGCGAGGTGGTCGACACGGTGCTCGAGGGGATGAGCCAGAGCCTCTCGCGACTCCCCGCCGAGTTCGACGAGTTCGTCAAGGAGACGCGGTTCATCCGCAACGGCGACGCCGAGGACGTGGTCGAGCGGCTCCAGGAGCGCGGGGAGGCCGACCTCGAGGAGGGCGCCTGGCAGCTCGACCTCGAGGACTACGACATCGAGAAGCCGTTCGTCTTCCTGCGCTCGGACGGTACCTCGCTGTACACTACCCGTGACCTGGCTCACCACGAGTGGAAGTTCGACAACTTCGACCGCGCGGTGACGGTGCTGGGCGAGGACCAGAAGCTCCACGCCCGCCAGCTGGAGGCCGCGCTGGACCTGCTGGGCAACGACACCTCGAAACTCACCTCGACGTTCTACTCGTGGGTGAACCTCCCCGGCGGCGAGGGGATGAGCACCCGCGCGGGCACGGGGATCGACCTCGACGACCTGCTCGACGAGGCCATCGACCGCGCCCGCGAGGAGGTCGAGTCCCGCATGGGCGACCGCATCCGCGAGGACGAACTGGACGAGGAGGACGTCGAACGCATCGCCCGCCAGGTGGGGATCGGCGCGGTCCGCTACGACATCGTCGCCAAACAGCCCAGCAAGGCAATCACGTTCGAGTGGGAGCGGGCACTCGACTTCGAGGCCCAGTCAGCGCCGTACGTCCAGTACGTCCACGCGCGCTGCTGCGGGATCCTCGCCGGCGAATCCGTGCCCGAATCGGTCGACGGCGACGTCCTGACCGAACCGGAGGAGCGCGAACTGCTCCGCACCATCGCCCGCCTCCCGGCGGTCATCGAGACGGCCGCCGAGAAACAGGAGCCCCACCGCGTCGCCACCTACACCCGGGAGTTCGCGGACTGCTTCAACGCGTTCTACCGCGAGTGCCCGGTGCTGACCGCGGAGGACGACGACGTGCGTGCCGCACGTCTAGCGCTGGTCGACGCCGCCCGCCACACGATGGGGAACGCCCTCGACGTGCTGGGTGTCGAGGCGCCGGAGTCGATGTAGGCGAGGGGCTGTCCCGATGGGGCGTTTCTCGACTGGACCGGCCGGCAGAACACTTTCGGTGTCGTCCCCCTTTTACTCCTGTATGGGCCTCTCGGAGCTCGGTGAGTACATCGACGAGGGCGAGTTGACGCCGGAGTTCGTGAAGGCCGTGATCGGGTTCACGGTCGCCTTCCTCGTCGTCGGTGGGCTGATCACGTACTACGTCACGTTCGTCCTCCTCGGCTTCTGATCGGCCGCTCTCGAGGCGCTCCGTGGGCCGCTACCTCAACGACTATGGCCGTGCAGTCGAACCAACGAGTATGGAGTACGACTTCACGCGCTCGGTGGCCCCGCTGGTCGCGATCGTCGCCGTCGCGACAGTCGCGCTCACGGCTGTGATGACTCCCTCGACGGTGTTCATGATGGTGCTGCCGTCGATGATCGTCTTCTCGGTCGTCGCGTTCTTCCTGGGAATGAAGCACGGCGAGTTCCGAGCCAGGCCGTAGCGATCCGGCTCGCTCAGGCGTCGCCACTGTCGCCTCTCGAAAACACGGAGAACTGCGGAACTGCCGTTAGCTGAACAGCCGGCTGATGAAGCCCTTGCTCTCGCTTGCGCTCTCGGCCTCGGCGTCGGCCTCCTCCTCGATCGGCGCGGTTCGCGGGCCGTCCTCGAAGGCCACGCCCTCACCGCTCTCGCCGGCCTCGACTTCGACGCCGGCCTCGGCGGTGGGGATGTCGTCGCCCTCCTTGAGCGACTCGGCGGACTGCTCGGACCAGGCCTCGCTCTGCTCCCAGCTGCCGGCGGTCTGGCCCTCGGTTTCGGGCTGGCCCTGCTTCGTGCCGCGACTGCCCGCACGGCGGTTCTGCGTGCGGGTCTCGGCGGTCTCCTGCTGTGACGCCTCCTGCTCCACCTGCTGGGCCGCCTCCTCGGCGCCGGCCATCGGTTCCTCCGGCACCGCGCCGGAGGGTTCGGCGTTGCCGCCGGCGCGGGAGGCGTCGGCGGCGTAGGCCGGCTCTTCCTCCGTCTCGGCCGCCTCGCCGGGCTGCTCGATCGCGCCACTGGCGACGCCGTCGGCGACGCTGCGGTACGCCGCGGCGGCGGCCGACTCCGTATCGAGTTCGGTGACCGGCACCGCGCGGTCGTTCGCCTCGTGGAGGGCGGTGTCCTCCGGCACCGTCCCCAGCACTGGCGCGGCGAGCGGCGAAGCGTCACCCGGTTCGTCGCCGGGCGAGACGCGGGTCAGCACCGCGCCAGTCACTTCGGCACCGAGCTTCTCCGCGAGCTTGCGGGTCTTCTCGGTGTCCTTCAGTGAGTCACGGTCCGCCGTGGAGACGAGCACCACCTCGTCGGCCAGACCGACCGGCAGGGCCGTCTCGTGGGAGAGCCCCGCTCCCGTGTCGACGAAGACGAAGTCCCGGTCGGCGAACGACCCCACGACGCGGCCCAGGCGCGTGATGTCGGCTTCGCTGAACGCTTCCAGATCGGTACCTCCCGGGACGACGGTCATCCCGTGGGGGCCCTCGTAGCAGGCATCCTCCACGCTCGCGCCCGATGCGAGCACGTCGTGGAGCGTCTCGCCCGACGCCTGAACGCCGAGCTGATCCCCCAGGTTCGCCATCCCGATGTCCCCGTCGACCACTGCCACGTCGTAGCCCGCCGCGGCGAGTGTGGCCGACAGGTTCGCGGTCGTCGTCGTCTTCCCAACCCCCCCCTTTGAGCTGGCGACTGCACAGACTCGAGCCATGTGACTCAACCAACTCAAGTGAGACGGATAAAGTTGGGCGTGGGCTCTGGATTATTAACCGCTGTGGCCGGAGTGCGTGGGGTTGAGCCGTCCGATCAGTAGTCTCACACAGGGGACTGATGCGGTAGCGCGGAGTCCTCCCTCCAGAGCCGTGCGGAGTGAGCAGGTTGGGCGGAGTACGTCCGTGCGGCCACTGTGACCTAATTATAAGTAGCCGAATTTTCACATTGAAACTGTGGCAGACGACTACGTGCGTCGGACGGCAATCACTCGTCTGGAGGTTACCGACGAGCAGCGCGACCTTCTCGAAGATACAATATCCGAGTGGAAGCGCGGTTGCCAAATCGCTACAGAGATGGCGTGGGGTGAATGCAACGCCAAAAGCGACGTTCAGCCCCTCGCCTACGATGAGATACGCGAAGAAACCGACCTCGGTAGTCAGCATACGGTTCTCGCCACCCACCAAGCCGCACAAGCGATCACCGGCTGTATCGAACGCCGGTCCAAAGGCGAGAAAGTAAGCAAACCGACGTTCACCGCGCCAACGGTGAAGTACGATACTCGGACGATGACGCTGTTCGACGACGATACGGTATCGCTCTCCACAACAGAGAGTCGCGTTCGGTGCCCGCTTGCCCTCCCTAACGCCGCCGACGGCTATCAGCGGAAGTACCTCAACTCTGAAAAATGGAGCATCACGGAGAGCACACTAACCACCCATGATGGCGAATACTTCTTGCACATCGGCTTCCGCCGACTCAAGAACGATACCGAGCGGAACACCGCCGAGGACGGAACGGTCCTCGGGGTTGACCTCGGAATCGAAAACCTCGCCGTTACAAGCACCGCCTACTTCTTCAGTGGTCGGGAGTTAAATCACGAACTCCGCGAGTTTGAGAAGGTTCGAGCGGGGCTCCAACAGACCGGAACCCGAAGCGCCCACCGGACGCTTGAACAGTCGAGTGGTCGCGAACTTCGATACGTTCGGGACGTGCTCCACCGGGCGTCGAACGCCATCGTGGACGAAGCACTCCGGTATGACTGCGACGTAATCGCGTTCGAGAACTTAACTCACATCCGCGATCGGACGGGTGGGTCGTGGGGCCACAAGTGGGCATTCCGAACTCTCTACGAGCAAGTAGAGTACAAAGCTGAGTCGGTCGGTGTCTCGGTGAAACAAGTTGGTTCGGCCTACACGTCCACCCGGTGTGCTGAGTGCGGTTTCACGACAGACGGGAATCGCCCGACTCGAAACGACTTCTGCTGTCAGAAGTGCGAGTCGGAGGCGAACGCGGATTACAACGCGGCGAAGAATATCGGGATGCGCTATGTCCGTCGGGGCCAACAGTCGTCTCGGCGGACGGGCAACAGTCAACTTGCCCTGAAGTCTGGAACGGTGACACCGAGTGGTGGATTTACTGCCCACCCGGAAGGGTTCGAGGCCGAGTTCATGGACAAGCCCCAGCCTCCACGAGCGAAGTAGGCTGGAGTAGTTGACCAGGTACTTACACGTTTAGAACGGGGATTCGTCCCGGTGACTCTGTTGACTCCTACCTATTCGACATTTCTGCGTTGAAACAGCCGGTAAGTGGGGGTGCGTATGTCGTTCCTATATAATCGTCAGTGAAGTCACTCCAGCAGCTTGCTGTTCGTCTGGTGAGACAGGAACGGTTCCGAGCTCCTCCCATTCATCCTCTCGCCCTCTGAGAATCCGACCGTGGTTTGTTCCCGCCAGAATCCGGTCATCTGTTGTTACCCACGAAATGACGAACGATTGCGGCTCGCCAGGATACGGGGCGGGTTCGAACCCGTAGTCGTCCTCGACTAGTAATGCCGCGTCGGGCGGTGTCCACAAGGGAGCGGACCTGTTCGCGGCTGTATAGAGCCGGTCCTGATGGCAGGATTCCCGGACATAGGGGCGTTGGCCCGTATCGAGTCGCTCCCAGGATTCACCCCTATCATGAGTCTGGTATACGCCGCCATTCCTCTCTGGTCCTCCCGTCCCACAGCTCACGACCCACCGCTCAGTAGTGATACATAGAACGTGGTGAACATCATCCGGAACTGCTGGGCATTCCCGCCATGACGCCCCGCCATCGGGACTTACGACAAGGCCCCCGACTTCGACACCTGCGATCAACAGCTCCGGAGCCGTCGACGGCGATGCAAGCGACCGGACTTGGGCGTGTTCACGATGGGGATTCGTCGGCCATGAGGACGCGAACGACGATTCCTGAAAGGAGGCGAGTGCTGACCACGTTTCCCCGCCATCATGTGAGCAATAGATCGCTGCTGGGCGTACGCCGGCGTAGATGCAGCCATCGCTGACAAGAACCGAGTAGATATCTTTCCGGGGAACTCCGACATCGCTCCAGGAATCGCCATCGTCAGTCGTCCGAAACAGCCCCGTTTCAGTAGCAGCAAAGCCACCCGAAAACTCATCTCCTGTGAGGAGCTGTCGGGGGGTGCCAGTATTCAAGACTTGCTCAACAGTGTCAAACGGTCGTCGGGGAACCCGATACATGCCATCTGGAGTGCAGCGAGGAGCATCTCGTTGTCTACTACGCTTCCCCTCGCTATAACCTATTTCTCATCAACACTTCCCCGATAGGTACATCCTCTGCACTTACCGATCATCCCCAATTTATCGCCAGCCGAGGATTTCAACAGAGCCGTTCCAGTCATTATCGTAATTCAGTGCGGGTAGGTAAGTTACGCGACCAATCCGAAAAATTCAGGCCAGCTAATACGGTGAGTCAAATTTGCTCCGCTACTTTCACGGATAGAGTCGATTAGATTGGAACTCCACTTAGCTGTCTCCTCTCTCCGCTTTTGACTCCGATACCTTAACCGTCTCCGTTACTTTTTCTACAGCAAGAGAAATGAGCGACTCGGAAAAAAGCAACTCGCAAGATTCCCAAGACCGGCGGAAGTACGAGTTCCGCAAGGTACTCGAGGAGCTCGAGGAGTTCGAAGGCTCCGGCACCCAGCTGGTCACTATCTACATCCCCGAGGACAGAAAGATCTCCGACGTGGCCGCCCACGTCACCCAGGAGCACTCGGAGGCGGCCAACATCAAGTCGAAGCAGACCCGGACGAACGTCCAGGACGCGCTGACGAGCATCAAGGACCGCCTGCGCTACTACGACACGTTCCCGCCGGAGAACGGGATGGTCATCTTCTCGGGCGCCATCGACGCCGGTGGCGGCCAGACGGAGATGATCACCCGGACGCTCGAGTCGCCGCCGAACCCCGTCCAGTCGTTCCGCTACCACTGCGACTCGGACTTCCTGATCGAGCCGCTGGAGCACATGATGGCCGACTCGGGGCTGTTCGGCCTCATCGTCCTCGACCGCCGCGAGGCGAACGTCGGCTGGCTCAAGGGGAAGCGCGTCGAGCCGGTCAAGTCAGCCTCCTCGCTCGTTCCGGGGAAGCAGCGGAAGGGTGGTCAGTCCGCCCAGCGTTTCGCCCGGCTGCGCCTCGAGGCCATCGACAACTTCTACCAGGAGGTCGCGGAGATGGCCGACGACCTGTTCGTCCCCAAACGGCACGAACTCGACGGAATCCTCGTCGGCGGCCCCTCTCCCACCAAGGACGAGTTCCTCGACGGCGACTACCTCCACCACGAACTGCAGGACAAGGTGCTCGGGAAGTTCGACATCGCCTACACCGACGAGTCCGGCCTCTACGACCTCGTCGACCAGGGTCAGGAGGCGCTCTCCGACCAGGAACTGGTCGAGGACAAGAACCAGATGGAGGAGTTCTTCGAGAACCTCCACACCGGCGGCGAGGCCACCTACGGGCTCGTGCCCACGCGGGAGAACCTCATCATGGGCTCGGTCGACCGTCTGCTGCTCTCGGAGGACCTCACCGAGGACGTCGTCGTCTTCGAGTGCCCCAACGGCCACACCGAGTACGAGACCGTCGAGCGCCGGCACAACACCCCGAGCCACGAGTGCTCGGAGTGCGGCGAGGCCGCCGAGGTGCAGGAACGCGAGGACGTGGTCGAGCACCTGATGGCCATCGCCGACGAGCGCGGCACCGAGACGAAGTTCATCAGCACCGACTTCGAGAAGGGCGAACAGCTGCTCAACGCGTTCGGCGGGATCGGGGGGATCCTGCGCTACGAGACCGGCGTCTAGAACCGACGCTTCGACCTTTTGCTGCGGTCGCTCGCTACGCTCGCTCCCTGGCAAAAGCTCGACCAAAAGCCTCCTCGCTCCCGTTGGTCGCTCGTCGGCCCGTTCACTCCGTTCGCGGAGAGAGTGTCATCATACAGCCCTGCGGCGACGACCGTTTTTCGCCCAGCGTTCCATTTCTCCCCCAGCTACAGGCTCTCCCGACCCAGCGGCTCGTAGAGGTAGTGGTACTCGTCGCCGAACACGACGTAGTGCCCGAGGTGCTCGTCCTGGATGATCCGGGCGTTGGTGTCGGCCGCGAGGTCCACCAGCCCGTCGAGCGAGGAGACGCGGATGCGCTCGCCCGGCGGGTCGTCCGGGACGCCGCCGACGGTGATCCAGTCCTCGAACTCCGCGCGTTCGAGGCCAGCCTGCTCGTGGGTGGTGAGGTCGAGGATCCCCTCGCGGTCTGCTTTCACGCCCGCGCCGGCGCCGAGCAGCCCCAGCAGCAGGAGCAGCGGCCCCGCCGCCAGCCGGACCGGACTCACGTCCACGGGCTCCTCGACGACGATGGTCCGGCTGTGTTCCTCGGTCTCCTCGCTGTCGTCGGCGATGTGGTACACCTCGGAGCCGGGTTCGATGCTGACCGTGTCGACGACCGTCTCGTTGACCGACTCGCCGTCGACGCTGCCGCGGTACTTCGTCTCCGCGCGCAGCAGGACCTGCGTCTCGCCGGCCGTCCCCAGCGAGGACTCGATGTCGCCGATGCGGTGGCGGACCTCCGTGACGTTCACCGAGTACGGCACCGTCAGTGTCTCGCCGGGGCCGAGTTCGGCAGTCTCGCGGCCGAGGCGGTCCTCCTGTTTCCAGTAGGTCGTCCCCTCGTCCTCCTCGACGGCCTGCACCACCAGCGAGAGCGTGGTCTGGGCCTGCACGTCGCCCTCCGTGGCGCTGTAGCTCGCGCGGTGGGTGCCGGTCCAGACGGGCGAGGCGTCCGCGAAGTAGGCGCTGCGGTTCTCCAGTTCGGTGCCGACCGGATAGACCGGGTTCTCCTGCTGGACGGTGGCGCTGTGTGCGTAGTCACTCTCGGTGCTCCAGCTGCCGACGGTGCGGGTCTCCTCGGTCGTGCCGGGGGCGACCACGGCGCCGTAGGTGACGCCCGCGCCGACCACAGAGAGCAGGAGGAACGCCGCGACGACGATGGTGAGACGGTCCGCGAGGACGGCTCTCGCGCGGACGCGCCAGTCGGGCGTCGTCCACGGGCCGGTTCGGTCCTCAGACATTCGTCGTGATAACCCCGGCGAGCGGCAAATGGTTTGGCGTGGAGCGGGGAAAAACGACTACCGCTCGGTCCGCCGTGAACGGCTTCGCACGTTCACGGCACCGCGATTCGACGCCGGCACGAGCGCCGGCTACCGCTCGGTACGCCGTGAACGGCT
>SDGW01001394.1_pt1 | contig 10045 bp, 7 predicted proteins | sample 2873831 | NCBI WGS metagenome assembly SDGW01 (sample SAMN08132700, study PRJNA421101) | hypersaline lake metagenome | isolation source: celular fraction 0.22 microns magnesium sulfate-rich crust from ephemeral... | place: Spain: Penahueca Lagoon, Toledo | collected 2011-07
TGGAATCTTCCAGGAGACCCCAACTGCGTACTCCCTACTGATGCGGGACGCTGTTTTGTCGGCGGCGAAATTGAACAGGGAGCCAACGGAACCAGCTACGTTGCGTTTCAGGGGGGCAAGGCAGATCCAGTCGCCCACCGATTCAACACCAAATCGTCGCAGTTTGAGTCGATTACCGACCTCACGCTGGTTGGAGATAGCGTAATTGCACTCCAGACTGTCGGAGACACGGGCCATCGACTCATCCGTTTGACTCGAGATGGCCAGGTTCAGTCAAAGACGAAGGTCCATTGGCGTGATACTCCCCTCTGGAACCAACAACTGTTCTCTCATCCGGCCGGAGATGGATTACTACTCGCAGGGGTCCCAGCCGATTCAGAATGGAACGAAGGGATTACTGTTGTTGAACTCACTGCAGATGGGGCACCACAGTGGAGCCGCACATATGGGAATGGAGTCAATCCGTTCAACATCCGATTTAATGGCCGGACGCTCGCTGCGAACGTACAGGGACACACAGATTCTGGAAGTACGACTGCGGTGATGGTCATAAGAGAAGAGACACTCCAGTATCATCGACGTGTCCCGGGCTGGAAGATCTTCGATATTCGGTTGGTAGACGACAACGACGGTGATGTTCTTGTTGTGGGCAAAATCAGTGGTCAGAACCCCGAAGTGGGGTACGTCGCTCGGCTTGACAAATCCGGAGACCCACAGTGGTGGCGTACGCTTCCTCAGTCCGGGCAATCGACGACGTTCATGTCCATTCTACAAGCGGAGGAAGGGTACCGAATCCAAACCATCGCCACACCGGAGTCAAAGGGCCCTGACTATTCGATAGAGATGGCGATTGACCGGAGCGGAGAGGTTCAGGGTTTTCAATCGTATCCGATGACCGTCTTTGGCGGTTGGTTCGGTGAGAACAGTGTCTTTGTCACAGAGTCTGGGGATCAACCGCAGCTTCTCCAGTATCAAGATATGAATCGGCCAGGCTCGGGTGAAAACGAATGAACTGGATCAGGATACTCAGGAAAGCCAGAGAGGTTGCAGAATGGGGATACAAGCTTGCCTCCACAGAGCGAGTCGTAGTCATACTGAGTCTTTTTGCGCTATATGGAAAGCAAATTCTGGGAGCCATTCAAGCAACACCCCTCGCCGGGATAGCCGGTATCCTTGGGCCGCTATTCAGCGGGATCGACGTCTTCTATTGGAGCGGCGTCGCAATGATGTACTTCATCCACCTCTTCTCGATCAAAGAAGTTTACCAGCGATTTGATCTCGAGCTCTTTGATCAATACCCGAGCTTCTACCACGTATTCGCTGGCGTCGCGACGATCGTGGCTCAGTACGTCCTTATCAGCAGTATTCCGAGCCAGACTGCGCCAGATTACCTGCAAACAGCCCTTACAACACATAATATCGCCGTCGTGGCGCCATTTTTTGGAGTGGTCATATTCGCAAAGCTGCGGGGAAACTACCCATTGACACACCCAGAGAGCACGTATCTCGATGTCCTATCGAGATTTGGGATCACAGAAGCAGAACGATGGGAAGTGTACGAGCAGACCGACTTTCGGCGGTTTGGGTCCTATTTCATGGTCATCGCAGTGACTGGGGTCTATTTTTCAGCGCTCCTCCTCATGGGTAGCTTCACAGCCACATTACGCATATACCCGGGTGTACTCGAGATCTTTGCAATCGTGGCAGTAGTCGGCGCGAAGGCACTCCGAACATCTCGTATGGGAAAACAACGGGTGGATCTTGCAGATCGTTTCGAGCAGGCCGCAGCATTCGATTCCCCGTTTTATGATGTGATCAGTGACACGCCGATGGGGGCTGGTTGGGGATTCATGCTTGCCCTGATTTTGGGTACAATACTGGTCCCGCTCCCGATACTCATACAACCGAGTGTCGGTGAATTCCCCGCAGAAATATTTGTTACTGGGGTCAGTGCCTTGCTGATCAATAACGGAATCCCCACAGCTCAGGCATTGGGAATGATAGAGCGGGCAATCTTCTGGGTAGCATTTGCTTCCACCCCGTACCTCGTAGCCGTGTTTGGGCTTTGGTTCTGGTACCAGATGGCCCGTCGAACGCCAAGCATCATCCAACAACGCGCTCATGAATCAGAAGCGTTTGAGTTCGATGAGGAGGTTCCAACACCAGCTGTAGCTCGGCCTCGCGGGTGGCTTCTACCAGCGGCGGGATTACTGCTGGTCACATTTTCACACCCATTGTACCAGCAGATGCCGGGATTACCAATTCCGGAGTTACATTCCCCCAGTATCCAAATCGCAGCCTGGGTTACCGCATTCGGGATATTCGGTTGGTGTGTAGTCGAAACCGCAGCCGCAGACCCTGAATTGCCTCGATTCCCAATAATCGAGCTTCTCCTACCGGGACTCATTATCGGCGGCACACTAGTGTATGCCTCAAGACAGTGGGGCCTCCTCCCCCAGTATGCAATTTTGATCGGGATTATTCCCTTCATGACATACAGTGAGGAACTGTTCAACTGGATTGTTGCGCCCACCCGTCAGTCGAGGATTTTGAGATCACTTCCAGCGGGGATTCTCATTGGGTTAGGAGGATGGTATGCCCTCGGGGCCGTCAGCGGCGTCGCCTATGGCTTTGCTATGTTCGCAACGTTTGCCTTCACGGCCGAGTGGAAGGCACGGGAACAGGTTGAGGAGGCCAATAATGCAGGGGAAGAGGGGTCCGCTACTGAATGAACCTGATTCAGTTATTGAATCACCAGGGGAGACCGCAGAGGGGCGGTGATAGCCATTGAACCAGGAAGCGTCAATGTCCCGCAAGTTTATCAGCAGCCACAAATAGCGTATCAAGCATGCCCAAAGGAACAGACTGGTCTTCCCTCCTGGCGGGGAGTGGACTCGTCGTCACTGGGTCCAGTATCGCCGGTCTGTATTCATTTGCAGGACAGGAGCTAGCCGTCTTCGTGGGCTTTTGTCTATTCGTGCTCGGGTACTTTCTCGCCCGTGACGGCTGGGTAATCCTCTCGCCGGTTGAACATCCGATCCGAAATGCTGAGGCCTCACTGCATGCTGACCACCCACTCGTTCGGAGTGCCGTCGGCCTCGTCGGCATCTATGGCATCGCAGCTGGAGTGACACAGTTTTCGCTTACAGTGATTGATCCGAGCGTAATCAGCGCGGTCAGAGCTGGTGTGTTCAGCGTTGGGGGCTATGCGTGGACTCACGTCGTTATCCATCAGAGTCTCTTCTAACGATGATTGGTCAGTTCTCCCTCGAACGTGGTCACATAGGCTTTCTCGCGGGGCTTGCGACAACCTCAATGGGCCTCTCATCAGGATTTATTTGGGCCTCAAAGGGACAGGCAGCGCTCGTTGTGATTGCCGCAACCGCAGCCTGGACAGGCTATCTAGCAGCTCACTACGCAGTCACTGGACGATTCCTCGATGGAGATACACGTGAGAAAGAAGGAATCGGCGGCCGTGAAGCTCTCCATCTCGACGCCGGCTGGCAGTATATCGCGGTCGGTATCGGGGTCAGTATCCTCATTTCAGGGATGGTCATCGGTGCGGTGTATATCAACCGAGGGAACCATCTGGCGACAAACATCGGTGGCGTGCTCTTTCTCGGGGGGTACGTGATTGCCCACTACGGCGCCACAAAAGAGCTCCTCTAGGATTGGACTCCACACTGGATTACGCCAGTGAGAGTAGAGAGAGAATGACTGAAATGGCGTCGATTGATAGCACAGTCACGAGCAGCCGATCATTGATGGGCCACTCCGGGGCCTCTCGGTAAGTCTGGAGCGTCTCAATGTCCTCTCTGGACCGGCCCTCGGAGGAGCGCTCACGCTGGATTTCACGACGTTTGTCACGTACCATTTTCTGATGGATCTGCCAGAAGGAGAAGTATAGCCAAATCGCGATGACAGCCCCATAGACAGCGACCGGAACTGCATAACTAGTCGCCCAGATCAACGGGTCCCACCCGGAGATCATCGCTTCCGTTCCGGGACTCAATGGATCTCGAGAGCCCTGGACGTGGAGTCGATAGACCAGATACACGCCTGCGAGAACCAAGAGCGAATTAACACGTGTCGCAAATCGGCCGAAGTCACGGAATCCTCCCGCATCGTCTTCATGGCCGGGAATATACTGGAGAGTTTGGCCGTTCTCAGAGAGTAATTCGTTGAGAAATCGGACGAGAAGTACGAACTGGACTGCCAAGACAACGATCGCGATATCGATCGCCGTGACGATGACTAGTGATGATGGTGCGTCAAGAACAAACGGTCCACGACTGACTAGCCAGATACCGACGAACTGAGCGACAAATAGTACACTCACCAAGATGACCGCAGGGGTGTTGCCAACTTCAATCGCAAAGGCTTCTAAGAAACGAGGAAGAAAGTCGTTTTCGTACGCCTCAGCGTCAGTATTCGTTTGGAGAAGATCAGTCTTATCGAGTTTAGTGAATAGCGTCTCTGTTCGTCGCATTCCGTCATAGACCAGCGGTCCGCCAAGGTACACTAACAACAGAAAGCCAAAGCTGTAGACAATATTCGGCTGGAGCTCGCTAATTGGCGTAAAGTAAACCGTCCAAGCACTCCAAGCGGCGCCAACGAGGAGTATCGACAACATACCATAGAAAATCCCAGCATGAACCAATTCGACAGTCATCTGTCGAAGTTCTTCATCACCATCAGCAGTACTGAAAATGAACGCAATGAGAAGAATTATCGCAACCCAGAGGGCTAGCCCGCTTACCAGCCCGATCGTCGCAAGGCCAACCTGACCGGGGATTAGGACCTCTAAACCGTTGATGTCAGTCACCGCTGCTTCAACCGTTAAAAGAAGCAACGCCCCGAGTACAATCACAGGGGTGTGCCGGAATGCATAGGCCAGTATCCGAGAGGATGCTCGTGAAATGCGTGATTTTGGCTCGCTGCCAAAATCAAGCATAAACGGTACCTCGTCAGTTACGTCAAAAGGATTCAGTGAACAGTATTCATGGAGATAGGTGGGGCTAGAATGGGGTTCATCCGTATCCCAAACCCACAACGAATCCATTGGGTCATTCGATTGTTCTTCATCCACGTATTGATCACCATCCAATCGGGGCGGATGTATATTCTGTCTGATATTGGAGGGCTCACAACACAAAAACATACCTCAGAAATCCTACTACCATTGAGTGTCTGACATGACGGCCGAGGTTGTAACAGCAACGTAATCACTAGCTGTCTCGACAGTCTCTAGTAAGAACTCTTCATGTTGCTGCAGCAATCAAATAACCAGCCCACTAAGTTCTCCTTTCATAGGTTATATATGAGCGACCGTGTCAGAATTGGTAATGATCGAAATTCGATCTGATTGTGATCCTAATTCGGCAGGAGAAGGGGTCACTACCGGGTGATTAGATGGTACTCGGGCTTCCAGATCCAGTACTTATTCTGGGACTGACTGTTCTCTCAATCTTACTCATCGTTACCGACCAACGAACCACTGTCGAACAGCGGCTTCGTCAACGGTTCAACGTCGACCGTGATTGGTGGGTCCCTGTCCTCGCATTCGTTATCGCATTGGCAACCTCGATCATTGGGATGCCGGCCATTCGGACTGCTTTCGCGGAAAAGCTGGACATTATCGTCCTGATCTTCTCGTTCGGGATCATGTCTGAAGGGTTGGGGAGGTCGGGCTTTTTCAGCTATATCGCGTACAAGATCGTTGCGATCTGCGAGGGGAACTCCACCCGACTAGTGCTGTACATGTTTACGATGACCTCGGCAGTGACGTTGTTCACTACAAACGACATCGTCGTCCTGGTTCTGACGCCGGTTATCGTGGAGATATGCTTCCAAGCGGGTATCAAGAACACAAAACCGATTCTACTGTCTCAGTTCGTCGCAGCGAACACGCTGTCGATGGGACTATTGATCGGGTCGCCGACGAACATCATACTTGCCGAAGAACTGGGGATCAATTTCTTTGATTACTTCGGGCTAATGATTCTGCCCGCTCTCGTTGCGTTTGGCTCGTCATTCTTGCTCATCACACTCATCATCCGTATGACTGAGTCTGATCGGTTCGGGCTGTTTGATCACCTCCACATCCAGCCGGAGTATTCGATGCCGTCGGAGGTGCCCGAGCCGTACTTCACACCACAAATGCGGAACTGGATTCTCATCTTCGCAACCTTCGTCGTTTTGGTGGCTATCGTGACCTTTCTGCAGCTCTCGTTGTATTGGTGCGCGATCCCGAGTATGCTCATTGCCCTTACGTACTGGTCGAAGGCAGACGCCCACGAAGAACCGATTACGGAGCCACTCAAGCGCTTACCGTACGGAGTGTTCTTCTTCGGGATGACGTTCTTCATCTTCGCCGAGGCGTTCGGCCAAACAGCATTCGTGGAATCGGTCGTAATCCCTGCCGTCCAGCAATACTTCGGGGAGGCCCCGGTTCGATCTGGACTTGTCGGGGTATTTGGGGCGGGAATCATGGTCAATATCTTCAATGACCTCCCCGCTGCGGCGCTTGTGGCTACCGTCCTTACCCAGTTGGAGTTCACGTCCACAGTCAGTCGGACCATCCTCGTTCAGGCATCATTAGTCGGCCTCAATATCGGAACGTACGTCACGCAGGTTGGCGCCCTCGCCGGGCTTATTTGGTTCAATCAGCTTCGAATCCAGCGGCGGGAGCAGCGTGAGACATTCCCAGATCTCGTCGAAGAAATGTCGTTCCCGAAACGGAGCGATCTGGTTCGGTACGGTTTGGCGCACTTCGTCTTCACCGGCCTTTCCGTGGGGATGTTCCTCGTGTTCGGGTGGGTACTGTTGTCGGTCCTTATCGGACCGTATTGATCGAGAGTACCCCTCGATTCATTCTTCGAAAACAGGAAGTTACCAGGAGTTGGCTGTTGTATCTCGAGATAGCTACAGATGGAAAACGCAGCAACTCGCTAAATTCGAGGGAACGAAAGCAAGTATTCATCACTGGTCAGCTGGTGGTCTCGTGACGGTTCAGCTAGAGAGATGCCGAGCGGTTCGTCCTCATTGGGCGTTCGCTCGATCGTAAGTGTCGTGAAGGGGACAATATCGTGTCGTCCGTACTCGCGTTGCTCTACAACGATGTCTCGAAGTTCCGTGCCGGTGACGGTGTCTACTGTCGTATCCAACTCTTCGAGACTACCGGGAGTGTCAACGCGGAACTCACGAAGGTAGTAGGCGCTATTTACGGCCCAATCAACCGCATCTCGATGGTCCCACTTGCCCTCCTGAACGAGTTCCTTGACGTGCTGGGTCGTGCGGAACTGCACGAGGTTGTGCAGGAACAGCTGATTGGTTTGGTGCGTTTCAAGCACTTTGTCGACCGCTAAGTAGCGATATTCCTCGTTGCTGGACTCAGAATCAGCTTCAACTGCAAGGAACACGTCATTGTGGTCGAGTTCAGTGATATTCCTGTCGAGCCGGCTGTCAATAGCATCGAGAATCCGGAGTAGGTTCACTCCTGGATCATCGATAGTGTGGTCCAGGAACAGCATGACGTTGTCTCCCGGTTTTACTCTGCGTGGGCTATCTTCAGTCTCGAAAAACAGCATCTCCAGAAGGTGCTGTGTCGAGCGGTATTCGACGCTATTGATGTCACCTTCGACGTCGGGTGTGACCTGGTTACTGGAGGTGTAGACCGTCAAATGTCGGTCTTCCTCACTCTCGTGGTCACCGAACGACAAGATGAATTCTTCAACGCGAGCGTTGTAGTTGATGATGAAGATATCGCCGCTAGACGTGTCCGTGCTCGGTTCCGATCCACCGACATCTGCGGTCTTCGTTAACTGGATAGTGTCCGTCGCAGTCTCCATCTGTTGGTTGAGGTAGGCCGATGAGAACTCGATCGGGACCCTCGACCCCGACACTTTCGTCAACAGGCCATAAAGGACGCCTATCTCAGATGGTGGACGGTTTCGGAGTTCGTCGTTAAGCCGGCCGTGAATGGTTTCGAGAGCTTCCTGCTTACGGACGGCCAGTTCGCTCTGTGTAACGCTGTCTGTGCGGTCGAACCGCTTCTCACGGAACTGTCTGATGTCTTCGAGCTTCGCCAATTCTGAGTCGGCCAACGGTGCAGCTTGGAAGGTGTAGTTGTCCAACCCGTATCCTTGGAACCACGACGGTGACGTTGTCGCATCGGTCAGGTTGAAGAATTGCTCCAACTCCTGCAGCGGATCGCCGATATTGAGTCGAATCAGGTCACGGACGTCATGCTGGAAGTTTACTGCATGCAGATGTTCTCGGAAGCTCGTCGGTTCGAGACTATGGGAAACGCCCGTCAGTTTACGGCTGTCTGAGAGCCAAACTGTGCTTGGCGGGTCAGCTGCCCTATTGGGATCGTTCTCGATATCGCGTACTCGCTGGTTGAGTTGCGTGATGAGACGGAGATTCGCATAGTCGGTCTCGCTGTCAGTGTCCGGGAAAATAAACAGCTCTTCTGAATCAAGAACGCCATACTGTTCAAACAGAAGATCTTCGGAATACGAGAGCTCCTCAATCTTTGTCCGGTAGTCTTTGGTGTCAGTTTCTTCTAGTCCCTGGACGAAGCTCTCCGCGTCATGCAAGTTCTGTTCTTTTGCGAATATCACGACAAAAGCATCGGATTGCTCAAGCAGTGACTCAATGAACTCGTCGTACATCTCCCGGTAATTGAACACGACAATGCGATATGAACCAATATTACCCTCAGCCATCTGCTTGATGAGTCGTTCATGGGCGCTCTCGGAGGTGAACCGGACAATCGAGAGTACGGAACCCAGGACGGCAACCGGGAAGACCCCGGACAATACGAGCCCGATGAAACTGTTCGGGTACGCCCCTTGCTGCAGGCCACTGATCACAAAGACGCCGATCCAGAGGAGGTAATCCAGGGCATTCGAGAACGCCGGCTCAGTTCCATACAACATGGTGTGGAGTTTTTCGGCTCCATAGACGGTGATCAAGAAGATCAATCCAAGAATTCCGGTTACAATAACGGTGTACGTTTTTCTGAACCGGATACTCCACACTCGTAGGTCAGTCAGAAATCGAAACAGGTCGTCAAGGTGTCCGATAACGATTCCCTTCTGCTTGAACGTACGAGAGAGGCTGTAACCACCCAAACAGAGCAATAGGAAGTACAACCAAAAGATCCCCCAAGCAGCAAGTCCAGGCGACTCGAGAAATGGGTGTCCGGCCATCCTTTCTCGCTGATGATTCGGCAATCTTGATAAGTTTAATTGTCGGTTTCATGACTGAGGGATACGATATTGCCGCCCAATGGTGTGACTACCGTTGTGTATTCTGATTTAAACGACTACGTCGATCACGGAGGGACAACGATGCGAACCTACTGCTCACTATCGTGGGCTAGAAAGTTAGTACCGACCGACGTGGTACACGATTCCCCAGAGAAATGAAAGGGCTACAGCGATAACTATTGTTCCTGCGAATTGCTCACTCGTAGGTACCTCAAGCCCGAGCTGTGTATCGATGAGCTCCATCGCCAGTAATGAGATCTCCCCCACTGGTGGCAGTACAGTCCAAACTAGGTTTGAGAGCATTGAACCGACCAACAACGTCGCAAACGCGGCAAATCCGTGCGATGCCCCAGTCTTAGCAGGCATGTCATGACCGTTTTTCGGAGGTCCTCAAATATTTATTCATTGTTAACATGATGGCTGCTGGTGGCGTTATATGGCAATGTCAACGCTAGTCGGAATAGGGCCGATCTGATCGTGGTCAATCGTCGAATTCCGGATAGAATGAACTCGTCTACCGATGGTTGGCTTGCCTCTTTGGATGGGCTCAACATACTGAATGACGTATCGGATTCGGACGAATAACCCCGTATCGAAGCCGTGTGAACAGGGGAGGCCGATCCCAATATTGCGAGCGGTGGTTGGGTAATAACCGAACACCTGCACGCAGAACTAGAACCGAACATCGGGACACTCTGTTGGTAGTCGATCTATTCACTTGACGGAGTCTTTAAGGAACTTCTCGCCCTCTTAATGGACAGAACCCGTAA
>SDGW01001564.1_pt1 | contig 10043 bp, 10 predicted proteins | sample 2873831 | NCBI WGS metagenome assembly SDGW01 (sample SAMN08132700, study PRJNA421101) | hypersaline lake metagenome | isolation source: celular fraction 0.22 microns magnesium sulfate-rich crust from ephemeral... | place: Spain: Penahueca Lagoon, Toledo | collected 2011-07
GGCGACCTCCTCGAGGCCGCGCGTGAGCAGGCCGAGCAGCGTGCCGGGTTCGAGGCCGGCTCGAGCATGCGGGAGGTGTACTGGGTCGGCGCCGGCGTCGTCGACGCGCCGTGGCTCGATGGCGACGAGAACATGCAGGAGCGCATCGCGAAGACGCGCTCGGCGGCGGACTGGGACGTGATCCAGTACCTCCGCGGCAAGGTCACGGAGGCCAACACCAAGGGAAATCCGGAGCGGAAGAGCTACGCCGAGCGGCGCGCGGCGAAAGCGCAACAGAACGAGCCCAGCTGACGTTCATGATCATGCTCGTCGCTCGCGAGACTGGATCGGCGCCGAGCGAGATCCGCGAGTCCTGGACCATGCAGGAGATCGAGGAGTTCGTGATCTGCCTGCCCGGCATCCGCCGGTTCGGCCACCCGCTGTTCGCCGCTGGAGGTGAATCCTGATGGAGTTCGACACGACAGCCCAATTCGAGGCCGTCATCGACCCGTCGTCGCTGTCGAGCGCTCGCGACGACATCGAGTCCGAGCTGGGCGACGTCGAGGTGCAGGTCGCCGCCCAGGTCGACGGCGGCAGTGGCGGCGCCGGCAGTCGCTCGATGGTCGACGAGTTCGAGACTGAACACAAGCTGAGCGAGCGCCGGAACGAACTCCTCGAGGACCTGCTCGACGCCCAGGAGCAGGACACCTACAACCGCGCTGCTCGCCTGGGCGGCGGGGCCGGTGGCGCCGCACTCGCCGGGATGCTCGGCGTCGGGGCGATGGGCCTGTCCGCCCTCTCGCAGTTCGAGTGGCCTGAGCTGCCACCGCTGAAGCCGACAGACATCTCGCCCGTGCCGGTGGACGCGCCCTCGTCGATCCCGATCGACGCGCCAGACTCGATCCCCGTCGACGCCCCCGAGGCCATCCCGGTGGATGTCCCCGAGTTCGATCCGCTCGAGCTCGAGAAGCCCGACTGGATCCCGATCCCGATCGCCGGGCCGAGCTCCTCGCCCAGCGGCGACGGTACTGGCGACGGCACCGGGACTGGCGCGCCGGCGCCGACGCCAGACATCGACGAGATCCAGCAGCCCGGACCTGGGCCTGCGGCTGCACCGGCGCCGACGGGCAACCCGAACCCACAGCCGCAGCCGACCGGTGATGGCGACCTGCTCCCTGGGCTGACAGTGAACCCGGAGAAGGTCGCTGGTGGCGTGGCAGCTGGGGCGGCTGCTGGTGGGCTGGCAAAGCTACTTTCGGGGGGTGGCCAAACCGCTGGTGGAACCGCGAGTTTCTTTGCCGGCCTCCCGGCCAACCTCGCCGCCCGCTCCGCCCGGCGCTCGCAGGAACGACCACGAGACCAGCAGACGTGGTTCGACCGCCTCGTCGGTGACGCGCTCGAGGGCACCGACCTCGGCGGGACGTCGACGACTGCTGGAGCGGCGAGCGCTACTGGTGCGACTCAACTACTCGCCCAGTCCGGCCAGCAGGGCTCTGACCCTGGCCGAGAACGGTCGCCGTCGACGACGATCGAGCACTCGCCCACGTACAACCTCGAAGGGCTCCGTGACCTGGAGCGGAAAATGAAGCGGGACAAGCGAGAGATCGAGCAGAAGATCGAAAACCTGGAGAATAGCTTCAGCTCGCGTCGCTGATCCCGTCCTCCATGATCCACCCCTCCGACTGGAGGATCCGCAAAGCAGCCACGACCAACGCGAGGGAAATGGCCACCCAGTGCCATTCTCCGGCGTCAGCAGCGGCGTAGGCACCCAACACCCCTCCCAGGATCATGGCCAGTGTACTCCACTCCTCGCGCAGGAGTGCGACGACGTCCATGCGGCGACCAAGCACCCCCTCCTGAATGAACCTTCCCCCACGACATGTCCGAACTCCCACCTGAAGACAAAGTCATCCGGCTCCGCATCGAGGGTGATCCGGACGATCGCCCTCGACTTCGGGTCGTCGACGTTCGCGCTCGAGCTCGGTGGGACGGTCACGGCCAACCAGGAGCTCCCGGATGGTACGGAGTGTCGCTGGGGTGACGGCGCCGGCGGGCCGGACTCGCTCACTGCGACCGACGCCCAGGGATCCCACCCGGCCCACAAGGCGTCGGTGCTCTCCTTCTGGCTCCGTGGGACGCGGAACTCGTCGGTCAGCGACCCGCTCGGCGACGGCGAGGGTGGCGGGCCGATGACGCTCGAGACCCTGCAGTACCGGCCGGACGGTGTCCACGAGCCGCTCCAGGTCGTCACCGAGAGCCCGAGCATCTCCTTCTCGGGCAGTTCGCCGACGGTCGCGGACATCCAGATGACTGTCGTCGAGGTCGCGAGCCTCGACCAGGCCATCGACGCCGTCGAAAACGACACCCGATAGCCCATGACCAGACGTCTCTACCGAACGCCGATCCCCGAGAGCGCGTATCGCGACACTGGCGAGACCAACCGTTCAGAGGTCGCCCGATTGGCGGGGCTCACCGGCGGTGGCTCCGTCGAGAACACCGGCACCGAGCCGGGCGAGATCACTCTCAACGTCCAGTACCGCGGGGAGTACGCCGGCCGGCTCGCCCTCGAGCTCTCGGAGCTACTCCACAGCGACGCGTTCTCCGGCCTGCCCTACGCGCCGGTCGAAGGCTCCGCCGAGGACGACGGCTACTACAGCGCCGAGAGTGTCTCACCGGGACGCATCCGCCCGCAGACCGACCGGGCAGTCAACGTCGACGCGACGCTCGCGAAGGATGGCACCCGCGCGAAGATGCTGCAGGCCATCGCGACGTCGACGTCGAACGGGCAGGTTGACAACGACTTCGGGAGTGACCAGTACCGATACATCGGCGCCCCCGCATCGGCCTCGCTGGTGCGCTGGTGGGACGGCAACGCCGCCACCGAGTACCCGTCGCCGGTCACGACCCGCAGCGCCGAACACGGCGACGTCGATATCTTCGACGTCGACGCGGCCTCGTTTGCCGACCCCACGCTGGTCTACAAGCCGGCGAGCTACGACGCCATCGGCGACGTCGACGTCGGCGTCTGGGACACCTACGGCGCCGACTCGATCACGGACAGCAACGGCGTCGTCCAGTGGCAGCGCGTGTTCTCACCCGAGCACGACGCCCGCGGCGCGCTCGTCCTTGAGAACGGCCTTCTCCGGCTGACGCTCGACGACGACGCGGAGACCATCAGCGCCGAGCGGTGGTCCTCCGGCAGCTGGTCGAGCGTCTCGCTGGGCGCCTCCAGCTGGGCGCCCGTCGACGTCGACGTCCGCCACATCTCGCCGGCGCGGCTGGAGGCCCGCATCCTCTTCTCCGACGGTTCGAGTCGCTACCCGCTGGACTGCATCCTCAGCCGCGGCGACGTCGACGCCCTCTGGGTGCGGACGCCCAACGCCCAGTCGGCGACGCCGGCGGGGCTGGTCGACCTGCTCGACCCCATCGCGAGCACGACGATCTACTCGGCTGGGGTAGAGCAGACGTTGGTCAAGCGTGAGGAGGTGAGTCAGTGATGGCTGGGCCGCCTGCGCACGTGCTGGACCGCGTCCCGGACGCGAGTGCGCTCCAGCAGTTCGCTGAGGACAACGAACCGCCGTTCCGAATCGGCTACCGGCGTGGTGAGGAGACCGCTGAGGAGGAGTTCGCCCACGTCCGAACCGCGTTCGGCAACGGGCGGGCCGAACTCGTCTACGAGGATGGTCGGCACGTCACCGTCGACGTCGCCGGCGAGGTCGAGCGAGCGGAGGTGAGTCGGTAGATGGTCACCTACTCTCGAGTGGATACAATCGACGACTGGGAAGACCAAGACAAGACTACCAAGTCCTCCACGTGGGCTGGCTGGAACAACGACACCGACAAGCTCACCATCTCCTCAACGGCGGCTGAGGGCTCCTACTCCGGTCGAGTAGAGGTCACCGGCGACAAGAGCCACTACATCGTCGCCGACCGTGGTTCCGAGGCGCAGGTCGACCGGATCGGCGGCCACATGCGCTTCTACGAGAGTTCGGGCTCGGGGTCGACCCAAAAGCTCGGCTGGACGTTCCACGACGGGACGGGCGACACCATCGGTCAGCTGTACTACGACAGCTTCGGCGGGGAAGTCGAATGGGTGCAACCCGACGCAGGACAGGGAAACGCCATCAATTCGGTGTCGCTCGACACGTGGTACGAGTACGACATCAACTTCGACTGGGCGAACGATACGGTCGAGATCTTCGTCGACGGCAGCAGCGCGGGCAGCTTCTCGATGGACGGGTCGTTCAGCGGCCTCCAGTCCATCCGCCTCTACGCAGAGGACAACTACAACCGGACTCGGTATCTCTACACCGACGACCTCGCCATCTACGAGGAGGTCACCGAACCCGCCGCGCCGAACAACGTCCAGCAGGAGGTCGAGGACGACGACGCCTCGACCGTCACGTGGGACGAGGACACCTCCGGCGGCGACCCCACCGAGTACGAGGTCGATATTTCCACTGACGGCGGGTCGTGGACTCGCGTGGCAGACCTCGGCGGCTCAGCGCGCTCCCACATCGAGTCCGTAGCCCGAGCGACTGACAGCATCCGGTTCCGGGTGCGGGCGGTCAACAGCGCCGGGGCGTCGAGTTGGTCCTACACCTCGACGGAGACGACCAACGTCTCCGGCCTCCAGATAGATGCGGTCGGCGAGACGAGCATCGACATCTCGTGGTCTGACCCGACCGCTAACGACGGGACAGACATCCTGCTTGCCCAGGCCTCCGGCAGCACGGCGGCGGACTACTCTGTCGTTGAGTCGGTCGGCGCCACTGCATCCAGCGCGTCCATCACTGGGCTGGAGAATGGCGAGCGCTACTACGCCCGGGTGCAGGCCACCTACACCGGCGCCGACGGGACGCCCTCACCAGTCAGCAACGAGGTCAACGCAGTCACCTCCCTCCCAGCGCCGACGCTGGATAGCCTCGACGCTGGTACTGAGGGCGAAATCACGCTCTCCTACACCCTTTCCGACAACTCCACCGACGGCGATGTCCTAATCGAGCGGTCGACCGATAGTGGGTCGACGTGGAGCGAGGTGGCGACCATCACTGACCTCTCGCAGACCGCCTACACCGACACTGGGCTGCTCGACGGCGAGCGCTACACCTACCGGGTGACGCGACGAACTGACCACACTTCTTCACAGTCGGGGACGCTCGCGGCGACGACGATCCTCCCGGCCCCATCGGACGTGGCGACGAGCAACGTCACCGCGACGAGCGTCGACGCCTCATGGACCGTCAACGCCAACAACGGCACTCAGCGTGTCGAATACCGGCGCACCTCGGACTCAGCATGGTCGACTGACGCCTCCGGGCTAGCGACGTCGACCACGAGCGAGACAGTCAGCGGCCTCCTGAATGGCGAGGCTTACGACGTCCGCGTGGTCGCCGTCACCGACCACGACGAGTCGCCGTCAGCGGCTACGAGCGCGACGACGGTCCTCCCCGACGAGGATCAGCCCGTACTGGGCAACGGCGTCGAAGACGAGATCGCCGTCGACCGGGAGACGCAGCCGACCAACTACGGGAGCATCCGCATCCACTATCGCGAGACGGGGGCGTCATCGTGGATCGACTGGGGAACCATCCCGTTCGACCAGCTCACCGAGTCCATCACCGGCCTCGAGGACGGCGAGGAGTACGAGGTTCGACTCAGAAGCGAAACTGAGCACGACACGGGCGACTGGACGTCGGCGACCAGCATCATCACGAAGTTCCCCGGCGCAACGAACCTCGCTGTGGATTCGGTAACGGCGACAGCGGCGGACCTTTCCTGGTCGGACAACTCCGACAACGAGGACGGCTTCATCGTGGAGCGGCGCGAACAGTTCCGTGGCGGCTTCGAGAGCTGGCGCGAGCGCGCAAACCTGGCGCCGAACACGACCACCTACACCGACGACGTCCTCCCAGAGACTACCTACGAGTACCGGGTCCAAGCCTACACCGAGCACACGAGCGCGACCTCGGGGACAGTTCAGACGACCAGTAATGACGACGGCGTTCGCACCGACCGCGTACCTGCGGAGGGCTGGCACGTCGTCGTCGAGGACACGGCCGGAAACCAGATCACGCCGACCATCGTCGGCGAGCCAGTCCATCGCCCCCGACTCAACGACCTGCCGACCGTCGAGATCCCCGTCCCGGACTCGGCTCGGTGGTCCGACTCCGCCGAGTGGGAGCGCCAGCCGATGCGGGTCTACTACGACGGCGAGCGCCTCCCCATCGAGCAGGTCCAGCGCGTCCGGCAGGAGCCCGGGCAGGCCATGCTGGTCGGCGTCGGCGGCATCGACCTGCGGGAGCGTGTGAGCGTCGACGTCATCGAGCAGGACGCCCACCTGACTGCCGAGGACCTCATCCAGACCGAGACCGGCCTCGTCCCGCACGTCGACGACCCCAACGCCGAGACCACCGCGGACCTCCTGCAGCAGAGCGCCGACAGCGATGCCGAGTGGGACGACGTCCTCGAGACGCTACCTGGCTCGTCCGACGTCTACGAAACCACGTCGACGGGCGAGCTCCGAACGCGCCAGACGGCCTACTTCGCCGAGGCTGAGGACGGGTCGGTCAGTCAGGGCTCGACTATCTCCGAGCAGTCCTCCGATCGCTGGTCAGGCGGTCGCGTCGTCGACTTCGACCAGCCCGGCCTCGACGCGACGAACAGCGTCACCGTTGAGACGGATCACGTCATCCCTGAAAGCAACGTCGCGGTGGCAGTGTTGACCCAGCAGCCCGGCGACGGCCACCTCGGGTTCGACGTCTCGCTGGACGGGACGACGCTCGAGAGCATCCCCTCGGACGTGCTGCAGACTGGCGAGACCGAGCCGGATTGGTACGAGCCGACGACGGGGTCCTGGTCGGGTGACCTCGCCGCCGGCAGTCACACGGTCGAGATGCAGTTCGACGAGAGCTCCAGCGGGGACGACCCATCGGTCTACGTCGACGCGATCCTGCTGTACGACGACCGGTACGACCCGAACCTCTCAGCCAGTCCGACGGTGACCGATAACGTCCTGCAAGACCTCCACGAGTACCCCAGCGGGATCCAGGCCCAGACGGTCGACGCCGTCTCAGTCCGCCAGGTGACTGGCGGGCGCCTCGAGGCGACGATCAACGACACCACCGGCTCGCAGGCCGTCGCGATGTCCAACGACTCCGGGGCGACGTGGATCGAGGCCACCAACAGCGACGGCAACTTCATCTTCGAGGTGCGGTGGGATCCCTCCGAGGACGGGCTTGCCGTCGAATGGACGCAGGCCGGCCAGCGGACGGCGACGGTCGATCCAGACCTGGTGGACTACTCGACGGAGGTGGACTACTCGTCGATCCATCGCCGCGCCGTGATCTACGGAACGTCGGTGCCCCGGTCGAGTCAAGACGTCGTCGCCGATCTCGACACCTGGCAGTCGCTAGATGATCAGTGGTTGCTCGAGACCGGCGAGCGCGTCGTCGATAGCAACACCGATCAGGAGTACGAGCGGTCGCAGGACTACGAGCTCCGTCCAAACGCGGGGGAGATCAAGCCGCTCTCGACCGGCGACATCGACGACGGTGACGCACTCGACGTTTCCTACGATCGTCGCATCCGCGGCACGTTCGAGAGCGAGGACTACGCCGGCGACTACGAGGTGTTCATCGACGACGTCCCCTCGATCACCACGGAGCGCAACGCCGACGCGGCGGCGCTGGCGATCGTCCAGGAGACCAACGAGCCGCTGCGGACGGCGTCGGTCACCGTCGACGTCCAGCCTGGAGGGATGTCGCTCGTCGAGGCGGTCGACCTCGACCAGCTGCCCGTCGACGAGCCGCTCGAGGTGTGGTCCGTCGATAACTCCCCGGGCCAGGTGACGATGCAGCTCGGGAATCGCGAGGAGGTCAGCGAAACGGTGTGGCGGATCCAGGAGCGGCTGGGGGCGACGAGCCGGAAGGTGTGACGGCTACACGCGCCGGACGTTCTCGGCGTACACTTCCCAGTCGTACACGCGCTTGTCGCTGTTGGTGCCAAGCGAGACTTCATCTTGGCCGTACCCCGGGATCTCGACCGACCACGAGTAGGTGTCGGTCGGCCCGTCGGCGTCGGTGAACCGCCACCACCCGACGACGTCCAGCGCGACCGTGTACCCGTTCTGGTTGTAGACATCCGCCGTGAGGGAGGTCTCGTCTTGTGAGGATGCATAGGCCTCGATCTCGATCCCCTCGCTCGGCGCCGGCGTCGCCGTCGGTGAGGGCGTCGCCGTCTCCGTGGGTGTGGGACTGTCCGTGGCCGTAGGGGTCGGGCTGTCGGTGGGGCTCGGTGTGGGGCTGTCCGTCGGCGTCGCCGTGTCGGTCTCGGTGGCCGTCCGTGTCTCCGTCCGGGTGGCCGTGGGCGTCTCTGTCTCAGCCTGGGTCGGCGACGCGGTCTCCGTCGACGTGGCCGTGGCGGTGGCCGTCGGCGTCGACGTCGTTGTCGAGGTGGAGGGCTCCGCATCGTCCGAAGAGAGGAGGCGATCGACGGCGACCACGCCACCGGCCGCGCCCGCCCCGATCCCGACCAGTACGTCGCGGCGCTTCATGCGTTCAGGATCGGAACGTCAGCAAATAAGCTTACCCCCATGCTCGACAGTATCCTACCTATCGAGGAGACGATTTCGTGTCTGAACAGCGTCTGGCTGCGGCCTTGAGGAAGGAGTTACAGTCATGTTTTGACACGGTCGTCACAAGCCAAACACCATCCACACTACCGAAGATACCGTTATAATGAGGCCTGCCCCGACCATGCACTTCGACAGGAGCGAAACCGGCAGATATTCTCGGAACAACCTCTCTATCCACCCCTTATCTTTGGCCGCCACCGTTTCTTGAACCGCGAAGGGGTTGTCCTCTTGGCTAGGGTCAAAATCTTTTGAAGAGTGTTCCTTCAAAATCCCGGTCTTCGTGAACGATTCATTTAGAATATCCTCCAGAACCTGCCGTTGGTCTTCGGCGTTTTGTCTCTTCCGTTGGTACGTCTGCATTACCACCCCAATACCTGCAAGAACTACCCCGATGACGGCGACCGCAGCCCATAGTTTTCTGGATTCGACCGGAGAACTCCCTAAGTCAAGCGAAAGGAGATTCCCAGCGAAGATCACAGACGCGATGAGGATGAAGTAGTAGGAATTGTGCATCAACCCGTCGCGATACCGGGACTCCTCGCTATACTGAATATACGCCTGAATCAAATGCTCCCGATTCGGGACAACAGGGTCGTCCGTGGGGGACTCATCCTCCTGTTCGAACGGGTCGCTTTCCTCAGCCATCGGTAGCAGTAACGAATTAACTCGTTAATTAGCCTATGATTGACATCAGCCCACCCCAACTAGCTGCACCGCTCGTCGCAACCACCGCGCTCTTGGCCATGCTCTGGGCCGCCAGACAGCCGCGCTCGCGCCGCCTGCTTGGGCCCGCGGCGGACTTCTGGGAGTTCGCCCGGCGCCTTGTGCTGCCGCTGCTGGACCGCCTGCTGCGGCGGCGAGTGCCCGGGCAGCACTACGCCGCCTACACGCTCAGCCTGGACGAGGTCGTCGGGACGATCGACGCCACGCCGGAGGAGGTCGAACAGCTGCTCTGGGATGCTGGCTTCCGCCGGATGCCGTTGGCGGCGTTGAAGGACTTGCCCGACGGCCGGGTCGAGCGTGGGTCGTGGGCCTACCGCGACTCGCTGCTTGCCTCGAAGCAGGTCCACGTGATGCTGTTCTCGGCTGGTGAGGGCCAGACGCTCGTCGCGGCGCACCAGGAGACCAACGCGCTGTCGCCGTTCCGCGCGCTCGAGCACTACCGCGGCATCGGCTACGACGTCCCGGCCGGCGAGCGCGAGGTGCGTCGACGGCTCGACGAAGGGGTGTGGCTGGAGGGGTAACAGCTATCTGCGAATGTGTTTGAACGACGTTCGACGCCCGTTCTTTTGTCTACGACGTCGAATCAATCGGTCTTCGGCCTCTTCTGCAGCCTCGTCCACTATCTCATCGCGCCATCGCCGCATCCTCGACTGGTTCAAGAACTCGGCAGTCACGAGACCGTAGCAGACAATCAACACAGCAAGCC
>SDGW01001396.1_pt1 | contig 10038 bp, 4 predicted proteins | sample 2873831 | NCBI WGS metagenome assembly SDGW01 (sample SAMN08132700, study PRJNA421101) | hypersaline lake metagenome | isolation source: celular fraction 0.22 microns magnesium sulfate-rich crust from ephemeral... | place: Spain: Penahueca Lagoon, Toledo | collected 2011-07
CCGGCGGGCCTCGATGCCGTCGCGGTCGGCGTCGGCGACGAGACCCGCGTCTCGGGAGGCTACGGGAGCGTCGTCGTCGTGGTCGAGAACCGCGGCGACGCGCCGGTCGAGGAGCTTTCGGTCGAGGCGACCGGCGAGGCGGTCAGCGACCTGATGTACGCGGGCGGCGAGGAGGTAGACCGACTGGCCCCCGGCGACCGGTTCACCCACTTCGTGGACGTGGAGACCGACGGTCCGGAGGCCAGCGTCTCGGTCTCGCTGGCGGCCGACGACGACGAGAGCGAGGTCGTCCTGCGCGGCCCCGCTCCCGCCGACGAGGAGGATTGGTCCGACGAGACGCTGGCCGACTGGTCGGCCGAGCGCGGCGACGACGCCGACGAGACCGACGTGAACCACCTCCGCTCGTCCTTCGAGACCGCCTGAGCAGTCCGGCGGGCGCGACCTTTTTCACCGTCGTTTTCGGTTCTCGCCAGTCTTCCGTAGGTCCCGGCGTTCGTCGGGCGAGTCGGTGGGCGCTCGAACCACGCGCCTATCGCCGCTCGAACCGCGCGCCGTTCCGGTCGCACTCGACCTGCGCGCTGGCCGTCACCGAAGTCGTTCCGGTAGCGACGACGCTACCGGCGCGGCAGGGAATGAAAAATATTGCTCAACAAACGGAAAAGATTGCTTCGTCGCCTACGACGCCACGAGGAAGTCGCCGCTGACCGCCTCGCGGGCGTCCCGGACGTAGGCGTACGTCGAGCGCACGAGGTAGACGACCAGTCCCGCGAACCCGAGGAGGTAGGCCGCCGTCGAGCCGTACATCGAGTAGCGGGCCAGTTGGTACTGGCTGGCCATCCGCTGGCGCTCGTCGGCGACGCGCTGGGCCTCCTCGGTCGCGCCCGCTTCGCGGAAGGCGGTTGCGGCTTCGCCGTAGGTCGCCTGCATCGCCGACGAGGTCCGCCCGAAGGCGTCCCACTTCGCCGGGTTGAGCATCAGCGGCTGGCCGAACACGACCGTCAGCATCTCGTCGCGCGCCTCGTCGTGAAGTTCGCGGGCCGACTGGCGCTTCTCGTTGCCCCGCTTGACCGTCTCGGTGTAGGCGTCGAACGCCGCGGCCGACTCGGTGCGGAGCCGTTCGGCGCGCTCGTCGTCGCCTTGGAGCGAGGCGAGTTGGGCGAGTTGACGCTTGATGTGGGCCTGCTCTATCTTCGAGACGTTCCCGGAGTCCAGTTGCGACTGGTAGTAGTCGGTCTGGCGGGCGACGAGTTGCTGGACCGTCTCGTCGGCCGCGGCCCGCGACTCGCCCGCCGAGTCGCGCAGTTGTGAGTCGTCCAGTTGCGAGACGTAGCTATCCAGCAGGTTGTACGTCGCGGCGGCCCGGACCACCTCGTCTTGGGCGGCCTCGTTGCCGTCGCTCGCTCGGGTCTCGCGGGCGTTCTCGACCGACTCGATGAACAGCAGGGTCGCTCGTCCGGCCGCGATGGACGTCGAGAGGTCCGTCCGGGACACGTCGCCGCCGTCCCTGAGTTGGCCTTCGAGCGTGTCGAGGGCCGTCACCATCCCCGAAGCCGTCTCGTCCTGCCAGTCGCCCGACCCGGTGTACTCGTCCAGCGGGTCGCGTATCTGGTCGAACGAGTAGGGCTTGGCGGTCGCGGTGACGGTGACGGTGCGGTTCTCGACGTTCTCGCCCGCGATGCGGTAGGTCCACGTGTACTCGCGGTACAGTTCCGCGGCCGTGTCGAACCGGAGCGCCACGACGAACGGCGCGGCCTCGCCCGCGGTCAGCGTCTCGGGCGGGCGCTCGACCACCGTCAGCCACTGGTCGGGCCCGGAGACCTTCGTCACCGACAGGTCGTCCACGTCGCGGTACTCCAAGGCCTCGGCCACGTCGGTACTCTTCGTGAGGTTCTTCGTGACGATGACGTCGCCGTAACTCAGCGCGGTCTTCTCGACCGATAGCTCGATGCCGTGGCTGACCGAAATCTGGGTGTCGACCTGCTTGCTCCCGGCCTCCTCGGCGTTCACACCGACGGTGAGTCCGTAGTCACCTTCCGGCGTCGAGGGGTCTGCTTCCACACGGACCGTCACCTTGCCGTTCGACTGGCCAGCGATGGTGTCGGGCGTGTCCACGACGCTCGCGGTGACCCGATTGCTGTCGGTCCTCGCGCTCGCGCTCTGGACGTTCATGTCCAAGTCGCCCTCATTGGGCACCGTCACCTCGACCGTTTTGGTGTGCGAATCCACCTCGGACTGGGGCTGGTCGAACTCCATCGAGGTGTCGCTCGTCGAGAGGCTCCCGAACCGCGCCGGGTAGATGACCCGGCCGCTGAACTCTACCTTTTTGCCGACGCTGTTCTCGCCGTCGGGCTTGAGCCGGACCGTCCAGTCGAGGTCGCTGTGCTGTGGCGCGCTGTCGGGCACCGACACCGACACCTCCGCGGTCTCCGACCCGCCGGGCGAGGTGTCGAGGTAGCTCAAGCCGTCGAACGCGATGGAGCCGTACTGATCGGCGCTCGTGACCGTCGAGGAGACCCCGCTGATGCCGGTGTAGCCGCCCTCCTCGGAGACGGTAAACTCGGTGGTCTTGTCGCTGCCGACGAGAATGTCCCCGACTTCGACCTCACCGTCGTCTCCGGCGTCGAGAACTGCGGGCTTGGCCACCGTGACCGACACGTCGAAGCTCTCGGTCTTCCCGAGGTTGTCGGTAATCGTCGCTTGGAACCGGTAGTCGCCCTTCGAGACCGACTCGTCGGCCTCGATTTGGAGCTTCATCGACTTGGAGTCGCCAGCGCCGATTCTGTCCGGCAGGTTCTGGGCGTCCACGTCGAACCCGTTCGGAACGCCGCTGAAGGTGACCTCCGAGGGGCGCATCTGTCCCTCGCCCTCGTTCGAGATGTCCACCTTCTTGGTCGCGGTCCCCGTGTCCTTCGACTCGAACACGACGGTCGCGTCCTGCGTGTCGATGAAACCGAACTGCGGTTCGGTCACTCGGACGGTGAGCTGTTTGCGTTCCGGGCCACTGTCGGCGGTGTACGCGGTGTGGTAGCCCGCGCTGGCGCTGGCCGGGACGGTCGCTTCGTAGCGCAGTTCGTACTCGTGGCCCGCCTGCACGGTCCACGACGTTCCGGTTCCGCCCGCGGAGCCGTCGAGGTCGCTCCACTCTTGGAAGGCGAACTCGACGTTCCCGTCGGCCATCTGGCCGTCGACGCTGACCGTCCGGTTCGAAGTCGCCTCGAAGGTCGTGGTCACCGTTCGCGTTATCTGGTCGCCGGAACTCGCCGCGGCCGCCGCCCGACTGATCGACACGTTCGACTGGGCCGTCGCCGCCCCGGCGAAGCCGTGGACCGCGACCAACAGCGCCAGACAGAGCGCCACCGCACTGCGCTTATCCATGACGCACCCCCTCGGTCGCCACGATGTCACCGATTTGGGCGTCCTCCACGTCGCGGGCCCACGCCGCGAGGCGGTGGGCGAACAGACTCGCGACGAGCGCCACCGCGGCCGCGAACCCGAGCGCGAGGAGGGCGCTCGCGAGCGCCAGCGACGCGACCGCCGACCGGGTGCGCTCGCGCATCGCGGCGACCGTCTCGGCGCGGTCGGCCATCTCGTGTTCGGCCGTCACGTCCGCGGCGGTCCCGAGTCGGTCGCTGGCCGTGCGCGCGGCGGCGTACCGGTCGAACACCGCCGTCGTGTGGGTCGTGAGCGCGCCGACCGCCGAGCCACACGACTCGCCACACGAGTCGAGGAACTCGCCGGCCGCCGTCACCGACTCGTTGAGCGTCTCCACGTCGGCCCGGTAGGTCGATTGGAGTCGCTCGCGCTGGACGACCAGACTCGAGTACTGCTGGACCGCGCCGCCGCGCTTGTACGCGGTGGCCGCGCTCGCCATCCGGTCGAGTCTGGCCCGCGTGTCGTTGGTCGCCAGCGCCGACTCGTGGAGCGCCTCGCCCTGATTCTGGTAGAACCGGTCGAGCGCGATGGTCGTCAGCGCGGCGTACTGGCTGCCACCGGCCGCCCGGAGGTCGGCCACGAGCGCCTCGGTGCGGTTGGCGCGTTCGAGACTCTCCATTCGGGACCCGCGCTGGCTCAGGTTGTAGGCCTCGTCGAACGTCACCAACACCTCGTACACCAACGCCATCCGTTCGGCCTTCGCGTCGGTGAACGTCCCGACCTGCACGGTCGAGACGGCCTGCGCCCTGACTACTTCGAACTCGCTGTACTCCTGAAACGCCGCCTGCCCTTCGAGTCCGCGGAACGCGTCGAGGAACTCGTCGGCCGTCTCCGGCGACGACTCCTCGGCCTGCGTCGCGGCCGCCGGAGCGACCAGCGACGAGCAGACGACTGCGACCGCGAACACGCATCGGGCGTACCGCTGTGCCTCTGTCACTGTTTAGAACACCGTCCGTTCGAGTCGTTCGCGCAGTTCGTCGTGGTCGAACAGTTCGTCTATCGCGTCCAGCAGTCCGGTCGCGGCGAAGACGACCGCCGCGCCCCGAACCCGGTCGTCGTCGGGCGCGTCGCGGACGAGTTGCTTGACGCCCTCCCAGAGTTCGCGGGCCGGAGCGACCACCGCCACGTCCGACCGCTCGTCGTTGATGCGGTCGTCCACCGCCTGCAGTTGGGTTCGGACCGGTTGGCGCTGTGCCGTGCGGTCCTCCCCGAGGAGGCCGAACAACGTCTCGACCTCGAACTCGCCGTCCCACGCGACGCGCGCGTCGGCCATGTCCACGCAGGCCCCGAACAGGTCGGTGTTGCGCTTGGTCGCCATCGCGTCGTCCACGAGTTCGACGGTCTCCTCGGCCGTGTCGAGGAGCGCCGCGACCACCTCGTCGGGGTCGGCCTCGGCGGTGGCGAACCGGTGGCCCTCCCGCGGGAGTCGTTCGACGGTATCGAGGAGGGCGGTCACGACCGTCCCGTAGTAGCGGGGAATCGCCACGTCGCGGCCCGAACCGGTCGTCAGGCCGTCCACGTCGCGTCGAATCTCGGCGATGCGGTCGCGCTGTCGTCGCCCGAGCGAGTACTCGAAACTCGCCTCGAGGGTCGCGCGGCCGCGTTGACCGTCGCGCACGCTGACGCGCTTGGACTGGACCGCGAAGGCGTCGCCGGGTATCTCGGTCCCGACCTCGTACTTGCCGACCGGGAGACCGGTGAACGCGGCCACGCCCTCGTCGTCGGTCGTCCCCTCGCGGTGGCCGCCGACTTCGCGGACCGCCTGCTCGCGCGCGCGCGTCTCGACCGGCAGTCCCGAGACCGGCGTCCCGTCGACGGTGACGGTCACGTCGAGGCTCCCGGTCCGCAGGTCGAGGGTCAGCGACTCCTCGGGGGCGCTACCGCCGTCGAGCGCCACCGTAGCCGAGTCGCCGTCGTACTTCTCGTGGCTGGCGGACAGTTCCACCTCGTCGGCTTCGAGCGGGAGCGCGAAGGTTACGCGTCCCTCCGAATCGGTCTGGTGGGTACTGCTCTCGCCCCCGTCGAGCGTGGCCGTCACCGGGACGTTCGAGAGGGGCTCTCCGTCGTCGTCGGTCACGGTCGCCGCGGCGTTCTGCGGGCCGAGTTCGAACCGGAGCGTCGAGTCGGAGTTGATGGTCCGCCGACGCTTCTGGTCGCTCTCGTCGCCGGATTCGGCCGTGAACGTCCACTTGCCCCGGCCCAGCGACAGCGACCCGGTGCCGTCGGTCAACTCGACCTCCTCGCGGCCCCCGTCGGCGCGCGCCGTGTTGCCGTGCTTCTCGGCGACGACGGTCACGGGTTCGCTCGCCAGCGTGCTCCTCGCGGCGTCCATCGCCCGGAGTTCGACCTCGTGTTCGCGGCCGCCCGAAGTCGCTCCGGTGCTTCCGCCCGAACTGCCTCCTCTGAGTGTGATGAGGGCGATGCCGACGACGCCGACGAGGAGGACCCCGCCGATACCGGCGACGAGCATCAGGTTGTCTTCGAGCAGGCTGACCGTGCCCGACGAGCCGTCTCCGCCGCTCCCGCCGTTCCCGGCGTCACCCGCCGCGTAGAACAGCGTGCTGTTCGCCGACCCGGTGCCAGTCACCGTCGCGCGGGCGAACTGTTCGCCCGTCACGACGAGGCGGTAGCTCCCGTTGGGGTGCAGGCGGTAGGCCGTCGAACTCAGGTTCACGTCGCCGTTCTCCACCGGCACCGACACCGAGACGTACCGCGACCGGTCGGTCGCCGAGGAGTTCCGGGTCGCGTTCGTCAGCCAGACGGTCGTTCGCTTCGCGGACACCGACTCGTTGGCCAGCGACACGACGCTCCCGTTCGCCGTGACGTTCGCCGTAATCGTCTCGGTCGTGCGGGCCTGTTCGGTGACGTTCTCGAACACCGGCTGGCCGTCGCGGTACGCCGAGACGGTCCAACTGCTCGCGGCGGCGAGCGCCGAATCGGACACGGTGAGTCGGCCGTCCGTCGCGGTCGCTGCGCTGGCGAACCGAGCGCCGTTGGTCTCGACCGTGAGGTCGTACTCGCCGCCCGCGAACAGCGGGTTCGACACCGCGAGCGTCCCGCCGTCGAGCGCGGTGACGGCGGTCGCGCGCTCGACGTGTGCGCGGAGATTTATCGACGTCGTCGCGCGGTTCGACACCGCGAGGTTCGCGTTCTCTTTGAGCGGGAGCGAGAGCGCGCCCGCGTCGAACGAGACGGCGAGATACGAGTCGTTGCCCTCGTACTGGACCGTCCCGGACACCGATTTCTTCGAGCCGTCGAGCGACAGCGCGACCGGCTGGCCGCCGCCGTAGCCGAGCGCCTGCGTCAGCGGCACGCGGAGTTTCCCGTTCTCGAACTCGGCGTTCTTGGTCTTGCCAAACGTCAGGTACCGGAGGTTCGCCCTCTCCGCGAACAGTTTGGTTCCGTTCGACTTCACCGTCACCGTCGCGTTCTTCAGGTTCTGCTTCGGAACGCCGAGTTTCTTCACCGAGACGGAGAACGTCTTCGTCGCGTTCTTCGTCGTCACGCCGACCGTTCTGCCGCCCGCGACCGAGACGGTAATCTTCTTCGTCGCGGTCGCGTTCTCGCCGAGTTGGACGACGAGCGTGTCGCCGTTCCGGGTGACGTGGTCGGTCCCGTCGCTGGCGGCCCCCAATCCGGCGACGCCCGCGACGACCGACAGCGCCAGCAGGGCCGCCAGCAGAGCCGCCCCGAGGCGTTCGCGTCGTGAAGGGTTCGTCCCTGCCATGCTACCCCTCGTTGATTTCCATGTACTCGGTCAGGTTCTCCTCGATGCGCCGGAGTTCGTTCGCGGGCAGGCGGGCGTTCCCGAGCGACCGCCCCGACTGGAGGCTCTCTTTGTACTCCTCGAACTCGTCCCACGAGTGGTCGAGCAGGGGGTCCAAGTCGAACCCGCCGAGCAACAGCAACACGTCCACCTCGTTGCTCCGGTCCTGTTTGGGCGTGAGGCTGGTCATGCCCGAGGCACCCAGCAGGCCGTGCTTGCGCTTCCACTCGTTGAAGGCGTTCTGCACGTCGGGTTCGGTGATGTCGCCGCTCTCTATCATGTGTTCGGGCGCTCGCACTACCGCGTAGGTGACTCGCGAGGTGCCCACGTCCATCGGGACGAAGGCGTTCTCGGCGGCCTTGTCGAACATGTACTCCATCTCGAAGAGGTCGCCGTTCAACTCGGTCGCCACCGCCGGGGTGAAGTGGTACGCCCCGATTTGGGACGGCACCGTCACGTAGTCCTGAATGTCGATGACGCCACGGGTCTCCCGGCCCGCGCCGATCATCAGGTCGATGGCCGAGATTATCTGGTCGTTGACCTCGCTGTAGTCGGTGCCGGTGGTCTCGTCGTCGCTGAGATGCGAGTTGGCGACCAGCAACACCATGTCGGCGTTCTGGCTCCCGTCGTCAGACCGGAGGAGTCGCGAGAGACCGCAGACCGCGTTGAACTGGCGCTGGGGTGCCTCGTAGTAGTAGGGCCAGACCGCCAGCGCGGCGTGGATGGTGCTGTCCATCCACTGTTTGTGCTGGCTGGTGTCGAGTCCGCTCCGGAACTGGTCGATGACGTAGGGAATCGACCCGTTGCCGGTCCCGCCCCCCAGCGTCGCGGCGTGGAGAAAGGCGTCGGTGTGGCCGCTCAGGTCGCTGATGCTGGCGACGATGCGGTCCAAGTCCTCGCGGGCGGCCTCCTTGCCGGTCACGAAGAAGTTGCCCGCGCCCTGCTGGGAGCCGAACTCCAAGGCGTGGCGCGCCCACGGGTCGCCGTCGATGCGGTCCTCGATGCGGGTGATGGTGTTGCGGATGTCCGCGCGGTTCGTGTTCATCACGAGGATGCGGTCGTCGATACCGGGGTTGTCCGACCGGGTGAAAAACTGCGAGGCGATTCGCCCGCCACCCTCGCCGGAAGCGATGACCATCCACTGCGTGTACGTGTTCTGCTTGCTTGACATGTTAGGCTCGTTTCGTTACTCCGTCGGAAGTGAGTTCGACCGACTCTCCGAACTCGGCGTCGGCGACGGCCTCCCGAATCACGTCGTCGGGGAGCGGTGCCGACAGGAACCGCGTCCTGAAGTCGTCGAACGTCATCGTCTCGCCGTCCTCGAGGTTGTGCTGGACGACCATCTCGACCTCCCGGTCGAGTTGCTCGCCGTCGTAGGCGACCACGCCGTCGGCGTCGGTCCGCGTGACCGAGAGGTCGGCCTCCTCGGCCCAGATGGCCAACAGACACGGCACGTAGTCGTCGGTGATGGGGTAGTCCATCGACGCCGCCAGATACCCCTCGTCGTCGTACTGGTCGGTCAGGTCGTCTTCGAGGTCGGGCAGGTACTCGCGGATGTCGGCCTCGACGCCCTCACAGACCTGCTCGCGCAGCCCCACCTCGTCCATCGTGAGTTCGACCCGCGCGTCGTCCTCGACCGTGACCGTCTCGGTCGGGGTTCGGTAGTCGTCGGGGTCGGGAACCGCTCGGACCTCGTACTCGCCGAAGGGCACCTCCTCGAAGGTGACCTCCTCGGCGAGATGCGTCCGGCGATGCTCGCTGTCGTCGTAGGCCGTGCCTTCGATTTCGAGGGTGACACCGCGCTTGGGACCGCCTTCGCCGAACTGGGCGAACACCGTCACGTCGTGGGTCTCGCCGTCGCCCGCCGCGACCAGCGCCGGACCCGACGCGTCGTAGGACACCTCGGCGTGCTTGCGGGCGTAGAGGTCCATGAACGCGCCCGCGTCCTTGACGGGCAGGTCCTCGGCCGTGACCTCGGCGCTGGCCCGAATCTCTTGGTCGATGACCGACTCGATGTCGTCGTACGACCGCGCGACCGACGCCTTCTCCGAGAGGTCGTCCAGCGCGTTCGAGAGGTCGCCGACCGCGCCGGTCCACGTCAGGCGGAACTGGTCGAGGTCGTCGGTCCGCCGGAGTCGGGACTCGTACTCCTCGTCTCCGGCCGAGGGCCACTCGTAGTAGTCCGCGGGCACGTCGGCCCGGCCGAGCGCCGACAGGTCGTCTTCGAGGTCGCCTTCCATCTCCGCGACCATCTCGATACAGACCTCCCGGAGGTCGTCTCGGTACTCCCGGAGGTCGCTCACGTCGAGCGCCGAGTCCAGCGACGCCATCGCGGCGTCTATCTCCTCGACGCGCTCGACGTGGCGCGTGCTGACGTACTCCTCGACCACCGACGACTGGACGGCCTCCAGCAGGTTCTCGACCGACTCGCGGTCGGCCTCGAACCGCCCCGAGAGGTCGCCTTCGAGCGCGGCCTGCGCGTCCAGCACCGCGTCCACCGCGCCGTCGTAGTCGTCGGCCTCGGCCCGCGACCGGGCGTCTTCGAGGAGGCCCCGAACCTGCGCGTCGTCCACCCGTCCGTCCACGTCGCCGAGGAGCGTCTCGACCTCGCCGCTGGCTCGTTCCACGACCTCGGTCGCGTCGGCGCGGTGGTCGGCCAGCACGTCTTCGAGCGCCTCGACGTCGTGGCTGGCGTCGTCCACGGCCTGCTGGCCGCGCCACGACCGAACCTCCGCGAGGTCGGCCTCCTCCAGTCGGCCGAGGGTCTCGCGGAGTCGCCGGAGTTCGCTCCGGACGAACTCCTCGAAGGAGTCGGTCAGGGTCGAATCGAGGTCCCGCAC
>SDGW01001398.1_pt1 | contig 10029 bp, 8 predicted proteins | sample 2873831 | NCBI WGS metagenome assembly SDGW01 (sample SAMN08132700, study PRJNA421101) | hypersaline lake metagenome | isolation source: celular fraction 0.22 microns magnesium sulfate-rich crust from ephemeral... | place: Spain: Penahueca Lagoon, Toledo | collected 2011-07
ATCAATGAAAATCCTGTCACTAGAATCTTCTAATCAACTATCGGGAAGGTCGGCGTAATACAGATCGGAGAGGCGACCGACGACACGAGCGGTCCGCGCCGGAGCTCGGTCCGAAACGGACCGGACAGGAGTCCCCCGCTTCGGCAGGATGAGTGAGTTTTCGGCCCCGTACACTTCCGCTGGGTCGAACCCGAACGGCGAAGACAACGGCTGTACGACCCGATACAAACGGAGCGGCTGTCAGGTGCCCGGCAAGTAGTTGGTGAATATGGACTATTTCTATCGGATTGAACTGTCAGTGTGATCGTCCAACCAGTGTCCGCAGTTCGTCCAGCCCAGATCGACCCGCTAGTCGAGGAGACGCTGTCGAACCCGGCAATGTCCAGTTCGCTGTGGTTCATGATCGCGCTGATGGGCATCGCGACGGTACTGTTCGTGTACATGGGTCGGGGCGTCGAGGACCCGCGCGTGCGGACGATTTTCGTGGCGACCATCGGCATCCCCGCGGTATCGCTAGCCAGTTACTTCGGTCTCGCCAGCGGCCTGACGATCGGGGTCGTCGATATCGCGGGCCGGGGCGAGGTCGTCGCCATGTGGGGTCGGTATCTCACGTGGACGTTCTCGACGCCGTTGATCCTGCTGGCGCTCGGACTGCTCGTGGGGTCGGACCGGCCGACGCTGTTTGCCGCCATCGCGTTCGACGTCGGGATGTGCGTCACCGGCCTGGCGGCGGCGCTGACCCGACAGGCAGTCTGGATGCGCTGGGTCTGGTTCGGCATCAGTTCGGCGTTCTTCCTCGTCGTCGTCTACGTCTTGCTCGTCGAGTGGCCGCGAGACGCCGCTGTGCAGGGAGCCGACGTCGAGAGCCTGTTCGGACTGTTGCGGACGCTGACCGTCGTGCTGTGGTTCGGATACCCGATCGTGTGGGCGCTCGGCACCGAGGGGCTGGCGGTAGTGGGTACCGGCGTCGGCGCGACGGCGATCACGTCGTGGGCCTACAGCCTGCTGGACGTCGGCGCCAAGTTCGTCTTCGCCGTGCTGTTGCTCAGATTCCTCGCCGACGAACCCGCGTCGGTGACCAGACGGCAGCCAGCGGGTGCACAATCACCGACCGAAGACTGACCAGCGCGCGGATGAACCGTCACCGACCCGACCAGAACCGCTCCAGGCCGAACGAGAGCATGTCCGTGCTCACTGGCTGAAACTCCTCGCCGGGGATGTACTCGCGGACGCTGTCCCAGGAGTCACGGGCGTACCGGGCGTCGACGAACACGCGAACGCCGACCTCCTCGGGGCTGCGGATCACTCGGCCGATCGCCTGGCGGGCCTTGCGGACGGCGGGAACGGTCAGCGAGTACTCGAACCCGTCGCCGAAGGCCTCGTCGTAGGCCGTCCGGATCGCCCGCGTTCTCGGGGAAGTGGTGTCGACGATCGGGACGCCACAGATCACCGCCGCCGACAGCCGGTCGCCGCGGTAGTCGACGCCCTCGGTGAGCGTCCCCCGCAGACTGGTGACCAGCACCTTCCCCCCGCCGGCGAAGAAGTCGCTCTTGAGTTCCTCGGTCGCGTCGTCGCCGCTGGACTCGTCGATCAGCACGGGCTTGTCGACGGCGTCGCGCAGCTGCTCGGCGGCCCACTCGGCCTCGCGGTAGCTCGGCATCCCGACGAGCACGTTGCCGGGGCTCTCGGCAACCTCGCGGATCGCGTCGGCGTACGCCCGGCGCGTCGGGTTGTCCTCGCGGGGGCCGCCACGGTTGTCGTACGTGAACTTCGGGGCGTCGACCGCGAAGCTCTCGCGGTTCTCGGCGGGGAACGTCAGACCGTAGGTTCGGGTGACGACCGGCCGGTCTTCCTCGTGTTCGAGGTGGTCCAGTCCGGTGACCTCGGCGAACACGTCGAGCGGCTCCAAGGTCGCGCTCATCAGGACGCCGCCGCCGAACTCGGCGAGGCGCTCGCCGATCACGTCGCCGGGCACGCAGTTGTGGATCGCCAGCCGCGCGTTGTACGCTCGGCGCCAGCTGTCGGGCGGTTCGGCGTCGTCCCAGGTCCGGTCGAGTTCGATCTCGCGGAAGTGGCCCTCGTGGTCGGCGCGGTACCAGCGACCGAGCACGCGCCCGACGCCGGGGGCGGCTCGCTGTTTCGCGTCGTCGTCGGCCTCGTCGAGAATGCGCTTGACGACGGCGCCGACCGTCTCGGCGCGGCTCCACACGCGGTCGTCGTAGCCGGTCCGCTCGGCCCACTCGGTGATCTCGTCGACCGCGGGCACCTCCGGATCGCGCAGCGGGATCTCCTCGTCGGGCAGGCTGTTGAGGTCGCTCCTCCAGCCGCGGTGCTCGCGTTCGAGGTGGGCGGTGACCTGCCGATCGAGTTCCTCGCGGAGATCCCTGATAAACGAGCGCAGCGTCTCCAGTTCGCGCTGGGCCACCTCGGCTTCCTGTAGTTCGGCCCGCACGAGGTCGGCGTCGGCGCTGCTGGTCCCCTCCTTGCCGTCGAACTGCAGGGCCTGCAGCACTCTGGTGAGTTCGGACTCGGCGTCCCGCAGCGATCGGTCGGCGACGGTGTCGCTCACCAGGTCGCGCACGCGCGGTTCGAGCATGTGGGCCTCGTCACAGATCACGAACGTCGACTCGTCGAGCAGCGCGCCGGTAAACGAGCCGGTCGTCGTGGGGTCGAACGCGTGGTAGTAGTTCCCGAGAACGAGCTCGGCGTGGGGCAGGATCGCGCCCATCATCGAGTGCGGACAGGTGCCCGCACCGACGGATCGACGGACCAGTTCCTCGGGGTCGATCAGCCCGGCATCGGTGAAATCGAACGGGACGGCCTCGGCAGGGTCGCCGTCGCCGTCCTCGGGTTTGTCGTCGAGATATCGGGCGTAGAACGGGCAGTACTCGGCGTCGTCGCGCATCGGCATTCCGGTGGGGTACGGCGAGGGCTCGCCGGCGGTTTCGAGGTAGTCCGCACCACCGTCGGCGCCCGAGTCGGCCAGCCCGATCTGCTGGCTTCGGGCGTCGTCGACGAGCGCACCCGCGCTGGCGGGGCCGTCGCCGGTCAGCGCGCGGGTGGTGTCGCGCAGCTCCTCGCAGCGGTCGTAGACGGTTGTGTCGTCGATCCCCGCGGCCTCCTCGCGGCTGTAGGGACAGACGTCGGCCTTGCCGACCAGCGTCAGCGCCGAGAACGGGCGCCAGTCGTCGGGCAGCTCGTCGTTGATCCGCTCGACGTCGGCCTCGAACTGCCGGAGCTGTTGCTTGACGCTGGTCAGCGCCAGCACGCGCTCGAAGTCGCTATCGGGGTCGCGAACGAGATGGAGGCCCGCCGAGAGCGCCAGCATCGTCTTGCCGGTGCCGCAGGCACCCTCCAGCGCCAAGAACCCCCCGTCGCGCGCGGCGTCGATCGCGGTCTCGACACCGTCGATCTGCTCCTCGTAGGGAGCCTCGTGACCGAACACGTCTCGCCAGGAGCCGGGCATCTACACGTTCTACTCCCGGCTCCCCGTTTAGGGTTGTCGGATAGAACGGGGCCGTCAGCTATTGCGGTCCGGGAGGATCGACAGGTAGCAAGTAATCGACGATTACTCGATGGTAACTAGACATTAACCGGTAATTAAGCATGCAATTAAATTCTGAACAGTAGAAATAATTAATAAGGGCAACGGAGTAAATTACGTCGAGAATGATCGCGCAGATCGTGCTAGCGGGGTTTCTCGCCGTGGTGGGGCTCGTCTGGGGGCTGCTCCGCTACGAGTTCGGGATGCCGCGGGGCGTCGCACTCGCGTTCGGCGGGACGCTCGTGCTGCTGGGCGTGATCGCCGCCGGAATCGGTCAACTCGCCGGAATGGGGCCGGTGGCGGGCGTCTCCGGCCTCGCGCTGGGCGTGACGGCGACGCTGTCGGTGTTGCTCGCGCTGGTCAGTTGAGTCGTCGGCAGTGCAAACCGCCTTTGGTGCCCGAGCGAGAACTACGCTCGTGACCGACGACGCCTTCGACGCCGACGCGTGGCGCCGCGAACTGACCGCACAGCGCGAGGAAAAAGACGAGTTCTTCGCCGAACACCGACAGTCGCCGATTCCGCCCGAGGAGCGCGACACCTTCGACGGGCTCGACTACTTCGATCCCGACCCCGACTACCGGATCGCGGCCGACGTGACCGTCCACGACGACCCCGAGGGTGTCACGATGGACTCGACCGGCGGCGGCCCCGAAGTGCGCTACCTGCGCGAGGCGACGCTGACTTTCGAGATCCGCGGGACCGAACAGACGCTCTCGGCGTACCGCCAGGAGGGCGACGAGGCGTACTTCGTCCCGTTCCGCGACAAGACGACCGGCCAGCAGACCTACCGCCAGGGTCGGTACATGGAACTCCACGCCGACCGCGAGCTCTCGGACGGCGACGAGATCGTCGTCGACTTCAACCTCGCGTACTCGCCCTTTTGCGCGTTCAGCGAGACGTTCGCCTGCCCGCTCCCGCCCGAGGAGAACTGGCTGGACGTCGTGATCGAGGCGGGCGAGCGAGCGCCCTGAGCGGGCGGACGGCCCGAACCGTCGACCGCGCAGCGGCGTCGAGACGCCGCGTCCGAGCTGCCGAGCCGGCGCGGTGACGGTGACGAGTTACGGCTCGACGCCGACGGTCAGCAGCGTCCCGTACTCGCGGTAGCGCTCGACCATGGCCTCGCGCGTCTCCCAATCCTCGGTGGGGAACTCGCTCGCGGGCGGGATTTCGGTCTCGCGGTCCGGAATGTTGTCCTGCTCGGCGACGTGCAGGCCGGCCTCTCGGAACGCCTCGCGGTACTCCCGGGCGCTCCAGCGAGTCATCTCGATCTCGATGAACTCCTGCCACTCGTGGGAGTGGACGTTCTCCTCGTAGTAGTTCACGGCGCAGTAGACGGTGCCGCCGGGCCGGAGCACGCGCCGGATCTCCCGGAGCGTCTCGTGGGGGTCGGCGGCGTAGTAGAACGCCTCCATCGTAAAGACGTGATCGACGCTGTCGTCCGCAAAGGGCAACGATCCGAAGTCGCCGACGACGTAGCCAACGTCCTCGTCGTCGGTGTAGGCTCGGGCGTTGCGCGTCATCTCGGGCGAGCCGTCGAGGCCGTAGGCCCGCCCGGCGCCGGCGGCCTCGCGCAGTGCGCGACCGGCGTACCCGCTGCCACAGCCCAGGTCGAGCACGACGTCGCCCGCTTCGACAGGCATCCGCGAGAGGACGTGCTTGGCGGTGTGCCAGTGTCGATCCTCCATCCCGCGGTCCCGTCCTTCGGCGGCCCACGCGTCGAACTCCTCGCGTACGCTCATGTGCGCGACGTGGGGGCCGACGGGTGAAAACCGGTTCGGTGAGTCGCTGGGATCGGTCGGGCGATCGAGCGTCGGCCGAGGTCAGAACTCGCCGTTGACGATGTCCGAGAGCCGCTGACGGTCGAACAGCTTCGCGTCGCTCGTGACGTCGCCGAATTCGTCGGGGAACAGCTGCTTGGCAGCCCGTTCGGTCAAAAAGAGGTTGTGAATCGGCCCCTGGCGGAGGTAGCCGCCCCGATAGACGCGACCGTCCTGAACGGCCGTGAGATCGCTCCCGACCGGGTGATCTTCCATGTTCGCGAGTACCGTGTCTCGGAACTCGGTTGCCGACTTTTGCTCGTGGCCGCGAATTAGAAGCACGTCGGGATCGACTTCCAGCAGGTTTCCATAGTCGAGTTCACCGCGGTTGTTCGTGCTGAGGTTCTCGGTACCGGTACCCGCGAGCGCATCGGCCACGCCGAGGTCGGACCACTGTTTCTTGCTCGTCCCCTTGTCGTTGAGGCGGTACGGAGAGAACGTCTCCGGATCGTTCATTCCCTCGAACGTGAGCATCACGCTCGGACGTTCACTCGCCGGGGGAAGCCGTGTCTGAACGTCCGCGATGAACTCGTCGTGGAACCGCTTGAACGCCCTGTAGCGGTCTCGCTCTTGAAACAGTTCAGCCATCTTCTCGAAGGCTTCGTACAGGGTATAGTACCGGTGATCGTGCCACCCGTCGGACCGGCGGAAAATCATGTTCCCCACGAAGGGCGCAACCTGATTGTGGATCTCTTCGATGTCGGCTCGGCTCCAATCGAACCAGTGTTTGAGCATCTCCGTATCGATGAGGTGAACGTCACTGTCCATCTCGTAGAACAGTTCCATCGACATGCTGTTCTCGACCAGATCGTTCTCGGCGATCCGATCCGTGTCGACGCTGACGCCCGGGAGCTCGTCGTAAATGTCCGTGTAGTACTCGCTCGTTTGCCCGATACCGATCATCCCGTCGGCCTGCCCCAGTGCGACGCCCATGTCGGCGTAGTCTCCGCCGTAGGGCACCCACTTCTCTGGGGTCGTATCGAGCGTTATCTCCCCGTTCGGGGCCATCGACACCGAGTAATCAGAATTCCCAGTTGGTCCGGTCCCGCGCTCCGAATCGGTCATCCCCGTACAGCCCGCCAGCAAACCGCTACAGATGGCAGCTCCGCCGTACTTGATCGTGTCTCTGCGCGTCCGTGTCAGGCGCTCGGTTCCGTTGTCCGCCATGGTTTTAGGCTTGCCTAAAGTAACTAAAACACTTTGATTTGGTCAGTGACAGATGACGGTTAGTTCGGGGCTCCGCAGCCCGGACACACCGGCGGTCCGCCCTTGGGCAGCGTAAGCCCGCAACGCGAGCACTCCTCGTCGTCGGCAGACAGCATCGACTCGACGACCGCCTCAGTTTCACTCCGAAGAGCGGCCAGCGTACCGACGCCGTCCGCGGTCGCTGCCGGCACCTCCCCGTCCCGTGCCGCGTCGAGGAACTGTAGCCGCGACGCCACGAACGCCGCGGCGTCGTCGTCGTCCGGTTCGGTGCGATCCGGCGACCGAACGTCCACATCGCCGACCCGCACCAGCAATCCCAGCGCCTCCGCAGCCCGCCCGCGGACGTACGGACGCTCGTCGTCGAGCAAACGAGCGAGCGAGTCGCGCGCGTCCGCCAGCTTCGAGGGGTGCTCACACCCGATCGCGACCAGCGCCGTACAGAGGTAGTACCGCACGAGCTCGGAATCGTCGTCGAGATGCTCGGCCAGCGAGGAGACCTGATGACGGAGCCTGCTCGGGTCGCCGATCGCGACGTACGCCAGCGCTTTGGCCAGCTTCTCCCTGACCTCCGGCTCGTCGAACGACAGCCTGACGCGGAGATCCGCCAGTAGCTCCGGGTCGCTGACCGCGTCGGGATGGTCGAGCGCCACGTAGCCGAGCGCCTCGGCACACCGCGCCCGGACGTAGTAGAACTCCTCGTCGTCGGCCGAGCGGGCCGCGAGCGCGTCGACGACCGGTCGAACGACGGCTGGCTCCGATCGGGCGAGCGCGACGAACAGCTTGGCGGTCGTCAGCCTGACGGCGCGCTCCTCGTCGTTCAGGAACGTCGTCAGGGGCGTCGCCAGCCCATCGAAAGCGGACGACTCCGTCTCGGCGAGATCTCGAAGCGTCCGGATCGCCCGCTTTCGGGCCTCCGCGTCGGCCGCTTCGAGTCGGGCCAGAGCGTCGATCGCGTCCGCTGAGGAACCATCGGAAATGAGTTCGGTGAGGTGATCGGGCGACGGCGGGGGACTGGAGTCGGTCATCGAAACGGTCGCGTAGGCCCTTTGTTCTCCCGGCAGCAGTTATAATCCGGTGGTTCGGTGCTTCGGGTCGAAGCGAGAGGGGCGATCTGGTTGTCCGAGCCGTAGCGCACGAAGAGTCGCGTCGTCGACGCGCTGGAGTACCTGCCGGCTGTCGGCGTCTGTCGCCCGAAGGAACCGATTCGCGTCGAACGAGTCACTCCGTCGGTGAGCGATCGTCAAGGAATCCTGCAGACCCGAGTCAGCATCGACGAACACCTGTTGCCGGGAGGCATCGAGATCGTCGAGAACGTCCGCACCGTCGCTGTCGGTTCGCGCGAGGTACTCACCAAGGCGTTGCTGGCGCGGTTCCGGCAGCGCGTCGACGTCGGCGTCCATCCCGCGCTGCAACCGCCACAGCCGATACGCCTGCCCCGCCGTGTCGGCCCGGCTCAACACCGGTTCCGCGGCGCCGTCGACCGTCAGCAGAATCCGCGCCGTCGCCTTCGCCTTCAGCGCGTGCTTGGTATCACTGAGCCGCGTCAGCGCCCCCGTGTCCGAGAGCCGCGAACCGATCCGCTGGACCTGCTTGCTGCTCTTGAGCGCCGACTGGGCGCTCCCGCCCAGCGTCAGCTTCGCAAGGAACCCCGCCGCGTACCCCGTGTACCAGTTCTCGCGGAACGTCTTGTACAGCTCCGAATGCTCGGCCTCGCGTAACGACCCGTAGGGGTTGTTCTGGGCCTGTTTTTGCTGGAACCGCTTCACGTAGCTGTCGACCAAGATCTGGACGGTGTGCCCCCTCCTGCTGGATCAGCTCGAACAGCGCGATCATCCCCTCGACGATCGCCTCGGGCACCTCGATCAGCATCGATAGGTCCGCGAACACCTGCCCGACGCTCGCCGAAAACCCGGAGATCTTGCCGAACTCCGCGGCGATGGCGCCGTCAGCGATCTCGTTGCCCGTGTAGAGACTGCCCGCCAACGCGCCGTAGAAGTTCTCGCGCTGGACGCCGACTACGCGCTTGGAATTTGCGTTCTCGTCGCTCGCCCGCACGTACACCGTCGTGCCAAGCGTCACGTCCGCGACTGCGCCAGTCACGTCGCTCGCGAAGTCGCGGGCAGCGCCACCGAACGAGACGAACGTTCGTTTGATCGAACTGGTGTCGACCTCCTCGGGCGAGATCGCCTGATCGGTGAACTCCAGTCGGTCGTCGATCTCAGTGTCATCGTACCCGTAGCTGGAGCGACCCGAGGGCGCTTCGTACGTCTCTGTGACCCGCGCCTCGCCGTCTTTCACCAGCGACGCTTGCTCGACGCCCGCGTCGTCAGTAATCCGGACATCAACCCAGTACGTCGGGGCGAGACTATTTTCGGGAATACGGTATCCGCTCGCCCAGACGTCGACCTCGGGAGGAGCGGCGTCGTACAGCGTCGGATCCGCTGCGCTGCTGGCTTCCGTGCTGTCGACGGCACCGTCGCCGTCGGTGTCCTGCGCGCCGACGTCCTCGGAGACGCGCGAGAACACCTCGGGGAGTTCCGCCGCGTCGTCGACGTAGGTGTAGTTCCCGCCCGTGATGTCGGCGATGTCCGAGAGCTTGTTCCCGTTCGCGCCGCCGAAGCCGATCGTGTAGATGGTCGTCCCGCGCTCGGCGGCCGTCCGCGCTTCGGCGCGCCCGCCGCCGCCGACGCCGTCGGTCAGCAGGATGGCGACCTGCGAGCGCGAGTCGTTGCTCGCCGCCGCGAAGTGCTGGTTGGCCTTTCGGACGCCGTCGCCGATGTCGGTCCCGCCGCTCGGGGGATTATACCGAGGATGGACCGAAGCTCGTCAGCCGATCCTCAGTCCGAAAACAGACTCGTGTGGACGGGCGCGAAGTCGGAGTCATCGCGGGGGTCCTCGTCGGTGTCGGTGACGGCTTTGCCGTCGACGCCGGCAGAGAGGAAGTCCGCGAGCGGCGGGCCGACGTTGTCCGGTTCGACGAGGAACGCGTCGTGGCCGTGGTCCGACTCGATGACGTGGTGGGCGACCGCCACGTCGGCGTCGCGGAACCCGTCGGCAAGCGATTCGGCCTGCTCGGTCGTGAAGTGCCAGTCGCCGGTGAAGCTCATCACCAGCGCCTCGCCGGTGAAGGCTGCCAGCGCGTCGGCGTCGTTCTCGTAGCCCGCCGCGAGGTCGTAGTTGTCCATCGCGCGGGTCAGGTAGAGGTAGCTGTTGGCGTCGAACCGGTCGACGAACTTCTCGGCCTGGTAGTCGAGATACGACTCGACGTCCCGGTAGGGGAAAAACGCCGCCGCGGCGTCGGCCGGGAACTGCTCGCCGCCGGTGTCTCGACCCGCGGCGCGTCGGCCGAACTTCTGGGACATCGACGCCTTCGAGAGGTACATCACGTGGCCGATCTGGCGGGCCAGCGCCAGCCCCTCGCTGGGGGGTTCCTGATCCTCGCCGTAGTAGTACCCCCCGTT
>SDGW01001399.1_pt1 | contig 10022 bp, 7 predicted proteins | sample 2873831 | NCBI WGS metagenome assembly SDGW01 (sample SAMN08132700, study PRJNA421101) | hypersaline lake metagenome | isolation source: celular fraction 0.22 microns magnesium sulfate-rich crust from ephemeral... | place: Spain: Penahueca Lagoon, Toledo | collected 2011-07
GTGGAAATGGTTCCGTGAAGAGTCACTCGAGGCGTTCCAAACGATTTACGACCTACTAAACGTGTCGTTTGATTCATACAAAGGAGAATCCTCTTTTCATTCTCAATCCGATCAAATTATTGAGATGCTAGATAAAAAAGGCTTGCTGGAGGAATCTGACGGTGCACAGGTTGTCCGTCTTGATGAACTTGATATGCCACCTGCCCTGATCAAGAAATCCGATGGTACGACGCTTTACACCACACGTGACCTTGCAGCAGCCATCTACCGTAAAGAAACATATCAGCATGCGGAATCCTTATATATCGTGGGGAATGAGCAAAGCCTTCACTTCAATCAAGTAAGAGCGGTTCTACAAAAGCTGGGCTACGAGTGGTCGGATGAGATCACCCACATTGCGTTTGGCATGATGCTGAAGGATGGTAAGAAAATGTCAACGCGTAAAGGGAAAGTTGTTTTTCTTGAAGAAGCCCTTGAAAAAGCGATTCAATTCGCAAAAGAGAACGTGGAGGCGAAAAACCCAGACTTAGCTCAAAAAGGTGAGATAGCTCGCCAAGTTGGGGTAGGAGCGGTGATTTTTCACGATCTGAAAAACGATCGCCGCAATGATATTGAGTTTTCATATGAAGAAATGCTTCGTTTTGATGGAGATACAGCTCCTTACCTTCAATACACTCATGCACGTGCAAAATCGATTTTGCGTAAATCGGGTGACTTTTCAGGACACTACGAATTTAAAAAAGAAGATTGGGATTACACATGGCCGATTATTCAAAAGATCGCTTCATTTCCAGATGTCATTCAACAGTCGCTTCAAGGATACGATCCTTCCAAAATGGCGAAGTATCTTCTGAAACTCGCTCATAACTTTAATAGTTATTATGCAAATGTGCGTATTTTAGAGGAAGGACCGTACCAGTCATCGCGCCTTGGTCTTGTGCAATCCGTTGCAGTCGTAATAAAAGAAGGCCTGTCCTTAATGGGGATCGAAGCACTTGAGGAGATGTAAAACGTCCACATCATGTATGAAACAGGCATAGATTTCGATATCATAGAAACAGCTGATATTTTATAAGGGGGATCCACCCAATGCACGAAGTAGAAATGGTAGTTGATGCAAAAGCAGAACTAGGAGAAGGTCCATGTTGGGATGAAGTAGAAGGCGTTTTGTACTTTGTTGATATTTTGGGGGAACGGGTGCATATCTATGATCCTACCACAAAAAGTACACATTCGATTCAACTCGAACAGATGGTAGGTGCCGTGGTTCCAAGAGAGTCAGGAGGTCTGGTGCTGGCTATGCAAAATGGATTCTACTTATTGGATCCGAAAACAGAACAGGTGAATTTTATCGGTGATCCAGAATCACACTTAGTTGATAACCGATTCAATGATGGGAAGTGTGATGCGCAAGGGCGCTTTTGGGCTGGTACCATGGGAACTGACAGAAACGGTGCCCTGTATTGTTTAGATGAAGATCAAACCATTCATAAAAAAGTCGATGGAATCAGTACATCCAACGGTATCGCTTGGTCACCTGATCAGAGGTACATGTATTTTATCGATACGCCTACTTTTAAAGTCGTACAATATGATTTTAATAAGGAATCTGGGGAAATCGAAAATCCTATTGATGTGATTTATGTACCAGAGAGAATCGGTTTACCAGACGGAATGACAATCGATGAGGAAGGTATGCTATGGATTGCCCATTTCGATGGAGGGGGCGTATCCAGATGGAATCCAGAAACGGGGGAACAGCTTGATTTCATTCCCATCCCAGCTGTTAATGTTACTTCGTGTACGTTCGGAGGTACCGATCAAAAAGACCTTTACATTACAACCGCTCGAACGGGGACAAGTGATGAAGACTTGGAAAATTTCCCTTATGCAGGAGGGGTTTTTCGAGTGAAAATGAATTTCCAAGGAGCGGTCAATCATCCATACAAAGGATAAAATTTAACCCTAACTTTCACATGATCCGCATGATCATATACTGTTCTGTTGCTTGCTTTACAGTAGGGTTTTGAATGCTACAGATGAAAATGACGGGAGAAATAGCCAAAATTGATGTTAAAGTGAACAATACCTATATAGTTTATGCAACCTAAGACGTCTTAGGTTGATTTAAATTATCAAAAGAGGGGATCTCTTATTTAATTTATCAGAAAATAAACAGCACATAAGAAGAGTCATTGGTGCTTTTGTTTAATGTCAAACCCAAGATTAGCTCGAATTCAAGTGTTCATATAAAGGGCGCGAACCTTGAACAAAGGTTAACGCGCCTTTTTTAATGTTGTACTCAATTACTTAAGGTAAAAGTTGCAGATGGTAAGTTACTCGAAGGTCGCTTGCGCTTTTATGCCTTCTAAATAAACATATTTACAAAAATAGCTGTAATAAAGCTTGCCATCGTACCAGCGATAATGGCTTTAAAACTTAGAGATGAAATTTGTTTTTTCTTGGATGGTGCTAATGATCCTAGACCTACAATTAACTGTCCAATAGTAGAAAAGTTCGCAAAGTTACACAACGCAACGGATAAAATCGCAACGGTTTGTGGTTTTAGCTCCTCTTGGATTTTGAGTAAGTCTTGGAATGCGATAAATTCATTAGCAGTAAGCTTTGTTCCGATAATGGATGCAGCACGGAAAGCATCTTGGACCGGAATACCGACTAGTATAGCAAATGGGTAGAATGCATAACCAAATATGGTAGCTAAATCGAGTCCAATGATACCGAGCATGCCGTTTATGAGAGCCAATATACTAATGAAAGCAATCAGCAGACCACCAATATTTGCAGCAAGTTTTACTCCGCTTACAGCTCCCTCAGAAATGGCCTCAAAAATATTCGTATGTCCCGCATCTTCCATCGAGACATCTTCATTTGTTATAGAATCTTCGGTTTCAGGTTCCATGATTTTAGAGATTACAATCGCAACAAAAGGTACGGAGAAAACGGATATGAGTAAATATTTAATATCTATACCCATTTGAGCATAAGACAATAAGATGGCCCCACTTGCTGAAGCTGTACCTCCTACCATAACGGTGAATAATTCAGAACGAGTGAGCTTTGCTAGATAAGGCTTAATGAGTAATGGAGATTCTACTACGCCTAACATCGTATTTCCCACTGTATTAAAGGACTCAACTCGAGTGGTACCAAAGATTTTACCAACGACCCAACCTAGTCCACGAACAATAAATGGGATGATGCGTAAATAATATAAAGCTGATACCAATGCAGAAATAAAAATGATAACGGATAAGACCTGAATTGCAAAAACAAATCCTACATTGGTTCCTTCTGCAAAAAGTCCACCAAATAAGAAATCGATGCCTTCTTGGCTATAGTTCAGTACGTGTTGCACTCCTTGAGCAGCTTTTTTTAGAATCCAATGACCAATGGAAACATTGAGCATAAAGTAAACGAAAATTCCTTCTAGCACAACACCTGTGAATATCGTGCGCCATCTGATGGCCTTTTTATTTGTACTAAGAAGCCAAGCCAAAAACAGTAATCCTCCGAGTGATAATAAACCATATAAAATATCCATGAATAGCCTCCTTAAAGTGGCTTCATAGACCCTTATTATAGTTAGACGTCTAACCTCTTTTGTGAACAAAAAAAGGTGCATCCTCTCAATCTATAAAGAAAGAAGAGAATGCACCTCAATAACTTATAAAAGTTCACGTGGGGCGCTCTAACTTTCCTTATAGTCCGGCACTTTACGGCTGCCAGGTAGAAACTTATGGACCTTATTTCCATAGATATATAAGGATCATATGAAGTTGATTTGTGAATTCTAGCAGAGGATTTACGAATAAACAACAGGCATTTAAAAAGTAATAAAATACTGAATATTTAAATCGTAATTTAATTTCATAGAAACATGTGCATACATGGAAGGTTTAACTGTTCAATTTCTCCACTTCTTAGGCTTTAGGAGTTCCATGTGAAAAGGGTGAAAGATAATAATTTAACTCTTATTGTTCAGCCCTACTAAAGAAAGTTTGATTTTTTGATAATCTAAGACTAAAATTGTGTTAAAAACAATGTGAATAATGATTTCTACTAGGGGAGCTTGTATAACAAGCTGAGAAAAAAGTGTGGACTTTTTGACCCTCAGAACCTGATCTGGGTTATACCAGCGTAGGGAAGTGGGATAATACTATTATGCGAATAGTTAAACGTCCATTTCCTTTCTAGGGAGTGGACGTTTTTATTTTTATACTGTTAAGGAGTGTGTCAGTTGGAGTATGAATCTATCAAACAGAAGGTAAGCAACTTTATCCTTCACGGCGAGCATGATGACAAGGCTTTTACAGAAATAGCACGTGAATTATTTTCGTTTCAATACAAGAACAACACAGCTTATCGGAAGTATTGTCGGAAAAGGAGGGTCATCCCAGCTAAAGTTAAACACTTTACAGAGATTCCGCCTGTTCATATCAATGCATTTAAAGAAACACATTTAGCATGTTCACCTATAGAGGATGCGCAAGCTATCTTTATGACAAGTGGGACGACCAAACCAGAAAAACGTGGCAAGAATATTCACCGTGATCTAGATATTTATGATTTATCTATGAAAACTTATTTTAAAGAATGTATGATGCCAGATGTAGAAAAGATCAAGATGGTTGTGCTATTTCCAACAAAAGAAGAAATGCCGAATTCATCACTTGCCCATTATCTATATCTAGCCAAAAAGCACTTTGGAACAACGTCCAGTGAATATGTTGTCACAAAAGATGGGATTAATAATGAGCGATTATTTGAAATTTTACAAGAATCTCAGTCAGAAAATGAACCTATCTTTCTATTAGGGGCAACATTTTCGTTTATTCATTTCCTAGATTATTGCAATGAACAAAACATCACCTTTCAACTTCCAGAAGGTAGCCGAATAATGGATACAGGTGGTACAAAAGGACAATCACGTGAAATGGATCAGGCTGAGCTGAAAACTAACCTATGTGAGTTGATGTCTCTTCCAGAACATGCATATGGAAATATGTACGGTATGACAGAATTAAGTTCAGAAGCTTATAGCCAAGAAATGCGATCACATCTACTTGGCCAAGATATACTACCAATGAAAAAGGGGCCACACTGGATGAGAACTATTATTATAAATCCAGAAACGATGGAAGAAATGCCTGAAGGAGAAAAAGGAATCATCGTCCATTATGATCTAGCAAACCTTAATTCAGTAGCAAGTATCATGACGGAAGATCTAGGTATAAAAGAAGGTAATAGCTTTTATTTATTAGGTAGTGCACAAGGAGCTGAAGCCAAGGGATGTTCCTTAGCCGTTGAACAATTTATTGCTTCTAACAGAGAGGATTAATTTTTTCATGACAGTTCAAGCTTATTTTATCCCAGAAGAGACCAATCAAACAAAAATTTTAACGTTTACGGAGCATGGTAAAAAATTAGAAGTTGAAGTCCCTCTTATTAATAAGGAACAGATGGGAAATATCATTCGATCAGTTAAGGATAACCGAAGTAATTATTTACAACATTTGAGTACAAATGAGGTTATTCATATCATCGATCAGGCAATACAAAAATGGCTCGAACCTAATTATCATTTACGACAATTAGCTGAAGAATTACTTCCGATTATCACTGGTTATGATGAAGAAATGATTCGCTTATTTCTAACGGATTATTTAAAAAACTTTCGTAAAGAAAACTTACAAAGAATTGTAGACGAAGATTTTTCTAACCCGCTTGTTCTTGATGAATTCAGGCCACGAAAAGCCGGGGGATTAACACGTGCGTATGGACCGGAATGTATGACACATATTTTTTCGGGAAATGTACCAGCCCTCTCATTATGGAGTATAGTATCTGGGCTACTAGTAAAATCAGCCACGATAGGGAAGGTGTCCTCATCAGAGCCACTTTTTGCAGTGTTATTTGCGCAAACATTGTCAGAAATAGATGATAGGCTGGCGAAGTCAATCGCTATTCTATGGTGGAAAGGTGGTGATGAAGAGTTAGAACAAGAAGTTTTTGAGGCATCAGAAGCTATTATCGCTTATGGAAGTGAACAAACGATCAATCATGTAGCTAATCGAATCCCTTCTCATGTACGATTTTTACCGCACGGACATAAGGTAAGCTTTGGAGTTATTACAAAGGAATGCCTCACTCGCACCCTCGCATGGAAAACGGCTAGTCTAGCAGCTAAAGATGCGTCATGGTTTGATCAACAAGGTTGCCTGTCACCGCATGTTTTTTATGTGGAACGTAATGGAACTTTTTCACCAAAGGATTTTGCTCATCTGTTAGCCCATGAAATGAAAAATTTTCAACATAAAATGCCACGGGCCTCATTAACAACAGAAGAAGCTTCAGACATCATAAAAGTAAGGTCAGATGCTGAATTTCAATCGCACGTAGATAATCAGATTGACATGCTAGTTAGTGAAAAGGATACTTCGTGGACAGTATTATATCGGGAAAAACAAGAGGGTTTCCCGTTTTCCGTGTTAAACCGTATGATAACAGTCATTCCAATAGATGCGGTTGGAGAACTTCCAGAACTGACTCAAACGATTAAAAATTTCGTACAGACAGCAGGTGTGGCTTGTCCACCCCAGAGATATCATTTCCTCATCCATTTGCTTGGTGAAAGTAAGGTTAACCGAATTAGTTTCTTAGGTGAAATGTCACAGCCAGAACCGGGTTGGCATCATGATGGTCGGTTTAACCTTGCTGATTTAGTTTATTGGTGTGACGTAGAGTCATCGGTAGAGGCAAACATGGATAAGTTTGATCCTTACCGTTATTAAATAGTGAAGTAGGAGTTTAAACATGAACCCTTATATCGAATTGAAAAATGTAGGAGTATCTTTTGGGGATGATACAGTCCTGCAACAACTAAACTTTAATATACAAAAAGAGGAATTTGTAAGTATTGTTGGGAAAAGCGGTACAGGGAAGACAACACTCATTCAAATGATTGCTGGCTTATTAATGCCAACAGAAGGAAAAGTTTTAGTGGATGGTAAGCAAGTAACCGAACCACGTCATGATATGACATATGTTTTTCAAAAGCCTGTATTACTCGAATGGAGAACTTTATTTGAAAATATGTTATTACCACTAGAACTGCAAGGGAAAATTACTGAAACAAAACGGAATAAAGCCGAAAAACTTTTAGAATTAGTGGAGCTTAGTAAGGATGCACATAAATATCCTCATGAATGCTCAGGAGGAATGTTGTCAAGGGCCTCCTTAGCAAGAGCTCTATTCTTGAGTCCTAATCTATTATTAATGGATGAACCTTATGCAGCATTGGATGCGATGACGAAAGAATCCTTACAAGTGCAATTATCGGAGATTGCAGAGCAATATCGTCCAACTGTTGTTTTTATTACGCATGACATACAGGAAGCGGTATTTCTTTCCGATCGTGTTATTTTAATTGGAGACCAGCCATCTAATGTAATCAAGGAATACAACGTACCCTTTAATAGACCTAGGGAGAAAACGTTAAAATTTCAGACAGAATTTTTACAAGTCGTAAAGCAGATTTATGAAGGGCTTGAAAAGATATGAGGAAGATAAATCGGAATTCTATATATGCATTTCTTTTATTTATTGTTCTAGTGACTGCATGGGAGATAGTCGTAATTGCTAAAGAGATTCCTGAATTAATTTTACCCAAGCCAACTGTCATATTTACTAATTTAGCAACCCATTTATCATCAGGCTACTTTTTAACACATATAACCGTTACCTTTATTGAAGTGTTAGGTGGATTTCTAATTGGGGCAGTGCTTGGTGTTGGGTTGGGGTTTATCGTATCTCAGTCGACAGCCATGAAAGACATTTTGAATCCTTATATTATTGCATCACAAGCCATGCCTAAAATTGCACTAGCTCCACTTTTGACATTATGGTTTGGTTATGGGTATGCACCGAAAATCATCATAACGGCATTGATTAGTTTTTTTCCATTGTTCGAGAGCACTGTTACAGGCTTGACGCTTGTTGATAAGGATAAGCTCGCTCTATTCCGTTCGTTAAAATCAACTCCCTATCAAACGTTAATAAAGCTGAGATTGCCTACAGCAGTTCCATATCTTTTTTCTGGGTTACGTGTAGCTATTGTATTAAGCGTAGTTGGAGCAGCAGTAAGTGAATTTATTGGTGCAAATAAGGGGTTAGGTGCTGTAATCACAACTGGAATGGGGATGATGGATACACCTCTAATGTTTTCATCCTTTATACTCTTAACATTGATGGGGATTGTGTTATACAAGATTATTAGTCTAATTGAGTCGTTATTTTTTAGAAAATATTATTATTCAAGGAGATTTTAAGGATGAAAAAAATACTTACGTTTATTGTTCCACTATTAGTTATAATCATTACTGGATGTGGAGCTCATGAAGAAGAGCAATCAAAAGAGGAGAAACAAACAGTAGCAGAGGAAACCACGAAGCTTCGAATGGCATCGTGGAGTAAACCAATTGCCGAACAAAGTAATATATTTTTAGCTCAGGAAAAAGATTGGTTTGCCGATGCAGGAATTAATTTTAAATATGTTCCTGGTGCCGGTGGAGGTGATGCTGTTAAGAACATTATTGCTGGAAATGCCGATATTGCCTTTGCAAATATTGAAGCCGTTTTGTTAGCTGCTGAAAAAGGTGCGAAATTAAAGGTGATTTATAATGTTTACCCTCATAATGTATTTAATGTTGTTTCTTTAAAGGAAAATGGTATTGAGGGGGTTGAAGATTTAAGAGGAAAAGATGTTGGTGTATATAGCTTTACTAGTGGAACCTATCACAATTTAGAAGTGTTACTACACTCAGCAGGTATGACAGTAGATGATGTAAATGTGATTGAGACAGGTGTCTTAAATTTTGGACCTTTAATGAATAATCAAGTAGCAGCGACGGCAGCAACAGATACAGGTTTGTATGATGCAAAACAAAAAGGGGTAGGAAAAGTAAATGTGTTAGAAGTGAAAGACGTGTTAAATACACCCTCAGATGTATTTGTTGTTACCGAAGAGATGTTTAATCAAAACCGTGACGTATTAGTAGATTTCTTACAGGTCTATCGTGATAGTGTGAATTATACAATGGAACACCCTGAAGAAGCGGCACAAGCAGCTGTAGGGGAAGCTATAGATGGTCAGGACCTAGATCGTAATAAACAGATTATTAACATTCGGAACCAAACGTCTATCAATGACGAAATGAAAGAGAAAGGTCTCGGTTGGCTAGATGAAAAACTATTAAAAAAGGTTGAGAACACCTATGTTGAAATGGGATTGCTAGATGAAAAAGTTGGCATTGAAGAAATAGTCACAAACGAGCTAATAAAGGAACTCGAATAGAGAGGAGGATCATGAATGGAAGCATTGCTACAAGGGCGAGTCGTATTAGTAACAGGTTCAAGTCGTGGTATTGGATCAGCTATTGCAGAGGCTTTTGCTGAACAAGGTGCACACGTGATTATTAACTATGTAAATAGTAAAGATAAAGCAGAAACGTTTGCGGAGCATCTTATGGAAAAGTACGGCGTTGATTCTGTTGCCATCCAGGCCGATGTGACGAATGAAGCAAATGTTAAGGAAATGATCGATCAAATTATTGAGGAGTTTGATACGCTTGATGTTGTAATCAACAATGCATTACATGGGTACACCTTTGATCCTGATAACCGAAAAATGGCATGGGAAATGGAATGGAAAGATTACCAACACCAAATGGATGGCTCATTAAAGGGTACTTACAACATCTGCAAACATGCAATACCGCATATGAAGTCAAAAGGGTCGGGGCGAATCGTGAATATGATTACCAATCTAGTTTACCGTCCAGTTGTACCTTATCATGATTACAATACGGCAAAAGGTGCTGTTGTATCCTACTCCCAAAATTTATCCTATGACCTGGGGCCGTTTGGTATTACAGTTAATTGCATAGCGCCGGGACTTGTTTATCCTACAGATGCAAGTAGAAATACAAAGGAAGAAATAAAAG
>SDGW01001400.1_pt1 | contig 10021 bp, 13 predicted proteins | sample 2873831 | NCBI WGS metagenome assembly SDGW01 (sample SAMN08132700, study PRJNA421101) | hypersaline lake metagenome | isolation source: celular fraction 0.22 microns magnesium sulfate-rich crust from ephemeral... | place: Spain: Penahueca Lagoon, Toledo | collected 2011-07
GATATGACGTATTTGTTCCAAGATGGTCAAGTATTCAACATACAAAGTGATTATAACATTGACTTACTAGCTAAAAATGGTCGAGTAAATGTTAAATCAGCACTATACGCAACAGGCAATATACAAACAGATGGAACTATCTATATCGGTGGTACAGAAGTAGCTACAAAGAATGACACATTGACTGCTGTGTTTGGGTAGAAAGGTAGGTGATTAAATGCCAAGTATTAGTATAGGTAAGGTAAGCGATACAGAAACCTCAATCACTATAAGTGCATCTTGGGATGCAAGTGCTGGTGGAGATACTGTTTACTTTCAAAAGGATGGAGAAGGTGCATATACACAAAGTGTATCTGGAACTTCAGGCTACAACACACATACTTTCTCTGGATTGTCACCAAGTACGAACTATTTCTTTGAAGTCGCAATTCTTGATAACAATTTAGATTCAACAAATGATTCAGCAAGTTACACTACAGATTCTTCATTCACACCAGCTAGTATGTATTTGGGTTATAAAAATGTTGACCATGATAGTGCGGATATTCTCTATAAGTATGTAGCAAACGATGACCCTGACTTGGATTATATTAAAGCTTACAAAGACGGAAATTATTATACTACTTACAATGTTTCCAATACATCATTTCACGATAGTTACTATACTATGAGTGGTTTAAATGGAAGTACGACTTATACTGTAAAAGGTGAGTTCTATTCGACAAGTGGTTATGAGGGTAGTGACTCAGTTACGTTTACTACGGATGCAGAACCACCTCCACCTAACTATGCACCAAATACACCTACTTTAGTTCATCCTACAAATGGAGAAACGATAGATGAAAATGATCAAGTTTCATTCCAGATGTATTCTGATGACCCTGAAGGCGATGATGTAGAACATTACTTTCAACTTTCTTCAGACAGTGGCTTTAGCAACATATTAGACTCTGGATATACAGGATGGAAAAATTCTGGTGAAACTGAATCAGTAGTTCCAACAGTCTCATTTACAGCAGGCAATACGTATTATTGGAGAGCATATGCAAGGGACGGTAATGGAAATAGCAGTAGTTATTCTTCTGCTGAGTCATTCTATATTGGTAAGGTAAGACCTAGTAATTGGTCGTGGTATAACCCTAAAGTTAGTGGCGAAGAATTCAACTTATCACATTCAGAATGGTTAGGGTTCTTAAGTAAGATTAATGACTTTAGAGAGTATAAAGGTTTATCCCGATATTCTTTCACAGATGTTCAGTCTGGTGGGAATTTTAGGGCTTTACATTTTAATGAGGCAGTAAATAAGATCAACGACATGAACCCACCAACATCTACACCTTCTACTGTAAATACTGGTGATGATGTATTAGCGTCTTATTTTGCAACGTTAAGAGATAGTTTAAATTCAATACAGTAGACCCAAGGCGACTAGAAATAGTGGTCTTTTTATTATGTAAAAGGAGGTTTGAATAATGGAAGGTATATTTAAAGGAACATTAGCGTTCTTTGGATTGTCTGTTACATACTTATTTGGAGGGTGGACAATCTTACTAGAAACACTTGTTGTATTTATGATTCTTGACTTTGTAACAGGATTACTAGCAGCAGGTGTTCAAAAGAAACTTAATTCAGCTATTGGTTTTAAAGGGATTGCTAAGAAAGCCATGATTCCAGTTATTGTGGCTATCGGTCATTTTATTGACCAAGCTATAGGCAATAATGGGGATCTGTTTATGAGTATGGTAATTTACTTTTACATAGCTAATGAGTTACTTAGTATTATTGAAAACTCAGGTAAAATCGGTTTACCTATTCCAAATGTGATTAAAGACGCTGTAGAAGTTTTAAAAAGTAAGTCACAAAGGAAAGGTGATAAATAGTGCATAAAGTAGCCATATTTGCAGGTCATAACCATGATACATGGGATAAAGAAAACCAAAAAGGTATTTACACAGACCTAACTGAAAATGGAGTATATGAGGAATTTAATACTAATATTGTTATAGCAAAAGAAACTGTTGAACTACTTGAACATCAAGAAGGTATTGAAGTCTTATTCCCTCAATCTGACGGACGAAAAATGACCTTAAAAGAACGTGTAGAATTCTGTAATGATAACAACGTAGATGTTGCTATCTTCATTCATTCTAATGCGTCTGGTAATAAGAATGCTTCGGGTGCAGCAGCGTTTTATTGGTATAACAGTCCTAAAGGTGAAAAGTTTGCTAATATTTACGCTGATGAAATGAAAGCAAAAGGTTATCCGTTATGGAGCCATGGCACATATCCATGTAAACCTAATACATGGAGTAACTTTTATGTTGTTAGAAATACATACATGCCTGTAATACTTACAGAAAACTTTTTCTTCACTAATCCTGAAGAGTTAAAGAAGTATCTGTTAGATGAGAAACAACTACATAATATTGCTGAAATTCATGCTAAGACTACATGTCGTTATTTTGGAATTGAATATGTGAAACCAAAACAAAAGGAAACTTTCTTTCGTGTTGTGACTGGATCATTCCAAGATGAAGACAATGCAGATAAGCGTGTAGAGGAATTAGAAGAGGCTGGATTTACAAGTTTTATTGATGTGTATGAGAAGTGATTGACAACACAAACAAACGTTCGTATAATTTACATAGCATTTAAAAATCAATGCGAACACACAAAAAAGCCCTAACCTTTAATGGTTGGGGCTATTTTTCGTAAAACTTTATTGTTGCCAACTATCTTGTAATTCTTCATTTTCATCAAACAGTTTTGCACTATCTCCATCATTATTCCAAATGTAAGATCCAGTCCAATTGATATAAGTTGGTGGGTTATCTTTTGCTCCTCGGCCAGCAGTTACATACATAGTTTCTCCTGCACCTAGAGTATAACCTTCAGGAAAGTAAAATGACTGACTACCTTCAACAGAAAGTAAATGCCAACCACTTAAATCAACTGTAGAATCTCCATTATTTTTAATGGTTACAATCTCTTCATCTAGACTAACATTTACGATATCAATTGTTGATGATTGGTTCGTATTTTCTTCATCTGTATTTCCATCATTAGAATTGTTGTTATCGTCAATATCAGGATTGAACTCACTAGCATTAACATCGTAGGTGGTTCCATTTGTGCTTACTACAATTGAACCTGATTCTTGAGTAGAGTACATTTTTGCATCTGAATTTTCAATACGTTCGACTACTACATCATTAGGGTGATCATATCTGTTATCTTCACCATAAGAAAAGATTGCTACTTCAGGGTTAGTTTCATTAATTAATGACAAACTACTACTTGTATCAGAACCATGGTGACCAACTTTATAGATTTCAGATTCTAAATCATAATCGTTTACCATATCTGATTCACTATCTGTGCCAGCATCACCAGTTAATAAGTAATCAATAGTTCCATAGGTTACTTTTAGAGAAACAGATCCTTCATTATTATCTGACTCACCTTTACCACTGTTTAAAACTTTAATAGACACATTTGAATCTAAATCAACAGTGTTGCCTTCTACCGCAACAGATTTTTCAATACCTTTTTGTTCAATTAAGGAATGAAACTCGTTGTATGTATCTGTGGTGTGATTCATTCCACTTGTTAAGACACTTTTTACTTCAATTGTTTCTAAAACGTCAATTAAACCGCCAATATGGTCAGCGTCAGGGTGAGTAGCAACAACCTTATCAATGGACGATATGCCTGCTTGTTTCAAATAAGAAACGACTTTTTCACCAGCAGATTTTCTACCAGCATCGATTAGCATAGTCTTACCATTTGGCATTTCTAATAAGATGCTATCACCCTGACCAACATCGATGAAATGAGCTTTTAAGTCTTGTCTTTTAACCTCACCTTTAGTTGTGAATGTCATTGAAACTGACTCTTTTAAGTTAGTGCCTGAGGAAGACTTAACTGAGTCTTCAACATGGAGAGTGTAAGTATGGTTAGGAGTGTAGTTGTCCTCCGGTGCTTTTAGTGAAGCTACCGTCCCACTTTCATTCAGTGTTATTTCCTGATTTAACTTATTACCATTTGAATCCTCAACATAGATGTTGTTATTTAATGAAGATGAATCAATGGATGTGTTGAAATTGATCTTCCATGTTTTGCTTAATTCTGTACCAGACTTAGAATCTAATGTTTCTGCATTAACAAAGCCAAAAGATAATGTGAATAAAACAGTCAATAGCAATGCTGATAATCTTTTCAACTCAATTCCTCCCATTTATAAAATCTAATTAAATTTTACCATAAAAAGGAGATTGAGATTAAACAAAAAGCTATTAGTCTTTAGCTTCCATCCAGTCAACGATTGTCATTAAGTCTTCGACTGCCTGCTCACGTTTATACTGATCATCTACATCTAATTGTGCAGCAACATCTAATATCTTGGTTTTCACCATAGATTCCTCATATCGTAATTGAACCTTACTTTCATTACTCATGTTTTTTCACTCCTATGGAAGTCGTATAGATCATCAACTTTACAATTCAATAAATCAGCCAGCTTAAATAATTCTGGTGCTTTTGGGTAGGTTTTCCCTGTACACCAGTTACTCATTGTATTCCTGCTTATTTTCAACTCTTTCATGATCCATTCTCGTTTGTAGGGAGACTGATCAATTAATTTCCCTATATTGCTCTTAAACATTAGCATCACCAATATACAGTTTCTACATCCCGTTACGAATACCCTTTCACAAATATTTGGTATTAATTTCACAAAAGTTTGTGATAGACAGGCAAGATTTATGACATATGCCCATATGCTTTATTAAATACTCAAGAAGGGAGATAGGAACATGCAGAAGCATATTGACAACGCTACCCTGATCCTAAGTTTATTGGAGGCAAATTGTATGGGTGAAATTGATCTTCCAGAAGATGAGATAGAAGAGATGGTGGATTTGCTAGGGAATATTCTCTTGTGTATTCATGCAATACAAATCTTCTATTCCAAAGAATATTCCATTGTATAACCTAGCACAGACAATACCAAAGTATATTCCGATATTGATATAACAATAAATAAACTTGTACAAATGGTGAAAATTTCAATTGGTTAAACGCACCGACGATGCGGAAGAAGAGGAGGGGCGTGAGGGGGGGCGGCTGAAGCGAGCGTTTTGAATGATTGTTTTTGGTGGTTGTGAGAGTCAAAAATGAGGAGGTTTTTATGATGGAAGTTATTCCATTTGGCGAGTTCATGAATAGCTCGTACACTACAACAACAGTTAACACAGTTTCGATTGCTAATTTCATAGATACAGATCGAATTATAGAAGGTTATTGGTTGCTAGGTGGAATTGGTGTCGTTCTAACAATCTTGTATTTTCTTGAATCACAAGGCTATATCAACGTTAATGACAAACTTGTAAAGCTAGGAATGATGGGTGTTTGGGGTTATGTTGTGTTTCGATTGGTTACAGAAGACTTACTACCATTGGTTTTTTAAGGAGTTGCTAAAATGTTTGAGTTCATAGCACCTTTAGTTATTGGTGGGTTAGGCTTAATACCTGCTGTTAGACGTAAAGACGAAAGAGGTATGATTGAGCAGACATTCAAGAATATTAAATTCGGCTTAAAACAAGGTAATAACATGAAGTATCCTTTCTTTTTAAAGAAACACGAAACCGAAATGACTAGAAGATATGACTATAGATTACCACTAGGGTTAGTTATAAAGGATGATCTGGGAGGAACATTATCGAAGGCATTAGGTAAACAAGTTGAAGTTAATGGTGACAATATCATGTCTATATGGGTCTTTAAAAAGAAACTACCTACTAATTGGTCATATGATGATGTTCCTAATAAAAAAGGTTGGATAACACCAGTTGGAATTAGTTATAAAGGTCTCATATGGCACAGTTGGGACGTGATCCCCCATAAAGTCATTGGTGGAGCCACCAGACAGGGGAAAACTGTGTATCTAAAAGTGTTAATGACCTATCTGATTGAACAACATGGAGAAGATGTAGAGTTTTATATAATTGATCTAAAAGGTGGTTTAGCCTTTCATCGTTATTCTAAATTAAGTCAAGTTAATACTGTTGCAGGAGAATATAGTGAAGCAGCTAAGACCATGAAACAGATTAAGAAAGATATTAAAGATGATATGGCTTATTTTAAATCTAAATATTACGAGAACATAACTGATACTCCAATAAAGAAAAGAAAATTCGTGATTATAGATGAAGCTGGTGAACTTGCTCCTAATAAATCAATGACAGATACAGAAAAAGAGTATGTTAGGGACAGTCGAAGCACTATGAACTATATTGCTAGGGTAGCAGGTGGATTAGGTTGGCGAATGGTCTTCTGTACTCAATATCCAACTGCAGACATTTTAGACCGACAGATTAAGGCGAATGCTTCTGCTAAGTTAGCTTTCAGAATGGAAACAAGTAAAATGTCTGAAGTAGTTTTGGATTCCACAGGAGCAGAAAAAATCCCTAATAAGGGGCGTGCATTGTACCGTGATGTTGATATTGAGACTGTTCAAGTGCCGTTTTTGTCTAACGAAGGTATGTGGGAGAGAATAGGGAGGTATGAACGAGATGACAATGCTGAAACAACAACAGAAGATGCTCCGTCACGAAAGCATAATATCAAGTTTAGATAATTTAAGCTTTGCTAATCGTAGGCAATTACAGTTAATTAATGACCTTGGTGGAGACCGTAACGCTAATCGAATTTTATCTGAGATGGAAAAAGATAAGAGTATCAAGTCCATTCGAACAGAACAGAAGATATACTATGTGGCTAATCGAGGAAAAGAAAAGGTCGGATCAAATAAGCAAACCAAGGACAAAGGGCAAATCATTCACACGTTAATGAGAAATGACATGTACATCTATCTGGGAATGCCTAAAGATTGGAGTCCAGAACAAGCGATTGACTTTGAAATAGATGGTGAAATGAATACACTAATATCTGACGCAGTATTCACTCAAAAAGGAGAATATCATTTCTTAGAGGTAGATAATTCTCAAACAATGCGTACTAATAAGGATAAAATAGATAAATACAAAGCTTTAAGCATGATGATTTGGGAAAATGACAACCATACTCCAACATTAATATGGTACACAGTAAGTCAGAATAGAAAGATAGTGTTGAAGGAGTATTGTGAGAAGAAGGCAGTTAAAGCAAAAGTATATTGTGTGGGTGAAGTGTAGGGAGTCACTTATTTAGTGACCCCTTTTCTTTTACTCATTGCTTAATACCTCAGCCCAAAATATCTCCCATCCACGTCTAGCTTCTGCATGGTCTTGGCGATCTTTGCTAAAAGTCATGTGTATTTTAATTTCGTTATCAGATATGTCCTTAAGTTTGTGCTTATATGGAGTTTCGGTTACTTCATAGTTTCTACCTTTGTATTCAATAATCTTCATTAATACCACCTCAACTAGAGTATAAGACAAACTGATTGGTAAGAAACGGTGTAAATGTTGGTAATTGGGCATCTGGAATGTTGGATTATAAGACATAAAAAAAAAGAGACACCAGTAAAGGTATCTCTAATTTAGTCTTAAGCCTACTTATTTTCTTTATCTTTGGTCTTTCTCACAAAGTTAGCTTCAGGATATTTCTTATTTAGAACTTCTAATAACCTATCTACATAAAAATCTTCTACGGATGTATCGGAGTTTTCATCAAACTCGAATACACAATTATCAGTTTTAATCTCCATTTTCTTCCTAGCCAATACAATCACCTCACGAACATCTTAGACCAAAATGGAGATGTGTAGACATGGTAAGTGTTGGTGGGGGGATGAGAAAAACTTGCGAGGTTCACGCTGACCCTTAGCAAAAAGATGTAACTGATTTGTTTCCATATGAATATCTCATATCCTTATTGCATATTGTGATAAATTGGTATATTATTTTAGACAAGGTCATATCAAATTGACCAATAAATATCTATTCTTAAACCAATAAATATCACAATGAACAGATGATTGTGATTGCTATATTTTATCCCTTTTTTATAACACAACAGCATCCCGTGTAGAGCGTGCAATTCGTCATGCCATTGAGGTAGCATGGAGCCGAGGGAACATCGAATCCATTTCCTCACTATTCGGTTATACAGTATCCATGACAAAAGCAAAACCAACAAATTCAGAGTTTATCGCGATGGTGGCTGATAAGTTACGATTAGAACATATGGCTTCATAAAACACTCATAATAAAAGGACTTATTTTAACATTATTATGTTCATGCTGGTATGTTAATCGTTTTATACCTTAAACCAGTGCAAAAATGAAATAGCTTAACCCCCTTATAGCAGTGTAGCGATAAGGGGGTTTTTCATTACAAAAGTGTTATTGAGCAGTTTTCTCGTCTTTTCCGTATTTCTTGTGATGATGACGCTTCTTCGGAATAAAGTCATTTTCCTTCATCATCTTATAATGCTTTTCCATCCATTCCATTTTCTTATCAGCTTTTTCACTTGATATGACACCAAATTCTTCGTACTTCATGATTATTTGTTTCTTCGTTTTCATCATCTCTTTATACAGTTTATCGAGCTCATTTTTTTGATCTTCATTAAGCTCAACTTTTTTCACTGTATCTTGTTCTGGTTGGGCTGATACATCAAGAGCATTTAACCCACATACACTTAAACTAACCAAGAAAGTTAGTCCGATCTTCATTAAAATCTTCATATGCATCCCTCACAATTTTATGTTTTCATCAATAGTTTTTACCGAACAATCCCATTTTAGGTAAGGAAATATAAACCATTCCATTTTATTTTATTATCTCTTTAAATCGCTAAAAGAATTTAGGACAAAGACCTTACTTCACAATAAAATTCATGATAAGATTAAAAATTATATGAATTTTTAATGTGAAGTGGTGAAGCAATCATGAATGTAGCAAAATTTGGAGGTAGCTCAGTTGCGAACGCAGCTCAGCTACAAAAAGTGGCAAACATTATTACATCAAATCCAGAGCGCAAATTCGTTGTCGTTTCTGCACCAGGGAAGCGTTTTGATGAGGATAAGAAAGTAACGGATTTATTAATCCAGCTTGGTAAAAGCAGTGAACAAAATGCGCCGTATCAAGAAGAGTTAAATGCAATCCTGGACCGTTTTGAAGAAATGTTAAATGAGCTAAATCTTTCGCATGACATTTTAGGGGAAGTGAAGGATAGTCTGGTTTCCATTTTAGAAGGAGAAACGGTTTATACACACAAAATGGATGCGTTAAAAGCTACTGGAGAAGATACATCAGCAAAGATCCTTAGTCAGTATTTAACTTCTATTGGCCATCCAGCATCATATGTACATCCTCAGGAAGCTGGGATCATCGTAAGCGATGAACCGGGTAAAGCTCAAGTGCTTGATGAAAGCTATGATAAACTGTATCAAATGCGAGAGCGTGAAGGCATACAAGTAATCCCTGGCTTTTTCGGTTACACACTTGATGGTCAGTTAATGGCATTTCCTCGTGGCGGCTCAGACATTACGGGTGCTATCGTGGCAGCTGGAGTTAAGGCTGATCTTTATGAAAACTTTACGGACGTGGACTCTGTATTCTGCGTGAATCCGAATATCGTGGACTCTCCTAAAGAAATTTTCGAGCTAACGTATAAAGAAATGCGAGAGCTTTCATATGCTGGCTTTTCCGTGTTTCATGATGAAGCACTTATTCCAGCAATCAAGGCTAAAATCCCTGTAGCGATTAAAAACACGAACAATCCAGAAGGACGCGGTACGGTCATTTCTGCCGAGCGTACGGTGCAAAACGGACCTGTTGCTGGAATTGCAAGTGATATAGGTTTCTTAACGATTTATGTCAGCAAATATCTAATGAACCGCGAGAAAGGATTTGGTCGTCACCTGTTTCAAATTTTGGAGGAAGAGGACATCTCCTTTGAGCACGCACCTTCCGGAATCGACGATATGTCTGTCATCATGCGTGAAGGGCAGCTAACCGCGGAAAAAGAAGAAACCGTGTTAAGTCGCATTAAAGAGGAACTTCAAGTCGACAC
>SDGW01001402.1_pt1 | contig 10004 bp, 8 predicted proteins | sample 2873831 | NCBI WGS metagenome assembly SDGW01 (sample SAMN08132700, study PRJNA421101) | hypersaline lake metagenome | isolation source: celular fraction 0.22 microns magnesium sulfate-rich crust from ephemeral... | place: Spain: Penahueca Lagoon, Toledo | collected 2011-07
GACGGTTCGAACGCCAACTTTCATGCGCGTTCTCGGAGTCGATACCGTATGCGGAAACCGAGAGCGCCGAGGCGCGGTTGGGCCAAGATTACTCTCGGAGCGTCGCTGCTGTTCGCGGTCGGCGTGTTCGTCTACTTCTCGCTCGCCGGTGCGCCGCTGAACGGCGCGGTGGTAGGGGCGCTCATCGTCGTCGCCGGTATCTGGGAGTACCGCCGGAAGTTGCAGGACCAGATTACCGCCGAGAAGTACGAGGCGGAGGCCGAACGGCGCCAGCGGCGCAACCGACGGTAGCGGTCGCCGAGAGCGGTCAATCGTCGTCCGAACGCGCTCGGTCCGGACGCTCGTCGGCCTCGGCCCGACCGCCGAGTTCGGCCTCGGGGTCGAAGCCCTCGGCGCTCTCGTAGAGGTGACACGCCACCTCGCGCTCGTCGTCCACGTCGGTCTTCTCCTCTAACGGCGGCGAGACTCTGTCACAGACCTCGCCGATGTACTCGTCGCACCGGTTCTTGAACCGACAGCCCGTCGGCACGTCGATGGCGTCGCCGACCTCGCCCTCCAACTCGACGCGCTCGCGGCCGGCGTTCGGGTCGGGCACGGGCACCGCGTCGATGAGCGACTTGGTGTAGGGGTGTTTGGGGTCCGTGATGATGTCCTCGGTCGGCCCCTGCTCGACTATCTTGCCCATGTACATGATGGCGAGGCGGTCGCACATATGCCGCAGCAGCGAGAGGTCGTGGCTGATGTAGACCACCGAGAGGCCGAACTCGTCGGTCATCTCCTCTAACAGCGACAGCACGCCCGCCCGGAGGCTCACGTCGAGCATCGAGACGGGTTCGTCGGCGACGATGAAGTCCGGGTCCACGACCAGCGCGCGGGCGATGGCCAGCCGCTGGCGTTGCCCGCCCGATAGCTCGTGGGGGTACTGGTCGAAGTACTGGTCCGCGGGTTCCAGTTCCGCGAACTCCAAGGCCCGCCGGACCCGCGCTCGCTGGTTCGGGATGTCGTGGATGCGGAGCGGTTCGACCACGGTGTCGTACACCGTCATCCGCGGGTTCAGGCTCTCGAAGGGGTCCTGAAATATCATCTGGGCGTTCCGGCGGAAGCTGGCCAGTTCGGACCCCGACTTGTCGGCGATGTCCCGGCCGTCGTAGTAGATGCTCCCCGCGGTCGGTTCGTAGAGTTTGGCCAGACACATCCCCGTGGTGGTCTTGCCACACCCCGACTCGCCAGCGATGCCGAACGTCTCGCCCTCCCGGAGTTCGAAGGAGATGCCGTCGACCGCGTGGACCTTGTCGGTCTCCTGCCCGCGGAGCCGGTTCAACGCGTTGTTGACGAGTCCGCTCTCGACCGGGAAGTGCTTTTTCAGCCCCTCGACGTCCACCAGCACGTCCTCGCGGTCAGTCATCGGCCACCCCCTCGCCCGTTTCGTCGTGCCACGTCTCGGCGCTGTCGGCGACCGGCCGGAGTTGCGAGTCCACGTCCTCGACGTGGTGACAGTACGACCGCAGGTCGCCGGTCTCGACCTCCGGCGGGTCCTCCTCGACGCACTGCTGGGTCGCCAGCGGACACCGCTCGGCGAACCGACACCCGGTCGGCGGGTCGTGGAGGTCCGGCGGGTGGCCGCCGATGCTCACGAGGTCCTGACTCGACCGCTGGATGTTCGGGAACGCGCTCTTCAGCCCGATGGTGTAGGGGTGGTACGGCCGCTGGAAGATGGCTTCGGAGGGGCCCTCCTCGGCGATTTCTCCGGCGTACATCACGACCACGCGGTCGCAGGTCTCGGCGACCACGGCGACGTCGTGGGTGATGACCATCATCGAGGAGTTGACCTCCTGTTGGATGCCGTTGATGCGCTTGAGAATCTGGTCCTGCATGATGACGTCGAGCGCGGTGGTCGGCTCGTCCGCGAGGATGAGCGACGGTTCCAGCACCAGCGACATGGCTATCATGGCCCGTTGGCGCATCCCGCCCGAGAACTGGTGGGGGTAGTCGGTCTGGCGCTCGCGGTCCAGCCCAACGAGGTCGAACATCTCGTCGATTCGCTCTTGGGACTCCGTGCGACCCATTCCGGGGTGGTGGGCCTCGATGGCCTCCAGAATCTGCTCGCGGATGGTGTACACCGGGTCGAGCGCGTTCATCGCCGACTGGGCTATCATCGAAATCTCGTCCCAGCGCAGTTCCCGGCGGCGTTTCTCGGGGAGGTCGGTGAGGTCCTCGCCGTCGAAGTAAATCGACCCGCCGTTGATGTAGCCGTTCTTCGGCAGGATGCCGATTATCGCCTTCGCGAGCGTGGACTTGCCACACCCCGACTCGCCGACGATGCCGACGTTCTCGCCCTCCTCGATGCGGAAGCTCACGCCGTCCACGGCTTTGACGGCTCCGCGCTCGGTGTCGTAGTAGACCTCCAAGTCCTCGACTTCGAGCATCGTCATTCGCCGTCACCTCGCTCGCTCGTCGCTCGATTGCTCGCTGTCGCTCCCCTCATCAGCGTTCCACCTGCAGTTCCGGATTGACTATCTCCTCGTAGCCCCGACCGATGAGGAAGCCGCTGATGACGACCAGCGCGATGCAGACGCCCGGCGGCACGAACCACCACCACGCGCCCTCTATCATCGCGCTGTAGACGCGGGCGCTCTGGAGCATGACGCCCCACGAGACGCTGTTGGGGTCGCCCAACCCGAGGAACGAGACGCCCGCCTCGGTCAGGATGGCCCACGCGATGGCGAACGCCGCGTAGAGGAACGCCATCGGCAGGACGTTCGGCGCGATGTGCCGCGAGATGATGCGCCAGTTGCTCGCGCCCGAGACCTTCGCGGCCTTGACGAACGACCGCTCGCGCAGCGACAGCACCTGCGACCGGATGACCCGCGCGGACGTCCGCCACTGGAGGAGGACGAACGCGAGGATGATGCTGTCGAGTCCCGGTCCCATCAGCGTCACGAGGACGATGACGGTCGGGAGCAGCGGCAGGCCGTACACGAAATCCACCATGCGCATCAGCACGTCGTCCACGTAGCCGCCGTAGTAGCCCGCGGTGAGACCGACCATCGTCCCGATGCCGACGGTCATGAACGCCGCGACCAGTCCCACGACGAGCGCGGGTCGCGCGCCGTACACCAGTTGGCTGAAGATGTCGTAGCCCTGCGCGGTCGTCCCGAGGAGGTAGTTCCCCTGTCCGCCGAGAAGCGACGGCTCCATCCACTTGGCGATGAGGACGCCGTTAGGCTGATAGAGGCGCTCGGTCGGCCCGTGGGGAGCGAGGAGCGGCGCGAACAGCGCGACCAGTCCGAAGAATCCCAGCGTCGCCATCGCGGCCACCACGAGGTAGTCGTCGGTCAGCAGGTCCCACTGCTCGCTGAGGGTCTCCTTCCAGAGCCGAAGGTTGCGCCGCCATGCGCTGAAGTCGTCCTCCTCGGTCTCGTACTCTTCGACGTCGGTGAATATCGAACGCTCGTGTTGTTGGCTCATGGTCTTAGTCGTAGGTCACCCTCGGGTCGAGAACGCCGTACAGCAGGTCCGCGACGAAGTTCATCACGATGACCGACAGCGCGAGGACGAGGAACGTCCCCTGCGCGACGGGGTAGTCCCGGCGCAGGACTGCCCGAATCATCTCGCGGCCGATGCCCGGCCAGCCGAAGACGGTCTCTATCAGCACGCTTCCGCCGATGGCGTACCCCACCGCGATGGCCGCCGCGGTCAGGACCGGGAGCATCGCGTTCCGGGCGGCGTGCTTGAACATGATGGCGCGTTCGGTCAGCCCCTTCGCCCGACAGATGTCGATGAAGTCCTCCGAGAGGGTCTCTAACATGCTGTTTCGCATGATGAGCAGGGGATAACCCATGTAGTAGAACGCCAGCACCGCCACCGGAGCGACGAGGTGGTGGAGGAAGCCGGCCGAGAACACCATGTCCCAGAACCCCGACGGTTCGGTGCCGATGGCGGTCATCCCGCTCATCGGGATGAGACCGAGGGTCGCGCCGAACACCCACAGCACGAGGATGCCGACCCAGAAACTCGGGACCGACCGGCCGACCAGCGCGGTGACGACCGCGCCCTTCTCGAAGTCGCTCCCCCGATACCAGCCGGTCAGCACGCCCATCGTCACCCCGACGGTGTACGCGATGACGAACGCCGTCAGCATCAGGACGAGCGTGTTCGGCAGGTAGGTCGCCAAGATTCCGGCGACCTGCTCGTTCGTCTTGAACGACCGCCCGAGGTCCAACGTCGCCAGATTCTCGATGTACCGGAGATACTGGACCCACATCGGGTCGTTCAGCCCGTAGTTTGCGATTATCTGCTGGCGGACCTCCGGGGTCATCTGCGGCGAGACGATGTAGGAGGTCGGGTCCCCCGGCATCAGCCGAAAGAGCAGGAAGAGGACGGTCGCCACTGCCCACAGCGTGAGGACCAACTGTACCGTCCGTCGCACGAAGAAGTTGACCTTTCCCATGGTTGCGAAAGCGTGGTGGGTCGACTACTCGGGGAACTGCGCGTTCCCGTCGCCGTCGAACGTGTATCCGGCCTCTCTCAGGCGTTCTTTGCCGACCTCAACCCCGTTACCCTGCTCTTGGTACCGTTTGACGTCCGGGTTGCTGTACTTGCCGAACGACTCGCCGACGAGGTTCCACCCCTCGGTGGCGAACCCGTACAGCACCTGCTCGTTGATGGCGGTCTTCGGGATGGTGTGGACCGCGGCCTGCCGGACCGGGACGTCGTCGAGTCCCGGCTGGCGGGTGTTCTGGCTGAAGTGCCACCAGCCGTCGCCGGGCGTACTCTGGACGCCGATCTGGCTGGCCTGCTGGTTCTGGGACAGCTGCCGCCCGATTCTGGAGAACGGCAGGTAGTTCAGCGTCCCGTCCTTCAACAGCGACCACACCGTCGAACTCTCCGGGATGATGCGCCAGATGCGCCGGTCGAAGTTGACCGCGTTCCAGTGGTCGCCGAACTTCGTCAGGCTCAGTTCGCTGCCTTGGTCCCAGTAGTCGAACTGGAGCGGACCGCTCCCGACCGGCTCGCTGACCGACATGTTGTTCGGGTCGCTCCGGCCCTCCCACTTGTGCTGTGGCACGATGGGAAGCTGGTTCGAGAACAGCGTGTGGACCGGCCCGATTCGCTCGTTGAAGTTCACCTGCACCCACTGGCCGTCGACCGACACCGAGTCGTACATCTCCCACTGCGTCGAGAACAGCGGAATCTCGTTCTCCTTGATGTAGTCGAGCGTGAACTTCACGTCCTGTGGCGTGACGTCCTCGCCGTCGTGCCACGTGTGGCCCTCCCGAATCTGGTAGCGGACCGTCTGGTCGTCGGGTCGCTCCCAGTCGGTCGCCAGACTCAGCTCCGGGTCGGGTTCGAGGTCGGAGTTGATACGCACCAACTTGTCGTACAGCATCTCGAACTGGTGGATGAGCTTCGTCTCGTTGTTGTAGCCAAGCACGTTCATCGTGCCCAGCGTCTCGGGCCACGTCCCGCGGAGTTCGTTGTGGTCCGCCGTGACGTTCACGTTCGTCATCGGCTCGAAGTGGAAGTACCCCGCGAGGTGGTCGGTCCATCCGCCCACTTGTTGGTTGTTGTACGCGACGATGTTGGGCATCTGGACGATGGGATGCATCGGCACCTCCTCGTTTATCGTCGCCTGAATCCGGTGGAGCATGTCCACCCGCTCTTGGGTGTCGCTCGTCTGCAACTGCTCCATCAACACCGGGTCTAGCTCCTCGTTGGTGTACCCCGTGAAGTTCCCCTCGCCGGGGTCCGTGTTCGACGAGTGGAACATCTCGGGCATCCGGCGACCGGGGTCGATTCCCAGTCCGCGGTTCCACGTCGTGAACGAGAAGTTCTGTTCTTGGGTCACCCGGTTGTACAGAGTCCCCCACTCGAACACCTGCACGTTCGTCCGGAGACCCAGTTTGTTGAGTTGGGTCCCGATGAGGTTGATGGCGTCGTGTCGCGCCGGGTTGTAGTTCGCCGGGTTGTTCAAGTACGTGTACTGTGGCAACAGCTCTCCGGCCCTGTCGCCACCTCCTTGCGTGTCCTGTCCGCTCTCGGTCGTCGTTTCTTGCGCACTCCCCGCACCCGCGACCGCGCCGGTCGCCGCGATACCGCCTGCTGCCGTCGTCTTCAGGAAGTGTCGTCTATCCATCCCCGCACCCGTGTCATTCTCCCCCATGACTACATCTGTCATTCCACGACATGATTGATAAAAGGGACTCATAATCAGAGATGGTCGCTCGATTAGTGTTTCACACCTTAGTTACTGACATTTGGTATGTAGTGTCGAACAACACGAAAACGGCCGAACCGACCCCGACTCGACCGGCCCCTACTCGTGTCGAACGCGGGCCGAGAGTCGCACACCGGGGGCAGTCACGGCGTAGGGGAGCGTCGATTTGTGCTTCGTACAGGTGCCCGTGACCGTCTCGGTCCGCGCGCCGAACGCCTCGAGGGTCTCGAAGTCCGCGAGTTCGACTTCCAGCGCGGCGTCGGACAGGCGCGCGACTCGCTCGCCGCCGTCCAGTGCGTAGCCTTCGACCACCGGGACTCTGAGTCGCTGGTTCGACGCTTCCGCGTCGAACTCCGAGGGCGTCGTCTCCCGGATGTCCCGCGCGTACAGGAGCGACGGGGGCATTCCACTCGTGCGCTTGGTGCGGGTCGCCTCGTTGACGACGCGGGGGGACCCGACTCGCTCGACCGCGACCGCCGCCCCGCGACGACGCTCGGACGCCGTCGCCGTTCCGCTCTCGACCCGGAGGTGGCGGGCGTGGACCCGAGGAGGCCGGTCGAACCCGAGGCTCGGCACGAGGTTGCCCGCCGGGAACGCCTCCTCGCGGATGGCCGCCGCGGTGTCGTAGACGTGGTTCTGCACCACGCCGTCGGCGACCAGCGACGCCGACTGGGCGGGCCGCCCCTCGGCGTCGTAGGCGCGGGCCGCCCACGACCCCGCGGGCACCTCGTCGGCCATCGACAGCGCGTCGGGACCGATACGGTCGCCGACGCGGTACGGACTCGACCCGAAGTACACCGCGTCGATTTCGAGGTAGTGGCCGAGGAGGTGGAACAACTCGGCGGCGGCACGCGGGCCGAGGGCGACGGGTCGCCGTCCCTCGTCGGGCGTCCGACTCGGCAGGGCGCTCGCGTTATCCACGTCGGCGGCGCGCCCGACGACCGACGCCAGTCGCTCGGGAAGGGAGTCCAGCAGCGCCGCGCCGGTCGTCGTCCCCACGTGGCCCTCGCGCTTCGGGCCGGTCGCCGGGTCCACCGCGGGTTCGACCGACGCCCGCTCCAGCGTCGTGTTCACCGCCGACCCGGTGGTCGTCGACAGGACCGACTCGACCTCCTCGTCGCGGTAGGTCGCTCGCGTCCGCTCGGCGTCGAGGTCGGCGACGGCCCGCGCCAGCGACTCCCTGACGGTCTCGGCTTTCTCCGCGGCGTCGAGGGCGTCGAGCGACCCGCCGCCGGTCGCTCGGTCCGACCCCTGTCGCGTCGCCCACCCCGGATGGGTCGCCCGGTGGACCGTCCCGCGGTCGTAGTTCGCGGGAGTCTCCTGCCCGAGGAGTCGCCCCGACCGGACCGACTTCGCCACGAGGTCGTCCAAGTGGTCGTCGTCGAACGACGTGGTGTACCGGTAGTCGGCGGCCCCGTCGGCGAACAGTCGCCACCAGACGCCGGTCTCGGCCACGTCGCTCGCGCTCCGGACCTCCTCGGCGGTCACGACCGCGTCGGTCGCTCGTCGGGCGACTCCTCCGACCTCGGCGTACGCCACGTCGTCGTTCGATTCGAGTCGGTCGAGGACCGACTCCGCCACGTCGATGACGGCCTCTAACTCCCCCATGATACGGTCTCACGGCGGCGAGGCAAATAGTAGTGTGCGACGGGACGGGTCACTCGTCCTCGCGACCTCCCGGCGATTCGACCCACCGGAATCCTGATATAGGTCGTCCTCGTCGGTTGACGCGTTTAGTACTATGACAGCACTGCACACGACACTCGTCGGCAGCGAGACCGGAGCGACGCGATGACGGTCTCGCTCGACTACGACGAGTACGACCTCGGGAGCATGACGTGGGAAGACGCCGAGACCGCCGTCGAGGAGGCCGACTTCGTAGTCGTCCCGCTCGGGAGCGTCGAACAGCACTCGTTGCACTTGCCGGTGACGGTGGACACGCTCCGGGCGGAGAACCTCTCGCGGGAACTGGTCGAGGCCGCCGCCGACCGGGACCTCTCGATGGTCCGCCTGCCGACGCTCCCCTACGGCTACTCCGAACACCACGTGAACTATCCGGGGACGGTGACGCTGATGGCCGACACGTACCAGTCCGTTTTGGAGGAGATCGGCGAGTCGATGGCGGCCCACGGTGCCGACCGACTGGCGTTCGTCAACTGCCACGGCGGCAACCGGTCGCCGATGAAACTCGCGGCCGACCGCATCCAGCGCGACCACGGCGTCGAGGTATATCCGGTCCACTGGACCGACTACGCCCGCGACCAGCTAGAGGAGGAGTTCGGCGACGAGTGGGGCCACGCGGGCGACCACGAGACCAGCGTAATCGAGTTGTTCCACCCGGACCTCGTGCGCGACGAGAAGAAGGAACCACAGACCAGAAAAGCGGAGTACGAGGCGCGTCAGTTCGCGTACTTCGACGACCTCACCGAGCAGGGCGGGTGGGGCGACCCGACGAACGCCGACCCCGAGTTCGTCGAGGAGGTAATCGCGGACGCGACCGAGCGACTCCTCGACGCGCTCGAATCGGATATGGACGAGTCGACGTAGCAATCTATACCTGCTTTTAGAATAGCTATAACAGTAGAATACGTTGACGAAGATTGCTTAGAAACAGCTATCGATTCTCTCACCTGCGGCCGACGCTTCCCTGTCGAACGCCGACCGCACTCGCCGCGCTCGACCGGTCGGCTTTCTCTCCGCGACCGACGACAGTAAAATAGATGTAGAATCGCCGAGACGACCGGGACGATGGACGACTCGCCGACCAGACGCGAACTCCTCGGGGGCGCGGGCGGACTCGTCGCGGCCGCGAGTTCGGGACGCGCCGCGTCGACTGACGCGGAACGTCCCGCGGGCCTCGGCGACGGCGCGCTCGGGAACGCGACCGACGCCGCGCCCGACCACCCGCTCGCGCCGACCCCCGAGGTCGAGTGGGCCGTCGAGACGGAAAGCGAGCGTCCGCTCGCGAAGTGGTCGGCGGCCGACGAGACGCTCTACGTCGGGACGCCGACGGGCGTCTTCGGCTTCTCGCCGGACGGCACCGAACGCTGGCGTCGCTCGATAGCCAGCGTCGACTCGGACGCGCCGGTCGAGGTCTACCCCGGCGACGGCGCGGTCTACGTCGAGGGAGAGACCGGCGTGCGCGCGCTCGACGCCGCCGACGGGACCACACGATGGCGCTACTTCGGCGACTCCGGCGTCGTGGCGGGCCACGTCGACGTGTCGCTCGTGACGCCCGAAGCGGTCCTCGTCCGCGAGGAGGGCCTCGCGGCGCTCGGGGCGGCCGACGGCGAGGAACGCTGGCGATTCGAACCGGACGACCCGCTCTGGTTCCGCCCGCAGTTCGACGGCGGCACCGTCTTCGCCGGGACGATTCGGGGCCACCTCTACGCGCTCGACGCTGCCGACGGGAGGTTGCGCTGGCGCGCCGACCGGTCGGCCGACGGTGCCCGCCACGTCTCGGTCGCTGGCGTGACCGACGAGAGAGTCCTCGCGTGGGACGCCGAGGAGGGAAAACTGTACGGCTTCGACCGCGCCGACGGGGCGCTCGGGTGGCGCTTCGACCCCGAGACGGACGTGACCGGCTTTCCGGGCGTCGTGCTCGACCGCACGGCCTACCTCGGCGACGGTCGACTCGTCCGCGCGATTTCGACCGACGACGGCACCGAACGCTGGCGATACGACGCGGGAGCGAACGTCGTCGGGTGGCCGCGGTTCGACGGCCCGACGGGGTACGTCGGCACGGTCGGCGGCGTCCACGCCGTCTCCACCGCCGACGGAACCCGTC